>WNGJ01005772.1_pt1 | contig 13037 bp, 10 predicted proteins | sample 5400611 | NCBI WGS metagenome assembly WNGJ01 (sample SAMN13153375, study PRJNA577476) | soil metagenome | isolation source: 40 cm soil or saprolite under Garry oak tree replicate 1 | place: USA:California | collected 2016-06-15
TCGCGCAGCTTGCGGACCGAGGTCCAGCCCATCGAGACGTGGTCTTCCTGCTTGCCCGAGGTCGGGATGGTGTCCACGCTGGCCGGGTGGGCGAGCACCTTGTTCTCGCTGACCAGTGAGGCCGCGGTGTACTGGGCCAGCATGAAGCCGGAGTTGGTACCCGCCGCCGGGGCCAGGAACGGCGGCAGTCCGCGGGAGAACGCGGGGTCGAGCATCCGGTCCACGCGCCGCTCGCTGATCGAGGCCAGTTCGGCTATGGCCATGGCGAGCATGTCGGCGGCGAACGCGAGCGGCTCGCCGTGGAAGTTCCCCGTGGTCATGACCTCGCCGTCCGGCACGATGACCGGGTTGTCCACGACCGCGCCCAGCTCGGTGGTGAGGATCTGGCGGGCGAAGGTGAGCACGTCCCTGACCGCGCCGTGCACCTGGGGCGCGCAGCGCAGGCAGTACGCGTCCTGCACCGCGTGCCTGCTGTGCCGGTGGCTGGCCAGCAGCGGCGACCCGGCCAGCAGCCCGCGCAGGTTGGCCGCGCTGACCAGCTGCCCCGGATGCGGCCTGATCACCTGCACCCGCTCGTCGTAGGGCCGGTCGGTGCCGAGCAGCGCCTCGACCGAGAGCGCGCAGGCCACGTCGGCCGCCTGTACCAGCATCGCGGCGTCGTGCACCGAGAAGGCCAGCAGGGCCTGCATGGGTTCGGTGCCGTTGACCAGCGATAGACCTTCCTTGGGAGCGAGCGTCAGCGGCTCGAGCCCGTGCTCGCGCAGCACCTCGCCGGCCGGGCGCCCGGCCGGCGGTTCGCCGGGCGACCGCAGCCGCCCCTCCCCGATCAGCGGCTGGGCCAGGTGCGCGAGCTGGGCCAGGTCGCCCGAGGCGCCCACCGAGCCCTTGCCCGGGACGACCGGCAGCAGGTCGAGGGAGAGCAGTTCGAGCAGCCGGGCGGGCAGGTCGGCGCGCACCCCGGAGTAGCCGGCCGCCAGCGTCCTGGCCCGCAGCAGGAGCATCGCCCGGATGGTCTCGTCGTCCAGCGGCGTGCCGATGGCCGCCGCGTGCGAGCGCACGATCGCGCCCTGCAGCGTGGTCAGGTCGGCCTCGCCGACCGGCGTGTCGGCCAGCGCGCCGAACCCGGTGTTCACCCCGTACACCGGCGCGTCGCCGCGCAGCGCCTCCACTACGACGGAGCGGCTGGCCTCCATCCGCTTCGGCACGTCGTCGCCCAGCCTGACCCGGGCCTGCCCGCGCGCTACCACGACGACGTCGTCTATGGTCAGGGCGCTTCCGTCTACCACCACATCTCGCATGATCGGTAGCTTAGGGAAGACCGACTCCGAAGGTGCTGGCCAGGCCCTCAATCCCGACCGGGGTTACCCGCACGCTGCGGCGACGCTGGCCGTGCTCGATCCAGCCGAGCTCGAACATCCGGCTGGTGATCGCCGCGGCCAGCGCGCCGTTGAGGTGCCTGCGGCGCTGCGTCCAGTCGATACAGGTCCCGGCGAAGTGCCGGCGTGAGCGGCGGATCTGCAGGAGATTCAGGCCGAACGAGCCGAGTTCCCTCGCTCCGGCCCCGGTGACTTCGAAGCGATGGGAAGACGTATCACCCCGGTCCGTTCGGCCTGATTTCTCCTCGAGCAGGCCGCGGCGGAGCAGGCCGTCCATCAGCTCTACCCCGGCCCTTCCCGCCAGGTGGTCGTAGCACGTCCTGGCCTCGGCCAGCGCGGCCGCCTCCCGCGACTGGCGCAGGCTGCGCACCGGCAGGCCGGGGCTGATCAGGCCGAGGGCCTCCAGGGCCGCTGCGACCTCGTGCCCGGCCAGCCGGTAGTAGCGGTGCCGGCCCTGCCTGATGACGGTGATCAGGCCGCCCTCGAGCAGCTTGGCCAGGTGGAAGCTGGCGGTCGCGGCGCTCACCCCGGCTAGCCGGGCCAGTTCCCCGGCCGCCAGCGGGCGGTCCGGCAGCAGCGCCCGCAGGATCGCGGCCCGGGTCGAGTCGGCGATCAGCGCCGCGGCCGATGCGATGTCGGCGTCGAACGGAAGTGGTTCGGCCGGTACGGTCATATTTCGACGCTAGCTCAAGTATTTTTCGACCAGCATCGAAAGATGACAGATAACCCAGCCAGGCTCGTCGTCGAGGGCGTCGAGAAATCCCTGTCCATCGCCATGAGCTGGCACGCCTGGGACGGCCGTCCCATCGCCGGCACGGTCGATGACACTGGCGACGGACGGCCGAACGTGTGGACGCCGGCCAAGGCCCTGCGCCGGATCACCGACCACCTGATCGACCACCTGCACGAGGTGCAGGCGCTGCTAGCCGGCGCCGAGCCGCTGCCCGATGAGTGGCACGGCCGGCTGGTCACGCTGGATTCGGACTGGGCGCGGCTGACCGAGCCGGATTTCGACGAGGCCTCATCCCGGCTCCGCAGGCTGGCCCGCACCTACCTGCTGACCTACGAAATGGCTGGTCCGGCCGCATGGGACGCGCCGCGTGACCCGGCCTGGACGCTGCGCGAGATCGCGGAGCATGTGTCCGGAGTGTACGGCTACGCGGAATATGTCGGAAACTTGAGGTGACACTGGGAGGCGATCCGAGTTTGCGCGAGCGGCAGGATCGGCTACAGTTCTGATCGCACCCTAAGGGTGCGACGCGGACGTGGCTCAGCTGGTAGAGCATCACCTTGCCAAGGTGAGGGTCGCGGGTTCGAATCCCGTCGTCCGCTCTCGAAGGTCCGTATGCCCTCGCGGCATGCCCTTTGTGGCGGAGTGGCCGAGTGGCTTAGGCAAGGGCCTGCAAAGCCCTGTACACGGGTTCGATTCCCGTCTCCGCCTCCACGATCCCCGGACCCGAGCGGCACGGCCTGACCAGGCCGTGCCGCTCAGTATTTACGGGTCAGGGATAACTGGTGACGTCCACTGGGGTGGTGTTGGAGGGCGTCGCCCCGCCGGTGGAGTTGATGACGTACTCGATCACGCCGACCCCGCCCAGGGACACGGTGAGCAGGTCGTGGAAGTGGATGCCTGATCCAGTCGGCGCCTCGAAGGCGTGATCCGCCACCACCGCCGGGTTGACGTTGAAGTAGCAGTAGCTGCCCATCCCGTACGCCTGGTGGCTGGTGACGTTCGGGGCCACCTCGTAGGCGGCGTATCCCCTGGATGAGCCGTTCATCCAGGCTGCCTGGTTCGGCGGGTCGTACGGCATCTCGTTCTGGAAGAAGATGGTCTCGCCGCCGTTGCCGTTCCACTGCACGTCGTAGTTCTGGTAGTGCTCGACGAACAGGCCGGTCGCCAGCACGTTGGCGCCGTTAACGACCAGGCCGTGAGCGGCCGTGTTGACGGTCCAGCCCACGGTGCCCGAGTTGCCGTGGTCGGCACGCCAGGCCCAGATGTCGTCGACCAGGGTGTTATTGGCGTTAACGACCAGGCTGTTGGTGGCCTTGCCCGCGATGTCACCGCCGATGCGGAAGAAGGTGTCCTGCACCGAGATCGGGTTGCCCGCGTGGCTCGCGGTCGAGCCCTGGGTGCCGACGGTCAGCAGGGCGCTGGAATTGGTCGTGCCCGCGTCGAACAGCAGGCCGTCGATCCGGACCCCGTCCACGTCCGCGACCTGCATGGTGTTCACGCCGTTTTGCGGTATGAGGGTCGGGAAGCCGATGCCGAGCACCACCGTGTTCGGGTTGGTGACGTTGATCGTCTGGTTGATGTTGTAGACACCCGGGGTGAAGAACAGGTTGCAGCCCTGCGCCAGGGCCGCGTTGATCTGCCCCGCGGTGTTCGACGGGGTGGCCACGAAGAACTGGCTCATCGGCAGCGAGGTGCCAGGGGTAGAGCCGCTGGCCCAGCTGGCGCCGGACGCGTTCGTCCGCAAGCTGGGCAGGAACACGTGATAGCTGCCGGACGAGTCGACGTACAGGTAGGGCACGTCGCGCGCGACGGGCGTGGTGGCCAGCGTCGTCATCGGCGGGCTGGGGAAGCTCTGGGCCGGCGCGCCGGTCACCCCGGAGAACACCATGTTCCACACCGAGCCGCTCCAGCTGCCGAAGTTGCTGTCGGCGGAGTACCACTGCTGCTGCGACACGCTTGACACCTGGCCGGAGACCTTGGTGTCCGCGATGTAGCCGCCGCTGGCGTAGCCGTAGCTGGCCGGGTAGAGCTCCAGGCCGCCGTGCACGTCGACCCGGCGGAACGGGCCGGCCTGGGCCACCGCCCACCGGTCGTTCCCGGCGGAGGGGTTGATGGCCAGGTTCTCCGCCGACCGCCAGAAGTTCTGCGTGGCGTTGCCGGTGCCGTCGAACGCATCGACGGTCACGTCGCCGTTGATGGTGACGTCATCCGGGTTCTGCCCTAGGCCCTGGATCGAGGTGTAGTAGCCGATGTTGGCTTCGGCGCTGTAGGTGCCCGGCTTGAACAGCAGCGCGTACCGCTGGGTGCCGAACTGGTTGAGCTTCTGCGTGTTGAAGACGTTGTTGAGCGTGGTCTGGATGCTCGAGCTGGACATGCTCGGGTCGAAGACGTAGACGTTCGGGCCGAAGTTCGGCGTGTTGGACTGGCCGGTGCAGCCTCCGCCCCCTGTGAAGGGGCCGAAGACCTGGAACTCCCACAGGGAGTAGCCGTACTGGGTGCCGCGGGCGGTGCCGTACATGCGGATGTAGCGGCCAGTGCCGGTGACCGCGAGGTTCTGGGTGCCGCCGGTGCCGGCGGTGGTGGAGTAGATGGTGGTCCAGGTGGAGTTGTCGGTGGAGGTCTGGATCTGGAAGGCCTTGGCGTAGGCGGTCTCCCATTGCAGGGTGACCTGGCAGATGGACTGGGAGGAGCCGAGGTCGACTTCGAGCCACTGCGGGTCGGAGAACGCGCTGGACCAGCGGGTCCCGGTGTTCCCGTCCACCGCGTTGGACGCGGGGAAGCTCGCGTTCTCGGTGGAGGAGGCGGTGGCGGTCTTGCCCTGCGCGATGTTGGTGGTCGCGCAGGTGGCGGCCGCTGCCGTCGGGATCGCGCCGGGCAGCACGAGCCCGGTACAGATCAGCGACGCGACGGCGAGCGCGCGAGGGAGCAGGCGACGGGGTGAGGCGAGAGGCATGGGCACGCTCCTGGACTAGTGGCACCCGGGGCCGGAATCCTCCTGACCTGGCCATGTTTACGCCGGTCAGGGTTGATATACGGCTTATTTCATGGCGTAACTTAACTGCTCCAACACATACCGTCAAGATCTGACCACGAGTCTGTGTCGTCATGAGGGAATTGCCCGTTTTTGTCCGGCGACCGGTATAAACGTTTCGTGAAAGCCTTGGTATAAGGTCTAGCCAGACGGAGGCCTCTTGGGGGGAGCATGCGCGAACGACGGCGATGGACCGTTCGTGACCTGCGCCGCGACAATCGTTCGGTGCTGCTGACATCGCTGTTCTTCGACCAGCCGCGGAGCCGGCCTGAGCTCAGCGAGACCACCGGGCTCAGCCCCGCTTCGGTCAGCAACGTGGTGCGGGAGCTGATCGACGAGGGCATCGTGGTCGAGGCCGGGTCGGTGGACTCCGACGGCGGCCGCCCGCGCGTCCTGCTGCAGGTCAACCCGGACTACGGGTACGTCATCGGGGTCGACGTGGGCGAGATCCGGGTCCGCGTCGAGCTGTATGACCTGACCATGACCGAGCGCGCCAAGGTCGACTACCCGCTGGATCCCCGGCAGCATGACGTCGGCGTGATCGTGCAGGCGATCCTGGCCGGGCTGGCGGAGGTGCTGGCCCGCAGCGGCGTCAGCTCTTCGGCCGTGCTGGGCGTCGGGATCGGGGTTCCCGGCATCGTGGAGAACGGGCCTGACGCGCTGGTGCACGCGCAGAGTTACGGCTGGGAAGCGGTCCCGCTGGAGCGGCTGCTGCGCTCCGGCACCAGCCTGCCGCTGCACATCGACAACGGCGCCAAGACGATGGGCCAGGCGGAGCTGTGGTTCGGCGCGGGGCGGGGGACGCAGCACGCGGTCGTCTGCCTGATCGGTTCGGGAGTAGGCGCGAGCATCATCGCGCACGGGTCCGCCCACCGGGGATCGACGTCCAGCGCGGTCGAGTGGGGACACACCACGGTCATGGTGGGCGGCCGCACCTGCCGGTGCGGGGCGCGCGGCTGCCTGGAGGCCTACGCCGGCGCCGAGGCGATCCTCGACCGGTACGGCAGCCCGCTGCCAGGCACCGACCAGGAGTCGGCGCTCACCGCGCTGATCGGCCTGGCCGCGACGTCGCCGCGGGCGGCGGAGGTGCTGGACGAGGCCGCGCTGTACCTCGGCGTCAGCATCGGCGACCTGATCAACCTGTTCAACCCCGAGCGGATCATCATCGGCGGATGGGCCGGCCTGCTGCTCGGCGAGCAGTTGCTGCCCGCGATCCGGGCCGCGGCGCGCGAGCACTCCCTGCGCTATCCGCTCGCCCAGACCTCGATCGAGCTCGGCCGCCTGGGCCCGGACGCCGTCGCCCTCGGCGCGGCCACGCTGCCCATCGAGGCGCTACTCAGCGGGACTGCGTTCACGGCCAAGAAGAGCGACCGCCCCGCCAGCTGAATCCGGCGGCTGCGGCGCGCTGACTCTGACGCGCCTCCGGCTCCCGCTGCACGACACGCTCCGTGCCGGAGCCGCGCGCTTCCCGGGCGTGCTCCCGGCCCGGGCGTGCTCCCGGCCCGGGCTGCTCCCGAATTCCGATCGGTATTCGCCACACCAGCCACGTCAGCCTCATATCTTTCGCCGGGCCCGGGCGCGGTATGGCAGGGCCAGTTGTCTGGGAGAGGTGGGGCGGACGCGGCCCACGGGGCGGCAGTGGGGTGGCGTGGTCGTGAAGTGGCAGCGCCGCTGGGCGGTCCGAGGTGCGGGGTCCGGTGGTGCGGGTCCAGAGGTGCGGCTGCGGTGGACCATCCGTGGCCCTTAGGCGGCGTTCACTCGGCGGGGCGGCGTTAACACTATTTCCTTTTGCGGGTTCTTGACGGGTCGTGTTCGGCTAGTTAAGTTTCGCTTTGAAATAAGTCTTATATCAAGTCATTTCGCGTATGGGGCCGCGGTGCATGGGCGGCCGCGCAGGGCCGCGGTGCATCGGCGGCCGCGCGGGCCGCGGTGCATCGGCGGCCGCGCAGGGCCGCGGTGCTGGGCGCGGCGGCGGACCGAGGACGGCTCCTCTCGCCCGGAAGGACGGCTATGACCCTCACCTCGCGTTCGGAGCCGCGGCACCGGATCGTGGCCGCTGTCGTCACAACGCTCAGCCTGGTCGCCGGGTTGCTGGTGACCGCCGCGCTGACGGTCGGCATCCCGCCGGGCGCGGCGTCAACGGCCGCGGCCGCCAGTTGCGGGACGACGAATATCGCGCAGGGCAAGACGGCCACCGCGTCCTCGACCGAAAACGCCTCGTTCCCGGCCTCGGCGGCGGTGGACGGCAACACCGGCACCCGCTGGTCCAGCGCGTTCAGCGACCCGCAGTGGATCGAGGTCGACCTCGGCAGCAGCCAGTCGATCTGCCAGGTCACCCTGGACTGGGAGACCGCCTACGGCAAGGCCTTCCAGATCCAGGTCTCCCCCGACGGGTCGACCTGGACCACGATCTACTCCACCACGGCCGGGACCGGCGGCATCCAGGCCCTGACCGTCTCGGGCACCGGGCGCTACATCCGGATGTACGGCACCGCCCGCGGCACCCCGTACGGCTACTCCCTGTGGGAATTCCGGGTCTACGCGGGTACGTCGGCGAGCCCGTCGCCCAGCCCGACCGGCTCGGGAGGTTCGGGCGCGCCGCCCGCCTCGTTCTGGGGTAACACCGGCGCCATCCCCGCCGCGCACAACGTGCTGGAAGTGTCCGTGGTCAACCAGACCAACGGCCAGTACCCGGACAGCCAGGTCTACTGGAGCTTCAACGGCCAGACGGAGTCCATCGCTCAGCAGCCCTACATCGACATGCCGACGAACTCGGCCGGGCGGATGTACTTCTACCTCGGCACGCCGAACGGCCCGTACTACGACTTCATCGAGTTCACCGTGGGCGCTTCCTCGATCAACGTGGACACCACGCGGGTCGACAGGTTCGGCCTGAAGCTGGCCCTGCTGCTGCACGGCCACGACGGCTCCAGCCAGGAGGTCGGCGAGAACTACGCCACCTTCACCGAAAGCCGTGCGGCGACGTTCCAGCGGTTCGAGAACTCTGTGCCAGCCGAGTTCAAGGAACTCGCGACCGATGACGCGCCGTACGGCATCCCGTCGCCCGGGAACGACCCCGCCTTCCAGCCCGGCGGCGCGTACGCGAACTACTTCGCCAGCTACGCGGCCGCCGAGGGCGACAGCGCCGACTCCACCGCGCAGATCTTCGGCTGCGGCGGCACGCTGGCCGCCAACCCTGTGCTGTGTGCCGGCCTGAACCGGCACGTCGCCCAGCTCCCGGCCGCGCAGCAATCCGATCCGGCGAACTTCTACCAGGCCGCCCCGGCGAACTACTACGCCCGGTTCTGGCACCAGAACGCCATCAACGGCCTGGCGTACGGCTTCCCCTACGACGACGACGCCGGGCAATCCTCGGACATCTCGGTCGCCAACCCGCAGTACATGGTGGTGGCCGTCGGCTGGTAACCCGGCGGCCCTGGTGGTTTGGAGGTTCGGCACATGAACCACGCGATGAGCCTACGGCGGCTCTCGATGCTGACCGTGCTGGCGTTGCTGGCCGGCTGCCTGACCAGCGTCGTGGTCACGGCGCTGACCGGGATCCCGGCCGCCCGAGCAGACACGGTGCCGGCCCCGCCGCCCGGCTGGACGACCGTGTTCGGCGATGATTTCGCCGGCTCGTCCGGTTCGGCGCCGTCCGCGGCGAACTGGTTCTACGACATCGGCACTGGCTACGGGACCGGTGAGATCGAGCACACCACCAGCTCGACCAGCAACGTCTATCTGGACGGCAACGGCCACCTGGTGCTGAAGGCGATTAACAGCGGCGGGACGTGGACGTCTGGCCGGATCGAGAGTACGCGGGATGACTTCAGGCCCCGCCGGGCGGGAAGCTGGAGATGACCGCGTCGATCGAGCAGCCCAACCCGGCCAGCGGCCTGGGGTACTGGCCCGCGTTCTGGGCGCTCGGGTCGCCGATGCGGATGGGCGGCGGCTGGCCCCAGTCCGGTGAGATCGACATGATGGAGGACGTCAACGGCCTGAACGAGGCGTCGCAGACCCTGCACGACGCGGCGAACAGCCCGGGGCACGCGCTGATCGCATGCCCGGGTGCGGGCTCGGGCTGCCAGACCGGCTACCACACCTACTCGGTGATCGTCGACCGGACCAACACCAGCGCCGAGACCCTGCAGTTCTTGATGGATGGCACCGTGGAGAGCACCATCACCGAGGCCTCGGTGGGCACGACCGCCTGGCAGCAGGCCATCGACCACGGTTTCTTCATCATCTTCGACCTGGCCATGGGCGGTAACTACCCGAACGGGATATGCAACTGCACGACCCCGACGTCGGCCACCACGTCCGGGGCGTCCATGAGCGTCGGGTACGTGGCCGTCTACGAGCAGGGCGGCAACTCCACGCCCACCGCGACCGCCACCGCGACCGGAGCGGTCACGGGCATCAACGGGCTGTGCCTGGCCAACCAGAACGCGCTGAACACCGCGGGCAACCCGATCGTGGTCAGCACCTGCAACGGCGGCGCGGGCCAGCAGTGGTCGTCCTACTCCGACAGCACGCTGCGGGTCCAGGGCGGATGCCTGGACGTGGTGAGCGCCGGGACGACCAGCGGCACCAACGTCGACTGGTATCCGTGCAACGGCACCACGGCCCAGAACTGGGCGCACCAGGCCAACGGGGAGCTGGTCAACCCGAACTCGGGCCTGTGCCTGACCGATCCGGGTGGCAATACCAGCGCGCGGCTGGACATCGAGACCTGCACCGGTTCCGCCCAGCAGCAGTGGTCCACGCCGAACGGCAGCGGCGGCGGAGGCGGCGGGTCGTGCGGGACGACAAACCTCGCGCTGAACAAGACGGCTACCGCCTCCTCCACCGAGAACGCCGGCACCCCCGCCTCGGCGGCGGTGGACGGGAACACCGGGACCCGCTGGTCCAGCGCGTTCTCCGACCCGCAATGGCTCGAGGTGGACCTCGGCTCCTCCCAGTCCATCTGCCAGGTCACCCTGCAATGGGAGACCGCCTACGGCAAGGCGTTCCAGATCCAGACCTCGGCCGACAACGCCACCTGGACCACCATCTACTCCACCACCACCGGCACCGGCGGAACCCAGACCCTGCCGGTGACCGGCAGCGGCCGGTACATAAGGATGTACGGCACCGCCCGCGGCACCCAGTACGGCTACTCCCTGTGGGAATTCCAGGTCTACAGCACCTGACCGTACCCGGGACCAGGGCATCCCCGGCCATCCGGGGATGCACGGCGACCTGGCATCGTGATTGGCTGAGACGAGAGGCTTCACGAGCGGTGCGAGGCCAGGGCGCGGCAGGCAGGGGTGAGGATGCAGGCGATCATGGTCAGCGAGTTCGGCGGCCCGGAGGTGCTGCAGGTCCGCGAGACGCAGATCCCGGTACCCGGCCCCGGCGAGGTGCTGGTGCGGGTGCTCGCGGCCGGAGTCGGACCCTGGGATGCTCACCTGCGCCGCGGCGGGCGGAACGGGCCGCTGCCGTACGTGCCCGGCGGCGAGTTCGCCGGGGTGGTGGAGGGTGACAGCGGCGGCCAATTCGGGTTCCGCGACGGCGACCCGGTCTACGGCTACCCCGGCCTGACCGGCTGCTACGCCCAGTACGTCGCTTGCCCGGGCGAGCAGATGGCCCCCATCCCTGCGGGCCTTCCCCGCATCGACGCCGCGGCGGTGCCAGTCGACGGGCTCACCGCCGAGCAGGGCCTGACCGCCGTGCTCGGCGTCAAGGCCGGCGACGTGGTCCTGATCACGGCCGGGGCAGGCGGCCTGGGCCACCTCGCGGTGCAGATGGCCCGAGCGCTCGGCGCGACCGTGTACGCCACGGCGAGCCCGCAGCGCCATGAGTTCGTGCACAAGCTCGGCGCGGCGGTGGTCCTCGACCACAACCAGCCGGGCTGGCCGGACCGGGTCCGCGAGCTGACCGGCGGCGGAGCCAGCAAGGTGCTCGCGATCGCGGAGCCGACCCTGGAGGGCGGCGCGGCCGCGGCCCGGGACGGGGCCGTGATCGCCACCCCGGTGCATAGAGCCGAATACCCGGGTACCGAACGGGTCCGGTGGCAGCCCTACAACGGGCAGCCGAGCGGCAGCGGGCTGATCCGGCTGGCGCCGTGGTTCGACGACGGCTCGCTGACCGTCGAGATCGCCCGCAGGTACTACTGGCAGGACGCGGCGGCCGCGCACCGCGAGGTGGAGACCGGGCACACCCGCGGCAAGCTGGTCCTGATCGTCGACGACGACCTCGCGGCCACGATAGAGGTGTAACCCGCGCACGGGGCTTTCAGCTTATGGTCAGCAGATAACTAGCTACTGGTCAGTAAATTAAGCGCCAACGGTCAGTCTTCCTTGAGCTCCGGCGTAACTCGGGGCCTGATTCTGAGATGACACAGAAGACGGGGAACGCACGTCGTGGCGCGCCAATTACCGGGCAGCTACTTCCGGGCCACGAGCCCGCTGCCGATCCGCCGTGAGCTGCGCCGGGGATCCCGGCGGATATCGAGGTTGAGGAATTGACGTGATGACGTGCGAAAGAGGCGAACCCTACGACGCCCGAACCAATCCTGGCGGGACAGCTGGCCCCTGGCGGAGACTGCTTATGACGCTGCCGGCCGAGGATCACTCGGTGCGGCTGGCCCGGCACGCCGCCCATGTGGTACTAGGCGCATGGCGGCTGGCACACATGGAAGAGACCGCCGTCCTGATCGTGTCCGAGCTGGTCACCAACGCCGTCCGTCACGCCAGGGGAACCGATGTCGTAGAGGTGGACCTGCATGCCACGCGAACGTGTCTGCGGATCGAGATTCAAGACTCCGACCAGCACTGGCCGCAACCGCGCATCCCAGGCGGGTTCGAGGAGTCGGGATTCGGGTTCGTCCTGGTGGACGCGCTGGCTGCCAAGTGGGGTGTGCGTGAGACAACGGCGGGCAAGGCGGTATGGGCGGAACTGGACCTCCGGCGGGATGGCGTATCAGCCGACCCGTTCGGCCCGATTCCTTAACGGACGCCGGGCTGGATGAGGCCGGCTTCGTAGGCCAGCACCACCACCTGGACCCGGTCGCGCAGGGTGAGCTTGGACAGGATCCGGCCGACGTGCGACTTCACGGTGGCCTCGGAGACGAACAGCGAGGCCGCGATCTCGGTGTTGGACAGGCCCCTGGCCACCGCGATGAGCACCTCGCGCTCGCGGTCGGTCAGCGCGGCGAGCTGCGGGTACTGCTGTGTCCGCTGGCCCGGGGCCAGCGGGAGCACCTGGGCGTACTCCTCGAGCAGGCGGCGCGTCACCCGCGGCGAGACGACCGCGTCCCCGGCCGCGACCGTCCTGATGGCCGCGACGAGCTCGCCAGGGCGCACGTCCTTGAGCAGGAAGCCGCTGGCGCCGGCCCGCAGCGCGCCGAACGCATACTCGTCCAGGTCGAAGGTGGTCAGCACCAGCACCTTGGGCAGCGGCCCGGCAGCGGTGATCCGCTGGGTCGCCTCGATGCCGTCCGTACCCGGCATCCGGATGTCCATCAGTGCCACGTCCGGCGTGTGCCGCCGGGCGAGCTCGACGGCTTCCTCTCCGGTGCCCGCCTCGCCCACCACCGTCAGGTCGGCCTCGGCCTCGAGGATCATCCGGAAGCCGCGGCGAAGCAACGGCTGGTCGTCCGCCAGCAAGATGGAGACGCTCATCAGGGCCTGCCCAGCGTGGCCTCGACCAGCCAGCCCTCGGCGGCATCCGGGTCCGGCCCGGCGCGCAGCGTGCCGCCGTGTAGCGCGGCCCGTTCGCGCATGCCCTCGATGCCATGGCCGCGGCGCGCGTCCGCCGCCTTCGCAGCGCCGTCGTCGGCGATCCGCACCCGGAGCTGGGGCTGGTCGTAGGCGATGGTCACCGTCGCGTGGCGGGCCCTGGCGTGACGCAGGGT
>WNGJ01010802.1_pt1 | contig 13035 bp, 7 predicted proteins | sample 5400611 | NCBI WGS metagenome assembly WNGJ01 (sample SAMN13153375, study PRJNA577476) | soil metagenome | isolation source: 40 cm soil or saprolite under Garry oak tree replicate 1 | place: USA:California | collected 2016-06-15
TCGAAACCCGGCCATCCGCGGGGGATGCACGGATCGAAGTGGAGGAACGATCCACGGACGCGGAATCCGAGAAGCCATTCGATGCCGGCGCGGTACATCCACCCTGCGGAGCCCGTATACCAGGTCCATCCACCCCGCCCGATGTGGGCGGGCTCAGCGTAGACATCGGCTGCCATGACATAGGGCTCGACCTTGTATCGCTCAACGTCGGCGTCCGCGCTCGCGTGACGGATCGGGTTCAGGATGGAGAAGAGCTCGTGCGCCGTGTCGCCCTCGCCGAGCGCGGCCCAGGCGATCACGGACCAGATGGCCGCATGGGTGTACTGGCCTCCGTTCTCGCGGATGCCCGGCGGATACCCTTTGATGTAGCCGGGATCGAGGGTCGCGCGGGCGAAAGGCGGCGTGAAGAGAAGGATCAGCCCCTGGTCACGCTGGACGAGATGCGCCTCCACGGCGGCCATGGCTCGCGTCGCGTGGGCCGGCTCGGCCGCGCCAGCCATGCTGCTCGAGGGAAGTCTTGAGGGCCCGCATGTGCTCGCGCCACACGGTGGCGCGCCGCTCGTCGCCGCGTTCCTCGGCCACCGGCGCGAAGCGCTCGAGGGCCGCATGGAGAAACCACCCGAGCCAGACGCTCTCGCCGCGCCCGGCCGGGCCGATCCCGTTCATCCCGTCGTTCCAGTCGCCCGTGCCGATCAGGGGAAGGCCGTGAGAGCCGACGGCAAGGGTCCGGTCGAGGGCCCGCGCGCAGTGCTCGAAGAGCGTGGCCCGCTCCGAGGACACGGCGGGCTGGAAGTACGATTCCATCTGACTCGCGGCAAGGATCGGCCCGTCGAGGAAGGGCACGACCTCGTCCAGAATAGCGCGGTCGCCCGTCGCTTCCACGTAGTGGACGACGGCGTACGGCAGCCATACGGCATCGTCGGAGATTCGCGTCCGGACGCCCCGACCCGAGGGCGTGTGCCACCAGTGCTGCACGTCCCCCTGCACGAACTGCCGGGCCGCCGCCCGGAGCAGGTGCTCGCGCGTCACCTGGGGGCCGGCTCCCGTGAGAGCCATCACATCCTGGAGCTGATCGCGGAATCCATAGGCGCCGCCGGCCTGATAGCACGCCGAGCGCGCCCACACCCGGCAGGAGAGGGTCTGATAGAGCAGCCAGCGGTTGAGCAGGATGTCCATCGATCGATCGGGAGTCCTCACCTGCACCGCGCCGAGGACGTCGTCCCATCGCTCGGTGACGGATCGCAAGACCGCGTCGAGATCGGCCTTCCGGTAACGAGAGATCAGCTCCGCCGCCTCGTCGTGACTCGCCCCCTCCCCGAGGAGGAACACGATCTCGGCTCGCCCTCCCGCGCGCAGCTCGATCACGGCCTGGAGGGCGCCGCAGGGGTCGAGGGCGGCGCCGACCCGCCCCGACAGTCGGACGCCTCGCTCGAGGCCCGCCGGCTGCTCGAGCGTGCCGTTGCGCCCGAGGAACTCCGTCCGGTCCCCCGTCCACGCCGTCTGCGCGCCGCCGAGATCGGCAAAGCCTACGCGGCCGCCAAAATCGACGTTCCAGGCGTTGCGCGCGAGCATCGCTCCCGTGGTGGGGTCGATGCCGGTGACGATGAAGGGCGCGGAATCGCCGCGAGACACGCCGAGCACCCATTCGACATAGGCGGTAACGGAGAGCCGGCGGGAGCGCCCCGACTCGTTGATCACCGTGAGTCGGCTCAGCTTGATCGAGTCCTCGAGAGGAACGAATTGGAGGAGCTCGAGGGAGATGCCGTGGGAGACGTGCTCGAATCGGCTGTAGCCTTGTCCATGCCGGATGACGTAAGGCTGCCCGGGCTCGCGAATCGGAAGCGCGGTGGGGCTCCAGAGATCGCCCGTCTCCTCATCGCGGAGGTAGATCGCCTCGCCCGGCGGATCGCTGACCGGATCGTTCGACCAGGGCGTGAGCTTGTTCTCGCGGCTGTTGAGCGACCACGTGTATCCCGAGCCCGACTCGGAGACCTGGAAGCCGAAGCCGGGATTGGCGATCACGTTGATCCAGGGCGCCGGCGTCTGCCGTTCCGCCTCGAGGACCGTCACGTACTCCCGTCCGTCCGCGGCGAAGCCGCCGAGGCCGTTGAAGAACTCGAGCGCGGGCCGCGGCAGGGCCAGGGCGGCGGACGGCTTCGCCGTCGTCTGACGCCGTGGCAGAGGGGCCGGGGCCATCTCGGGTCCGGGAACGCGCGCGATCTGTTGCGCCAATGTCCCATGGCGGCTCGACAGCACCGCTCGGGCGGCGGCCTGGAGCACGTCACGCTGGGACGTGGGGAGGCGGTCCGCCCTCAGGATGAACACACTCCCGTGCGGGCCGTGCTCTTCGGAAGGCCCGCCCGATTGACTCGTTCGAACCAGAGTCTCCAGCAGGACCTGCAGGTCCTGGACATACGATGGCGCTCGATCGTTCAGGATCACGAGATCGACGGCCAGCTGCTTCATGCGCCAGTACTCGTGGGCGCGGAGGAGCTGCCGGACGATGCCCACATCCTCGGGGTCATCGATCTGTACCAGGACGATCGGGATGTCCCCTGAGATCCCGTGGGCCCACAGGGACGAGGGTCCTCCCGAATGACGCGCGAGCACGTCCGCGGAAGGTCGGAGCGTCCGCTCCGAGTAGAGAATGCGGCGGGCGAGGCTCTGGAAGAGGTGGGCCTCATCGGGCCCGATGCCGACATGGTGCAGCTGCACCTGAGCTTGCGTCCACGCGAGCGTGGCGGCACGGTCGAACGTCGCCGCATCGTGATACTTCTCGGCAAGAGTCAGGACCTCGTCCCGGGACGGGGCCACCATCGTCGAGAAGGCGACCCGGACCGTGACGCCCGGCCGAAGCCGTACTCGGAGACGGAGGCTCACGATCGGATCGAGCACCGAGCCCACGGAGTTGGAGAGAGGCTGGTGGCCCGACATCGACAACGGTGTCCGGATTCCGCGGCCACGACCCAGGAACCGAGCGCGATCGGTTTCCCACTGCAGGTCGCCTACCCGCTGGCCCTCGGCCACCACCGTGTGGGCGAGCCACATGTGTGATTCACCCGCCCCTCGCGGCCGGCGCGTCGCGAGCAGGGTGTCGAACTCGGGCACGCACTCCGTGTGGACGAAGAGGTTGGAGAACGCAGGGTGAGCGGCGTCCGCCGCGGGCGGGGCCAGCACCACCTCGGCGTACGACGTCAGCTCGATCTCCCGTGCCCGTGGTCCGAAGTTCGTCATGGACACGCGCCGTATCTCGGCATCGTCTTCCGGGGACACGATCACGTCGAGGGTGGTGGCGATCGCTCCGTCCCGCCGGGCGATCTTCGCCCGGTCTTCGGAGAACACGACCTCGTAGCTCTCCGGCTCGTCTCCCGTGGGCTGGTAGCCGACCGACCAGCTCTCGCCGCTCTGCGCGTCGCGGAGGTACACGTGCATCCCGGCCTCGTCGCGCGTGACGTCCTCACGCCAGCGGGTCACCGCGATGTCCCCCCAGCGGCTGTAGCCGGATCCCGCGGCGGTGAGCATCACCGCGTAACGCCCGTTGGACAGGATGTGGGTACGGACGGGCCCGTGCGGCGAGGTGAACCGCCGGACGACGGGCGGAACAAATTCACGCACATCGGCCACCGCCGTCACCTCTTCCGTGCGCGGCCGGGCGACCGCGACGTCGCGCGGCGTCCGCTCCTGCAGCAGCAGCTCGGTCGCCTGGACGATCGGCTCGCCGTGGAAGCGCGTCCGCATGGCGCCGGCGTGGAGGACGTTCGCGATGGCGACGAGCAGCATGCCCTGGTGATGCGCCATGTAGGTGCGCACCACCGCGACCCGGGTCCCCTCCGGAAGCCTGGACCCGGTGTAGTCGAGGGCCTCGTAGAAACCGTAGGTGCCGTTGGCGCCGGCTTCCCAGAGCCGGCGGAAGTTTTGCGCAGCCGCCGCGGGATCGACCATGGCCGCCAATCCGGTCGCGTACGGGGCGACGACCACATCCTCGCTGAGGCCGCGCCGGAGCCCGAGACCCGGCACGCCGAAGTTCGAGTACTGATAGGTCTGCTCGCGATCGCGCGCATTGTACCCCGACTCCGAGACGCCCCAGGGCACGCCGCGCTCGGCACCGTACGTGATCTGTCGGCGGACCACGAGCCGGCCGCTCTGCTCCAGCAGGCTTCCCGCGGGCGTGCGCATCACGAGCGCGGGCATCAGATACTCGAACATCGACCCCGACCAGGACACGAGGGCGGAGTCCTGCTCCACGGGGGTGAGCGCCCGCCCCAGTCGGAACCAGTGCGAGACCGGCGCGTCGCCCTTCGCGATGGCCACGAAGCTCGTGAGGCGAGCTTCCGAGGCGAGCAGATCGTAGCGGCTGGGATCGAGGCTCGCGTCCTCGACGCGGTACCCGATGGCGAAGAGCTGGCGGACGGGGTCGAACAGGAAGGCGAAGTCCATGGCCGTCACCATCGCCTGCGCGTTCCGGGCGAGCACGGTGAGGCGCCCGATCATGTCTTCGGACAGGGTCATCGTCGCGCCGAGATCACGCATGTGGCTGTCGATGGTCGCGCTCAGGGCCTCGGCCCAGCGGACAATCTCTGGCGGCGCGCTCGCTCCATCTTCCTCGGCCAGGCTTTGCGCCAGGGCGGTCACGTCGCGGGCGCGGGCCGCGAGCTCCCCAAGTTGCCCGGCCCACTCGGCGGGCGTGCCCGGTTCTCTCGTGACCGCCGCCACGGCGTCGAGCGCTTCCTCCAGGCGAACCCGGGTGGCCGCGCGCGGGCGCCGGCCCTCGAGAGCGCGCGCCGACTCGCGGACGAGCAGCGCGGCATCCTCGATCCCTGCGAGAGCGGTTCGAGCGAGCGGCGGGTGGTCGCTCTTTTGCAGGCAGGCCTGCTTGAGGGCGATGAGATGTCCGGCAAGATTGCCGCTGTCCACCGACGACACGTACCGGGGATTGAGGGGTCGGCAACCTGCGGTGTCGTACCAGTTCAAGAAGTGGCCGCGGAAGCGCTCGAGACGGCCCATCGTCTCGATGGTGGCCTCGAGACGCTCGACGGCCTCGAGCGTCCCGATCCAGCCGAAGTCGTGCGCGGCCACCGTGGACAGGAGATAGAGGCCCAGGTTGGTGGGCGATGTCCGGTGCGCCACCACGGGGCGCGGGTCTTCCTGGAAGTTGTCGGGAGGGAGCGCGTGGTCCCCGGCGCCGACGAACGTGGAGAAGAAGCGCCAGGTCCGGCGGGCAATCAGTCTGAGCGCCCGCGCATCTGAGGGTGACAGCGGCGTGGTCCTCGCGGCGGGCGAGGGCACGCTGATGGATCGAGCCGCCACAGGCGATGCCGCCCAGAGCAGCAGGAAGGGCAGCGCGACGGGCCAGGCCGTCGGCCGGCCCCACGCGATGGCGGCGGCGCCGGCGACGGCGAGCGCGACTCCGCCGCCCATGCGCTGGTAGAAGCCGCCGAGATCGAGGCGAAGACCAGCCTTGGCCTGGGCCGCCGTCACCCACTCGAGGAGATGCCGATGCGTCACGTACACGCGAAGAAGTGACCGCACCATCGCGTCGACCATCAGCCAGGCCTGGTGCGCCAGCATCGTGATCGTGAGCGCCGTCTGCGACGCGGCGAGCAGGAGGTCACGGCCCACCGCGCGGGCGTGGCTTCGTTTCGAGAAGCCGTGTCCCCGGGGGATCAGTCCAGTGAGAACCGGCAAGAGCGTGGGGAGGGCGATCGTTCCGAGGACGAACGCGGTCCACGCGACCGGCGATGTGGCGGGCAGCGTCCAGCCCAGCAGCAGCGTCAGGAAGGCGGCGGGAGCCGACAGGGCGCGCCGCAGGTTGTCCACCATCTTCCAGCGCCCGATCACGGGCACCCGGCCGCCGAGAATCCACGGGAGGAGCTGCCAGTCGCCGCGCGCCCATCGATGCTGGCGGGCCGCCGCGACGCCGTAGTGCGACGGGGCGCTCTCGAACAGCTCCACGTCGGTGACGAGGCCCGCCCGGGCGAAGAGACCCTCGAAGAGATCGTGGCTCAGGAGCGCGTTCTCGGGCACCCGCCCGGCGAGGGCTGCTTCGAACGCGTCCACGTCATAGATCCCCTTGCCCGTGTATGACCCCTCACCGAAGAGGTCCTGGTAGACATCGGACACGGCCGCCGCGTAAGGGTCGATGCCGGATGGGCCCGACGACAGGCGCTGGAAGAAGGAGCCTTCGCGGCCAGGCAGCGGCGGGGTGACGCGTGGCTGCAGCACCGCGTACCCCTCGACGACGCGGCCCGTCTTGGGATCGAGCCTCGGCCGATTGAGGGGATGGGCCATGGTGCCCACCAGCCGCTTGACCGCTCCTCGGGGCAGCCGGGTGTCGGCATCGAGCGTGATGACGTAGCGGATGCCGGGCGGCGCCGCGGGCGCGAGGCCTCCCGTAGGCAGGAACGACGTGTCCGTCGCGCCGCGAAGGAGACGGTTCAGCTCGTGGAGCTTCCCCCGCTTGCGTTCCCACCCCATCCATACGCGTTCGCCCTCGCTCCAGAGCCGCCGGCGGTGGAAGAGGAAAAATCGCTGGCCCTCGTCTGTCGGCCGGCCGTGACGCAGGTTCAGGCGCGCGATTCCCTCGCGGGCCGTGGCCAGGATCTCCTCGTCGCCCGGCACGCTCTCCGCGGGCGCGTCCGTCCAGTCGGAAAGAAGCGCGAAGCGGACATCGCCGTCCGAGTTGGCGAGGTAGTGCACTTCCAGTCGCTCGATCTGCTCCTCGACCTCCGCAGGGCGGGTGAGCAAGGTCGGCACGACGACCATGGTTCGCAGGGCCGGCGGCACGCCGTCGCGAAGCTCGAGGCGCGGAAGCGCGCCGGGCCTGAGCAAGGCCGTCACGGCGCGATTCAGCAGCGCGATGGCCAGATCCGAGGCCGGGAAGGCGGCCACCAGCCCGAGCACGAGCAGCGTGGCCGCCCCCGCGCCGGAGGTCCAGGCCGCGAGAAGGGGCGGGGTGAGAATCGCGAAGGTGAAGGCGGCGATGGTTCCCAGGTACCCGGGCTTGGCTCCCGCGACGTAAGCGCGGAGGAGCCGGCGAGCGAGGGGGGTCCGGAAGCCGAGCGCCACCTCGAAGGCCCGGCGGCCGTCGCCGACGAGATAGAAGCCGGGGTCATCCTGACGGCCGTCGTGGAGATCGCTCGCCGCCGCCCGAGCGATCACCTCGCGGGCAACCTCCAGCTCCGAGCGGCGCGAGCCCCTCGCGAGCTCCTCGATCGCGTGGCGGTAGCTGTCGCGGGTGGCAAAGTCCATCGCCGCGTAGCCGGGGTCGGCCTGGAGCACGCCGTCGATCAGGCTGACGCTCTCGAAGAACTCCGTCCAGTCCAGAGCGGACATCAAGCCCATGCTCATGATCACGTTGCGGACCGTCACGTTCATGGCCGCCTGCCGCTGATGCTCGACCCGCACCATGTCGTCGGGCGTCGTCCCCTGGTCGGCCAGCCGCTCGTTCAGCCACAGGAGGGCGGGCGTCACGGCGGGATCCTGATCGCGCAGCCGCTGGACAAGCTGCACCGCGAAGGCGGTCACGAGCGGGGCATCCTCGAATTCCTGGAGGGCCCAGGCCGCCCCCTCGAGCGGGCGTCCGCTGAGCCCGAGCAGCTCGTCCGCGAGCGCGTCGGCGGCCTGGCGCGCCGCCCGTGCCCGGACGATGCTCTCCGTGAGGCGTCGGAGATTCTCGACGAGCACCACCCGCAGGGTGATGGCGACCGCCCACAGCTCGCCGACGGTCAGCGGCTGAACGCGCTGGTAGGCTTGCACGAACCGCCGGAGCGTGTCCGGATCGAACCGGCTATCCGTGTGGGCGACGAAGGCCCAGGCGATTCCGTAGACGCGTGGGTACCCGAGGAGAGGGCCCTCGGCCAGCTTGGGCAGCTCGCGGTAGAAGCCCTTGGGCAGGTCGTCGCGGATCTCGCGCAGCTGCTCGTCCACGATGTGGAAGTTGTCGACCAGCCATTCCGCCGCCGGCGTGATGGCGCGCTCTTCCCGGATGGCCTTGGCGATCTCGCGATATCCCTCGCGCAGCACGCGGCCGTTGTCCTGGACGCGGGGCAACAATGAGCGACCCCGGCCGGACTTGCCGAGGACGGGCTGGGCGGCCGCCAGGCTCTCGGCGTGCTGTTCGAGGCGCTCGACGCCGAAGAGCTCCGCCCGGATGGGCGCTTCGAGGGGCTTGGAGGCAAACTCCAGGGAAGGAGGAGAGCTGGACATCGTGGGAACGTGGCGCAGCTGAACGACTACGCGATCGAGACCGCGGGCCGCGGCTCGGCGACGTTGTCAGGCGCGAGGCCCGACCTGAGGACCCTCCGCGGCGGGCGCTTCATCGTTTCCTCCCTGCCCTGGGCCGCGCGTTTCAGCTCCGGGGAACCCGCACGGGCACTCCGGTGATCTCCGCCAGCCCGACGGCGGCCAGGCACCGGATGACTACCCACGAGGGATCGAACTCGAACCGGCCCATGCTGAACTTGGGGGCGCGCGGATGCTCGTGGTGGTTGTTGTGGAGGCTCTCCCCGCCCGTCACCCAGGCGAGGGCGCGAGAGTTATAGGCGGTGTTCACGAAGTTCTGGGCCCCCCGCCAGTGCCCCAGCCCGTTGATCAACGGCGAGAGCACGAAGACGTACAGGACCGCGTGCAGCAGTCCCACGGCCAGGCCGGTCCAGACGCCGAAGGTCACGCACAGCAGCGCGATGCCGAGCCCGAGACCACTCAGGCCCCAGGAGAAAACCGCCCGATCCAACCAGTCCTCCGTGATGTCCGGCGCGAAGGTGCGGAGCGTCGCCGGCTTGCGCGCTTCCCGCACGTAGTAGTACACGTTCAGGAGCTGGACACGCCAGATCCCGAACAGTCGAGGGCTGTGGGGATCGCCTTCCTGGTCGGTGAAGGTGTGATGCTTACGGTGGACGGCCACCCATTCCCGACGGTTCTGGCCCGTGGTGAGCCAGAGGATCGCCCGGAAGCAGACATCCGCGGCGGGATGCAGCCGCAGGGACCGATGGGCGAGACCCCGATGCAGGTACACGGACGTTGCGATGGCGGCGAGCTGGGCCAGGATCACGGCCACGAGCGGGACGATCAACAGGTGATGTGTCATCATGTTCTCCAGTCACATGTGCGTGAATTAGGGACGCCGTGCATGTGGATGACCACACGAAGCCCAGCCATCGACATCAGCCTTTCGATTTCTGGGACCCCCGGTATTTCCCCGTGCTGTTCGCGCGACCCGTACGGCTCCGGATCCTCCGGACCGCCTGCACCTGGGCCTCCACGTTCGCGAGAACTGCCCGATCCCCGTTGCGCTTCAGCCCCTCGTCGATGAACGCGCGAAGAACCATCTGAAGGCTCACGGGGCGCTTGAGCCTGGTCGTGGCGGATCCGGCGAAGACACGCGCCCGGTCCAGGATCTGCTGGGGGACCACGAGAAGAACTCGGGTTTTGTCCTCGAACATCGCCACCTCCCTGTTCTGCCGGCGTGACCCGTCTCTGGGCGACGGTCCGGCGGTGTCGGGAACGCTCTCGGGATATAACTTATGGTACACATACTTTATATACTATGTTATATATCGAGTGTCCAGAAGAATGTGGGAGCCGGCCCCTCGGGCCGGGCGGTCGGGCAGAAGAGGAGAACGCATCATGCATCTCGAGGCGCTCGTGACGTGGCTCTTCGTGGGACTGGCGGCCGGCAGCCTCGCGGGATTCCTCATCAGGCCGGGCGGGTACGGGTGGCGCGCCGACCTCCTCCTCGGCCTCGGGGGGAGCCTCGTGGGCACGGTGATCTTCCACGCCCTCGCCCTCACCCCCGAGACAGGGTGGCTCGGTATGGCGCTCGTGGCCTTCGCGGGGGCCGCGAGCGTCATCGTCGGTCAACGGTGGTGGCACACCCACGCCTGACGGCGCGGGGCCGGTGTTTCACCCCGCGCCACCCGGTCGCCAGCGAGCGCCTTCAGAACCGCGGGGCGCGCGGGATACGACTCAGTCCGGCATTCATCGGCCCCGCCGCCGCCAGGTTCATCTGCCCGAGCCGCTTCGCTCCCTGAGCCACGGCCTCGCCGATCGTCGGGAAGCGCTCGCGCGACTCCTCCACGAGCTCGCCGGCATAGTCCATGATGCGCCAGTACCACCCCCCGCTCGACGGGGTCCGCGGCCCGATCCGGACGAATTCGCGACCTCGACCTTCAGCGTCCGGCCGTCCACGATCTGGCCATTGAACTTCTTGGCCGCCGCGTCGGCATCCTCGGCGGTGGCCATCTCGACGAAGCCAAAGCCCCGCGAGCGGCCGGTATCGCGATCCGTGACCACCGCGGCCGTTTCGACAGCGCCGGCGGTGGCGAACAGCTCACGCAGGCGCTCCTCGGACGTGGAGAAGGACAGGCCCCCGATGAACAGTTTGTGCGCCATGATCAGCCTCCGGGTAGCGCTTCCGCAGGGATGGCGCGCTCTGGAACGCGGAAGACTGAGCCAGAGGCGCGGTCAGGTGAGTACGGAAGCGCGGCTAGCTGATCAGCATCAGGAGCTTGACGCACTCGTCGGCCACCTTGGCATCGGGCTCCGGCTCGCCCGGCATCGTCGCCCAGCCCTGCTTCTTCACGTAGTCGGCCTTCTCGTACGTCCCTATTTCCTTCAATCCCTTCAGCTTCTGGTCTTTCCGCTGATCGTGCTTGAACTGGACGACGCACATCGGCGCCAGACGCTTGACGACCGCCTCTTCCCCGATGGTCGCGGCCATGCTCCGAGCGGTCCCCCCTGTCACCCACCCGCCCCACGTGAAGCCGATGATCATCGTCACCACGATCGAGGCCACCCATGACCAGAAGACGACCGTCTTCGTCGGTCGGGTTGCGCTCCACCGCTCCCCCAGGCTGAGCTTCCGCTTCGTCGCTTCCATGGTCCGTTCCCCCGTTCGTCTCGCACTCGGTTCCGTGGGACATCCTGAACACCGCCATCCTCGCCGTCCTGCGATCGGTCTCCTCGTCCGTGCCAGGAGTTTGGCGCGAGAGCCTCCTGGGCTGTATATTATATTGTTGTTATATAATTTATACTATGATATATATGCGATAGAGGGTCAAGGGAAATCTTCCGGAGCCGAGGAGTCCCGCACCGAGCCGGCGCCGCCGACGACCCTCGCGAGCGTCGATCACCGTGAGGTCTGGCCGCACCCGTCCAGGAAAGTGGATGGCGTTCGATCTCGCCACTCCCGCGTCTTGACCGCCGTACACACCCGAAAGAGGAGGTATCCGCACCATGGCCCAGGCCCTGAAGACCACCCTGCATCCGCTCCACGACCGCATCCTGATCCAACGGATCGAGGAAAAGGAGGTTCGCCGCGGCGGCCTCATCATCCCGGACAGCGCCAAGGAGAAGCCCCAGGAGGGCAAGGTCCTCGCCGTCGGCAAAGGCACGGTCGGCGAGGACGGCAAGAAGACCCCCCTGGACGTCAAGGCCGGCGATCGCGTGCTGTTCGGCAAGTACTCGGGCAGCGAGGTCACGCTGAACGGCGAAGAGTACCTGATCATGAAGGAAGAGGACGTCCTCGGCATTCTCGGCTCCTAGATGGTTGCCTCGGCCGCCGTCGATCGGCTGCACCACTTGAAAGGATCCATTCATGGCTAAGCAGCTCCTGTTCAAAGAGGAAGCCCGCGCGTCGCTCCTGCGCGGCGTCAACGTCATCGCCCACGCGGTCAAGGTCACCCTGGGGCCGAAGGGACGGAACGTCGTCCTGGACAAGAAGTTCGGCAGCCCCACCATCACCAAGGACGGCGTGGCCGTCGCCAAGGAGATCGAGCTCAAGGACCCCTACGAGAACATGGGGGCCCAGATGATCAAGGAGGTGGCCTCCAAGACGTCAGACCTGGCCGGGGACGGGACCACCACCGCCACCGTGCTCGCGCAGGCCATCTACCGCGGGGGCCTGAAGAACGTGACGGCGGGGGCGAACCCCATGGGCCTCCAGCGGGGCATCGAGCAGGCCGTGGAGAAGGTGGTCGAAGAGCTGAAGAAGCTCTCGAAGTCCACCAAGGACAAGAAGGAGATCGCCCAGGTCGCCACGATTGCCTCCAACAACGACAAGACCATCGGCAAACTGATCGCCGAGGCCATGGAGAAGGTGGGCAAGGACGGCGTCATCACGGTCGAAGAGGCCAAGGGGATGGAGACCACCCTCGACGTCGTCGAGGGGATGCAGTTCGATCGCGGCTACCTGTCGCCCTACATGGTGACCGATCCCGCCCGCATGGAGGCCGTCCTCGAGGACTGCCTCATCCTGATCCACGAGAAGAAGCTCAGCGTGATGAAGGAGATGCTGCCCCTGCTCGAGCAGGTGGCCCAGTCCGGCAAGCCCCTCCTCATCGTCGCCGAGGACGTGGAGGGCGAGGCCCTGGCCACGCTCGTGGTCAACAAGCTGCGCGGGACTCTCGCCAGCTGTGCCGTGAAGGCGCCGGGCTTCGGTGATCGCCGCAAGGCCATGCTCGAGGACATCGCCACCCTGACGGGAGGCAAGGCCATCACCGAGGACCTGGGCATCAAGCTCGAGAACCTCAAGCTCGCGGACCTGGGCAAGGCGAAGAAGGTCGTGGTAGACAAGGACAACACCACGATCATCGAGGGTGGCGGCAAGACCGGCGCCATCGAGGGCCGCATCAAGCAGATCCGGGTGCAGATCGAGGAGACCACCTCGGACTACGATAAAGAGAAGCTCCAGGAGCGACTCGCCAAGCTCGCGGGCGGCGTGGCCATCGTCAAGGTAGGGGCGGCCACCGAGACCGAGATGAAGGAAAAGAAGGCGCGGGTCGAGGATGCCCTCAACGCCACGCGGGCGGCCGTCGAGGAGGGCATCGTGCCCGGCGGCGGGGTGGCGCTTCTTCGCGCCTCCAAGGCTCTCGACGGCCTCGCCCTCAAGCTCTCCGGCGACGAGGCCACCGGGGCCGAGATCGTACGGCGGGCGCTCGAGGAACCGATCCGACAGATCGTCCAGAACGCCGGGCTCGAGGGCTCCGTCGTGGTCGAGAAGGTCAAGGCGGCCAAGGACGTGGCCCACGGCTTCGACGC
>WNGJ01020931.1_pt1 | contig 13032 bp, 14 predicted proteins | sample 5400611 | NCBI WGS metagenome assembly WNGJ01 (sample SAMN13153375, study PRJNA577476) | soil metagenome | isolation source: 40 cm soil or saprolite under Garry oak tree replicate 1 | place: USA:California | collected 2016-06-15
TCCGAAAATCCCGTGTATAAGGTCGTCGGCATTGTCAAGAGACACTTCCGGTTTCGCGAGTCGGGAGCGGAGTCAAGGGCGCTCCGCGAAGCGGGCGTTTATCGCCAGACCCTTGACGCCGCGGACGGCTCGCCACCATTCCTGCAGACGAAGCGGAGCTTCGTCCTATTCAGGATTCCGTTTCCACTCTCGACCAAGGCTCGCTCCTTTGAAATCCCTCGGGGAATTTAACTAACTCCACCAACCATGTATCCGATCTTGGACTTCAGACCATGATTTTTTCTCCGAACTCCCCTTTCTGCTGCCAGGGGAGGCAGGGCGCCCAATCATTTGGGCGACAGACTTTCGTCCGCCACAGGATTTGCCGGGCTGCCCTGCATGCGAGCGGCGGTGTTCGGCTGGGCTGCTTCGCGCAGCTTCCAGTACAGCCGTACCGCCAACTTTCGTGCGATGGCCACCTTGGCCACCCCACTGTTGCCGCGACGGAACTTCAATCGCTGGTAGTCCCGCCGCAGTTCCGGATCAAATTTGGAGGCGGCCTGGGCGGCCTCCACCAGTAAGTGACGCAGCATCGAGTTGCCTTGCTTGCTGATCGAACCCAACCGTTGCCGGCCTCCGCTGCTTTCTTCACTGGGATTCAGGCCCAGGTAACTCACCACTTGCTTGCTTCTCTGGAAACGGCCGACCGGACCGATCGTCAACACAAAGGCCAATGCCGTCACCGGCCCCACTCCTGGCTCCCTCATTAAGTGCAGCGCTCCCGGACGACTTTGCACTTCCTGCATCACGGCCCGGTCCAGATCCGCAATCCAAGGGTTGAGTTGATCGAGCAGTTGCAGCAGTTCGTGCCGGCGACGGCTGGCCCACCGATCCAGCACCAACGCTTCCAGTTCTAGGCGCGCAGGCGCACCAGCTTATGTCGATGCCGCACCAATTGCCGGACATCTCGCTCGGCCGGAGACGGAATCCAGATGCGAGGAAATCGGTCGGTCAGAAGCAGATCGAGGATGTGCAGGGCATCCCGCGAGTCGGTCTTCTGCTTTCGTACCCTCATCGCGCGGATCTCCGCCGCATCTCCGACCCAAAGCTCATGGTGATATTCCCGGAGTACTTTCTCGAACCACTGGTGTGTGAAAATCGCAGCCTACCATAATCATCGCTCGGCTCCTTTCTCCCGAGCCTTGGTCGAATAAGCGCAACCAAGTTTACTCGGCTGAGGGAGCCGACGACCTTATCCAATCATTTGTCACCTCCTCAGCCATCGGGCCGCCCACTACGGGATAGTCGCGACGCAATACTCCGTTTTCCGTAAACTTCCCCACTTCGTTGGATCGGTGCTCGCTGAGATGCCTTTGGCTGCTTCATTTGTCGGTTCAGAATAGAAGTAGATTCAGAAACTCTTCCGCCTCGTGGTTTTCTCAGGTTAGCTACCTGCCGGGCTCGGGTTTCGATTTCAGCATTCATATCAGGAGCGATCAAACATGATGACGTCACCAATGGAAACATCTATTCAAACGTTGGCCTCCAGGTCGGATAATGTGCCGGCGCCAATAGAAAAGCAGATCGACATTCAATCTCTCTCGTCGAAACTGTCCTCTTTGCTACCAGGAGATCGTCAACTCGAACGCCGTGCGCGCAAGCTGGCCCGGCAACTCTCGAAAGGCAAGCGTGTGAGATGCGACTGGGATAACGTCTCTCTTAGTGAATTGACCCCTGCAGAAAATCGCATGTCCGACGAAGATTTTCTTGTACTTTACTCTGATCAGGTGAAGACACCCGTCAAGAAAGGCGGAAGACCGCGGAAGTACCGGACAGCCACAGCCCAAAGAACGGGACATGCTGAACGCCAGCGACGATACAGGGAGCGAAAGCTTGTGGTGATCTCAGATGTGACGAAAACCCCCTCGCAGCTCGCTGAGAGATAAGGGCTTGCAGACGCGAAAATGATGTTCTCGTACCTCAAGCCTACCTTCTAGGGATCGTCGCTCATATTGCCTTTATTGAGCTTGTACGCCGAAATCTCCCCGACATCAGATAGGTGTAATCATGACCACAAACGAATCGGAAATTGCCGTCTCGAGCCCTGTGCCCGAGCCAGAATCCATTCCGCACCCACGAGAGACCGAGCCTCCCAACTACGGCTTATGTTCAAATGAACGCTGCAAGAAAGGACCGAACGACTCACGTGGTGTGCTCAAGAGTCCACGGGCAAAGTATTGCTGCGCCTATTGTCGCGTCGATGTCTGTCGTCGGAGTCGGCCGAAGGATGAGCAGATCGAGAAACCTACCCGTAAACGTAGGAGAGATGCAAAGTACAGCTCCCATTCCGAGAGGCAGCGGGCATACCAAGAGAGACACAAATCCGAGCCATTACCACAAGCCATTAAGGATTACCTTCAGATGAGGGCTGGAGTGGCGGTTAAACGCGTCTCAGAGCTTGTGTAGCCATTCCATTTTGTTAGTCGGCCATTTCCACAATCTGGACGAGCATTATCAACGATATCTGTCAGGAAACGTTGTGTAAGTTACGGGGTTTTCGTCGTAGGGACCTGGGCTTTCTCTCTCTGATGGCACTTGAGAAGCTTTCTCGAGATTGCCCTCTCACCATCATGCGGTTCCCACGAAAGGCTGAAGACGCGAATGAAATTCGTGGATTTTTAGTGTCATTGAGCGTAGGCTCGCCGCACTTGGTCGCGGGGTCCCCACGGTGTAATCGGAAATGAGGCTGACATGATCCCAAACAAACGGATCTCCCTCCTCAGAATGCTGCCGTCGGCGATTTTGGCCGTCGGGCTTTGCGGATGCGGGGGCGGAGGTTCGTCATCCGGCGGTTCGTCAGGCGCTGCCGTGAACGTCGCTCTTTCCCAAAACACGGCCACCGTGCAGGCTGGCGCTACGCAAAACGTCATCGCGACGGTTACGAATGACGATTCGAATAAAGGCGTCACGTGGACGGTGTCCTGCTCGTCGATACCCTGCGGCAGCGTCTCACCGGCGTTTACTCCGAGCGGCACGCCAGCGACTTACACTCCGCCGGTCACGCTGCCGGCTGCGGATCTCAGCGTGACCTTGACTGCCACTTCCGTAGCTGATCCGGCGAAATCAGCGAACGCAGCGATCACGGTTCCTCAGCTTCCAGGATTTGCCGGCGTTAGTGAAGCTCACGTGGATAAAGTCAACGGCATGGCCCGCTTGATCATCAATGGCAAACCCGCACCGCCGCTTGTCTTCATGTATCAAGAAGATTCTCAGATGCTGCAGTTCCTCGCACCCCAAGCTCAAGACGCAATGACCCATGGCATTCATCTTTACTCCATCCAGATGCAGTATTGGCCCTGGGACAATCAAGGCACCGCTCCACTCGACTTCTCCTCCGCTGATCAGCTGATTGATAATGTAACCAGAGTGGATCCCCAAGCTGTCCTGCTACTAAATCTTGGAGTCGCGGCTGGAGACCTCCGGTCGCTCCCACGACGGCAGACCACATTCTCTATCTCGACGGCCTCGCAGATGACGACTACCACGCTTCCATGGCCTCCGACGTTTATGCTGGCGGCTTTCTCACCAGCGTGCCCCATCTCCTTCAACACTTCGAAAACAGTTCCTACGCTGCTCACATCCTGGGCTACACCGTTAGCGCAGGAAATACCGGCGAGTGGTTTCCCACGGATATGTACAGTAGAGGGATGGACTACAGCCCAGTGAATACCCAAGCCTTGCAGAAATGGCTCCTGAACAAATACGGTTCAGACGCAGCGTTGAGTGCGGCGTGGGGCATGCCTGTCACCATCGCCACTGCGCAGGTGCCCCTGCCCGATCCTGGCCGCTTCCCAATCAACGGTAACGCTGGCATCAATATGCTGCCCATTGATGCGTTCTACGCATTGCCACAGGAGCAGGATTGGGTGGATTTTTCGGCTTATACTTCAGATCTCTTCTCACAGAGGAAATTGGATATAGCGAGCTTGGTTCGAGCCCAGACACAGGGTAAGCGCCTGATTGGCTTTTACGGTGGCTACATGACTGAATTGGCCGGCAGCTTCAACGGCCACCTGCGTCTTGATCGAGAGTTGGCCTCTCCTAACATCGACTTTCTTTGTGCACCTTTCGGCTACCAAACTTATCAAGAGCGGTTGCCGGGCGGCTCTCACCCGCCACAGGGCGTAGTCGATTCAGTGATTGCACGTGGCAAGCTTTGGTTCGATGAAAACGACATGCCCACTTACCTGTCTGATCCCGGCCAGCCTTACGCAACAGCGAATTTGACCCAAACGGTTGACGTCCTTCAGCGCGACATAGGGGACGGCCTAATCCACCGAACGGCAACATGGTGGATGGATATCAAACAAGACGGAGCCTTCAACGATCCGGCCATCTGGTCTCCCATGTCTGATTATGGAATCCCGCTATTTAATCAGCGTTATGCCAATCCGCAGCTATATCACGCCGATGTCGCTTTGATCGTCGATCGCACTTCCATTTTGTATCAGAAGGCCGACCAAGATCTAACGATCCCTATTCGTGCGCTTTTGCGCGACATGCTTCCCAAAGCCGGCGCATCTTCTGGCATGTACTCGCTCGACGACTTCCTCGATGGAACTGAGCCCTCATCCAATGTATATATCTTCGCCAACGCATTTTATCTGACCGACCCTCAGATCTCCCAGATTCAGGCCCGGCTGAACGCAGAAGGCGCGACCGCAATCTGGCAATACGCGCCGGGTTTTTTAGGGCCGACTGGTGTAGACGTTACCCGCGTCTCTAAATTGACCGGGATTCAGGTCAGCCAGTCCGACGGGTACGGATACACCAGCGGCGTGGGTCTGATGGCCAACTACAGCTGGGGATTCACGGCGCAGAATCTGCTGTCGCCACGGCTCGTTGTGACCGACCCAAGTGCCGAAGTGCTCGGCCGCTATACATCGGATAATCAGATCTCTTCTGCACGCAAGCAAGTTGGTAACTTTGAGTCCGTCTTTATCGGTGAGTTCTCTGTAATCACCGTCGCAAATGGCTACTTCAGTCCAAACGCGTTGCGAGGACTCTTGCAGACAACTGGAGTTCACATCTGGAGCACGGCGGGCGACGTTATTCAGACCGATGGAAGTCTTCTCGTCATACACGCTGCCGCAGCAGGGCCGGACACGATCTCCTTGCCCGCGGGCGTCACTGCCACGCCTCTCGGCGGAGGACCCTCCAGCACCGGAACGCTCAACATTAACTTCTCGCGTGTCGGGCAAACACTGTGGTTCCGACTGGCTTAGCCCGGCAAGTGTTCCTTTCGTGACCATAGAAGGCTTTTTCTCTTCCCAAAAAGAACCCTCTATCTTGTAAACGTCGAGGTTCTGGACGAGCCGTCGGCTAACCCGGAAACCGTCTACCGATTAAACGTCCGGGGTTTGATTGAATAGATTGGCCTGAAGGGAGGATTTGATCGCCTGAACCTCCGCAAAGAGGCCAACAGCACAAAATGTAACATTACCTTCATTTCTCCAGTTCGACAGGCGAGGTAAGTCCTTTGAATTGGTGGGCCAAAACCGCGGAAATGTAACACTAATCATATTTTGTTACCTGGCGTGTAGCCGCCTATTATCAATGGGTTAAGCGGCTTAGATGACCCGCGGCTATACCGGCTACCTGCCTCCCTACGGCTCGAGGTTCATCCGGCGCAGCAGGTCGGCAAAGCGCGCGTCTGAGCGTAGGGGATCGAGCCAAGGCTCCACTTTGAGGTAGACGAGCGAGCCCTCGCGGTCTTGGTACGCCTTTTCGAGCCACGCGAACGCCTGATCGGGCTCTCTCAATCCGGAATAGATGACAGCCATGTCGTAGCCCGAGACGTAACGTTTCTTGGAGAGCTGCTTCAGCTCCGCGACCAGTTCCTGAGCCCTTTTCCTGTTTCCGGACAGCGCATAGGCGTGCCCAAGCGCCGCGATCACGAGGGGGTTGTCCTTAGAAAGGGTTCTCGCCATGTCCAGCTCGGCGACGGCATCTTCATACATCCCTTTCTGCTCGTAGGCTAGCCCGAGCCGAACATGCGCCACCATAAAATTCGGTTCGAGTTCGAGGGCTCTCTGTAACTGTTCGATTGCTAGATCATACTGGCGCGCGAAGATGAGTTGGCGGGCGGCGGCGGCATTGATGATGGGCGAAGCCGGCTCAAGCTCCAGAGCTCGACGGATAGCGGGGTGAATAATTGGGATTGAGCTCAATAGCTCGCCGGAACTCTCTCTCCGCCTCCACCCAGTTCCATTTAGATCGATGTTGGATGGCTCCTAACGCCGTGTGGGCTTCCGCGAGGGTATCATCCAGTTCCAGCGCCTTCCGCGCGGCCGCTTCGGCTCTGCGCTCGGCCTCGTTTGCGGGCAGCGCGGCGTACTGGGAGAAGCCGAATAGACCGTAAGAATCTGCCAGTCCGGAATAGGCTGGAGCGAAGTTCGCATCTTTCTTGATCGCGTCTTCAAAGTAGTCGATCGCTTTGGAAAGTTTCTCCTCCGTTCTCTGACTCCAGAAATAGCGGCCCTTAAGATAGGCCGTGTAGGCTTCGGTGTTCACCAACCGTGCCTGTGCTAAGTGCGTCTGCTCTTGCGGGGTCAGCTGGACCCTTATCTTATTGGCAATGGTGCGCGCCACTTCGCTCTGCAACACCAGGATATCCCGCAGATCGCGCTCGTAACTTTCGGCCCAGAGGTACCGGTCAGTTCGGGCATCAATTAATTGCGCGGTCAACCGGACCCGCTCGCCCGAGAGCACGACCGCGCCTTCCACCACCGCGTCCACGTTCAACTCCCGCGCAATTTCGGGCAACGGCTTCTTCGTTCCCTCGACCCAGATTACTGATGTACGCGAGACCACTCGGAGCGCCCGAATCTGCGCCAACTCGGTGGTCAGCGCATCGGTGACGCCGTCCACGAACCACTTCTGAGACGCATCGCCGGACAGGTTTTCCAGCGGGAGTACGGCGATGGATTGAATAGGAGCGGGTGCGAGTCCTCCAACCAGCCGCTTGCGCAACCTACCGACATCCAGCACAAAACCCGCCAGCAGGGCTATCAGGGCCACCGCGATTATCCAAGGCTTGCGCCAGCCGCGCCGCGCGCCCCAAAACGCGGGCTCAGCCGTCGCTTGTTCGCATGGCACGACGGCCTGTTTCTCAAGAGTCGCAGGGTCGGCGCGCGCGATCGCAGAATCGCGCGATGACTCGTCAGAAGTCTCGTTGGTCGGCGCGATGAAACGGTACCCGCGACGCGGGAGGGTTTCAACGAATCGTGGGGTCTCAGCCGAGTCTTTCAGAGCGTGGCGCAGCTTCTTGATCGCGGTGTTCAGTCCGACATCAAAGTCCACAAAGGTGTCCCCTGGCCAAAGTTTGTGCCGCAGTTCTTCGCGCATAACCACTTCGCCGGGGTGCTCGAGCAACATGGCCAGAACCTCAAAGGGCTGCTCCTGTAATTTGACCTTCAGGTCATGCTTGCGCAGTTCGCCGGCATACAGATCAACTTCAAACACGCCAAAGCGTATCCGTCGAGAGCGGCTAGGAACTTCCATGGAATTGAGTGTGGCTGATGCTAACAAACTATGGACTTCGATTCAATTGTCCCTGGGAGTACAGGCGCCCGGCCAAATCCTTTGGTGTCTCGGGGATGGATAGACAGATAGAGTCCAGCAAAAATCCATCGCCTGTCTATTGAGCCGGTTGTGGGTATCGCGCGAGGCTCGTGGTCGCGCCCGATTTTCAAGCGACGTGAACGGAATCGTGAATGAGGAGGATAACCATGAAACGAGCTTTGATTTTGCTTATCACCGCGGGTGCTGTTGCGAGCCTGCTCGTCTTGGGACTGGTGCCTAAGAAGCACGGTGTCCTGGGTCTTGTGTCCACCGCACACGCTCAAGAGGGCGGCTCACTCGCTACTCTACTACCCAACGCAAGGGGCAAAGAATGCTCAAGCGCCACGCTGGAGGGCACGTATGGGTTTTACGGCGTTGGAACTGTGGTCCCTGCCGGAACACCTTTCCGCAGTGTCGCTCGGTTCAACTTTTACGGGCAGGGAAATTGGTCTGACAGCTTCACGCAGAACGACAACGGCACGATTATACGCGGAAAACATTCAGGCATCTACACAGTGAATCCGGACTGCACGGGCACACTCTTTGATGATGCAGGCCAGCCAATCTTTGATCTGGCGCTCGTCGATGGCGGGAAAGAGTTCTATTCGGTTCGAGTAGGCCCTGCTAACAGGGTTCTGACGGGTATAGCCAAGAAGCAGCAGGAGGAGTAAAGCCGAAACGGACGTATCCGCGATCTGGTTCGGGAGACGACTGCCGATGCCTGAGGCGTCCAGGATGTAACACAAAGGCAAAGGAAAAAGGTGAAGGAGAATAAAACGATGAAGCGAAGGATCACACTGACAATGGTTATGGTCGTTTTCGCCAGCATGCTCGCCGCTGTGCTGGGGATTCGAAGTGATAATGCAGGCCTCGTGCCCAAGGTGCACGCGCAAGAGGGGTCGCTTCGGGACGCGAGGCATATCTCCCCGACATCAACTGAGGGGAAATTCCCAATTGGGCACTCAACTCGCATCCTCAACGTGCCTGGAACTTTCGGTGAGCCTAGGCCCGTAAATGTTCATCTCTGGTACCCGGCGCGTAGCTCCGAGGATTGTGAGAACCCTGGGGAGACGGACGGAAACGCAGAAAATCAAGGCTGTTCCGCGACTCCCAGCGTATACACGTCACGCTTGAATGGCATTCCCCTGCTCCCCCAGTGGGACCCACTGTCATGGACGATTGGCTCCAGTGAGTCTTTCGAGAATGTGCCCGTCGCCAAAGTACATCGCGCATTTCCGGTCGTTGTCTTCTCCCATGGGGCCACGGACAATTCCATCGATTACGTTTATACGCTGGAGGCTCTGGCCAGCTTTGGGTTCATCGTAGCCGCCCCCGATCACCTGAATAATACGCAGGACGACGTATGGATTGATTTCGTCAACAAGCAGGCCGGATTTACGCTAATTCCATGCTTTGACGGCCTTGCTTCTCCCTGCTCACGCGGAGGTAACGTCCGCAAGAGCTTGACCGATCGCGCGCATGACGTCAGCGCTGTCTTGGATGCCCTTCCCAAGTGGTTCGGAGAACGCGTGGACATGACGCGTGTCGGCATGATGGGCCACTCGCGGGGAACTGTCACTTCCCTTGCTGTCGCTGGCGGAAGCACGACCTGGGGATTCCCTGCGGAATCGCGCGTAAAGGCCATCATGGGGTTGGCCATTGGTACGCACGACATCACTTTCGGAGCCAACGTTCAAGACATAACAGTGCCGGCGCTGCTGGTAGCTGGAACGCTCGACGCGACTTCCGTAGTCAGCAAAGAGGCCTTCGATACGCTCGCAAGCACCGAAAAGAACCTCGTCCTGATTGAAAACGCCAAACACCGCCATTTTGACTCAGGATTGTGTGCGCAGACGCAGAGCTCCGGGGCTATTGCGCAGGCAGACTCAAGGGCGATTCTTGATTTGCAGACGGCAACTGGCCTCCTCATCCAACCCCCGTCCGGAGGTGGTGTTGCGATGGACTTTTGCGGATTTGAAAAATTCACTGACCCAACTGACATCCGACCTCTAGTTGCCTCATTGACGCGGTTCGACGTAACTCCTACTAACGTCCCAACAACCGGTTTGGATAGCAGCCAGGTAAAGAACGAGGTGGTTCAATTAGCCATCGCGTTCTTCGGACATGCATTGGAGATCGATAGTGATGACAACCGTCCGTTCGCTGATCTCCTTCTGCGATTCAAAGAAATCCGGTTATTTCCCCTATCTCCTTAGTGCAACCAGGTGACGAGTTGTGTGGCTCTCATTGCCAAGTCGGAGGAGCTTTAAGCGATGGACCGATTCACGTTTAGTTAAAAACCTGACAACCGCGACAACGAAAGAGTTCGACGTTACCCCTACTGATGTTCCGATCACCAGCCTGACTAGAAGCTGTTGCATAACTTGATACAAGCGTCTGAAAAGATGATGGTTGCATTTTCCGAAATCGTGGATAAGCAGAGTCAGCAGCGCCGCTGGAGGGTCGATGGCGCGAGCCGGTCCGTTGCTGGCCGAAGCGCAGTGGAAGAAAATCGCGCCCTTGCTCCCCAAACCACCCAGGCACCACAAGGGTGGCCGCCCGTGGATCGAGAATCGTCGTGTGTTGGAAGGGATTCTGTGGATTCTGCGGAGTGGGGCTCGTTGGCAAGATTTGCCGGAGAAATATCCGCACCCTTTGACCTGCTGGCGGCGACTGCGGGACTGGGACGAGCAGGGCGTTTGGCTGAAAATCTGGCGAGCGTTCCTGAGCGAGTTGAACGAGCGCCAGCAGTTGAAGTGGAGCGAGTCCTTCTGGAGGGCTCTCCACAGACGCTCAAGCTGCTTGTTGTTTTAGATGTTGGGCGTCGAAATGGACTCCTTTCTTCCAAACCAGCAAAGTGATCGCCGCGATCTTGCGTGCCAGGGTGAGGCGTGCCATCGACGGTTTCATTCCTCGGGCCACTAAAGCGGCGTAGAACTCCTGAAACGGTCCCGGTACGACAGCAGCTCGGATGGCCGCGCCCTTGAAGATATTTTTGAGATCGTGATTATGGTTCGTGTTGAGCCCGCGGATGGCCAGGAGCCTTTTGGAGCGCTGGAGCTGACCTTCCACAAAACGGTATTCCCCGCTGCTGTAGGTCTGCAAAGCCAAACCGCTGTAGGCCCACAGTTGTCGCTTGGTGCGAAAGCGATGGGGCGTCTGTATCAGAGCGATCAGCAGAGCCGCCCGAATGGGACCAATCGAAGGAATCTGCCGCAGCAACTTCATGGCGCTGTGTTTCCGACTTTCTGCCAGCAGCTCACCTCGCATTTCCTGACGCAGAGTTTGCAACGCGTCGAGCTGCTGGTAGTAGAGTTCCGCCCGGCGGCGCACGCCCGCTTCGGTGATCTTGCCGAGCCATTCCGAGCGGTAGCGTGGTGCGTAAACCTGCTGGCCGGCACAGGGAATGCCCCAGCTTCGGTACAGGGCCTTCAAACGATTCATCACCCGGGTGAGATCTTGTGTGATGGTCAAGTAGCTGCGTGCCACTTCCTGCAACGTTCGCAGGCCGTTCTCTCCGTGATAGACCGCTGAGAGAAGCCCGCTCCGCAGCAGATCGGCCAGCTTTCGGGCATCGATCCGGTCATTCTTGTTGCCCGCTTTCAGCAGGGAGTTCTTCCGTGGATCACATACCAACACTTTCGTGACCTGTGGCTTGAGCAGATCGTGTAGCCAGGCCGCACAGGTCCCCTCTTCAAAGGTCACATGCAAGCTTCCGCGGAGTCCCTGAACAAACTGCAAAATGGTTGCTGCTTTCGTTTCGAGGATGGACTCCATAACCAGCTTACCGGTGGAATCCAGAACTGCTGCGGAGATCGTTGCTTGGTGAACGTCGAGCCCAATATACTTGGCGTCATTCACGAGGGTGCTCCTCCTGTAGGTGTTGATGCGAACGATCAAAACCTACTCTAAGGGGCGCCCTTTTATAATGCGTTTATCAGGACACGAGCCCGCCAATTCAACGAATCGTGTGATAGAGCGCTGTGGTATGTTCTTCGCCAGATCTGAGGTGAGATATGCCCTTCTGGCAGAGGTTCCGGCACAGCGAAGAAACGGCGACAAAAACGGAAGTGCCACCGACCAAATCTTCAAAAACGACGGCGGTTGACTCCTCAGAGTCCGTGGGAATCAGCCTCACGGATTCACTTCACACGTTTGGGATGGCGCTGCTGCAGCAGCTATGTTCCAGAAAATCCAGAGAAAACGTTTTCATTTCTCCTGTGAGCGTTTTTCTTTCACTTGCCATGATGGAAAACGGCGCTGGTGGAGAAACCAAAACTGCGTTGCGGAAAGTGCTCTCCCTACCCGCTGAGACCCGCGAACAGGACATCAACGATTCCATCGTTTTGCTCCTGAAAAGGTTACGGCAACAGAAAGGCGCCGAGCTTGAGATTGCGAATGCCCTCTGGGCCGGCACGGAGTTTACGATAGCGTCCGAATTCATGCTCGCTTGCCAGGAAATCTATGATGCGGCGGTACGCACACTCGATCTAAACCAGCCTTCGGCTGCGAGAGCCATCAATGAATGGGTGGCGGAGAAAACGAGAGGGAAGATTTCGCAAATCGTGACTCCGGCCGGTATTGCGGGCTTACCAGCAATCCTCACCAATGCCGTTTATTTCAAAGGTAAATTTCTCACTCCGTTTCCAAGGGAAGCAACACGACCGCGAACGTTCTACCTCGCCACGGGGCGCGAGAAACTTGTGTCCATGATGGGGAACAGTGGTTTAGTTGGCGCTTATCGAAGCGGAAAAAGGAGTGAGGCAGCTGCGCTTCACTACAGAAACTCTAATATCATCCTTTTCATGATACTTCCTCGAAACGGCATAAGCCCTGAAGAGGCTTTAACAGAAGACTTCTCAAAATTGGTGGTCGACCAAGATTGTGAACTTGATCTTTTAATGCCGCGCTTCACCATCGAATTCACCAGCGCACTTAAAGAATCGCTCGCGAGCATGGGAATAGGCATTGCGTTTGAATATCCTGGAGCGGACTTTTCAGGTATAGGCTCGCCGTTTTACGTGAGCGACGTGCTTCACAAAACGCTGCTTGAAGTAGATGAAGAAGGAACAGTTGCGGCAGCAGCAACTGCTGTTTTCTTGGGCGCTGCTCGGTCGCCACGAGAGCCGCGGCGTCGTCAGTTGATATTTGATCGTCCGTTCGCAGTCCTGCTGAGGGACTACACATCGAGCGCTACCTTATTTGCCGGTGTCGTATATGAACCATAGCTGACGCCGTTTGGTTCCCAAGTCTCGATGAGTCGCGTTTCCAGAAACTGGGATTTCCCACATTCCGAAAATCCCGTGTATAAGGTCGTCGGCATTGTCAAGAGACACTTCCGGTTTCGCGAGTCGGGAGCGGAGTCAAGGGCGCTCCGCGAAGCGGGCGTTTATCGCCAGACCCTTGACGCCGCGGACGGCTCGCCACCAT
>WNGJ01005778.1_pt1 | contig 13031 bp, 8 predicted proteins | sample 5400611 | NCBI WGS metagenome assembly WNGJ01 (sample SAMN13153375, study PRJNA577476) | soil metagenome | isolation source: 40 cm soil or saprolite under Garry oak tree replicate 1 | place: USA:California | collected 2016-06-15
GCCGCGAACACATCAGGATAGGTGGCGAGCATTGCTAACGTCATCGCTCCGCCAGCGGACAGGCCCGTCACGAAGATCCGCCTACGATCGATGTCGTGGTCGCGCACCATTTGCTCGACCATTTGCGCAATCGAATGTGCCTCGCCTTCACCGCGCTGAGTGTCATTGCGCTGGAACCAATTGAACGAGCGGTTCAGATTGTTTCTTCGACTCTGCTCTGGCATCAGCAGGGCAAAGCCATAGCGGTCTGCTAACGTCGACCAGCCTGCACCAAGGTCGTAGTCGGCCGCCGACTGCATTGAGCCATGAAGAACGACGACAAGAGCAGGTCTTGGCGAAAGATTATCAGGCAAGTAGGTCAACATCCGTAACGCGCCCGGATTTGTTCCGAAGTCCTCAACTTCTTGGAGGTGGGACAAAGACGGGCGCCACGCGTTCACGATGGCTAGCACTAGTGACACAGCAACTCCTTGTCAGGCGCTCGTCTTCAGCGCTGTCGATAACTGAGGACATAGGAATTTGCTGCTGCATTGCACACTAAAATTAATATTATATCCGCGCACAGCTTTGTGAGGAGTCGGATGTGGGGCAACGATTGTTTTCGGGCTCAGCTGTGCGACCGAGGTGCGCAAACGAAGCAATGAAGCGTGGCTTAAAATCGATTATGGGCAGCTCCGTGTCAGAATAGAGAGCATGTGGCTAAGACGAGTCTACTTTGTGCTTTCGAAATTCTCCACACGAAAGTTTTGGCACCGAAGTGACAGGCTGTGTTCCTCAAAAGACACTACGGCTTCTTCGCGATCTCATGGGGCGATATTGAGTCAACGGGCACCAGAATCCAAACTGACAATTTTTGTGCGTCAGGACCTGCTGGAGTCGGTTGGCATTCTGTTCGAGTTGCCAACTCCCGTGAATGGCAAGAAGTGACAGCCGCCGCCTCTGGGGGAGCGGACATGAAAATTTTGGAATACATAGCTCAGATCGCGGACCCTTCGGACTGCCAAGTGGCACGAGACAAGAGGTGAAGCCACAAAGCCGTTTTCAATAGCTCGCGACATTTTCCGGAAACTAGCTGAGCGTGGATTTCAACGTCGGGTTTAACCGATCAACATGGATGAAGGTGGAGATTGAAGATGACCAATGTGCAGGATGCGAATTCAACGGCGACGGCCGAATCTCGCGAGAGCAGCAAGGACGCCGCTCAGAACAACGCATCCCAAATCTCGACGGCGCGCCAGAAACGATCTCATCAAAACGCAACGAACGCGATGGAACGCACACGAAACCGCCAGTAAAATCAACGAATCTGATCGATATTCTGCCGCTTATAACGGTCTGGTTGCAGGTTCGAGTCCTGCCGGGCCCACCAACAAAATCAGTGGGTTATTAAACCTCCGTTTGAGCAGACCAGATCACCGCACCAGAAATGCTCTGTCTTCGCCCATACACTGCTATGCCTCAGCAGCAGTCAGACTAACGCTGCACTTCCTACCCGACTAGGGCCTCCGTCCTTCAATCGCAGGTTCGGCGGTCTCGTCGCATGAAAGGTTGGAGTGGGTCGTATCGTTCATTAGCCGTGACATCATGCGGATGTCTCCGATACGGCATTGTCTGACGATCGAATTTGGAGACCGGCCTCAATCGGAAGGAAGGAGACCGGTCGCGCTGAGCGAGAGTTTCAATCTCGATCCATCGGACTCTAGCCCGCCTTCCGCTGCCTCAGGCTCTCGTAGAATGCGGTCTCAAAATTCATGTAACCGATGAACGACGCCGGATCGCCGAAGGGAAGAATCTGGGTGGCCCAGAACCCGCCGAACCCGTTTCGCCGATCGATCCAGTAGAACAGGTTGGCAAGTCCGGCCCAACCGAGCGCGCCGGCCGGACGTCCCGTAGGCGCCTCTTCGTCGTTGATCATGAAGGTCAGCGCCCAGGATTTCGACTGACCTGGGAAGAATTCCGCGTCGTTGCACAGCGCGGGGATGACACCCGTGATGGGCGTCACCTTGTTGTCGCCCAGATGGTTCCTTTCCGCCATGCGCACGGTCTCGGCCTTCATCACGCGGCCGTGCTCGCCCGCACCATCATTCAGCCACATGCGGATAAAGCGCATGTAATCGCCGATGGTGCCGTAAAGGCCGTGGCCGCCCATGTGCACTTCGGGCTTGGCAGGCAACTCGAAATCCATCGGCGTGAGCGAGCCATCGGCATTCCGCGCATGGATCCCGGCCAGTCTCCTTCGCATCGGATCGCTGAGTTCGAACGTCGTGTCCGTCATTCCCAGCGGTTCGAAAACGCGCGTCTTGAACACTTCGCCGAGCCGGCGATCGGTGATGGCCTCGACGATTTGCCCACACCAATCGAGATTGGTCCCGTATTCCCACCGCTCGCCCGGATCGAAAAGCAGCGGCGTCATCAGGCAGGCCTTGGAAGCAGTGATGACGCTGGGCTGTCCCTTTTCCTGCGCGAGTCGGTTATAGGTATGGTTGATGAAATCGTAGCTCAGACCTGAGCTGTGAACCATCAGCATGCGGGTGGTCACGTCGCGCTTCGGCGCCCGCAGGATCGGCTCGCCCTTGGCGTCGAAACCGTCGATTACCTGGAGCTTGCCGATCTCGGGCGCATAGCGCTTGGCCGGCGCGTCGAGATCAAGCTTGCCTTCTTCGACGAGTTGCAGGACGGCGGTACCGGTGATCGCCTTGCTCGTGGAGAAGATGGCGAAGATGCTGTCGGTCGTCATATCGGCCGGCTGATCGAGACGGCGCTTGCCGGCCGCACCTTCGTAGATGTTGCGATGGCGGTCCGTCACCATCGCGACGACGCCGGGCACGCGCGGAGTGGATGTAACGACACCCTCGAGAACAGCATTTGCCGCCGCACTGAAATTCGTGCTCATGATCTTCCTCCCTCTGTATTGGAATGGTTTCGTCGACGCGGCGCTTCGCTCAGTGCATGGCAAAACCATGGTAGTCGTTCGCCGCGACCTCGTCGCACTTCTGACGATAGGCGCCAACGCCACCGCAGTAGGACAGCACACGGCGCGGCTTGCCCTCGACATTCGAGCCCAGATACCAGGAATGGGTTTTTGCAATCAGCGTCGCATTGGCGATCTCATCGTGATGGGCCACCCATCCGTCCTCCGCCTCCCTTGTCGGTTCGATGACCTTGAGGCTCTTTCGACGCATGTAGGCGATGCAGTCGTCGATCCATTCGACCTGCTGCTGCAGGCACGTGGTCATGTTGCAGAGCGCAGCCGAGGGAGCGAGCGGCACCGCTGTCGTGAAAAGATTCGGATAGCCGTGAACCTGCAGGCCCATCGTGGTGCGGATATCCCTGCTCCAGTCATCCTTCAATGACCGCCCGCCGCGGCCCCTGATGTCGATCCGCGTCAGCGCACCGGTTCCGGCGTCGAATCCGGTCGCCAGAATGATGATGTCGAGGTCGTGCACCATGCCGTCGGCGGTCTTGATGCCGGTGGGTGTCACGCAGTCGATCGGATTGTTCTTGACGCCAACAATCTCGACATTGGGACGATGGAAGGCTTCGAGGAAGTTCTGCTCGAGCGGGACCCGGTGCGTCCCGAACCCGTATTCCGAGGGAATGAGCTGTTCGCACAGCTTTGGATCCTTGAGCCGTTCGCGCATCTTCTCGCGCACGAATTCGGAGATTTCGGCATTGACCTCCTCTTCAAAGAACAGCTCGGCGAAGGACGATATCCACAGTTTGAGGGAGCCGTCGTTCCAGCAATCCTCGATCACCTCGCGGCGCCGCTCGCGCGTCAGGCCGGTCCAGGCGTGCTCGAAGTCGTATTCAAATCCGGTAAAGGTATGCGGCAGCCGCTCCGTGAAAAGCCTGAACTTCGACTTGTAGGCTTCCGCCTCCGCTGCGCTATATTTGGGATTCTTCATCGGGATGATGTATTGCGGCGTGCGGATGAACACCTTCAGGTGACCGACCTCGCCGGCGATGGTCTGGATGACCTGGATGCCGGTTGCGCCGTTGCCGATGACGCCGACGCGCTTGCCAGCGAAGTCGACCGCCCGCTTGGGCCAGCGCGCTGTGTGGAATAGCTGGCCCTTGAACGTCTCCTGTCCTGGGAACGACACGTGAGGGGCCGAGAGCATGCCGCAGCAGGTGACCAGGAACTGCGTGTCGACCACTTCCCCCTTGTCGGTCGTGACTAGCCAGCGCTGCGTTGCCTCGTTGAAGTGCGCGCACTTCACCGTGGTGCCGAACTGGATGTCCTTGCAGAGATCGAGGCGATCGGCCACGTAGTTCAGCCAGCGTTCGATTTCCGGCTGGCCGGGGAATTTCTCGCTCCAGCTCCATCCCTTGTAGAGTGCCTCGGAGAACAGATACTGATAGATATAGCTTTCCGAATCGAAGCGCGCGCCCGGATACCGATTCCAGTACCAGGTGCCGCCGACGCCTGATGCCGCGTCGATCGCCCTGACGTTCAATCCCTGCTCGCGCAGGCGGTGCAGCTGATAGAGCCCGGCGACGCCGGCTCCGACAACCACCGCATCGAATTTCGCCGTCGCGTGCGCGCCGTTGCTTCCATTGGACTTGGTCGCGGCTTCCGTCATTTCCTTCCCTCCCAGGTGTTCGCAAGGCGCACACAGCCTCCCCCTCCCCCCGTCGTGTGATCGGATGGCGGTGCGTCGCATCAATGTCGGTCCCGGCAGGTCGATCGGGCGGCTTCTCTTGGCCCACGACTCTTTGCGCCGTTCCTTCCGATCTTGCTCGAGACGCGAGGGAGGCTACGGGGAAGCCGGTGTTCCGGGCTTGAACAAAACCGACAATCCTTTGAACGGAGCCGCAGGCCCCCGCCGTGCCACTGAGATCCAGCAGAGTTCGCTTGGCAAATGGCAAAAGCGGCATATTCTGCGGGCGTGCCGTTCGGCCAACGAGAAGAAGCGGTCAACCGCGCCAAAGAGTTGCACGGAGGAGACTGCGCTATGGGCCAATTCATCACGGTCGAGGAGCTGCCACGCTATGCTCCCGGCGAACTGATGTTGGACAGTCTTGCGGTGGGAAAGGCCGATTTCCGGCTGCGGGTGTTCCGCTATGCGCCGTCCGATATCTGGGTCCCCCCGTCCGAGAATTTTCTGATCGTCGTCTATCGGGAAGGTATGACGTCGATGAATCGCCGCGTCACCGGGGCGTGGAAGCAGGATCATGTCGGCCGTGGTGTCACCACGCTACTGACCCGCGCGGAAGCCTCAAACTGGCGATGGAGCCATGACATCGAAGTCAGCCATTTCTACATCTCGCCGACCCTTATGGCGAAGACTGCGAGTGAGGCTTTCGATCGCGACGCGGAGGCTGTCGAACTCCACGACCTGCTCAGAATCGACGATCCGGTCCTGACCTGGATCGGCGATCAAATGGTTCAGGAGGTTGCAGCGGGAGGTCCGGGTGGGCGCCTCTGCTACGATGCGCTGGCGCTTCAGGCTAGCGTGCACATCTTGCGAAAATATGCCTCCGTGCACTTCAAAATGCCCTGCTCGCAGGGACGTTTCAGGCCGGCCCATGCGAGATTGATCGAGGACTATATCGAGCAAAACATCTCCAGGAACATCACGCTCGAGGAATTGGCCAACATCTGCAACTGCACGCCGGTTCAGTTTGCTCGCAAATTCCATATGCATTACGGCATGCGGCCACATGCCTACGTCTTGAAACGCAAGGTGGAACGCGCGTGCCAGCATCTTCGCAAGGATCGCCTGGCGCTGAAGGAAATCGCGTTGCTGAGCGGGTTTTCGGATCAGAGTCACCTCAATCGGGTCTTTCGCCGACACATGAACCTCACCCCTGCCGAATATCGCAAGCAATCGGCATGAGGCAAGCCTGAACGACAGGGCATCGCAGGGAAGCGAATACTAAGAAGGCTTCCGCCGTTTTCCACCGCACCAGTTTCGCACCAGAAACGGCCTTATCAAATCGCAACGAACGCGCTCAACCCATGACGAAAATGCGGGAAAATCAACGAAATCGATCAATATCCTCCCGCTCATAACGGTCTGGTTGCAGGTTCGAGTCCTGCCGGGCCCACCAGCCTTCGCTCGCGAAGCGACGAAGGCTGCCGCGCCGAAGCCCAAAGGGCGAAGGCGGGCGCGCGGTTCGCGAGCTACGGCTCGGCAAGCCATCCTGCGATCATCAACGGGAAAGACAGCCGCGAGGCCGACGCGGCTCGTGCTTCCAACTAAAATATCGAAAACAACCCCATGCAAAGTAGCATGGTGGTCGCTGGCATGGATGCTTTGAGCGATCCCGCGAAAACATTTTGACACGTCGGGCAAATCAGCGGCACTATTCCATCGTCGCGCGATTTGTAAAACGCCCATGGCCCTGCCCGACAACGGGCTCTTCGGCGCGACTGCAGGCAAAAAATCCTGACCCCCAATTGAAGTTGCCCCGGCTCTCGCCACAGCGAAGGGTCGCCTCTCGCGTTGCCGAGTCGTGCGCGCTTCCGATGCGCGAGCTCGAGGAGATATCGACGTGAACACAGTTCCAGACCTCAACAAGGCAACGGCACTGGCCGCAACCGGTCAAACCACGGTTGCCGCAGCCCCGCGGATAAAGCTCTTGTTACACGGATACGCCATCGACCATCCAGATCCGGAGCTTGGCGAACAGCTCATGGCGGACGCGTTGGGGGTCGCCGATCGTGACGCGATGCATGGCATCCTGCGACAACTCGTGAAGGCCAGCGTGAACCGCGAGAGGCCAGACGCGGTCAACCTCGCCTTCAAGATTTCAATGGTGAAAAGCATCAAGCCCAGGGATTCCGGTCGGCTGGTCGACCGTCGTTTAGGACCGTCTTCAGGCCAAGGTCGAACGTGGTAGATGCTGCTGGCCAGGTTGACGATCGCGAAGACCTCCGCACTCATCATCGCGAACCCTTGGTCTCCGATTGCGCCGGCGGTGGTATCGACCACGGTCCAAGACCCCACCTTGAGGTCTCGAGCAGCGGCCGGATACAGAATCCCACACGGCGAACCGTGTGAATGATTGGATAGGCTTGTTCGCTATCGATCTTTTTTCGCAGACGCCCTACGTAGACATCAATAAGATTCGTCGCAGGATCGAAATGCAGACCCCAGACGTGCTGCAGCAGCAGACTTCGAGTGATGACTTCACCGGCATGGCGAGCAAGATACTCCAAGAGTCTGAATTCCCGGGGCCTTAATCCGATCTGTCGGCCGGCCCGGGACGCGGTTCGAGCCACGAGGTCCATCTCCAGATCACCCACCCGCAGCACGGTTTCCATTCCAACCCAAGGGCTACGCCGGGACAGCGCATCAACACGAGCCAGCATTTCTGCGACGGCGAACGGCTTCACGAGGTAGTCGTCGGCGCCCGCACGCAGGCCGTCCACGCGATCCGTGACTTGGCCGAGCACACTGATGATCAATGCGGGAGTCCCGATTCCGTCTTGCCTGAGGCGCCGGATGACTTCGATCCCATCGATGCCCGGCAAGATGCGATCGACGGTCATCACAACATATTCGGCGGCGCGACCAAAGCGCAGCCCCTTCTCGCCGTCGGATGCGATTGTAACGTCATAGCCAGCGGCACCCAAGCAACTACCAAGCTCACTGGCGGTCTGCCAATCATCCTCGATGACGAGAACACGACGCATGCGGTTCGGCATGACATCACCTCCATCGCGGGGTCCGGGCTTCGGAGCGCGTCCGTCGCATTGAGACGCCAATGGCACTAACACCAACGCTGATCGACAATTCCGCAGCACTTGGAGGCAACCGAATTATTTAGGGCACGAGTGCGGCCTGCGGTACCGAGGGTGCGAGGCCAAACCATCGGAGTGGCGGCGGTCCGGCTTGCGCGTTCAGCATTCGGATCGAGTGTGCTGCCGGCGGGGCTTTGGTCGAAAAGAGGGGCAAGCGTGTTAATGGCAGGCGGTTGGCCGAGCGCTCGGACGATCAATGGTGGCGTATGTACTCGTTGGATCGTCGACAAATCCAGTATTTACATACCCCTTCGACGCATCTCGGAATTCCGGTCGCGGACTGCTTAAAGCTGCATCAGAAATTCGTGAGATGGGTAGTATGGCGCACGTGTTCACATGGTTACGTCGGCAGCACCGGCCGAATGAATGCGAGATCGAGCTCTGCGTCGGCGAGCCCCTGAGCTGCCGCACGCCCTAGCCATAAACGTGCCGCTTCCGGATCGCGCTCGCCCGCAAGCCCGCGCGCCAAATATCGGCCCAGCATCTTCTGGGCTTCCGCATGGCCCTGCTCAGCGGCTGCTCGGAACCAATGCTGCGCGACTGCGCGGTCCGTCGGCACGTCATATCCACCGCTGCTCAGCATGCCCAGCGCGAACATCGCGCCCACGTGACCCTTGCCGGCGGCCTTCTCGAACAACGCCGTTGCCGCGACATGATCGCGCGGTCCGCCCCGGCCGTTCACCATCATCTCCGCCAGAGCCGCTTCGGCGTCGGCGATACCGACCGCGGCGGCGCGCGCGATCCACGCGCGACCTGCCTCGGCATTTGCCTCCACACCACGCCCGTCGATAAGCATGCGGCCATACCAGTACTGCGCGTTCGCTACTCCGTCAGCCGCGCGGCGGAGATACCGGACCGCCCGCCGCTCGTCGCGCTCAACGCCAGCACCCTCTGCCAGACAGAGTCCATAGTTGAGTGCCGCCACCAGATTGCCTGACGCAGCAGCCTGCTCGAGCCAATTGCGCGCCTTGGTCAGGTCTTCGAGGTGCCCATCGCCGACACCCCGCAGGAGAAGATTGGCTAGATCCACCTGGGCCTGCGGATCACCGGCGTCAGCGGAGATCCGCAGGAAGTTCGCCGCCTCTTTCGGATCGCGCGCCATCCCGGCGCCGGTCAGATAAAGCAGGCCAAGCGACCGCGCCGCCGTGCGATGGCCGGCCTCTGCCGCACGGCGAAACCAGATCGCCGCCTCTGCATAGTTGGGCGGCAGAGAACCGCCCTTGACATAAAGGTCGCCGACAAGCGCCGCCGCGTCCGGATCGCCGGCCAACGCCGCCCTACGCAGCCACGACTCGCCTTCTGCCGGGTTTGGTTCGACTCCAAGCCCCCACATCAGCGCGCGTCCCCAGCTTGCCTGGCCGGAACGATTGCCCTTGGCGGCCGCCTTCCGGTAAAGGCCTGCCGCGGCCGCAGGATCGCGCTCCGTTCCGACCCCGCGTTCAGTCATCACGCCAAGCAGATAAATCGCCGGTGCCAACCCCGCCTGTGCGGCACGACGGAGATTTTCGACCACCTTGCGCTGCGCTTCCTCGTCCTTGACCGATCGCGCGAGCGACTGTGCATATCCCAACGCGCCCTGAGGACAGCCGGCTTCGGCGGCCCGCTGATACCACCGGTGCGCCTCCTCCAGGTTGCGCATCGATTCCGGGCCGGAGGTCAGGATGTAGGCAAGCACAGCCTGTCCGTCTGCGGAGCCGTGCTCGGCGGCCCGCCGCGCCCATTTCTCCGCCGCCACAAAGTCGGGTTCTAGCACCTGCTTGGCTGAGAACAGGCTTGCCTCGGCGGACTCGCCTGCAATGGCTTGTCGGTCCCCTGAGGGGCCAGAGCCGTGAATGTGCAGTGCGGCGAGCAACCACTGGGCCTCAACGTGGTCCTGAGCCGCGGCGCGCGCAAGCCAGCGCACACTCTCCGTGAGGCAGACCGGGACGCCCGAACCGTCCAGATAGCAGCGCCCGACCCAGTATTCGGCCTCTGCGATGCCTGCGCCGGCGGCACGGGCGAAGAGCGTAAAGGCCTGCGCCATCCGACGCTGCTTTTTCAGGTGGATTGCGCGTCGCAGTGCTGCCGATGCCGACAGCAGGCTGACGACACGATCGAGAAAACTCAAGCGCCTCGCACCTGCGTTTTTGCGGCTCGTGGTCCCTTCGTGGGTGCGTCTCACGGTTCGCGCATCCCCTCCGACATCACCGGTAGAATTCGGCCGAGGAGGTAAGCCATGACAGTGCGCTTGCCGACCTTGATGTCGGCGGTAACCGGCATGCCGGGCATGATGTGAAAGCCAGCCGGCACATCGTGCAGCATCAACCGGTCGAGGGTGATGCGCGAACGGTAGAAGGGCTCGGTGTTGGCGGGGTTCACAGGAACCGAGGCGGAGCGGGCTTTCGCGCTGTCCTGCGCGGTGAAGCTGTCGGCGCTGATGGTGCGGACCGTTCCGTACGCCAAGCCGTACTGCGTCGACGGAAAGGTGTCGAACTTGACGGCCACCGGGGCGCCGACGTGGACAAAGCCATTATCATGCCCTGCAACGTTCACTTCGATCTCGAGCGGGGCATCGGCGGGCATCAGCGTCACCAGTTGCTCACCCGCTTGCAGCACGGAGCCCTCGGAAACCTTGGCAATCGTCAGCACCGTGGCATCTCGGTCGGTGCGCAGCTCGACCATTTGGCGCCGCAACATCGCTTTGTTCAGCGATTCCCGGGCATCGCTCAACTTTCGGGATCCTTCCGACAGCGCTTGGGCGATCTGGACGCGCCAATTCTGAATGTAGGCGTCACGCTCGGCGATCATGGCCGCCAGTTCGGCCTTGGCGCTCTCAGCCGTCTTGATGGCAGTGGACAGACTGCGCTCGATTTCGAGCCGGCTGTCGGTTGCGATTAAGGCGTTGAGCTGACTGCCGACCTGCAGTGCCTCCAATTTCTTGCGCATCGATTCCACTGTTTGCGCGACGACGAGCCGCTCATGGAAAGCTGTTGCATCCGCGGCCGACCGCGCCGCTGTGGATGCCAGGGCATCGATCTTCTGACGATAGAATTCCAGCCTGGACCTCCGCTCCAACTCACGTTGCGCGTGGATCGCGGCTTGTAGTGACATCGGCGGATCAAGGCCGGAATATTGGAAGGACCGCTCCTCCACCTCGGCCTGCATGCGCGCCACCTCGGCTTGCAGGCTGGAGACTTGTGCTTGCAGCGCGCCGACATCGGCGCTGGCGAAGGTAGGATCAAGCCGAGCAAGCACGTCGCCCGCATGAACGCTTTGCCCTTCCGTCACATCGATTGAGCGGACAATCGACGTTTCCAGTGGTTGCACGACCACCATCGGCGCCTGGGAGACCACCTTTCCTTGCGTGGTCACAACCCTGTCGATCGGGATCAGCCACATCGCCGCGATGCACGCGGCGAACATGCTGCCAATCATCCAGATCGTCCTGCGCGCCGCGCGAGGGATCGGCGCAGCGACGATGGCCGTGGTCGGCGACTGGAATTCCAAGAGCGCCGGAAGCGTCGAATCCTCCGATCGCCTCGTGAGACTAGTTGCGCCGGACGGGCGAGTGAGCAAGAGCGGCATGACGTAGCCCTTGGCTGTCGAGATGGCGGCTCTGCTGCATCCAGAGCTGGCGGTAGATGGCGCAGCGTTCGAGCAGCAAGCGGTGCGGCGCGATGTCAACCGCCTTGCCCCTTTCCAGAACGAGGATCTGATCACAGTCGATCAACGACGACAGGCGATGCGAGACGATTACCATCGTGCGGCCGCGCGCGATGCGAAGCAGATTAGCGTTCAGCAGCGCCTCGCTCTCCGGATCGAGCGCGTTGGTCGCCTCGTCCAGGATCAGGATTCGCGGATCGCTGATCAGTGCGCGCGCAATCGCAAGTCGCTGCCGTTGCCCGCCTGAAACGTTCGGCGAGCCTTCCTCGATCAGTGTCTCGTAGCCATTCGGCATGCGCTCGATGAATTCCTCGGCGCCGGCGAGGCGCGCAGCGAGCACAGCGTCGTCCAGCGTCAAGCCGGGCCGACCGGCGATGATGTTATCGCGTATCGAACCGCGGAACAGAAAGTTCTCCTGTAGCACCACGCCGAAGCTCTGGCGCAGGTGACGCAGATTGATCTCGCGCACGTCGTTGCCATCGATCTTCAGGAAACCGCTGTAGTCGCGGTTGATCCCCTGCAACAGCCGCGTCAATGTCGACTTGCCGGATCCGCTGCGCCCGACGATGCCGAGCATCGTGCCGGCCGGCACCTCAAAGGTCACGCGATCAAGCGCGGGAATCTTCGTGCCCTCATAGGTGAAGCTGACATCCTCAAACGAGATGGCGCCGGCAAACCGCGGAAGGAGCCCGCCAAATGCGGCCTCCGCCTCCGGCGGCCGGTTCAGCACGGAGCCGGCTTCGCCGATAGCGGCTGCGACCCCTTGGTAATCCTCTATCAGACGCGCCAGCCCAACGAGCGGCTGGGCCACGCGCATGCTGAGCATCATGAAAGCGAACAGCGCACCGACCGCATAGCCGGTATTGTCCGCCAGGGCCACGTAGGCGCCGACCAACACGATACCGACCGACATGAAACGCTCGATTGGGGCGACGATCGTCTGTGGCCAGTTCGTCAGCTTGCCGAAGGCAAGGCGCCACGTGGCGGCATCGGCGACGCGCGCGTCCCACAGCGCCCTGCGCTGCGGCTCCAGGGCGAGTGATTTTATCGTCTTGATGCCGAAAACAGTCTCGCCTAGCGCCGATGCCTTCTCGGTCTCGGCGCGAACCACCCTGGTGAACACCTGCCGCAGCGGCCGCAGAAAAGAAACGATGACCAGCATGATCGACGCCGCGCAGGCCAGAACTATCCAGGCCAGGAACGTGTTGAGAAAGAACAGGAATGGCAGCAGCACGACGAGCGTCGTCAAATCGAGGAACGTGCTAAGCAGCTTGCCGGTGAGGAATTCGCGGACCTTGTACACTTCCACAATCTTGTGCATCGTTTCGCCGGCTGGGTGCCGCTCGAAATAGTCAAGCGGAAGCCGCAGTACGCGGTTGAAGACGTGCAGGTTCAGCTTTGCGTCAAGTCGCGTGCCCACGACGAGAACGATCAGCCGGCGGGCGTAGCCAAGGACGACCTCGAACACGGCTGCGATCGCGAGGAGTGCACCGAGTAGGGCGAGCGTCGAGTAGCTATTGTGGGTCAGAACCTTGTCCACCACGCTCATTACCAGCAATGGCGGAAAGATCGTCAGGAAGCTCAGCGTCAGCGACGCAAGCCCAACATCGCGCAGCGATCGTTTTTCCTGCAGCACCAG
>WNGJ01007948.1_pt1 | contig 13031 bp, 12 predicted proteins | sample 5400611 | NCBI WGS metagenome assembly WNGJ01 (sample SAMN13153375, study PRJNA577476) | soil metagenome | isolation source: 40 cm soil or saprolite under Garry oak tree replicate 1 | place: USA:California | collected 2016-06-15
GAGCCGAAGCCGCAACCATCACCGGTCGCAGGCACCGAGATCCCTGCGCAGAAGATCACGCTGCGGTTGCCGCGGTGGTGGTGACGTACGACGTGCACACCCCCCTATTGATCGTGAAAACGTCAAAAGGCGGCCCTTTCGCGCTGTGAAACGCATTTCGATCGCTGAAACACGTTCAAACGCCGTCAAAACACGGTCAAAACGCGCCAAAACGGCGTGGAAGGAGCTAAACCGCGTGGAACCGAAGAACAAGGGCGGAGGCCGCAATTCCTGTGTGGCTTGCGGGCATCCAGATCGGCAGGACCTCAACCAGCAACTCGCGGCAGGGATTTCGCTGCGCAAACTCTCGGCGCGTTACGGCATCTCGGTCTCTAGCCTGTCGAAGCACCACTCCAATCACATGTCACGAAGCGAGTTCGCGACCATCAAGCGCGCTCGCAACGGTGCCAGCAGCAAGTCTCCGAAATCGGCGCTCGCACGGATCGAAGACGGGTTGATCGCTCTCGAAGACTTGATGAGCAAGTCGGCGAAGAACAGAGAGACCACGCTGTACTTGACCGCATATCGCGAGCGTCTCAGGACACACGAGATCATTGGGAAAGCTAGAGGAGAGTTCACCGACGCTCCGACCATCACCGTCAACCTTCACCGGTCGCCAGAGTGGCAGCAGATCCGCCGCACGATCTTTGAGGTCCTAGCTGAGCTTCCTGAGGTTCGGGCGACGCTCGCCAAGCGCCTGATGGTGCTCGAAGGTGGCGCCAATGGCACGACGCGCCAGGATGGCGAGCCTGACGACGAGCCCCGCGATCCTGCCAAATGACGTGTTCGTTGAATTCGACCGTGGCCTGACGCGGCCTGGCTCGCCACGTGCCGAGCGTTTACGTCACACACGCTCCCGCCCCGCGCCAGCTGTGGCCTGGAAGTAGCTCTTGCATCGAGTTGGCGGTCGTCACATACTGCCGTAAGAGTGGACCGCGATCGCAACTTTGAAGTAGCCCTTTTCGTGGCCGTCCTGGTCAACCTGCTCGGAAGCCTGCCGCTCGAAGTCCGGTTTGGATTTGACCTTCTCGTCATTACGGTGTTCATGTGTCGGAGCATTTACAGAGCGTGGCGGAAGGGCCCAAGCTTCCTACTCACGGAGTCGGGCGACCGCCTCATTCTGGAGTGACGCCGCTCCGACCTAGCCGGTGACGAAAGGCTCCTGGCCATATGGCTTCCCACCCTGGCTGGGAGAGCACGTTCAGCGCCGCTACCGGCACTGGCGGCGCGAGCGCCATCCGCACGCAGCGGAGGTGACAGAGGACGAGCAGCAGTACGTGTATCGCTGGTTCGATTACGATCCGGAGCTCTGGTATCCCGATCCCGACGCCAAGTCAAGTCTTCGATTTCCACCCGGGCAGATGCAGCGCATCAAAGAAGGCTTACTCGAAGTCATGGACGAGTGGGTCGCGGCGGAGGGAAACAAGACGCGGCTGACCGCGTTGAAGCGGCGCAAATTCGGGCACCGCGGCAGTTAGGCGCGCGCGAACCACAACCCGCCGCCGCGCATCGTACACGCCGCGTTGACGTCCCATGCGAGGCTCTACAACGTTTTGGGTTGAAGTGTCTTAATTCGCTGCAGAACCTCTGAGATGTAGCCCAGCGTTTCGTTCACCTGCGGGTAGTAGTTGCTCGGGTGAGCGCACTCATTGCGTTTGTTCAGTAGTCCCTGCAGTGCTTTGACTTCGTTCTTCGTGGACAGCCCCAGATCCTGACTCGCGTCGACGAGTTGGTATTCGTTGACGTACTCGCGCATCTCTTCGATGTTCCTACCCTTCCAAGCGGTGCGCGCGGCGCGCAACTTCACGATCAGATCGTCCTGCCGGAGGTTCAGAGCACCCAGTGATCGGTAGGTCTCTTCGAGGACTACGACGCGGGACTTCGATGACGACTCGTGGATGGCGAGGAGGGCATGGGCTTGGCGCTCAAATTCCCTCGCGCTGGCAATCAGCTCCCTAATCCGGTCGTCCACGCGCCAGGATCGTCTTGTTCATCGCATCGAACAGTTTCTCGTAGACGCTCGCGTCGTCAGTGGCGGGAAGCTGAAGTTGAATGTTGATGTTGATAGTCAGCCCGCCACCTTCGACCGATTCTCGCCGGACGCGTTTGATGCTGCCTTCATCCTTGACCACTTCGCGCTCAAGGACTTCCTCACCAGCCGAGACGGACTCGAAGTCCGCCTCACCACAGAGAACCTTGAACGTGCGGACGACTAGTTGCAGGGTGCTCTCGTTAAGGCTGCCACTGTGGGTGCTGAAATAGTTTCGTAGAGCTTCGTTGTCTCGACGGTATGCGTCGGGATACGTCTCGAAGAGGCTGCTGTACGCCTCGGTGATCGCAGCCGCAAGTACACCCTTTGCCTTCTGCTTATCGCGGTAGGCGCGCCATCGGTCGGTTGGTTGTCCGCTGGGGTCGAGGAACTTCAGCGCCTTGAGGATCGGGGGATGAGGTATCGGTCGTTCCCGCTCCTAAGCCCGACAGATTTCAGGTATGCACCGCTGACCTTTGGCGGGACACCTGCTGACTGGATCACAGAAAGGAATCGAGGGATCGAATTCGTGTTCGGGGTGTAGATCGCTTGCGCCATGTTGTCGGGAGTTTAAGTCCAGCTTCATGGGCCTGGCAAGCGAAGCTGTTAAGTGGGGCATACCAGGAGACAAGAGGCGGTCTACGCTCTCCAGGCGTGAAAGCTGTCTACTACCGGTACGATGCCACGTTCGTAGACAAGTACGTGCAGCACGTGCTCCTGGATAACCACGCCATGTCAGTCGCAGTCAGTGGCGAGATTGTGACCATCAAGCGTGAGGGTGGCGAAAACGTGGCAGCGGTCAAGCTGGCCGAGAGGGACTACGTGAGGTTCGGGCCGGACAACGCGTAACCGGCGGCAGGGAACTGACCTCACCCCAACGCCGCTTCGTACACCTCCGTTTGCGAGTGCCGGGGTGGGACCCCTCCCTTCCCGCGCCTCAATCTATTCGCAGCGCCCGGACCTTCTGCGGCCTCGCGCTCTGACCATCCGTACACCTAGTCGAATGCCGTGTTGATCAGGAGGCGAACACGGTTGGCGCGATCCGACCGTGGCGTATACCCCTCGATCTTCCGGTACTGCCGGAAGTGGATGCGCTCGAAGAGCGAGTCGAGGACCTCGCACGCTGGCCCGCGTTGCCCGTGCGCCATGCCGACGACAGGGTCTTCCGGGTCCGGTAGGTCTGCCATTCGTTGTGAAAGGCATCACCTCTGTTGTCCCAATCCACAGCCCAGTAGTCGATCCATTGTGATCTATGGACTCGCGGCGCCGGGCAGGGGCTGCCAACTTGCGCCATCCCACCACGACCGTCGGTCCGATGGCACTTGCCGCCAAGCGGACCCATCCCACCAAGACAGTCCGTCCGGTGAGAGCTGAGGAGGGGCACTCACTTATAACTTGGTCGCCTGCAGTAAACGCCCCGGTGCCCCCCTCTCCTGCATTCGGACTACGAACCCTCAGTCCAGAATCAGCCGGTAGCCTTCCGGCGGTCCTTGGGTTGACGTGCAGAGCGAAATCCCTGCCCTCCGCACCCCGCCTGTTCGAATCGGGCGTTTGACAACTCGACCGCCGTCAGCTACCCACATTCCGGGCGTAGTACGAAATCCATAGCGCAGTAACTGCCACGACCACCCAAAATGCCGTCAGCGCCAAACCCAATAGGCGGACTCGCAGTCGGGCCGTCGGAATTTCCCATGGTCGTGGGCCGGCAATCGCCAGCCATTTGGAGAACAGGGCCCCAACACGCATTCGCAGAGCGTCGTTGTCGCGTGACATCATGCCGGCCCGCCACCGGATCACCGACGCAGGCGCGACCATCTCGGTTACTCCGAAGATTAGGCCGGTTGGCACTAGCCCCAACAAAGTTCCGGCCCCAACGGCAAACCATGCGGAGTGGCCCTGCAAAGCCAACGTGGTGACGGCAATGGCGACCAACAGCAGGGTCCCAACATTCAGTACGAGGTAACCGAGCCGAGCTTGGTTCATGGTCGTGGGCGATTATGCCCCGACTAGCTGGGCGAAAGAGGCAAAAAGGCCTGGCGTATTCTCCGGGCACGTCCGACGTGAAACCGCCGCCGATGTGGATGGTTCGAATAAACGTCGCTATGCTGCGGCGCGGCCTGAGGATCGGATCGCAGTATCTACTCTCGGTTCGCGGGCGGAAAAGTGGAGTGGTGCGAAGCACGCCCATCTCGATCGTGACGATTGAGGGGAGTCGGTACATCGTCGCCGCCTTTTCGGACGCAGCCTGGGTGCAGAAGTGCGCGCAGTGGGAGCAGGCACAATCTCGCGCGGGCGGAACCTCGAACAGGTGCGTCTTGTCGAGTTGCCGGTCGGAGAGCGCGTCCCGGTTCTGCGAGCTTTCCTTCAGCAGGTCAGGGGCGGCGTCCGCTTCTTCGGGTCAGGCGATCCAGATGTCGTCGTGGCTGGTGCTGATCGCTATCCGGTGTTTCGCCTCGACCCAAACTAGAACCACCCGTAGGCCCTCAGTCGAGAATCTCCGGTAGCCCTCGGGGATTGAGGTGCGGGTTGGAATCCCTCCTTCCCGCCAATGGGGCCGCTCTTCAGCCATCGATGATTTTCTGCCCTCGAGACGCTCTAAGCTGCGAATCCCCAATGTGGAGGGATCGATTGGCGCGACGTACCATCACTCTCCGGTGCTCATGGGCGGCGGCTGCTGGGATCTTGATGTTGGGGCTCGGCTCGTGTGGCGCTCCAGGGGTCGTCGCGGTTCCTTCTCCGACTGGAACCCTCGACTTGCGCCAACCCTCGGTCGCCGATCTCGAGCAATTCGCGCCGGGCGGAAGTGACGCATCAAGCACCGTTGACAAGACCGCCAGCCCTCCGTTGATCTGCGGCGGGTCGCGTGGCGGCCGCCTGATTGATGCGGCCATCGTCGCGGTTCCCGACAGCCTCTCCCAGATTTCTGTTCTGCATTATCAGTTCAGCGGCAAGGACGGTGCGAACGTCTATTTCGACGCAATGCGCTCGCAGGTACCCATCGTGCGCGACGGTCAATGCAAGACTCCAACCGCTAACTCGGGAGTCCTCCTCATCGGTTTTCTCTTCGCTTTCAAGGGCGAGCCACAGGTTGACGCAAGCGGCACGACCACCTTTCCCAGCGGCCGCTATGCGGGAGCCTTGCAGTACAACGTGCTGCGCTATTTCAGGCAGGGCAGCGACGTGTATGTGATCCGCATCGATCGTCAGAACCTTTACGCAGACATCGAGTTCGAGAATGCGATCGAGCGACTGATGAACCATGGCACGGCAACCGTCCCGATTGCCGGCGCGCATTCGGCTCAGCCGAGTCGGGCCGAGGGCGTCCTCCAGCTCGGTCGCTACCAGTGCTGCCTGCAGCAGCCATCTGGCGGCGGCTCGATCGGGAAATGGGCCCTGTCGCGGGATATGACCTGCCCGGAGTTCATCCTGTCCGGCACGGCCTACGACATCGAGATCGAGAACCAGCTGCCCAACGTCAGCGCTGGCGGGCTCGTTGCCTTCACGACCAAAGGGCAACCCGCGACCACCATTCCTTGGGGCAAGCACGTCTACCTGGTCGTGGACATCTTCAATAGCCCAAACGCCTTCTCGTGCGATCTGGGCAGAGGGCAGACCACTCCTGTAGCCAACGCGCTGAGCATCAGCACCTCTCCCTAGGCGTGAGGGACCGCGAACATCGCATGACATCGTGGTTGGTAACGGTTTGCCTCAGGCGCCGTTGACACTGACCAGGAGACACCGAGGCCACGACCAGAGGAGCCTCCAAGGAGGAACTCATGGGCAAGCTTCGCTTGGTCTCATGTCTTTTCGGTCTCGCCTTGTTGACGGCGTGTTCATCCCACGGCGCGAATACCGCCACTGCAACGCTGACGCCGAGCCCGACGGCCGCCGCTTCGGCGAGCGCCAGCAGCGCTCCGGTTTCCCCGAGCGCTCCGGTTTCGCCGAGCCCATCGACGTCAGGCATCGTCCTTGTCGGCCTGTCAGGCGTCGAAGCCAACATCACGCTGGTCCGCCCGGATGGCTCTGTCGTCGCGACCATGCCTGGGACACCGGTCGGCGACGAGCACGCCATCGGAGCATTTCTGGTCATGGCGAAGGACGGTACCGGCAGGGAATGGACCATCGATCGATCTGGGGTCATCAAGCAGGTCGCCGCCGCCGCGGCGATGCTGCTCACGCCAAACGTAGGTCCAGTGCTGGTGCTGAGTTCTACATCAGCGATCGTCGGCTGCGATCAGGCGGCGAGCGGCGATTGCAATGCCGAGGTGATCGATCTGGCGACCGGTGTTGTTCGCCCGCTGTTGACCGTGGCAAACAGCGCTCCCGAGATGCAATTCGGCAATTCATTGAAAGTCCTCGACGTCAGCTCGGACATGAACACCGTGTGGTTTAGAGAGGTCAACGGGGCAACAGCCACCACGTTGGCGATCGTCGCAGTCGACCTCACGACCGGCAAACTCACCACGCACGCTCTTCCCGCGGCGCTTCTTAATGAGCAGTATCTCGCGATCAGCCGCGACGGCAAGTGGGTCGCCGGCCAGGAGGATGCGGGAACGAACAGCACACACCTCGCGATTCGACACCTTCACATCGTTTCGCTTGCCACCGGGCTCGACTCCGACGTCCAGGGAAGCGCCCTCTACGTCGTCGGGCAACGACCGGCGAGCATCCAGTTTGCGCCGAACGGATCGTCAGTCGAGTGGTGGGGCGGCGTCGACAACGGATCCACCGAATGGCGTGTGAATACTTCGACGATCGGAGGCACCGGCAAGACCATCTATCCCCCCAACGATCCGAACGACCCGAATGGCATCAACGGTGTGTCGTGGCTCGACGGATCGACGCTGATTGTTCTGCACAGCGGGACCTCCGCCGTCCGAGCTGACAACGGCTCCGCGACTCCGATGCAGGTCGGTATCGATGTACTGCTCGGGGTCCTCACCCCGACACAAGTTACGTAGCGCACTCCACCTCCACAACCGAAGCCGCCCGCTCCGTCTACACAGCTCGTCCCGGAGCGGGCGCACCAACGACTCGAGATGCTCTACAGCACAAGCGAACGCAGTCGCGTCAGCTGCGCCGCGGCAGGATCCGGGACAGCGGGAAGCCAGACGCCCAGATGAAGATCGCCATGCCGGCAACGAACGGCGTGACGAGGCTGCTGACTCTGAGTGATGCGAATGCCCCAGCCTCCGAGGCGAGGTTGTAACTCAGAGCGGAGGCGATGACTCCGATCAACACCACAACTACCAAAAAGCCCATGAAAACTCGCAATCGGGGAGGAGTGTCGAACGGTCGGGCGGTCAACCTCGCAACCAGACCGAGGACGAGGGCTGTAATGCCGCTCAAGTTCACGTAAGCCCCCAGGTAGATCCAGAACGCAGCGCTCCCGGACGTCATCGCAAGGGCATTGTGGACCGGGGATACGCAAACCTATCCAGTCCAAACCGACGTAGCGGTCCGGAGTCTGAGGATTTAGGATGCTCAATCTGAGCACGCCGCGGATCGGGACGCAGCGGACGGTTCAACTCGATCACGGTCGTGAGGCCACGGTCGAGGTCATCGGTGACGGGCCGCCGATGTTCTGGTTCGAGGGAGGGCCCGGGCTTCCAGCCCGGTTGTCTCGGCCTGAGGCCGAGCTGTTCGCAGATTCGTTCTCAGTCCATCTGATCGACCCTCACCGATCAGGAGGATCCACTCCACCAGCTGACCCCTCGCAATACGACCACATCGGTCACGCGCGCTTTTACGACGAGGTTCGACGAGCTCTCGGACTTCGCGAGGTCACGATCGCAGGTCTTTCGTTCGGTGGGACCGTCGCGCTGACCTACACCTCTCTCTATCCCGAGGAAGCAGTTCGCTGCATCGCCGTGAGTGCTTTCGGTATAGGGACCGAGATCGACGATGGAGAAGCCGCGGCGGAGATGGAGCGCATGTTGTCTCGACATGCGGGGGCTAGATGGTATGAGGACGCGAGGAAGGTTTGGGAAGGGTGGACCGAGCAAGTGCTCTCCGCTGAAGACCCTGCTCAGGTCGATGAGATGTTCCACAGTGTGTTCCCCATTTACTTCGCGCATCCCGATCGCGCCGATGTCAGGACACTGATCGAATGGTCGAATCGTGAATTGCGAACGGATCTCGCTGCTGTCAAGGCGTGGGAGGGTGGGCTGTATCAGGGCTTCGATCTCCGGCCTCTGCTGGCGAGGATCGCGCGACCCACACTCGTGGTCTGCGGCGAGCTCGATCCAATCTGCGGCCCTGCGCAAGCTCGTCAGATCGCCGCAACTGTGCTGGGAGCCGACCTGGTCATCGTGCCGGACTGTGGTCACTTTCCAGCCTGGGAGTCCCCTGAGAAATTCAAGACCACAACCCTGGACTGGTGCCGTCAGGCTAGGAATCGATCCAGCTAGACTCGGGTAGATGGGTCCGCGTATCACGGCGGTCGCGATCGCGGCCATCTTGCTGCTGACTGCATGCACGCGCGGCACCTCGCAGAATGCGAAAGCCAGCCCGAGTCAAGTTCCCAGCCCGACGAAGGTCGCCTGGACCGCGTGTGGCGCTTTCCAATGTGGGACGGTGACCGTGCCCCTCGATTACGCCCACCCCGAAAACGGCACGATCGGAATCGCCGTGATCCGAAAGCCGGCCACCGACACAGCCGACCGGATTGGCTCGGTCCTCACGAATCCTGGCGGGCCAGGCGCGTCCGGCGTTCAGTTCCTGCGCGACAACGCCTCGTCGATGGCCGCTCTCAACGTGCGGTTCGACCTCGTCGGCTTCGATCCGCGCGGCATCGGAGGAAGCTCCCCGGTGCGGTGTCTGGACGGTCCCCAGGAAGACACATTCAACGCCCTGGACTCGGTCCTCGACGACCCCGTCGAGAAACAGACGCTCATCGATGCCGACAAGAACTTCGCCGCCGGGTGCCAGCAGCGGAGCGCCAAGGTGCTTCCATTCCTTGACACCCCGAACGCGGCTCGAGACATGGACGTAATCCGCGCCGCCCTGGGCGATGACAAGCTCACGTACCTCGGCTTCTCGTATGGCACCTTCCTCGGCCAGCACTACGCCCACCTCTTCCCCACCCACATTCGCGCGCTGGCTCTCGATGGCGTGGTAGACCCCAATCTCTCGGCCAATGACCTGCTGCTGGCGCAGGTGGGCGGCTTCGAGAAGAACCTGCAGGCGTTCCTCGCCGACTGTCGCTCGCGCTCGTCGTGCACATACGGACGCAGCGGTGATCCGGGTGTGAAGCTCACCGCCCTTATGCAGCGGATCGACACGAATCCCATGCCGGTCGGCAATCGGGCGCTTACCCGGGCGCTTGCGCTGATCGGTGTGTTGACCGCGCTGTACGACCAGAGCTCATGGACATATCTGGACCGAGCGCTAACTGTCGCCGAGCAGGGCAACGGGGCGGTGTTGCTGTCGTTTTCGGATCTGTACCTGGGGCGCAACGCCGATGGCAGCTACAACAACGAGAACGACGCCAACTATGCGGTCAACTGCCTCGACCGGCCGGTTCCGACGGACGTCGCCACCTACGACGCGCTGGGGCCGGCGTTTGCCAAGGCATCACCGCTCTTCGGCCCGGCGACCCAGTACTCGAATCTGGCCTGTGCCTACTGGCCGGTGAAGCCGACCGGTTCGGTCGGTCCCATCACGGCCGACGGTGCTCCCCCGATCCTGCTCGTCGGCGGCACCAACGACCCGGCCACGCCATACGCGTGGGCGGTGGCCGTGCACCAATCGCTGGCCGGGTCGGTTCTATTGACCAGGAATGGAAACGGCCACGTCTCCTACTTCGCCAGTACCTGCGCCGAGACGATCGAGGACTCGTACCTCATCAATTTGAAGGTCCCGGCCGACGGCTCGACGTGCTCCTCCTGAGAAGCGCGTATCAGCCGACTGCGGTCGCGACCTTGGCCTTGTTGAACACCAGCTCGCCACTGCGGGCGTCGACCTCGACGGCTTCGCCATCGGAGAACTTGCCCTCGAGGAGCATCATCGCGAGCGGGTCCTGAACCATTCGCTGGATCGCACGCTTCAGCGGTCGGGCTCCATAAACCGGATCCCATCCGCGGTGCGCGAGGAGCTTGCGTGCGGCGTCGGTGACCACGAGCTGGATGTGGCGTTCCGCCAGCCGCTGCTCAAGGCGTCGCAGCTGGATGTCCACGATCGCGGCAAGCTGGTCTTCGGTGAGCGGCTTGAACACGATGACCTCGTCGACCCGGTTCAAGAACTCGGGCCGGAAGTGGTCGCGAAGGACCGCCATGACCGCGTCTCGCACGTCTTCGAAGGACTTGCCGGCCATCTCCTGGATGATCTGGCTGCCGAGGTTCGAGGTCATGATGATCACGGCGTTTCGGAAGTCGACCGTTCGGCCCTGTCCATCGGTCAGACGGCCGTCGTCGAGGATCTGGAGCAGAATGTTGAAGACATCCGGGTGCGCCTTCTCGATCTCGTCAAAGAGCACCACCGAGTACGGGCGGCGCCGCACCGCTTCAGTGAGCTGGCCGCCCTCGTCGTAGCCGACGTAGCCGGGCGGCGCGCCGATGAGGCGGGCCACCGTGTGCTTTTCCTGGTACTCGGACATGTCCAGCCTGATCAACGCCTGCTCGTTGTCGAAGAGGAACTCTGCAAGCGCACGGGCGAGCTCGGTCTTGCCGACACCGGTCGGGCCGAGGAAGATGAAAGATCCCACTGGCCGGTTGGGATCTGACAGGCCGGAGCGATTCCGCCGCACGGCATTCGCAACCGCGCTGACGGCCTCGTCCTGACCGATCACCCGCTCGTGCACGCGCTCCTCCATCTTGATGAGCTTGGCGATCTCGCCTTCCATCAGCCGAGACACCGGGATTCCGGTCCAGCGGGCCACGATGTCGGCGATGTCCTCCTCGTCGACCTCTTCCTTGAGCAGCGCCTGGCCGCCCTGCAGCTCGGCCAGGCGCGATTGAGCTGCCTGGATCTGCTTCTCGATCTCGACCGCCTTGCCATAACGGAGCTCAGCGGCCTTGGCGAAATCGGCTGCGCGCTCGGCTCGGTCGGCCTCGGCGCGCACGTCCTCGAGCTGGGCTTTGAGGCTTCGGGTGCGCCCGATGACCTCCTTCTCCTGTTCCCAGCGCGAGCGCAAGGATGTCCTCTGCTCCGTCAGCTCGGCCAGCTGCCTCTCGAGCGCGGCGAGCCGCTCCCTGGAAACCTTGTCGGTTTCCTTCTTCAGGGCCTCGCGCTCGATCTCGAGCTGCCGGGTCTGCCGCTCGATCTCATCGAGCTCCGCGGGCAGCGAGTCGATCTCGGTGCGCAGGCGCGCGGCAGCTTCGTCGATGAGGTCGATCGCCTTGTCGGGCAGGAAGCGATCGGTGATGTAGCGGTTCGACAGCACGGCGGCGCCCACGATGGCCGCGTCCTTGATGCGGACGCCGTGGTGGATCTCGTATCGCTCGCGCAGGCCGCGAAGAATGCTGATGGTGTCCTCGACCGTGGGCTCGCGGACCGTGATCGGCTGGAAGCGGCGCTCGAGGGCGGCGTCCTTCTCGATGTGCTTGCGGTATTCGTCGAGGGTTGTGGCGCCGATCGCGCGCAGCTCGCCGCGCGCGAGAGCCGGCTTCAACAGATTGGCCGCGTCGATGGCGCCCTCGGCGGCGCCGGCGCCCACCAGCGTGTGCAGCTCGTCGATGAAAAGGATGATCTGGCCGTTCGAGGCCTCGATCTCTTTCAGCACCGCCTTGAGGCGGTCCTCGAACTCGCCGCGGTACTTGGTGCCGGCAACCAGGGCGCCCAGGTCGAGCGCGATGACGCGCTTGCCCTTCAAGCCCTCCGGGACGTCGCCGGCGGCGACGCGCTGGGCGAGGCCCTCGGCGATCGCCGTCTTGCCGACGCCAGGCTCGCCGATCAGGACCGGGTTGTTTTTCGTGCGTCGGGACAGGACCTGGATGACGCGGCGGATCTCCTCGTCCCGACCGATGACCGGATCGAGCTTGCCTTCAGCCGCAAGCTTGGTCAGGTCACGGCCGTACTTCTCGAGGGCCTGGTACTTGGACTCGGGGTTCTGGTCGGTCACGCGCTGGCTGCCGCGGATCTGACGAAGCGCGCGCAGGAGGGCGTCGTGATCCGCGCCGGCGTCCTTCAGCGCCTTGGTGTCGGCCAACGCAAGGAGGAGGTGCTCGGTCGAGATGTACTCGTCCTTCAGCTTCTCGGCCTCCTGCTCGGCCTGGTCGAGGGCCTTCTGCAGAGCTGAGCTCAGGTAGGGCTGGCCGGCACCGCTGACCCGGGGCAGTCGTTCGACGACGGAAACGAGAGCCGGCTCTAGCGCCTGAACGGAGACGCCCGCGCGCTCGAGCAGGGTGCGGCCGACGCCATCCTGCTGGCGGATCAGCGCGAGGATGAGGTGCTCCGGCTCGATCGCCTGCTGGCCGAGGCTGCGCGCGAGCTCCGCAGCATCCTGCAGAGCCTCCTGGGCCTTTTCGGTGAATTTCTCCAACCTCATGCTTGTATGGCTACCCCCACCTTCCAGCGGTCAAACCGGCGGCCGGTATCTTGGCTCCATGCCCGAGCTGCCGGAGTTGGAAGCACTGCGGATCCGCCTCGCCCCGCGGCTGGAGGGACGGCTGATCACCGCTGCCACGGTCAACCCCAAGAAAGCGCACATGCTTCGATACCCGGTCGAGCATTTCGCGAACGAGCTCCCCGCTCGCCGCATCGTCTCACTTTCCCGCCAGGGCAAACACCTGGTTTTCGCGACGGAGCTCGGCGGGGGCGGCTCGGAGCGGTGGCTGGTCATCAACCCGATGCTGGGGGGCCGGTTCCAGATGGCCGATGGCGAGGTGCCCGTGCCGGCGACCGAGGTGTTCACGATCCGGATCGAGGGCCGCCAGGAGCTGCGATATCTCGATTTTCGAGACATGGGCCGGATTTACTGGGCGACCGACCTTGCCCGCGAGATTCCTGGCTGGGCGGAGCTGGG
>WNGJ01009170.1_pt1 | contig 13030 bp, 14 predicted proteins | sample 5400611 | NCBI WGS metagenome assembly WNGJ01 (sample SAMN13153375, study PRJNA577476) | soil metagenome | isolation source: 40 cm soil or saprolite under Garry oak tree replicate 1 | place: USA:California | collected 2016-06-15
ATGTGGTTCAGCACTAAGAGGTTTCAAACCCGAACGGGCTCCACAGGCCATTCCGACTATGATCTCTTGTGGTAAATCTTTGTAGGCATTGGGTGTTTCAAACCCGAACGGGCTCCACAGGCCATTCCGACAGCATAGCCGTGTTAGCTTGCGCTAACGTAACCGCGTTTCAAACCCGAACGGGCTCCACAGGCCATTCCGACAACGATGAGTATGATGTGGAGGAGACCGGATGACGTTGTTTCAAACCCGAACGGGCTCCACAGGCCATTCCGACGCAGCATGGTTAGAAGGCATGCTGGTTGGTGACTCTAGTTTCAAACCCGAACGGGCTCCACAGGCCATTCCGACCAATGCACACCGGATAAAGTAAGCAAAGGAGAAATAGTTTCAAACCCGAACGGGCTCCACAGGCCATTCCGACACGTAACGATAGCCGATCCCGAAGTCTGGTATATGTTGTTTCAAACCCGAACGGGCTCCACAGGCCATTCCGACGGCTACAGGATGGTACTGAACTGTGGGATGATGGAACGTTTCAAACCCGAACGGGCTCCACAGGCCATTCCGACTACGCATCTTGCTGGTCTTCCTATGTTTGATGCATCGTTTCAAACCCGAACGGGCTCCACAGGCCATTCCGACGGCCCTCGGAGGTCAGCACTTCTGCTGCGACGGCAAAGGTTTCAAACCCGAACGGGCTCCACAGGCCATTCCGACCAGGCCCGCTGCGTTGATCTGCACGAAGAAGTCCAGTTTCAAACCCGAACGGGCTCCACAGGCCATTCCGACATTGAGAGATGCACGAATCTGTGACGAGGACAAAGGTTTCAAACCCGAACGGGCTCCACAGGCCATTCCGACGATCACATTCTCATCGATGATGAGCAGTTCGTCGAGGTTTCAAACCCGAACGGGCTCCACAGGCCATTCCGACCAAGGTGTTCAGAATTTAATCAATGCGATCTATGGGAGTTTCAAACCCGAACGGGCTCCACAGGCCATTCCGACTGTCAACGAGCGACACCTCGGCAAGCTCGAAGTCGTAAGTTTCAAACCCGAACGGGCTCCACAGGCCATTCCGACTCGCCTCCTAACTCTTCTTCCATAACCACTGCATCGGGTTTCAAACCCGAACGGGCTCCACAGGCCATTCCGACTGCTGTGCTCCTAGTATAGCATAGGAAGCCAAAAAAGACAAGCTATTGCGCGGGTCTCTTTTTTTGGAGGTTTTTGGCACAAAATATAGAGCCATTTTTTGGACATTTCCTCCTCAAGTCAATGCTGGAGACGAGCGCGGGTCCCTGCTCAGCGAATACGGCACTGCGACCCGCGCTAAACTGATCAGTTCAAATCAAACATACCAGGCTGTGCCGGATGCTCGCACATCCTCTGTTTCGATCCGATGTCAGTAGCGTTTGTTGAGTCGGTGACTCACCTTGTTGGGATGGCGCTTGCTGATCTGGTTCATGAGCAGATGCGACAGCAGGTCGTTGCATAGGCTTAAGGTTGATGCCAGGACGATCTCTCTGTAATAGGCTGTCTACCATCCAATGATCGGATTGAGCTCCTCAATGACCTGTACTTGCGAGGCAGATTTCAGCAGGGACACCCGGTAATCGATGGGTGCAATATGGCGTTTGATGAGACAGAACATTACACCACAAACAACAGTTCCTCGATTGGCGGTGGCCCACCCACCGTTTCCACGCGCTCCACGCAGTTCGCGCACAACTGATAAAACCGCACGCTATCCTGCTGCTCCACCAGGTGCTCTGCCAGTTTCGATCGTAACAATACCAACTGCTTCCTGGTTAAGAAACACTCGAACAGCGAGTATTGCGTCCACTTACCAAAACCCACGAGGATTTTGTGGACTTTCGTTCGTCTCCTGTTATCGGAGATATCGTAGGCAATCACATAACAGGTCGTCTGGCTGCTCATCTTTGCTTTATTTCTCATTGCTCCCTACCTGACGAGAAAAGGCGGATACACGTCAATTTCTCCTGTTAAAAACTTCGCCACGAGTCGTACCTGTAATTCGATACAGCGCCGGTACTTCACTTTGTAGCCAAAGATCGGGTGGGTAACCTCTTCGTTGAGTCGTTCCTCAAATTGCGTGAAGAAGACCTTGCGCCGCTCATCCTTTAGACGAAATGCTCCCACTTCGACCACAAAATCACCGGCTGTGAGCATCCGGTGGTTGAGCAGGGTCAATACCATCGAGTCCACGATAACTGGTCGAAATTCTTCCATGACATCCAGGGCCAGGGCGGGACGACCATACACGGAACTGTGCAGGTAGCCCACGTAGTGATCCAGGCCCACCAGTTGTACGGCGCTGGCAACCTGATTGGTGAGCAGCGAGTAGCCAAAACTGAGCAGGGAATTGACCGGGTCAGTAGGAGGACGCCTGATGCGTCTGGCAAAAGGCCACTGTTCCGGATTGGTAATGAGTTTGCTAAAGCAGCTAAAGTAGGCGGCGCTGCCTGCTCCTTCTATGCCAAGAATCATTTCCAGGGGTGTACCTTTGATTCGATTGTCTCCGCTCGCAAGCAACTGAGCGGCGTTTGCCTTGTCTACGGGCAATGTCTCCAGGTTCTGAATCGACTCTGCAAGCTGATTAATCGCTTCACTCACTTCAAGGTCAGATTGGGAGCGGTTGTACCTCTGTAATCTTTGGCGCTGATTCGACAGCTTGCCGATCACGAAGCGTCGGGCCAGTTCACAGCGTTTCGACATATCAGCATGTCCCCTGTATTGTGCCATACGCAAGATCGCATTTTTCGAGAATGGTGGCGACAGGCGCCCTTTGAACTTGCCATAATAGCTCAAGAAGTTAATCTCAATGTTGCGATCCAGGAGCAGGTGTATAGCAGAAGCTGTCATGGTGATCTCGCCCATCACTACCACCTCATCGACCTTCGCCAAAGGGATGCGCTCATTACGAGCTGGTGCCGGCGCCGAGCCATCTTTTCCGCGCCTTTCAGGAATCTGAACTAGCAGACAATCCTCGCTGTCACGACGCACCAGCGCACGATCTTCAGTCAAGTATAATGTTGGCATGAGAAACCTCTTTTCTACTCATGAGCAATGTTGCCCATCAACCTGAAATGTAGGGGCAGGGCTTGCCCCTGCCCGGCCACCTCACCCAGTCGCGCCTCAACCGACCCTCCCGTACTCTCCTTTCTTGGATTGAAGCAGTTTCACCTCATCTGGCAAACACAGTGAAATCAAGCTACAATTGGGACAGCGAGCTACCAGTTTACCTTCGAGTGGCGGTGGTGGCTTCTCGAGCGTAGCTACCTGGAATGCCCTGGAAATAGCAGCCTGTGTGTTCGTGCGCAATTCCTCGTTGAAATCAACTCGTACCCTCCGCCGCGAACCAATATAGTAAATGTACCCATAAGGGAGTGGAGACTTTTCTGGTTGCATGTCTTCCAGGCAAAGCGCCTGGGCACATAGTTGGATGTGATCGTTGAGCCATTCGCCCTGGTGCCCATGTTTGTATTCCACTGGAATGAGCATGCCTTCGCGCTCTTCAACGACATCAGCAAAACCAGACAGGCGCAGTCCTTCGCTGCACAGGTACACACGCGTCGTTTGCATTTCCCCTTCAGCCGTTGTCTGCCTACCGGGTTGGTGCGCTCGTTGGTGTACAAGTGTCCCTTCCAGCACAAATTCATTTATTAGCATGTCGCTCTGCACGAACTGGTAGTAGAAACGACGTTGGCAATACTCCAAGGCATTCAACGATGATATTGGAAGTGTCTCTGGTACTCTTTCACTGATCATATAGAGGTCTCCATTCGTTTATTAAATGTAGGGGCGGGGCTTACCCCCGCCCGGAGCGCGTCACTCGCCCAACGTGCGGGCCGTACAACCATAGCGAGGCTGGGCGGGGGCAAGCCCCGCCCCTACATTTGTTGTACTGGAACTATGTTTACTCCACCATTCTCAATTTGCAAGGTGTCGGATCGATATTAATCAGCAAGGGACGAGCGAAGCTACTCATTGCAACCAACGCCTGCCCTGGTGCCAGGTTCGGAAGCCTTTGCCAAAGTGAATCATCTACCACACCTAGCGAGCGCTTGAGTCGGCTGATTACATTAGCATCGCCAATCTTGTGGAGGATATAGTTATTAACCAGGCCCAATACCTCATCAGGTAGATGTTGCGGAAGTTGCGTTACAAATGTCAAACCCAGCCAGCGTTTGCGGCCACGGCGCGCAATACGCGCAACTTGCTGGTAGAGGATTGGCATCTGCTTGATGCGTTCAGACGATAAAAACTCGTGCGCCTCCTCGATAATGATCATCGTACGGCGCTGGGCAGTAGCATCTCTTTCGGCCTGGCGATAGTTTTCATTTTGCGCTTCTAAAAGCCCACGCAAAAATTCGGCAATGACCAGGTTGTTCACTTGAGGCGAGTCGGTATCACTCAAGTCTATAATGCTCACACTTCCCGGTCGTGTGAGGTCCCTGTAGTTGAGGGCACTCGCGTCCCTGTTGTCAAAAATCTTCAAACGGATCAGTTGGCCAAGTTTTCCCTGCACCACTCGCCAGCTTGTTGGGTGTGTAATATGATCTGCAGCTTCCCTTTTGAAGATAGAACTAACTTGTTCCTTGTGTTGTAGAAAGTGTCCACTATAGAAACGATAGTCGGGATCTGCAAAATCTTCCGCTTTCTTTTCGCCTCCGGCAAGCTCGGCACAAGCTTTCACCACGTCATACATGTGTTTCACCGTCATTTTCGGGTAACCCGTTTCCATCTCGTCCAGTTCAAACACCTGCTGCTTTTCCGCATCGTTTGATGGAAAGATCTTGAGATCCCAGAGTATGCGCTTTGCGATATCAAAGGCTTTCTGATAGCGTTGCTGCTGAGGATCATTTAAGTCCAGCATACCCATCACCAGGTAAGGAGGCAATTGGGAGAATTGGAGCGAGAATGCTTTCGTGCGTCTCTTCTCTGGGCATGTCGTTTCGCGCCCGACAAGGTGATAAACGGCTACCTGTTCAACTCCACGAGCTTCTCTATGGCGCTTCTCAAGGGCAGTGCGCATAATACGGTCCTGGGTCGGTTGATAAATTTCAGTGTATTCGCCTTCCGTATCTATCACAACTGTAGCCAGGCCCGATTGTTGAAAACTGCAGATGAGTGACGAAACCGTAGTTGATTTTCCACCCCCGGTCGTTCCCAGGATGCCAAGGTGTCTCGGTAAGACTGATTTCTTATCCGAAGGAATAGCAGCCGTGATCTCCTCATAACCAACAGGTACACCCAGGGCAATATCCCCTTCTAAGCGTAGCGTACGTGATGTCTCATCCGTATCCAGGACAAAAACAGGACTATTCGGGAGTGGTCGCAGCCTGGGTGGTATAAGTACTCCATCTAACTCTTCGCCAAGCAGCTCGACTTGCACGCGGCCATGATAGCGTGGCATAAAAATCCCCCCACGTACCGCCGTCGTAATCATTATCGGTGCGTCGCCTCGCAAACCATCCGGCTCGGCAAATGGACCTTTCACAACGATGCCAAGATACTTACGGTTGTCATGCACACTGCGGATACGCACCAGTGCTTGAGAGGGAGCTTTATGTATATCATCCTTAGCAAGGAGTACCGTTATTGTGTTATCCTCACTTGTAGGTACGTCAAACATGGAGCGACCCACAGCATCCTTATACTCAGGAGGCTCACTCCACTCACCCCCTGCCTGGATGCTATCTTGCTCGATTTGCTCGAACACCTCTTGTGGAAGTGGTAGTGCCAGTTGGTGTTGCTCTATTGAGAGCATATTCTCATTGTTTGTCTTTTCGATCATGATTGAGTATTCTCCCTCATTTTCTTGTCTCTCGTTCACCAAGGTAACGGAACGGAGTACCTGCCTCAGCATATGCCTGCTGGATCATCGTGTTGAATGTAGCCGATCCAAAAGTTGAGTGGCAGACCATATCCGCCAGATCTATCAGCATTGGAAAGCCCCGATGTTCCTGGAGCACACTGTCCGCAATAACAATTAGAGCTGCCAGGTGAGCGCAATCGCGATGCGCGTAGAACAGGCGAACGGGCGCTTGAGCTGATGCGCGATAAAGGCCAATTACAATCTGTGGTCCTAGTTCTTCTACAAATGCCTGTGTCTCAGCCTTCAATCCCTTTCCCTCTGGAAGATGGCCATTGGCGACATCACGCATCATTTGTAATGGCGTCCCGACCAGGGCATATTCGAGCGGGTAGAGCGCATCGCCAAGTGTCAACAGGACGCGATCAGAAGGCGCGCTCGTCACGAACACCCAGCGCTTATTATTGATAAGCAGTTCGCGCCACATGTTCATACTTTGACGCAGCAGGGGCATATCCTTGTCGATCACCAATCCCCCACCCGTAAGTAATTCATACGGGACAGGGTGCCCGTGACCCATACGCCAGAGTGCTTGCGATTTGTGCAGCAGAATGGCACGCTCTGCATAAGCCATGATGCCACGTTGTGTGAATTCGCTCAGTTTATCACGTGTGCTACGCACATCAGTGCTATCACGCTTACTGCGGCGTTCAAGTAGCGCGATCGCCTCGTCGATTGGGTCAAGCCCACCTACTCGTAAATCACGGCGAAACAGGCGGTGTACCCAGGTACCTTGATTGCCTTGATACGAAACAAGTGAGACACCGATCTGCGCAATGGTAATCGGCAGTGTATCATGCACCAAACTTGTGCCATCACATGCCTCAACCCCTCCATTGAAAAGCAATCCACGGTGAATCCTCTCAAGCGTCGCAATATCAACCTGGTAACATCCAGCATTCAGCGGCGCTTGTGGATGTTTGAAGACAATGGGGAACAGTTCCGAACGTGTGCGCTCACGGATTCGTCCCCCCTGTTTAACCGCATCGGCAACTTCTTTCTCGAGCGTCAGGTACATAGTCGCCAGGTCTTCACCTATTTGCCATGTATCGAGATTGAGCGCATTATCCACCGGCTCCCCAAATGCCGCCTGAAACTCGTTCCCCTCCATTGCCAGGATTTCATCCACTTTAGAAAAATTCCCTGGACTCTTTTCAGAAGATTGGTCGCTTTCCATCGTACTCTTCTTCTGGCTTTACTCTTTCTGCGCTACACTAACGATGCTCTATATATTGTTCCTAACTCAAGAGTTTATTTGACACAAATCGTTGTTTGTTACTCAGCACTTTGAAATAGCCAGTCACGAAAGGTGGGTTCACCAAGCTGATGAAGTACATAACGCGCATACGAGGACGCAACTACCTCAGGCAAACCATATTCAGTAATAAGATGCTGTGATAAATATGTTAGTCGAGCATCAAACCCTTGCGGTTTCCCAATGCTACGGCTCGCTGTGGGAACGTTATCGTTTATAGTAGGGGCAATCCTTGCTGTCACCTTGCTCACAGGAGCGAGGAGTTCCAGGGCAAGCCGATTTGCCCGGTCTTCAATGTCAATCACGGCGTTAGTAGGTAAGCCCTCGTCAGGACGTTCCATTACATGACTCATGACACCGAGATGAACAGTGCTTAGCACTGCATGCAATCGTTCCGTACGTGTGGGCGAACGATCACCATCCAGTACGGGCAGAATGGATGGGCCGAGTATATTCACAGCACGCTGGCGCGGAGCCTGGTAATCGCGAAGGAAGTGGGCCAGTTCGTGTGCCATGGTGAAACGCTGTTCATCCTCAGCGTCATCAGCATCACAGAAGATGGTTCCTTTCCCTCTATACGCAATCAGGCAGCCATGTAGTCGGCGATTTCGTCCCTGTATGAAAAGTGCAAGATTCACCCGCCGTGTCCAGGCAAACACGTCGTTGACGCACAACTGCGGAATAGCATAGACCTCCAGCGGCAATGTCCAGGTAATTGCCGTCTTTATATCACATGGATAGCCGGGCGCCCCTCCGGTGAGCGCCCAGAACTCCAATGCCGTATTCTCTATAAGAACTGTGCTATCCATCGGATGGCTTGCCCTTGTCTTCTATATTGACCTCTTCAACTTCTTCGAAATCACGGGCTGCCAACAGGGCAGGCGATGTTGCATCTGGCTGCTGACTTAAAGCATACCGCGATTCGGCAGCGCGAATCAACAGTGCCAGTTGCATTACATCGGCATGAATGTAGTGAGCGATGCGCTCAACATCCTTGCGGAAATGGGGTGCCTCGCGGGGGCGCTCACACAGCGCAAGCCGGGAGAGTGCCTCAACTTTACATCCCAATAGTGCCGCTAACTGCTGGTCATCCAGCCCTTCTTGCTCTTTATAGAGAGCAATAGGCCCGGCAAGTAAATTTGAGTGTTCTCGTGCGAGCAATGCAAGGCGATCAAGTGAAAGGGTATAGTCGTTCATTGAACGTATCCTCCTGTCAGGTCTATCTGCTGTGCCATCCTGCGACGTAATCGCCGGGTAATGCGGTACTTTACAAGTCTGATCTGTTTGAGTCGTTCGTCATATGGCAAGTCACACAATCCTAACACCTGGGCATACGGATCTGGCGAGCGCACTTTGTTAAGGATCAGGGTGACAATTCGCCGCTCTGTAGAATCAGGGAAAATCTCATCTATAAGCTTCCACAGTTCTTCTACCTGCAATTTGTATTCTATTGCATCAATTGTCCCCTGTCTCTCTGCTATTTCTTCGTTTTGAAAAGTAGAGTCGTAGATCGAAATTTGGTGTTTCATCTGTCGATCTTCTTTAGCTTGTGCATTTTGGAAATCACGATAGGCTGCCATAGCGAGATAGCTTTTCAGGCTTGCCCGGCTCGGATCGTACTTCTCGGGTGTATCATGATAAATCAGTAGAACCTCTCCTACTGCTTCTTCAACGAGCATAAGATCAGCATTGATCCCGGCTCGTTTACGAACATCCTCCACCAGGGGATTGTAGAGCCATTCAGCAAGAGCTGCGAAGGCAATAGGGTCATCCCGTGCAAGGATGCGTTGGTGAAAGTCATATTCCTCTACTGTAGCTTTCATATATATTCTGACTCCTCAGACACTAACATACATCTCCTATACTATGTTCCTGGCAGAGAGTCAAAATTTGACATGATATTTTAAATGTCTCAGCCAAGACGCTTGAACACAAGCACATACTCTTCAGGATATACCTGCATATCACTCTGTGCTGTCGACGAAAAGCGACCTGTTTTTCTATTTCGTGTACTCACCAGTACACGTACTGGAATCTTACGCACGATTCTGCGTTCTAACTCAAAACCGTTTCTAAGAGCCATTTCGCAGAGCGCTTTCGAAGTTGGTATAGTCACACCACGCCTGTAAGAATCGCCAATAATCAAGACGAAGCGTTTATCAGGTACCGTTATTCTCGCTAACTCATTGATAGCGCTTCCCATATCCTGAAAGTAGTAGTATAGTGCCTGAACCTCGCGATTTACACGTTGAGCAATCGCACCTTCTGCTAAGGTTGCAAGCTCATCTAAAGCTGCATCTGCGACACGAGAACCTGTATGTGGTGTGGATAGAGTTACGGACGTTGTACGATTTGAGATGCCTTTAGAACCAATCCATCCATCCTTTTTATTGTTTGACGAAAGAATACCATATCGCTCAAACCACAATTGGGTAAGTTGGTGTAATTCTTTGTACTCGTAACAAGTAGCATATGGGGGACTTGTAACTAGTAGGTCAATAGTAGCGTCCGGGAGACTCAACTGTCGAACATCCTCCAAGGAAATATGACAGCGATCAATCAATTCTACTGGAAGGAGTCCATGTTGTGCTATATCATCCCAGTACAAGCTGTTTCGCTTGATCATATTGCGTATCTGCTTACGAAACTCCTCTACAGGATTACCCAGCACTTTGCACACGTCCTTTTGTGCTTTGGTGCTTCCACTCAGCCATATAGAGCAACGTTTCAAGATATTGGAAAACCCACACAAAAAGAAAGTCCGGGTATTTCCTTCAGAGTGTGAAAATATCTTTTGTAGTATATCTTCCAAACTGATGCGATATGCTGTTGGAAACCAATAAAAGAAACGTTCCTCTGGCGTAGCGCGGACAATATCAATAGCAGAGATAGTCTCTTGTTCTTCCGTGATCAGATGCCTTCTCCCAATCCCTCGAACAGCATCAAGCTGTTGATCTAATTGCTTCCATGTCTCGTTAAGTTCACGAGGACAAATAGGGATACATTTGGCACGACTAATCAAAAGTGCGACTTGACTGATATCTGAACCGTAGAAGCGTCTTCCCAGACGTAAGGCTTCAATTCCAGTGGTTGCCGAACCGAGAAAGGGGTCACCAACAAGGTCTCCAGGAGCAGAATAGCTTTCTATAACACGGTGAACAAGTTGAGGGATAAATTTAGCAGGATAACGATGATAGCCATGTGGCCCCCACAAGGTCTCTACCCGTTTCAAATCTGCAAACGACCAATCTTCTGTCAACGGCCATTCCTCATGTGTGCGTGGAATGTATTGCTTCCAGAGTCCTCCGGAATGCTCCACGACTTTCTTTTTGAAGTGTACCTAAACTCAAGCGGGTTGACAAGTATTAGCGATGGGAGGCACTTTTTGAAGTGTACCTAAACTCAAGCGGGTTGACAAGTATTAGCGATGGGAGGCATCTTTCACGCCGGAAATATAGTCTGGTGAAAAAAGGAAGAATTTTTGACCTCTTATCTTGTCAATCCGCTTCTGGCGTCTTCCGAGAGGCGACTCTCAGCACCCCCATCACTGCGCCTTTCGGAAACTGCTCAGCTTACATGAAAATGGTAGCAGCTTTCCTCGTGGAAGCAAGTTGTTTATTGCTCTCTACTCATTGCGCACTTCCGCGAGTGGCAGAGCCTTGCGAATATTCACGTTGAGAGATGCGATGATGGCAAGTACCAGCAGGATGATCGCGAAGATTATTGCTGTTTGCATGCTACCAATTGATTGCATGAGAACACCGGTCAAGGCGATACCGACCGGTCGAAGACTGTACGAAATGAGCCGAAAGGCACTATTTACACGGCCTTGTAACTCGTCTGGTATCAACGCCAGGCGGTAACTAAACTGCACAATATTGTAGATGGAGTCAACCAGGAAGAAGCAGGCTACGATTGCGCCAAGGGCAATGGGAGTGTGTACCAATGCTACGAGCAACCACACCAGTACATACAACCACCATAAGCCAATAATGGCTTGCCCATACCTTAAGCGTTTCTGAATCAGCGGGGCAATCGAGGCGCCAAGGATACTGCTCACACCTCCTATAGCAAAAAGAATACCGATAAAAGGTGGTGATAGGTGTTGTCCTTGAGCCAGTACAATGACCAACAACGAGAAACCAAAGCCGAGGGAACTCCACCCGCTATTCAGAAAAGCCATCACTCGCAGGAGTGGTTGGCGCCATAACCACTTCATGCCCTCGACAATCTCCGTTCGTAATGTGCGCTTTGCTACGACTCGCTCCATCTGAAACTTCGTTTTAATGAAAAGCAAGGAGATAACCGAAACCAGGTAGGAGATGGCGTCGACCAAGAACGGTACCGCGCGACCTAGCGTATAAAGAACACCTCCTAAAGGTGGGCCGAGCAGGTTGGTGATGCCAAAGGTGACTTGATTCTGTGAGATAGCAGCAGGAAGTTGCTCTTTGGGGACTATACGCGGCAAGCTTGCAGTCTCAGCAAGATCAAAGAAGACATAGAGCGAACCTTCAAGTAAGGAGACAAGGTAGAGTTGCACAAGGGTCAGGTGTCCGAAAACAAGAGCCACTGGAATGCTAACCATGCTTATGGCTCGTCCCGCGTCACAGAGAATCATGACGCGCTTACGATTCCAGCGGTCGATGAGCGCTCCTCCAGGCAATGTGAAAATGAAGTAGGGTAGCGTTCGAAGAGCACTGGCAAACCCGGCCTGGGCAGGCGAATGGGTGAGTGCTAGCACTAAGAGTGGAAAGGCGAGTTCCGATACGCCAGAACCAATGGAGGAGATGGTTTGACCAAACCAGAGCAAGAGATAATCCCGGTTATGCCAGAGTGGAAAGCGTCGTCGATCAGAAGACTTCATGTCGTTTCACTCAAATGAATTATAGTGGTGAGTCTGAGTTAAGAAAAACCAGATTGTTAAGGCTGCCTCTATTACGTATAAAATGACAGCAGAGTTTCAAGATCATACATACCAGTCCTCGTACCTGCGGGAGTGGCGGCGCTTTACGAATATGCACATTGAGGGATGCTATAATAGCCAGCACAAGCAGACCCATCGCGAAGACTATAGCTGTTTAAATGATGCCTTTCTAGCATGTCAAACGCGGGGAAAATGCTGCTCTGAGTCAACTTTTGTCGGAGGAAATGGATGGAACAGGAAGATACATACACGCGATTGATCGCGTTTCTTGATGGGCATGAGGTGCCGTACCGATTGATCGACCATGCTGCCGAGGGACGTACGGAGATAGTTAGCCCGATGCGCGGGAATGCATTGTCGCAGGCGGCGAAGTGCATCGTGCTGATGGTCAAGATGGGGAAGAAGATTACCAGGTATATCCTCGCGGTTGTCCCCGGCGATACGATGGTGGATTTCCAGGCGGTCAAGGCGCTGCTGGGAAGCAGCTATGTCGCGTTTGCCTCACCAGATATTGCTGAACGGCTGGCGGGCAGCGTTGCGGGCACGATTCTGCCGTTTTCTTTCAACGAGGAGCTGGAACTGGTCGTGGATCCCTCACTGCTTGGGAACGACGAGATGTACTTCAACGCGGCTCGCCTGGATCGCTCAATGGTGTTGAAGACGCGTGACTACATCGCTGTGGCAAAGCCACGTCTTGGGCGCATTGCCAAAGGTCGATAGGAGGAGCCTGGTACACACAGCAATCGGGGGAAAAAAGATTCTCAAAGCAATCTTTCAGTAGAAATGCGGATGCTTCAGTAGATGGAGTATGCTAGACTCGAGCTTATTCATTTCTATTGTAGAGATAGCAATGCTATTCTCTGGCACGGTGAAAGGAGTAGAATGCATGGTCCCCACAAATACACCCATCATGAAAGCCATTCGTTTCCACGAGTACGGTGGTTTCGAA
>WNGJ01015999.1_pt1 | contig 13030 bp, 14 predicted proteins | sample 5400611 | NCBI WGS metagenome assembly WNGJ01 (sample SAMN13153375, study PRJNA577476) | soil metagenome | isolation source: 40 cm soil or saprolite under Garry oak tree replicate 1 | place: USA:California | collected 2016-06-15
GGGCATCGGGCCGCAGCTCCCGTGGCACGGCGCGTCGCGCGCCACGCTCGAGCGGCAGTTCACCGCGCCCATCGTCGCGGCCGCGGGCGGCGCGCTGCTCGCGGTCGCGACCGGACTGGGGGGCGCCTTCGCGGTCCTCACCTATGCCCTCGCGGCGTTCGTCGCCGCGACGGTCGTGCAGGAGTTCGCGCGCGGGATCCGCGCTCGTCGTGCGCTGCACGGGGAGAGCGCCGGCACGGCGTTCGCGAACCTGCTGCGGCGCAGCGGCCGCCGCTACGGCGGATACGTGGTGCATCTCGGCATCGTGCTCGTCGCGGTCGCGGTGGCAACGAGCCAGTCGAAGACGATCGAGGTCGAGCGAACAGTCCGCGCCGGCGATCATTTCGAGGCAGCCGGCTATACGGTCGCGTTCGGCGGTCTGCGCAGCGCGAGCGAGCCCCAGCGCGATCTGCTCTTCGCCGATCTCCAGGTCACGGGCAACGGCGCCGACGAACAGCTCCGGCCAGCCCTGCTGTTCTTCCCCAACGCGACGCAGGCGGTGGGCTCGCCCGGCATCGCCGCCGGTCTGCACGACGACGTCTACACGATCCTCGTCGCGTACGACACGACCGCGCGGTCGTGGGCGACGGTCCGCGTACTCGTCATCCCGCTCGTCTCGTGGCTCTGGCTCGGCGGCGGGGTCGTCGGCCTGGGCGCAGTGATCGCCGCGCTTCCGCAACCGAAGCGCCGCGAGGTCATGCATGGGCTCGCCGAAGCGCCCGCGACGGTCGGGGACTGATCCGATGCCGCGGTGGCTGCGCTACTCCATCGTCGTCGGCATCGCCGCGCTCGTCGTCGTGCTGATGCTGTCGTTCCGCCGCGATCCGCATGACATCCGCACCGGCACCGTGAACAAGCCCGCCGCCGCGTTCACCGCCGATCGGCTGGACGGCACCGGCACCCTCTCGTTGAGCGACTACGCCGGCAAGGTCGTGGTGCTGAACTTCTTCGCCTCGTGGTGCCCGCCGTGCAAGGAGGAGAACCCCGCTCTCGTCCGCGTGTGGGAGCGTTACCGCACCAGCGACGTCGTGTTCATCGGCATCGTCTACGAGGACGCGACGGACAAGGCGCGCGCGTACGTGACGACGAACGGCGTGACGTGGCCCACCGTACGCGACGACGACGGCCGCATCGCGTTCGCGTACGGCGTGTTCGGTCCGCCCGAGACGTACTTCATCGGTCCGGACGGGATCATCGCCGGCCGGCACATCGGGCCCGTCGACGAAGCGACGCTCGTGGCGAGCATCGACAAGCTCCGCGCCCAGGCGTCCCGATGACGCGCGAGCGGGCGCTGATCCTCGTCGCGCTGCTCGCGATCCTCGGGGCGCTGGCCTGGAGCGCCTGGCCGCACGAGGCGACCGCCGCGGAGCGCGTCGACCGCATCACCAGCGAGCTGCGCTGCGTGACATGTCAGGGGCTGTCGGTGAAGGATTCGCCGGCCGCAAGCGCGCGGCAGATGCGCGACCTCGTCGTGCAGCGGGTCGCCGAGGGCCGGACCGACGAGGAGATCCGCGGTGAGTTCCGCGCGTCGTACGGCGACTGGGTGCTGCTCTCACCGCCGACCTCGTCGTGGACGGGCCTGATCTGGCTGGTGCCACTCGCTGCGCTCGCGGCCGGCCTCGCCATCGTGATCAGGCGGATGCGCGCGGCGGTGCCGAACGCGGCCGTCCCGTCGCCGCACGAGCTCGCCGCGCTGCGCGAACGCGTCGCCCACGAGGAAGCGTTGGACCTGCCGCAAGCGGACGGCGCCGAGTGAGCTACCTGCTGTTCACGACGCTGTTCCTCGCGGGCCTCGCGCTCGCGGTGCGGCCGCTGCTCGCGCGCCGCGCTCTCGCATGGCCGGCCGAGACGCCCGATGCGCACGACGACGTTGCGCGCGCGGTCAGCTCGCTGCGCGATCTCGAGTTCGCGCGCGCCGCGGGCACCATCGCGCCGGCGGATCACGAGCGGCTGCGCACACTGCTCGAACGTGGCGCGTTCGTCCCAAGTCGCGAGACGCGATCCGCTCCCGCGCCGTGGCGAACGCTCGCGCTCGCGTCATTGCTCGCGGGCGTCGCCGTGGTGCTCGTGGTGATCGAGCTCCCGCGCGCGGCGGGCGACCGCGCGCCGGGCGAGTCGATCACCGGAACGGTCCCCGCCGGACCGACCACCTCCGAGCTCGAAGGGCGCGCGAAGGCGAGCCCGCGCGACGTGCCAACACTGCTCGCACTCGCGGATGCCTACGTGAGCGAGGACCGCGTGACCGAGGCGGTCGCGACGTACCAGGCCGTCCTCGCCATCGACAAGGAGAGCGTCCCGGCGCTCAACGGCATCGGCTTCATGCTCTTCCGCTCCGGCGAGCTCGCCGGAGCACGCGTCGCCGCGGACCGCGTGCTTACGCTGCGCCCGCGCGACGCGGATGCGCTGTTCCTGAAGGGCTTGATCCAGTACCGCAGCGAGGACTGGCGCGGCGCGGTCGACACCTGGACGGCGTACCTCGACGTCGGCGAGTTCCATCCCGGTGCCGCGATGGTGCGTCCGCTCTACGAGGACGCGAAGAAGAAGGCGGGTCTGTAGCCGGCTAGCAGGTCACGAAACAGAACGGCGTCCGGAGAACGATCGGCGTAGGCGTCGGCGTGGGCAACAGGATCGGCGAGATGCTCCGCGGGATGATCGTGGACGCCGGCGTGGGCGTAGGGGTGGGCGCGATCGTGGCGAGGCAGCAGATGATCTTGAACGTCGGCGAGGGTGAGGGCGTCGGCGGCGGCGCGATCGTGGCGAGGCAGCAGATGACCTGGAACGTCGGCGAGGGTGAGGGCGTCGGCAGGGGCGCGATCGTGGCGAGGCAGCAGATGATCTGGAACGTCGGCGAAGGCGTCGGCGTCGCGATCACCAGGCAACAGATCGGATCGAGCGTCCGGAGCAGGAATGTCGGTTCGGGGGTCGGCGTCGGCGTCACGAGCAACAGCGCCGGCGCCGGTGTGAAGGTGAACGACGTGGTCAACGTCGTTCCGAGCGTCGGCGCGGGTGTTGCCGTCGGCAACGCCACGAGCTTCAGTGTTTCCGTCGAGGTCGCGAACACGGTGAGGCTCGCGTTCGGCGCGGGCGTCGCGCTTGGATCGAGCTTCGTCGCGTAAGGCTGGTACGCCCCGTTGAAGATCGCGCTCGTCGTTGGCACCGGCGACGGCGTCACGGGGGCGAGCGTCACCCGCGGATCGAACGCGACGCGCGACACGAAGCTCGGCGGCGGTGTGACGACCATCGTCGGGCCAGGCACCGTTCGGGCGACCAGGGTCGGACCGCTCGGCGGTGGCGGCGGCAGTCGCCCGATGCGCGGGTCATCGCTCGTCTTCACCTCGGAGTCGGGCAGCAGCACCGTGCCGGTGGTCGTGAGGACCACGCCGCCCTTCGCCACACCATTCGACCCGACCGGGCGACGCTCTATGACGTTGCCGACGACAACACCACCGATCTGCACCTGCACGTTCACATCGATCGTCAGCTCCCTCGGATCGGCCGGCTGCACGTGGGTGTCGAGACGACCGAGCGACGGACTCGGGATCGTGAGCACGAGCTTGCCGTCCACGAGCGCGACGGTCGAACCCGGGATGTAGCGGATGGGGATCCCGTTGATCACACCGACGGTGCGCTTGTGCGCGTCCACCACCGCGGCGTTCGGTGTGGCATCCAGCACGATGCGCACGAGAGCCGGAGGAGGCGGCGCGGGCGTCGTCGGCTCGGGCACGCCGCCGGGCAGGACGGTCGACTGGAATCCCGGAGGCACGAGCACTTCCTGACCGCTGCCGATCATGCCGACGACGCCGTCGGTGGTCTGGATGTTGGAGCGGCCCAGCGCGTCGACGGTCACGAGGAACGCGGTGCCGCGCACGGTCGCGGTGGCGGCGGGCGTTCGCACCTCGTACTTCGAGTTCGGCGTCAGCGTGCGCGAGACGACGTGCCAGCTGCGGCCGATCGTCTGCTGCATCGTCATGAGGAGATCGCCCGCGCTCGTTGCCTGCAGCGTCGCGACGCGGATCTCGCTGCCGGGCTCGAGCTCGATGACCGAGCCATCGAAGAACGTGAGCACCGCGTGCGCACTTTCGCCGGTGCGGATGACGTCGCCCTCTTGCATGAGGTCGCCGTCCCGACCCATCGCGAAGCTGCTGCCGTCGTGACTGACCGCGACGACACCGTCGAGGACCTCGAGCGTGCTCGACGAACCGAGCGCCTGCGTCGGAAAGAGCAATGCGACCGCGCCGGTCATGACCAGGGCGAGCACCGCGGTCAGGCCGAGCAGCAGCAGCGCGCGCGCGGTACGACTCTTCGGGAGACGGATCGGCATTGGCGCGAAAGTATGGCGGTGAGTTTCGTGCGCGCCGTGTCAGACGAGGAGATACAGGCGAGTGATCGTCTTTACGCAGACGGTGTCATCGGGGCGGAAGACCGGACCATCGGCCGCCAGTCGTCTAAGATTCATGAGACGGGACGCCTCCCGTCGGTCACGGCGGCTATGGTGTAATGGCAGCACTAGGGGTTGTGGACCCCTCGGCGGCGGGTCGGAACCGCCTAGTCGCCCCCGCGAATTGCGTCTACCAGATCACAGCATTGACAGCGACAAAGCGAATGGTCGCGAAGCGCGGATCACGCCGCTGCGCTAAGGCTTCTTTCCACCCAAGAGCGCATCCACTGGGCTCGGCGTCGTCGAGCTCGGCGAGCCGTTCGATTGCTTCACGTCGGTCTTGCCATCGGCGGCTCGCGTCAGATCGACGCTCGCGCGGCCCTGACCGTCCTTGTCGGCGGTGACCCTGCTCTGCGCCTTCACCGGCTCCCTGCCCCGGTCCTCGACCATCGTCTGCACCTCGACCTCGCCGCCGTCGGCCTTGCGCACCAGCGCTTCGAGGCGACCGTCCGAAACGTTCGGGAGCACGATCTGGAGCTTTCCGTCGTTCGTCTTCAGGAGCTGCGCGCCCGGTGTCTCGAGGTGCTTCTTCCCGTTCTTGTCGATGCCGTTCGCGCGTCCCTGCGCGTCGACGACGAGCGAGCTCTGATCGTCGAGCGTCACCGTGACCGTGCGTTCCGGCTGGGGCGCCAACGCGGCCGGGGCCGGGCGCGCGTTCTTCTTCTGCTCGTGGGTCCTGCCGGCCGGCACCGGCACGTCGACCGTCTGGCCCACATGGTCCGGGTCCGCGACCCGATCGACCACGGTGCCCTCGGTCGTCGTGACGATGGTCCGCTCACTGTCGCTGTCCACCTGGAACGCGGTGCCGCGCACGGACGCGGTGCTGGCCGGCGTCTTCACCTCGTACTTGGAGTTGCCGGTGATCAGCTTGGTCACGACGTGCCAGGTGCGGCCGAAGTTCTGCTGCATCAGGACGATGGTGCTGCCGTCGCTGAGCGCCGAGGCCTTCTCGATCGTGAGCTCGGTGTTCGGCTCGATGCTGACGGTCGAGCCTTCGAAGTACGTCAGGACCGCGCGCGAGTCACCGCCGGTGCGCACGGTGTCACCCGCGACGAGGACCTCGCCGTCGGTCGCGGTCACGAACGACGCGGTCGCGCCGTGCCTGACCTGGATGTCGCCGGAGATGATCGTCACGGTCGTCGCCGCTGCCAGGGCGCGGCCCCCGAAGCCGCCGCCCAGGCCGAACGCCATGAACAAGAGCAGACCGAAGACGACGGGCCCGATCGCCTTTCGCAGCCGACTCGAGCCCGCCCGTCCCCCCATCCACACCACGCCAGCGGTTCTCCCCACCTTCACCACCGCGGGTGAGTCTGGTGCGGGGGCATCACCCGCTCATCCGCCGTTCGGGGGAGTCATTTGTCTCAGGGGCGTAGCAGGCGCGCTAGTCGCGCGGCGGCGAATACTCCGAGAGCGTCACGAGGAACGGCCGCGTGCGGCCGGCCTGGATCGTGAGCGGCTCCGCGAGCGCGGCCTTCGCGAACACCGCGATGCGCAGGCCGTGGAGCCGCTCGGTGCGGCGCTGCCACTGCGTGCCGCAGACCGGACACACGAAGGGTCCGTCCGCCATCCGCTCACCGTGCGACAGCAGGATCTTCGCGCAGCACCGCTCCACGTTGGGTTGGTGGCCGTCGGCGGCGCCGAGGTACGGGAACGACGCCTGCGGCCCGACGCGCGTGCGGCGGGTGAAGATCCGTCCGTCGCCGCGTCGATAGGTGTCGGTGTCCGTCTTCTTCCACTCCGTCGCGCACTCCGGGCAGCTGAACGAACGATCGGATTTGTAGAAGCCGCCCCACTCGATGATCCAGTCCTCGCAGCAGTCCGCGAGGATCACGCGCTCCGTCATGACTCACCTCGCAGCAGCCAGCACAGGATCGCCTTTTGCGTGTGGAGACGATTCTCGGCCTGATCGAAGACCACGCTCTGGGGACCGTCGAGCACCTCGTCGGTGATCTCCTCGCCGCGGTGCGCCGGCAGGTCGTGCATCACGATCGCGTCCGGCTTCGCGTGGCGGAGCAGCGCCGCGTTGACCTGGTACCCCATGAACGCGCGGCGCCGGCGCTCGTACTCCTGCTCCTGACCCATGCTCGTCCACACGTCGGTATACACGACGTCGGCGTCGCGCACGGCGGCGACGGGATCGTTGCCGAACACGATCGAGCCGTTCGCTTCGCCGGCCTTGCGCTCCGCGAGCTCGCGGTAGCGCGGCGTGGGCTCGAAGCCCGTGGGCGTCGCGACGCGCATGTGGGCCGACCGAAGGACGACGGCGAGCATGAGCGAGTTGAGCACGTTGTTCCCGTCGCCGACGTAGGCCACGGTGACATCGCGCAGGTCGGGTCCCTTCTTTTCGCTGATCGTCAGGATGTCCGCCAGACCCTGGCAGGGATGCGAGAGATCGGAAAGTCCGTTGATCACCGGGATCGACGCGAAGCGCGCGAACTCTTCGATCGTCTCATGGGCGTTCGTGCGCAGCACGACGGCGTCGACCATGCGACTCACGACGCGTGCCACGTCGGCGACGCTCTCACGCCGGCCGAGGCCGACCTCCTGCGGTGAGAGATACACGCAATGACCTCCCAGCTCGGTCATCCCGACGTCGAACGACAGCCGTGTCCGGAGACTCGGCTTCTCGAAGATCTGCGCGAGCGTGCGCCCCGCCAGCAGCGGCTCGCGACGCGGGCGCGCCGCCTTGAGCGCCGACGACCGTTCGAGCAGGAGGGCGAGACCACCGCGATCGAGGTCGGCGATCGAAACGAAGTGGCGCGCGCGCGCCGCGACGGCCATCAGAGCGCGCGGAGCGCGGGACGGCGACGCTGCTCGACGAGATCGACGAGCGCACGTGCCACGCGCTCGGGGTCATGGCGGATCGTGTCTTGCTTGAGCCAGAGGTCGCGTGGCCCGCTCCACTTGTCGATGATCGGCGCGGTCACCGGGCGCACGCCGAGCTCGCGGATCCGGTCGAGCTCCTCGGCGGTGGGGTCGAGCAACCCGAGTCCCTTCTCCGCGTAATGGTCGCGAAGGTGCGCCGGCGGTGGGTCGTCGTTCACGAGCACCGCGTCGAGACCCGACCCGCCGAGGTAGTCCTGCGCCGTTCGTACGTGATCGGAGAGCGTCAGGGTGTCGGTCTGCCCCGGTTGCCGCGTCGTGTTCGCGACGTAGACCACCAGACCGTCGGCATTCGCGATCGCCCGGGCGATGTCGGGCACCAGGAGACACGCGCACACCGTCGTGTAGAGGCTGCCCGGCCCGAGCGTGATCAGGTCGGCCGACGCGATCGCCTCGACGCTACCCGGCGTGGCGGCGACGTGCGCGTCCTTGAGGAACACGCGCTCGATCGGCGCCTTGCCGGTCGCGCGCACGCTCACCTCGGTCTCGACGACGGTGCCGTCGGTCAGCTCGGCGCACAGGTGGGTGTTGTAGAGGGTGACGGGAAGGACGCGGCCGCGGAGCTTCAGCAGGCGCGATGCCTCCTCGACCGCGACGAGGAACGACCCCTCCTGTTGCGTGAGCGCCGCGAGAAACAGGTTGCCGAACGCCATGCCGTTCAGGTCCTCGCTCTTGTCGGTCTCGAAGCGGTGGTTGAAGAGGCGCGCGAGGACCTTGCCCGTCGAGCGTCCGGAATCGGTGACCGCGATGAGGCCGGTGATGTCCGAGGTGTAGGCGCGGAGGCCGGCCATCACGGTCGGCGCACCCAGCCCGCCACCCACACAGACGATCTTCAGCGCGTCCATCGCGGCATCTTCGCAGATATGCACACCCTTGCTAGCCTGAGCGGAAGTGAAGCGTGCAGGCACGTTCCTCCCGCTGTGGGCGCTCCAGTTCGTGATCGGCATGTTCGCCGTGCTCCTCGCCGTGGGTATCTTCGCCGCGGTGATCGGGAGCGTCGTTCGGGGGCCCTCGACGTTCTTCGACGAGGTCGGGAAGACCGTCGCGCGGATCGCTCCGCAGCCGAAGGCCGACATCCGAAGCGACGCCGATCTGAAAGCGGTCATCAGGGCCCTTCCCGATGGACGCTTACGGGTCGCGAGCATCATCACCGAGCAGGACCGCGTCGTCTTCACGGTCACGGCCGACCGCGCGGCGGTGAAGGCGGCGGTCCAGCCCGGCGACGAGCTGCGGATCTCCCGCGGCGGCGAGGTCGAGATCGCGCCGACCGGCATCCCGGGACTCGTCGACCGGATCCAGCAGGCGATCGACGATCTCCGGCGGTCGTGGTTCGGGAAATAGCGCCCAAACGAAAGGGCCGCTCAGCAGCGGCCCCTTTCGACCAAGTTGAGGCGCGGCGGAACTAGCTCGCCTTGCGGAGCTGCTCCAGCGCGCGGCGCGCGACCACCTGCCGGGCGACGAGCTCGCCACGCCACTCCTTGCGGCGCTCGAGGGCCCGGCTGAATCCGCGCTGGTAGGACCCTACGGCGAGGAAACCGACGACGACCATCCCAAACGCCGTACCGAAGACGAGACCCGCGAGGAACGCGTCCATGACCGCCGTCCTTTCCCGCCGCGTGGGGGGCGGAGCCTTCGCTGAACAGGCGTCATGAGCAACTGTTGTGCCACGTTTTCACGCCGCCGACTGTGGACACCGTCGCCGACGGGCGACCACCGCGACGCTCGCGCCGTTGACGAAACCGATACCCGACGTCCCGCTGGAGCGCCGGCGACGCTCACGCTCCTCACGTTCCCGCTCGTCGCGTTCAGGTTCGCGGACGGCGCCTTGAAGCGTCGCTCTCGCCGCCGCTACAGTGCGTCACGAATGCTCAGGGCCTGAACCCGCCGACCGCGCCATTGGCGCGGTCTCTTTGTGTCCGAGAGGAGGGAAGCCATGCGCCTGTCGCTGCTCCCGAAGAAGAGCTTCTTCTTCACCCAGTTCGACAAGCACGCGACGAACAGCCTCGAGGCGGCCGTCGCGCTCGAGCGTCTCCTGAGCGACTTCACCGAGGTGGAGCGCAAGGTCCGCGACATCCACGCCATCGAGCACTACGGCGACCAGCTGACCCACGAGATCTTCAAGAGCCTGAACGAGACCTTTGTCACGCCGCTCGACCGCGAGGACATCATCGGCATCGCCTCGAGGCTCGACGATGTCGCCGACGTCGCCTACGACGTCAGCGAGGTCATCCTGCTCTACAAGGTGGGGACCGTTCGACCGCAGGCGATCCGCCAGGCCAAGGCTCTGGTCGGTGCCGCGACGGAGATGGTCGCGATGATGAAGGCCCTCGAAGGGCTCAAGGGCCTGGAGCCGTACTGGATCAAGATCCACACCTACGAGAACGAGGGCGACCAGGTCTTCCGCGACGCCGTGGGCGATCTCTTCGCGAACGTCAGCGACCCGATCGAGATCATCAAGTGGAAGGACATCCACTCGCTCATCGAGGTGGCGATCGACCGCTGCGAGGACGTCGCGAACATCGTCGAGATGATCGTGATCAAGCACAGTTAGGGGAGCCGAGTGGATAACGCGCTCGTCCTCCTCGCGCTCGTCGTCCTCCTCGGCGTGATCTTCGAGTACGTCAACGGTTTCCACGACGCGGCGAACGCGATCGCGACCGTCGTCGCGACACGCGTGTTGACCCCGATCCAGGCCGTGCTCATGGCGGGCAGCCTCAACCTCCTCGGCGCGCTCTCCGGCGTGGCCGTCGCGAAGACCGTTGGCAACGGCATCGTCGACGCGAAGGTGGTCACGCAGGACCTCGTCGTCGCCGCGCTCATCGCCGCGATCGCGTGGGATCTGCTGACCTGGTACTTCGGCCTGCCGACCTCCTCGAGCCACGCGCTCATCTTCTCGATCATCGGTGCCTCCGTCGCGATCCACGGCCTTGACGTGATCATCGTCGGCGGGCTGCAGAAGACGAGCTTCGGGGTCGTGTACTCGCCGGCGCTGGCGTTCCTCGTCGGCTATCTCCTCATGCTCGCGCTCTACTGGATCCTCCGGAACACGTCGTTCGGTTGGGTGCAGCGCTTCTTCGGCCGCGCACAGATCCTGTCGAGCGCGTACATGGCGTTCAGCCACGGCGGCAACGACGGACAGAAGACGATGGGCATCATCGCGCTCGCGCTGGCGGCGTACGGCGTCGTGCCAACCGGCGCAGACTTCTACATCCCCGACTGGGTCAAGGTCATCTGCGCCGTCGCGATCGCCATCGGCACCGCCACCGGCGGCTGGCGGATCATGAAGACGATGGGCGTGCGCATCACAAAGCTCACACCGGTGCAGGGCTTCGCGGCGGAGACGACCGCGGGCACGGTGATCGAGATCGCGACCCGCTTCGGCATTCCGATCTCCACGACGCATGCCATCTCCGGCGCGATCCTCGGCGTCGGCTCCACCCGCCGTCTGTCCGCAGTGCGCTGGGGTATCGCCGGACGGATCGTGACCGCCTGGGTGTTGACCATCCCCGGCTGTTTCGTCCTCGGCTACATCGTCGCCGTCGCGATGCGCGCGATCGGCGTCCATCCGTAGCGGAGCGGCGTCGCGGTCCGTAATTTCCTAGTCATCGCGGAAGAAGCTCGTCATCAATTCGCAGTAGAGGCATGCGACGGGAGTCTCGGTCACGTATCGGGTCCCCCATTTGGGTCCACATAGTCATTGCCCTAATGACCTAGTGACCCCTTACTAACGCCGACTCGAGCTCGGACTCGAGGGCTGGTGGGGAGTAGAGCGAGACGTGATCAGTTCGGCGATGCGCTGGCTGGCGGCGACGATCACCGCGTCCCTGATCCTCGGCGTTTCCGCTATCCCCGTCGATGCCTTCTCGTTCGACCCGGACAAGATCGATGCCTCGTTCCTCGCCGAAGTCCTCGCGGCGCCGACGGCCGACTTCGACGTCATCGTCCGCTCCGACCCCGTCGACGCCGAGAAACACCTGGACCGCGCCGCCGCACGACGGATCGAAGCGGCGGCTAAGTCCGTGACGAAGCAGGGCGGCAGTCTCAAGCACGCGCTCGCGATCGTGGGCGGCGTGTCTGCCCGGCTCAAGGGAACGGGCGTCCTGAAGCTGACGCGGGACAAGGACATCGACTACGTGGTCAAGGACCGCCAGATGCGCGCGCAGTTCGATCCCGCGCTCGACAGCGCGAACGCGCGGACGCCGGGGATCCTCGAGGTGAACGCGCCGCAGGTCTGGTCACAGCTCGGCATGACCGGACAGGGCGTCGGCGTGGCGATCGTCGACAGCGGCGTTTACCCGCACCCCGACCTCGCCGGCCGCATCGTGGCGTCGATCGACTTCACCACCGCGTCGCCGACCGTGTCGACCACGTCGACAGGCGATCCGGGTGGACACGGCACGCACGTCGCGGGCCTTGTCGCCGGCGACGGGACGCTGTCGGGCGGCGCGTACACCGGCGTCGCGCCGCGCGCGAACATCATCAACGTCCGGGTCATCGACGCGAGCGGCAGCTCGAACGTGTCGACGATCCTGCGCGGGCTGCAGTGGGTACTCGCGAACCGCACGACCTACAACATCAAGGTCGTCAACCTGTCGCTCGGCGCGACGCCGACCGGCAGCTACAAGTCCGACCTCATGGCGACCGCCGCCGAGGTCCTCAACTTCGCCGGCGTGACGGTCGTCGTCTCCGCCGGCAACACCGGGCCGCTCGGCGGCACGGTGACGACGCCGGGCACCGACCCCTACGTGATCACGGTCGGCGCGCTGGACGACAACGGAACGAGCCTGCCGTTCGACGACCTCATGGCCGTGTTCTCGTCGCGCGGCCGCACCTCGTTCGACTATCTCTCCAAGCCGGACCTCGTGGCACCGGGCCGCAAGATGATCAGCCTCCGCTCGCCGGGCAGCGCGCTCGACACGCTCTTCCCGGATCGCCAGGTCACCGCGACCGGGGCGCTGACCGCGGACTACTACCGGCTTTCGGGCACGTCCATGGCGGCGCCGGTGGTCACCGGTGTCATCGCGCTCATGATCGAGCGCAACCCGAACCTCTCGCCGGCCCAGATCAAGAAGCGCCTCAAGTCCACTGCGACCGCGTTGACGTTCGGAACGGCGTTCGACCGCGGCGCGGGCCTCGTTAACGCCTACAAGGCCGTGTCGTCGGTCGATCCCGGCAGGGAATACGCGCCGGACCGCGTGAGCGACGCGTTCGCGAAGGACATGCGGGTGTTCATCGAGGGCCAGCCCTTCGTGTGGCGCGATCTCGCGTACCACGGCGGCGTCGACTCGGCCGGCACGAGCTGGGATGGCGTGACCTGGGAGAACGTGCGTTGGGATGCGGTGACGTGGGAGAACGTCACCTGGGAAGGCTTCACCTGGGAAAGCGTGACGTGGGAAGGCGTGACCTGGGAGACGGTGACCTGGCAATCAACTGACCAGCAGTCCGCGGGCGCGCAGTCTGGGACGGGCGTGACCTGGGACCCGGTCGATTAGGGGGGCGTGATGGACCGCACACAGCTGATGAAGACCTATGTCCTCTTCGTCGCCGCGCTGGGGGCGCTGGCGCTGGCGCAGTCGCTGCGCACACTCTCCCTGGCCCACGTCGACCCGCTGATGCTGGCGATCCTGGTCGCGCTCGCCGCGGCCGCCCAGCGCATGCCGGTGTTCCTGT
>WNGJ01005782.1_pt1 | contig 13029 bp, 7 predicted proteins | sample 5400611 | NCBI WGS metagenome assembly WNGJ01 (sample SAMN13153375, study PRJNA577476) | soil metagenome | isolation source: 40 cm soil or saprolite under Garry oak tree replicate 1 | place: USA:California | collected 2016-06-15
AATCCCGTTTTCGAGCAGCGGACACAATCGCTTTTGCGATTTTTCCCGTGTCGCTTCCATCTGCGGCTCGGCCCCGCCATGAAACGCGTCGGTCACAATCAGCCCGCTGGCTTCGATCGCTTCACTGGCCGCGCCTGCCTCTTTAGCCGCCGCCGCCACCAGCGGCGCGGAAAGCCGCTCTCCGAGGCTCGAAATCGCGTCGAGCGTGCGCGGCGTCAATTCCCGCAAGAGGGCCGTTCCTTCACAGAGCCTGCGGCCTTCCGAGAGAACTTCTTGCAATTTCTGGCGGATCGGCTGCCGCTCTTCCTCGTGCTGAACCAGGCTGCTGAGCGCAGTTTCGTGTTGTTCACAAAGCGATTCCAAAATCGCAGCCGCTTCCCCCGCGTTTCCAGCCCGCGCATGGTTAGCGGCCTCAATCAAGCGGTTGGTGACCCCGCTCATGGCGGAAACTACCGCTACGCAACGAAACTCTTTGGCTGCATTCACGATGATCTTCGCCGCCCGGGTGATGCAGGACGCGTCGCCCACCGATGTTCCGCCAAACTTCATCACTTGTAACCGCTTTTTCATTTCGCTCTCTGGGAGAGCGGGAGCGCTCCTCCCGCCTTCTCCGCTCCATTCCATCGGCGGTGGGCTACCTTGGCTCAAATCCGCCCAGGGTTCCTCCATTGTATGGCACGCGCGTTGACTTTCTCCGCCTCGCGGCTTCGGCCAGGTGAGGTACACGGCGGGTACACCAGACGCGGAGCATTTTAGCGGACGATTTGCAAATCGACTTTAGGAGGTATTAGGGAAAACACTTGTGTTGGCTGTTCACCAACCAAGTCGCGCTTATCCCCTAACGGTGCCCATGGCATTGAGTCCGGCTTCAAGCTCGGCACGCGAGCGACGCCGCACGTGGTCGAGCGAGCTGAGCATTCGTTTCATGTGCTGAAGCAACCCGGCAAGACAGATGCAGGAGTGCTGCACGAGTTGGCGCCGACAGTGGCAAGCTGGGCCAGCACGAGAAACAAAAATCTAGCGTTCTTCGAGGAACGGGCAGGAAAAGCAGGATGAGCAACGGACAATCTCCATGATCGGAAAGACCAAAAGTCTTCGTTGATCAAAAGCAACGATAATGTCGGGCAGAATAAACTTTCTGTCACTCCGCATTGCTCTTTGATGTACGGCGATGCGGTGCGTTGTTAAGTGTTGTTAAGCATTTGTAAAATGTAGTCAACGCAGCAATCGTCTTTGAGGCAACACAAGGACCTTCTCCGCTAAGCACGGTTACAGTTCGCAGAAGTCCAACCGAAGTGCCAGTCGCCGCTCGGTTTTTCCGCAAGGGGAGCGATAGCCTGCGCAAATCTTTCTGGAAGGGGATATGAGACTAACAAACAGAAGTCGCAGCCTGTACTTCGGGAGCACCCTGCTCGTCCTTTTGGGATTGACTGCGTTCCCTCGAACCGTGATTGGCGGGCAAAAAGCCCAAGAATCCTCCAGTTCTGCCCGCGCGTCCCAAGACGAAAAACTCGTCGAAGCAAGCTCGCTACCTCCGGAAATACAAGCCTGCCAAAGCTGCCACGGGGACATCACCGCCAGCTTCGAGAAAACTCCACACTGGAAGACCATGAATGACACTCGCGGCGGGCAGGCTATGCAAGGCTGCGAGGCTTGCCACGGCCCAGGCGGGGATCATGCGGACGATCCAAACAAATCATCGCTATTCGATTTCAAGAAGGCGACATCGGAACAGGTTACCGAGCACTGTTTGACGTGCCATGCCTCGGGCACGGAACACATGAGCGCGTCGAACTCCTTCCATCGTCAGAACGACGTCAGCTGCATCTCCTGCCATTCCATGCATCACGCGACGACAAAGGAACACATGCTCGTCAAAGCAGAGCCTGGCCTCTGCTATTCCTGTCACCTACAGCAGAAAGCCCAGTTCAATATGCCGTTTCGCCACCGAGTAAACGAGGGGCTGATTAGGTGCACCGATTGCCACAACCAACACGGCACGAGCGGAGCTTTAGATGGGGACCATCTGGTCCGGCAAGTGCGCGCCTCGTCTTCCGGGGATGTCGTTTGCTTTAAGTGCCACACCGATAAGCAGGGACCCTTTGTGTTTGAGCACGAGGCAGTGAGGATTGAGGGATGCGGTTCATGCCACATCGCCCACGGGGGAGCGAATGCGCGAATGCTGAAGTACAGCAATATCAACCTTCTGTGTCTGCAATGCCACACGAATTCGCCCGGCATTCACACGACGGTGATGGATGCGAACCAATCACACTATGAACAAGCGTGCGTCAATTGCCACGTGAAGATCCATGGATCGAACTTCAACGGTTTGCTGGATCGATGAGCTTCGCGGAAGCAGGTGTCGCGGCAGGTAAGAAATGCGGAATAACGGCGGGCTTGCGAAACAGTGCGATTTGCATGCGGTAAGGAGAGAAAACATGAATCGTCGTGCGGGGATCAAAGCGTTCGGTTTGCTTTCGGCCGCGGCCTGGTTGCTATTCACACCCCTCTCTCGGGCCCAGGAAAGCAGCTTCGAAGAGGAATCCAAGGGGGTTGATTCCGGCAACTACAATACGCAGCAGACACTGGAGGTTGGTTATCGGTCGACGTGGATTGACGTGTACCAGGGTAACTACGGAACCTTCGTGAATCTGAACCCCGGGCCGCGACTCCTGGACTACACGATGAGCATGAGATCGCTCGACCATCACGGAACGCTCTTTGATGGACTGCACTTCAGCAATTTCGGTTATGGCGGCGACCCAAACAATGTGTCGCGCCTGCGAATCGATAAGAACCAGTGGTACGACTTGCAGGTGATGTTTCGGCGCGACCAGAATTTCTGGAACTACAACCTGTTCTTGAATCCGTTTAATCCGACCGTGATGCCACCGACGAATCCCGCGACGAATCCGACATTCGCCGTCGGCTCGGCTACGCATCAACTAACCCGGCAAAAGCGTTTGCAGGATTACAACCTGACCCTGCTCCCTGAATCGCGCGTGAGGTTCCGGCTGGGTTATTCGCACAACGTGGACGTCGGGCCGGCGTTCAGCACTTTCAATGGCCCGGCAGCACGATATCTGCTCAACGAAAACTATCGAATCACGATGAATGGATATCGCTTCGGAGTGGATTTCCGTGTGCTGCCCAAGACCACGATTTCTTACGATCAAATTCTTGAGTACGACAAGGACGACACCAGAAACTCGCTGGCATTCAACAATGTGCTGGCCATGGCGCCCGGAAGCGTGCCGGGACCGGTGGACTTCGGACTGGAGTGGTTTTACCCGCCGCAGGGAGCCACGCGCCCGTGCACGCCGGTGATTCTGCCCAGCGGTTACGGCAACCCGAATTGCCGGGTTTTCATGGGCTATTCCCGGTACAGCAATCCGCGAAATTTCATGCCCACGGAGCGCCTGAGCTTCCAATCGAAGTACATCAAGAGCCTGGAGATGTCCGGGTCGGCGAGCTACAGCACAAGCGACAATTTGTTGAATACATTCAATGAAAACATCAACGAGTGGACCTCCAGCGCGACGGTAAAAACGCGCGGAATTCTCAATTCTGGTCCGGCAGAAGCCAAGATGGTCTCCGTGCACGCGAATTGGTCTGGGGTCTATTCCCTTACTGGCAAGCTGCGGCTTATCGATGTGGTCCGTTACGACAACTGGCGTAATCCTGGGCTGTCGGATCTGCGCAGCGGAACGCTTTTTGCCACCGCGCCGCAGGTGGCCGGCCAGGTGGGCATTGAATTACCACAGGCGCAGTTCTCCCCGATCATGGGCGGGGCATCGAGCTTCGATAGCATCTGCCCCGGACCAGCGTTCAACGCGTCCACTTGCCCGCAGCACACGGCGGCAGCCCTCCCGGACTTCACCCGCACCCTGATCTCGACCTATCTCGGCCAGAAACTGCAGTCAAACACGATTCAGCTCCAGGCCGATCTTACAAAGCGAATCAGCGCTCGAATCGGCTACCTGTATGAAGACCGGGTGATAACGAATACGGGGTGGTTTGGCGGAACCGTGGATTACTATGAAAAAACGAATCACATCCCGCCGTACACGAGCGCAATCTACTACCCCGGCGGAGCGGGAGGAACGGCAGCAAACTACTACTTCGCAGCGCGCGGATACTGTGCGATTCCATCCGGACAGACGACACTTCCGGCCGGCTGCACGCCGAACGCGGACGGCACAATTTCCTACATCAATCCCAATCCCCCGACCCGGAATCGGGTGGACCTCCCGATCAACGAACACGCGGCGCTGGCGGGGTTTACGATCCGTCCGATAGATTCGCTACGGATCTATGCCGACTTCCAACTTGGATTCAACGACAAGGCTCACACGCAAATTTTCCCGCGACAGTTCCAGAGCTACAAGGTGCACGCGACTTATAAACCGAAGAGCTGGGCAACCATCGACGGTGCCGTGGACATTCGCGAAAATCGAAACAACGCCAGCAACATCAATGATCTCGAGCATGGGCGGACCTACAGTTTCGGGACTACGCTGATCCGGAATTCGAATCTGGCGTTCAATCTGGGATACAGCTACAACGACCTGTACATGCAGTCGTATATCTGCATGAGGGACACCGGATACGGCATCGCGCCTTATGGCCAGTGCGCGTTTTTCGGCGGCACGAAAGCGATCACCCTGGGTGCGACGTCCTTCTACAGCAACAAACAGCATTTCGCTTACGGCGACATTATGTGGAAGCCGTTTAGCCGGATCACCACGACCGTCGGATATTCCGGAACGTTCACCGGAGGCGACACGCTATTTTTGAATCCGCGCATTCTGCCCGGAACCCTAGCGTTCAACTATCACAAACCCTTCGCTTCCATCCAGGTCAATCTTTACAAAGGGCTGAGCTACAGGAGCACGTGGGACTATTACGGGTACAACCTTAAGACGCCAATGGACCTTCCTGGGCTCCAGCCCATTGGTTCAGAAGACTTCAACGGCAGCACGGCAACGTTCGGAGCGCGCTACACCTTCTGAAATTCTGGCGAAACGCGATGCGGTTTCGACAGGCCGTGGCTCGTCAAGGGGACTGAAGAATGTTCGTGAAAAAGATAGCCGGCAAGGCGGTAAGCTCCATTGCGCTGGTCGTCGTTTTTGCTCTGACGGCTCGCGCCGAGACCGAGGCCGAGAAAAATTACAAGACGAGGTGCGCTGGCTGCCACGGGCTCGACGGAAGCGCGAACACTAAGGCGGGCAGAAATACAGGCGCGCACGATTTTCGTGCACCTGATACGGACGCGGAAAGCGACGCCAATTTGATCCAGATCGTTACGAAGGGCAAGAAGAAAATGCCCAAATTCGAGGAGAAACTGAAGCCGAAAGAGATCAAAGAACTCGTCGCCTACATTCGAGGCTTTTCCAAAAAGGGTCAATGAAACGCCAACAGGAGCTTAATGCTCACAACTGAACGCAGGCAGGAACGCCGATGAATCATGCTGAAAGAATACATATCACTGGCACCGCTGAACACCACAAAAAGCCCGGCGGCGCAGCTTCCAGCCGCCGGTCATTCCTTGGACTCTTGCTCAGCGTGGGGGCGGCGGGCGTTGGTGCGCTCCTCTCTGTGCCGCTGCTGCGTTTTCTGCTTCATCCCTTGGTCAAGGCCAAAGCAGAAGTGTCGTGGAAGGAGATTGGCCCGGTCGAGGACCTGGCTTCTGTGACTTCACCAGTCAAGAAGCTTGTAAAAGTTGAGCAGCGAGACGGCTGGCGCAAGATCGTGTCGGAGAAGGCTGTGTACGTTTGCAGGGATACGAATGGCCACCTCTGCACGTTGTCCTCAGTCTGCCCGCACCTGGGATGCTCAATCGGCTGGCATGACGACAAGAGCAGATTTATCTGCCCGTGCCACAACGGACAGTTTACCGCCGATGGCAAGCTCTTGAGTGGGCCACCACCGCGCGGAATGGATCAGCTGGAAAGCCGGATCCAGGACGGCAAGCTTGTCGTGCACTACCAAAGCTTTAAGCAGCTCGTTCCGGATAAGGAAGTTATCGCGTAGCCGTGGCGTCACACGACAAAATATCGTAGATCAAAGACAGAGCTTCCGTGACCACTCAGCCCCTAGAACCTGGAAGATTCCATCCCTCGATTGGTCGACGAATCGGGGCTAGCGACCGCCGGAAGCGCGAGGCCGAGTCGCCTGTCCGCGCCGTGCTCGACGAACCGATTCCCGGTGGCGCGAGTCTTGCGTACGTGTTTGGATCCGGGCTGCTTTACCTCTTCCTATCGCAGGTCGTCACAGGCATGTTTCTGGCGCTTTATTACGTGCCTTCCGCGGACCACGCGCACACTACCGTCGCCTACCTCACGAAAGAAGTGACCTCGGGCTCGTTCATTCGCAGTATCCACGCATATGGCTCCAGCGCGATTGTGATCGTTTTGCTCCTGCACATCGGTCAAACGTTTCTCTACGGGGCTTACAAGGGACGCCGAAAATTGCTCTGGCTCGCCGGATGCGCGCTGTTTGCGCTGATGCTGGGGATGTCCTTCACCGGGTATCTGCTGCCCTGGGATCAGAAGGCTTACTTCGCGACCACTGTCGGGACAAATATCCTGACCTATATCCCACTCATCGGAGGACCGCTCAAGAGCTTGCTCCGTGGCGGCGCGGAAATGGGCACACTGACGCTTTCCCGCTTTTTCGTGCTCCATGTCTTCCTGTTGCCGGCTCTTATCCTGGCCTTTATTGCGGCGCACGTTTTCTTGTTCCGCAGGGCCGGGCCGGCAGGACCGGTGCAAGGAGATCCGCAAACGCTCAAGCGAAGGACCGAGCCGTTTTATCCGAAGCAGGTTGTGTTTGATTTAATGTTTGCCTTGCTGATTATTGGCTGCTTGGGTCTGCTGGCTCATTACCTTCCCGTGGCGCTCGGACCGAAGGCCAACCCGTCTGACACGCACTACGTGCCGCGTCCGGAGTGGTATTACATCCCCGTCTTTCAGTGGCTGAAGTATTGGGAGAGCGGTTTCGCCGTTCTAGGTATTTTGGTGATTCCGGCATTCGTTGGGCTGCTCTTCGTGGCACTGCCGTTTCTGGACCGGCGGCCGGAGCGTCGCCCCTGGAAGCGCCCGGTTTCCGTATCGATTTACGGGTTTATCTTCATCGGGCTGGGCGCGCTGGGTGGCATCAGTCATCGAAACGATTTGCGCGATCCAGCAATCGTGCCGCAACTGGCAAAGCAGCAGGCCGATGTCGACGCTTTCATGAAGAGACCATTCGAACCCGAGTTGGCCGGAGTTTCACCATTTGCGGCCATGTCGCTCAGTCCGGTTGCGAGCCAAGGAAAGAAGGTATTCGAGAGCGAACGCTGCATCGAATGCCACGGCGCCGATTTGAGCGGAACGTCGTCGGCCCCGTCGCTGCTTGGAGTTGCGCAGAAGCATGACGCTGCAAAGCTCCGGAGCATTTTGCTGCAGCCCAGTGAGGCAATGGCAGACGGAGGAATGCAGCCGGTGGACGTAAAGGAAGAGGACTTGAAGGCCCTAGTCGCGTTTCTTGAATCTCTTAAGTGATCAGCGTTAGCTTTGTCCCGCTGCAACAGTGATGGTCGCTAGAATTCCGTACTCGGCTCCACCAGCCGGTTCCCTGCCGCTTCGCATTCTGCTCGGCATACCGCCCAAATTCGATCAGCCGTGTTGCGCCGTCCTAGAAGGAATGGTGCCGGCGGGGGGAATCGGAATTCAGACCCCCACTGATACTACGTAACTTGCTCATTCTACGAGACGGCAGAAACTATAAAAACATCGGATTCGCCTAAGTGAGGTACACGGCGGGTACACGGAGATTTTGGCCAGAGTGCCTTTGGTGATCATCGATCGCGATGTGATCTCCCCGAAGCGCACTTTTTCTGGGGAGCCCCCTGGCGAATGTGGTTACTAAATCTCCCGATGTTTAACCTCCAATCCACATCACCTCGGTGTTTTCTGGCACAACGTCGCTCCAGGGTGCCTCTTTCAGAAAAGTGACATTTGAGTGCGCACTCGGCCGCCTCGAGTCAATCCCGTATATGTTTATCCTCATTGGTTTGGCGGCTCGCTCAGAGGTGATCAAGCCTTTCTTCACTAAACCAGCCACGATCTCCCGGTAAACCTCGCGTTGCCGTGCGAGCCAACCTTTTAGCTGCGCGTGATAGCTTTCATCGTCCTTAAAAATAATTACGTCATAAAACTGAAATGCGCTATGACTATCGCGGGCCACGTTTGGGCTGCGAATCGGGGGGTGCCAGGGATCATACGACCGGCCCTTTCCATACTCGCCGAATACTAGTTTCTCTAACCAGTGTGCCCTAGTGTCTTCCATCGGGAATTCTCGGACACGGTGGCGCATCTCGGTGTTCGCGTATCGCACGACTTTCACGCTCGTGCTGCCCTCCACCTCGATCTCCGCTTTCGGGTCACTTGCTGTAACGTTCGCTCCGTCCGCCTCCAAAATGAACCCTCTCTCTGCAGGATTGGGAACAAGGAGTCCGTAGACTGCCTGCTGGGGCCAACCCACTTCCGGTTTCCTCGCCGGAGTCGAATCTGCTCCACACCCTCCGCCACCCATACCCAAGGCATTTTCAGGAATCACGGAAAAGTGCAGCACCAGCACGAAATGGTCGATTAATTCCCGCGCAAACTCCGTCGAATCTTGGTTCACAAACCTGTTTCCCGCAGCCACCCAACGCATGATTTCCCCCGCGGATGCTGGGGCTCTACCCGCAACAAAGTAGGGCGTGTTGGGCTGCCGAAGTGCCATTCCGCCGGTGGCGTAGAAAAACTGCAACACCTTTTCTTGCGGCGCCGGCAACAAACCAAGGATTAGGGCCTCATCGGGGAGAGGCTGTGCAACCTGGGGCAGATCTTCTGCCGGCACTGGTGCGCGAAACACAATCAGTGCGTCCAGCACTGTGGACATGGCATCGAGCGCGTGTTTCGCCTCTGGCCAGTATTGTCGCGTCAAATCAGCGTTCGCCTCGAATATCGGATCAAATCCATGCTTATGGACATACGCCAGCAACAGCGGAATCGCTTTCGTGTCCCGGTCGCGCAGAATGTAATGAGCGGCCCAAGCGGACTGTCGCGGGTCGCTCGATTCCAACCACTCTGCAAGGTGCTTCGTTGCTTCGCCGGGCTTCACGTTCTCGCTGAATATAAATGCGGAATCGGTCCCGCCGTTGGTCATTAGCACTTGTTAGAAGCTTTGGCTTCCAATCGGCGTTTTGTCTCTCGCCGAAAATCTTCCACATTTGATCGATGCGGTCTCCTCTGAGGCCGCTTTTCCCAAGCGCATACGCGAAATAGCTTCCCGAACTGTCCCCATCCGGTCCTTGGATGAGAGACAAGCTTCTTAGGAATTTGTGGAGTCCCGCTTCTGCCTCCTCATCCAGTCGCGGCAACAAAACCTGCAGGTTGTTCCTCTCGCACCGAATTCGATTATCCTCAGCCGCCGCCTTGTAAGCTCCCTTGTCCTGTGGGTCGGTCACATCCGCAGGGTCCATTCCGGGGAAGCCCCTTGCGGGTGCAATACTCAGGTAACAGCGGTTCGCTTTGTCAAACGGATCGTAGTTCGCACGCTTCAGCGCATCCAGGGCTCGGAAAATCTGGAACCAAGCACCGTATGTCTCCTTGATCTGCTGCTCTCGCACGTCCCACCTTTCATTCCGTGGCGCAGCGGCGTTGTCATCACCATTTACCTCAAGCAATGTCAGTAAAACGCTCCTAAACTCGTTGTACTCATGGGATCGTGCAAAATAGCCGAGTGCACGAGTCGCGGCCTCGATGCGTTGCTCGACGCTGATCGATGGGGCGCCGCTCTGTGTCTGTGCCGCCGCGCTCGCTGCCACGCTTATAATAGTCCAAATCCAAGAAGCCCTAGGCGCCAAAATGTCACGTTGACCTCCTTTTTGACCCCGCTCCGCCTTCGGGCCTGTGTGGAAAGTTGCTTTCCTTTCGACTTCGTCGACGCGGCATCTCGCTCTTCCTCGCTGCTTTCTGCTCGTTTCCCTCTTTGGATGCTGCTTTTCGTCTTCGTGAGTAGGAAGGGGCATCTACGGCAGTCATTGGCTTTGGCAGTACCGGGTTATTCCCATTAGTCAGTACCTCTGACGCTTGGTCATCAGGGCCCAGAGAACGGGCTTGTGGGACATCGAGTCTCTGAGGGTAACTGCGGTGGGCTTCTGGCAGTTGTGGACTACCAGGGTGGGAGTCGAACCCACATGAGGAAAAATCCCCGGAGGATTTTAAGTTCTGGGCACCGCTTTCTCTACTCCTTGCCGGCCAAGCATTTACAACGGCTTGGCTGTATCGAGAGTGGCCATCGCTGCCCATTCTTCCCCGTCCTTCCCTGGCGAACGGCCATAAGTCAGCCATAGTTTTGGGCCCTGAGATCTCTTTGAGAATTCTAGGATCTGCATCCGGTGTTGGAATTCTGGTCCGGCCCGCTAAGCGGCTCTTGGCGCGGTTGCCAGCATGCTTGCCGGATGGGAATCACATTTACTGTACGGCGGCGCGAGTCGGGGAGTTCGCGTCTTCTGGTCCTGCATTCTTTACAAACTTGTCGAACCATGCCAGCATTTCCCACAGCACGTGCTCGATGGATTCTCGCGCTGAATATCCGTGAGCTTCATCGGGCAGCGTGACATAGCGCACTACACCTCCGTTGCCTTTGATCGCGCGGTACATCCTGTCCGATTGAATCGGGAATGTGCCGGAGTTGTTGTCTGCCTCACCATGAATCAATAAGACGGGCACTTTGATTTTATCAGCGAACATGAACGGAGACACTTTGATGTACAGCTCGGGCGCCTGCCACAGCGTTCGTCGCTCGTTCTGAAATCCAAACGGCGTCAGCGTCCGGTTATAGGCGCCGCTGCGCGCGATTCCCGCTCGAAACAAATTCGAATGCGACAACAAGTTGGCGGTCATGAACGCGCCGTAACTGTGCCCACCCACACCCACGCGGCTGGGATCGATCACTCCCATCTCCGCCGCCTTGTTGATGGCCGCCTTGGCGCTCGCCGTAATCTGCTCGATGTACGTGTTGTTGACCGTTTCCGGGTTTCCGACTACCGGCATCGATGCTCCGTCGAGCACGACATACCCGTCCAGCAGAAAAAACAGGTTGGACGGCCCGGTGATTGTCGTGAAGCGGTTCGGAGAGCCTGCTACCTGGCTCGCAACGGTTGGATCCGTGAATTCCAGTGGGTAGGCCCAAAGCACCGCTGGGCGCTTTTCTCCGGGCTTGTAATCCGGCGGTAGATACACAGTCATTGACAGATCGACTCCATCGCTGCGCTTGTACTTGACCAATTGTTTCTCAATCGCTCGCAGCTGTGGTGCTGGGTCGACAAATCTCGTGAACGCGCTCACCTTATCGAGTGACCCGGGCTCAGCAAAGTTGCCGTTGAAACGGCTCGACTCGCGAAGGAAATAGTTCGGCGGATCGCTCGGCGTTTCGCGCCGCGTAAGCAGGGTTCTGCCACCAGTGGAAATCATCGCTACGATTTCTTCATAACTCTGCGAGTCGCTTTGAAAGATGCGCTTCACTTCCAGTGTGTTGATATCAAGCCGATCGAGAAAGGGCCGGTCCCCTTCGGGCGATGCCCCCGCGCCAGTCAGGAAAATGAAATTACTCTGCATCAGAATTGCGTTGTGGCCGTTCGGCAACGGCCACAGGACTGGGGTTCCCGGATTGTGGTAACGGTCCTGCGTGCTCATGTCCCAAACGAGCGTCTTTTCCTCCGGCTTGTCGGCATGAAAAGTCCACGCCTTTTCCGGCGTCGGCTCAGGATTGAAAAACCAGGCTCGTCCTCGCAGCGTGTCGCGATCGAAATCGCGCAGGATCGCAAAATCTCCCCGCTCCCCGAAGGCAATTCCCGCAAACCGTTTTTCCGTGTGAGCCAATTCCACAGGCGCCCCCGCAAAGGGTTGTTTGATCCACATCACTTTGTCGCGCTGCGGCACTTTCTTCTTTGGGTCGCCCTCGTCCAGCGCTTCAACCCACACGAGCGTTGCCGGTTGATTGGGATGCCAATCGATATTTCGCGGGCCTGTTGGCACTCCTCCAATCGGTATGTTTTCTTCCAGCGGCAGACTAGCCACTTTGTAAACCACGTCTCCGCGCACATTCCAGACTTCTACTTCGCGTGGAAAATCTGATTCCGGTACGATGTAGGAGTATGGCCGATGAATCTTCGCTACCAAGATGTGCTGTCCATCGGGGGCCAGTTCGACGCTGCCATACACGGCTGGTTTCCCCACGGGCGCGATTCTTCCGGTACTGGAGTCCACCAGGGCTAGTTGTGACGTGGCGTAATAATCGAACAAGTCGCTGTCGTGCGCGTTTTCAAGCAAATCTTCATACGTAGCGACGGGCGCTGCCTTGCCGAAGTTTTCCTGCACGCGCGGACCTTCCGGCACGGGTGGTGCTTGCGGCGGCTTACCCCTTCCTGTGGGAATGATGCGGCAGAGCAGCGTCTTGCTGTCGGGCGTCCAGCGGCACGGAGCATTGTCGGCACCCGGCCCAAGTGTGCTGAGAGCTGCGTTCAACTGCGCCCCTGGTACAGCACTCGCGTCTCCCGTTCGGGCGTCCACCACCCACAGCTCAACGGCAATGTCCGTCGCGTGTGTCACCGCAAAATGCAGGCCGTCCGGCGCCCAGAACGGCTGCGACACAAAGAATCCGGAAGGTAATTTAACCTTTATCTCGCTGCCGTCTGCGACCTTCTTCAAAACGAGATTGTCGAATCGTGGCGGGTTGTGCGGGGCGTTTGTCGCAATATCGATACGCAAACCTGCCAGCCGTTCGAACGGCCGTGCGACGTCGGCGATTGGCGGATAAAGCTCCGGCGTGTACAGCAGCACTACGCCTCGAGTCCGTCCCACGCTGGCGCGAGGAGTCCCCGGTGCATTCATGACATCCAGAATGGCCTTCGGAGGCTTCTGGTATCCCTCCTGCCCCCGAGCCAGGCCGCTTCCAGTCACCGCACCAAGCGCCACCGCCAGTGTGAAAATG
>WNGJ01005783.1_pt1 | contig 13029 bp, 17 predicted proteins | sample 5400611 | NCBI WGS metagenome assembly WNGJ01 (sample SAMN13153375, study PRJNA577476) | soil metagenome | isolation source: 40 cm soil or saprolite under Garry oak tree replicate 1 | place: USA:California | collected 2016-06-15
CAGCTCCGACGGATCGTAGAGCTTGAGCGCGGCGATGATGCTGGTGTCCACGACGGCGGCCTCGTGTGCCGTCACAGGCCTGTCCCTTCGTATGGGTCGCGCAGATCCTGGCTGATGGCCTCGTCAAGGTCGGCCCGCAGTTCGTTCCCGCTGACTACTGGTGCCGTGGCGAAGATCGCGAGGACTTCGTCCCTGGGAACCGCCCGGCGCTGGCGGATCGGAATCATTCTCGCAAGCGGCTCACCGTTAAGAGTCAGCGTGTACGCGCGCCCTTGCCGCAGACCGCGCGTGACGGCCCCGGAGTCCGCAACGAATTGGCGGACGCTGATATCAGTCGGCCGCCCGCTTGGGGATGTCATACTCAGAGCATACCCGTCCGTACTACGGCGTACCACGCAACAGCGGACCATGCCTTCTCGGCAACGATGATGCGTGGCCGGGATCGCCGGGCCATTAGCAGGCCATTAACCCCGGTGACGAGCGGTCTCTCACGGTCACTCGCGGACACATCGCGCCGCAGGTCAGGCCATGTGACAGGCCCGGACGGCACAGATTCCCAAGCTGATAGTGCGGGTTCGATTCCCGTCACCCGCTCCACGGTAAAGCCGCAGGTCAGTGCCTGCTCTTCCGGTTCGTTCGTGATCTTGCAGGTGCTGACTTCGGCCAGCCGAGCCATTAACTTTGCGGAAGTCTTGAATGATGGGGCAGACGGGCTGGTCACGCTGATAGTCCGCGTTTGGCGTCAGCCCGCGGCGCTCAGGGGCTGGATGTCATCGAGTGCTGCGCCAAGCCGGTCCTTCTCGATCTCGAGGTCGTAGCTGGCCTGCAGGTTTATCCAGAACCGCTCCGAGGTGCCGAAGTAGCGGGCGAGCCTCAGTGCCGTGTCAGCGCTGATCCGGCGCTGCCCGTGGACGATCTCGTTGATCCGCCTGGCAGGCACGCTTACCGCCTTGGCCAGCTGATACTGGCTCACCCCGAGCGGCCCGAGGAACTCCTCGAGGAGGATCTCGCCTGGGTGTACCGGTGCCATGACCGTCTCGGCTGTCATGGCTCCTCCTAGTGGTAGTCAACGATCTCGACGTCTTCCGGTCCGGCTTCGGACCAGCGGAAGCAGATCTGCCATTGCCGGTTGATCCGGATGCTGTGCTGCCCGGTGCGATCACCTGCCAGCTTCTCAAGCCGGTTGCCCGGAGGCACCCGAAGGTCTCCCAGGATCTCCGCCGCGTCCAGCATCGCGAGCTTGTGCCCGGCGACGCGTTGTGTTGTCGTGTCCAGTTTCCGCGATCGCTGTCGCCGCCAGATCGCCTCGGTGTCCTTGTCCCTGAAGGATCTCAGCACCCTCCATAATAACGCGATGCGTTATTAACGCAAGGCGTTAACGAACCTGCGGAATCCTGTGTCTCGGGCATGGCACGATGACGGATCCGGCCACGATGCTGACCCGCGGATGCGGAGATGATCATCCGGGTTCGAGTGACTCCCTAGCTTGGGCGGCATTCAATCACGGCATGGCGGCATCCGGCCTTCTAAGCAGCGGGTATTCGTGCGGCTAGCCGGATCGTTCCGGCACCCTGGGCGGTGTCGCGTAGTAGGAAGATTCCTGCGATGACCATCCAGCAACGGAGCGGAAAGACGGCAAGCCGTTCCACGCCGCCGAAATCGCCAGCCGGAATGCCGCCTGTGAACAACAGGACGGCGGCGGCCATCGCGAGGATGCTTAGCGGCACCGTCACCGGCCGCAGCCTGCCAAGCGGGCTGATCCGCCCGATCAGCCCAGCCAGCACGAACCCGCAGTTGCCCACCACGATGCCGACGAACGCGCCCAGCACGTGCAGGCTCAGGTTCGCGTCCTCGGGTACCAGGCCCAGCATGACCGAGCCCGCCGCGCCGGCGATCAGCAAGATCCGCGCGCTGCGGGATGTGGCACCACTTCCCCAGCAGGACGCGGTCAGCAGCACACCGCCAGCAAGCAAGACACCCAGGACAATGACTGATGTGTTCACGACGCCGTGCAACGGCGAACAGACATAACGGGGCAGCGGGTACCCGCTGCCCGTGCGCTGACAGTGAACGGCGCCCAGGTCGCTCAGCGGGTTGAGCATCCAGCTGTAGGGGGTCCGCCACGCGGCCTGCGCGGCGAGTTGCGCGATCAGCTACTGAATGGGACCCGCGATCCACATGACCGCGCCGATCCGGATCTTCGGCCGCCCCGTGCTCATGCGCTACCCAGCGCCCGCCAGGCATGACGGCAGATGAAGCCGAACACGAGTGGGTGGCGGTTCATGTCGTTCCAACCTGTCTTCTGCTCGCGCGAGCGCCGCTCCGCGCTTGGCGCCACTACCCGATCCCAACACCGTGTCGGCACCGGCCGGTAGTGCCGTTGCTCAGTAATGAGCCATGACATGCGTCATCCCGCATGTAGGTGAAATCGGCGGGGGTGCGAGGCACATATCAACCCGGGAGACTCCCTGCTGCCGGTAGCCGTCGTCCTCGGCGCCCATCGTCCAGCTCGCGGGTACCGCGTCAGTGCCGCTCCTCCGCCCGGATCAACACCGACATGTAGGCCGGTTCCAGGGCCTGCTGCACGACGGCGGCCAGGTCGTCGCGGACCGAGTCCAGATCCACCGCGTCCTTCAGGCGGCCCGCGAACACGGCCACAGTCTGGTCGGCGTCGTAACGGGCCCGGTTGAACCGCCGGTCCACCCCTCGCTGCACCCGCAGGCGCAGCGGGTTGAACAGCGCCGCCGCCACCAGGGTCGAGGCGGCCACTGCGACCGTGCTATGGAACTCGAACACTTGAGTGGCCAGCAGCACCAGGCCCGCATACAGGCCGACCAGCAGGCCGGTGACGATCGCGTAGGCCAGGGTGCGGCTGATGATCCGGTCGATGTCATACAGCCGGTATTTCAAGATCGCGATGCCCATGCTGACCGGCAGCACAGCGATGCCGACAAAGAAAAGGTTACCGAGTAGGGGACTGCCGATCAGCCAGGCGATACTGACCGCGCCGCCGAACGCCACCCACTTCAGCTGCTGGCGGCGCTCGCCCGCCGCCTGCCGCCAGCTCAGCACCTGGCGGCGGACGCCCAGCAGCAAGATCCCCGCGACCCCCGCGGTGATGACGATCACGCTTAACCAGGCCATCCAGCCCGGCAGATGACCCGTAGTGGTGAGGTTGCCGGAAGAATCGAGGCGGATGTCGTGGCCGGCGACCGCGGCGATCGGCGGGGCGGCGGCCAGCGCCAGCACGCAGGCACCGAACCCGGCATAGGCCCACAGCACCCACCGCCACCGCGGCCCGGGCAGCCGCCCGTCCGGGAACAGCAAGATGATCAGCGCGACCCCCAGAAGCGCCTGGAGCTGCACCGAGTTGGCCAGCACCACCGCGACCGGAGCCAACGGCAGCCCGTGGTGGCCGAGCCGGTAGTCCAGTACCGCGTGGAATCCGGCGATGCCGCCCAGTTCCACCACGAAAAGGCACCCGAGCATGATCCAGCCGAGGCGATTACGCGGCTGGCGGCGCGCCACGACCACGCCCACCCCGCCGAAGGCCACGATCAGGGATCCCGCAACTAGGACATTGGCCCGGTGTCAGCTGATGAACCAGGCCCGCCAGCACCAAGTACACGACCGCCAAGGCCAGCACCACAAAACCCACCGCCGCTGCCACCGTCGGCAATGACGGGGCAAAACGCCGGGTCCCGGCCCTTGCCGCAACCGGTTGCCGCCCCGCAGGCAGCTGCGCCCCACCCATGGACGTAACGCTACGCCCCGGTCGTTCCGGGAACGTTACGGCTCGTGGCGGCCAGGTGCATGAGTCCTGGCCGGGCCCAGATCCGGGGAGGCACGCTGAGTGTACGTGTCCGTCCCCTCCAGCCTCCAGCGTGACTGTGAGCTGATAGTGCGGGTTCGATTCCCGTCATCTCCATGATAACGCGATGCGTTATTAACGCAGGGCGTTAACGAACCTGCGGACCTGCGTCCCGGGATCGGCGCCCGCCCGGCGCGGACGAGCCAGGCCCTTGATCGTTCCGGGACGCTGGCGTCGGCCCTTTCAGGCCGCTAGCGGCTTGCGCAATGTCAGGTCAAGGAAGAACGGCATTGAGACCCACTCGTAGCCGCCACTCTTCGCGGCGTGAAGATCACTCACCAGATCGTCGATCTGCTGCCCGGTTGCGATGCCCGAGGCGACGGCACGTTCCCTCGCTGCCAGCAGGGTGGCCGCGTGCAGGTCGAAGCCCAGCTCCGGATCGATGATCCCGAAGCTTCCGTCGACCGCAACGACGTTAAGGCCCGCCGCATGCGCAGACCCCGCGAGGCCATCGACGGCGCCGTGCGGCACGCCCCCGGCGCGTTCCAGCACCTGGTACACCAGATCCCAGTAGGCGCCAAGGGTATCGAGGTGGGGGTGTGACCGCGGGGGCGGGCTGCGCAGCGCTTCTTGCGCCACGACCCAGCCGCCCGGGCGAAGCAGGCGCGCGATCTGGCTGAGGGTCCGTACCGGGTCGGGCTGGTGCATCAGGAAAAACCGCGTATAAGCCAGGTCGAACGGTCCGCCCACCGTGGCCGCGTCAAGCTCGTGGATGTCACCAGCAAACAACTCCACGTTGCCCAGCTGCAGCGCCGCCACGACCGACCGGGCCCGCTGGATGGCCGGCTCGCTGAAGTCGACGCCAACCACCCGCCCGGCCGGGCCCGCCATCTCCGCCATGACGGCAAGCCCGCCGATCGGGCCGCAGCCGCAGTCGATGACATGCCAGCCTTCCTGCATGCCGACCCTGCGGAAGGCAGACCGGGCCATCTCCCGGGTGCTCTCAGCGACGCCCAGCAGCCGCCGAAGATCCTCATCGCTGCCGTCGAGAATGTAGCGCCTGACCCGCTCCGCGATCGCTTCGGCCATGACCGGCCCTCCTCTGCCGTCGCGAGCCCGTAAGGGCTTGTTATTAAGGCCTGTGCCCTCCTTGCGGAGCCTGCCGTCCACCGGATAAATACAGCACCGCCCGATTCGATTGTGAACGCGCCGGTCACGTGGTCTTCTCCGACATCTCCCAGGATCTGCTCGATCACTGCCGTGCGGCCGCCGCCGCGGAGGGGCTGCTTGACCGGTGCCGCTTCGTCTTGGCCTCGGCCGATTCGCTGGACGGCGTCGCCGACGCCTCCGTTGACGTGGTCACCGCCAGGTCTGTCCTGATCTATGTGAAGGACAAGGCGGAGGCGCTGCGGGCGTTCTACGGCGTGCTCAGACCCGGCGGGCGGATCAGCGTGTTCGAGTCGATCAACGTGCTGATGCCCCGATCCTGGCCGGCTCCTCGGCTACGACATCACCCCGGTTAAGCCGCTGGCGGCCAAGCTCAAAGCGTTCTATGAGTCCATCCAGCCGCCCGGCGCCGATCCCATGGTTGATTCGACGAGCGTGACCTGGTCCGGCACGCCGAGCGGGCCGGGTTCGCCGACATCGGCCTCGACCTGCGCGTTACCGTGAAGAACGGCAAGCGGCCGGTTCCCTGGACGCGTGCCCTGCGCATGTCGGGGAACCCGCTGGTGCCGCCGCTGGGCGAGGTCCTGGACCGGGTGCTCAGCCCGCAGGAGATCGCCGAGTTCACCGCGCATCTCAAGCCGCTGGTTGAATCTGGCACCGGGCGGGAGCGGCAGGCACACGCCTATCTAGCCGCCGCCAAGAACTAGCAGCGGTACAGCGCAGCAGGACGGCAGCGATCCGCGTAACTCCCCGGTTCGATGGCCAGACACCTCGAGGTCGGAGGTGCGCGCTCGGCGGCGACCTGCACTTCGAAGATCGATCAGCGGGGCCGTTTCTCGAGCACCTCGAGGTCCCGGACCGCGTACCGGTGGTGCTGCCACTCCTCCTTGAGGATCACGTGCAGGCACTGCAGTACGGAGTGGTCTTTCCGCGGGTGGCCAGGACTGTCGGGAGGGACGCAGTTGCGCTCCAGCTCCTCTGCCGTCGCGTCGGCGATCACGTCGCGTACCTCGTCCATGCGCTCCCGGCGCAAATCGAGCACCTGGTCGAGCGACGGGGCGGCATCCGGGTCGATGCCCCAGCGGCGAGGACTAGTGAGCCACGATCCACCCAGGCCCCACGGGTGGTACGGGTGGGCGATCCCCTTCACCATCCGCCGCAGCCAGCAGTCCGTGGCCAGCACGAGGTGACGGTGCGTCTGCACGAAGCTCCACTCGCCCTCGACCTGGTCGTGGAGGACCGGTTCGGGCAGGTCCCGCGCGCGGGCGATAGTCCTAGTCCAGATGTCTTCGATCATTGCCCAGGCGTCAGCCAGGCCCTCGCGGTCTGTCGCCCTCAGCTTGTCGCGCTCGGCCCTCAGCCGGACGCGCTCGGCATTGCGACTTTCCACCTCTGCAGGTTACGCCGCCCTCGGGAACTGGGCAGATACGGAACCACGGCCAAGGTAGCGGTCAAGGTGACCGCCTGGTATTTAAGATGTATCGTGACACGGCGGAGCCCGCTATCCGGTAACTCCTCGGTAGGAGCACAGTAATGCTGATCGGTGTCGGTGTCGTCGCGGTGGGGATGCATGACTACAACGGCCCCGGCGCTTCGGTGATTACGCTCGGCATCATTGCGCTAATCGTGCTGATCCTGGTAGCGGTGTACCGCCCGGGAAAGCGGTAATCAGCGGAGATCCTGACCACGTTTCGGGCTGATGTCCCTGACAACCGAGCCCGTCGTGGCGGACGTCAGCTGTCCTGGCGGGAGCGTGCGCCCGGTCCTAAGATGGTTCGGTTCCTTGATGAGCTGGGGAGGCCAATGGATGACACGGCTACCAGAATCTACTGCACGTCGTTACGGCAAGGTTTTTGATGAGATGGCGGCTGAGTACGACCGCCACCGCCCGGTTTATCCTGACGAACTTATCGACCAGGCTTGCCGGGTCGCAGGGATCGGGAGCGGTGATCATGTGCTTGAGGTCGGGTGCGGGAGCGGCCAGCTGACGTGCGGCCTTCTCGCTCGGGGCCTGCACGTCACAGCAGTCGAACCCGGCAAGAGGCTCATGGCACTGGCCAGGCAGAACCTGGACGGTGCTGGAGCGGTGCAATTTGTGAACGCTCAATTTGAGGATGCATTGCTTCCCCGCGAGCAGTTTCGGGCCGTGTTCTCTGCGTCCGCGTTTCACTGGGTTGACCCTAAGGTCAGCTGGCAGAAGAGCGCTGACGTGCTTGTTCCCGGTGGAACGCTCGCCCTCGTGCAGTACTGCGGGCTCGAGGAGCCGCGTACCAAGCCGGATCAGGAAGCAGTACTCGCTGCGATGAGAAAGGTCGCCCCTGAGATTGCCGCTAATTGGCCGGCCTACAGGGATCTCGACGCCACGCTCGCTGGGGTGGAGCAACGTCGTGGTAACGTCTCGCACGCATGGGCCTGGCTCGGCAGCTACGACATAGGGCAAGATTATGCCGGCCGCTTGTTCGGTGATATCCAGGTGGCAGTCACGCCAAAGCTGGTCGAGCACACTCCTGATGGACTTACTGCTGTCCTTCGTACGATGTCGTTTTACCCTCGGCTTTCACCGGATCAACGTCAGGCCCTTGAGCGCGAAAACGAGGCCATTTATAAACGACTCGGGCGACCGATTCGCGCCAGCATAGTCGCGGCTCTCGTCACGGCACGCCGCAGCACCGAGGGAGATGATCAGCCCAACTCCAAGCGTGCGAACGAGGCCACGCAGCTTAGGGCGTAGCCCGGGCCCCGGCCGCATCCCGGCCCGGTGACCGGTCCGCCTCGGGCTGTCGCGTCCGGCGGGTCTGGGTAGGGTCGATGAACACGTTCAGCTGCAGCGGAAGCTTGTCCGACAGCTTGCGGTCGATCTCGTCGGCGAGGTCCTCCGCCTGGTCGGCTCCCATCTCGTCGTTGAGGGCGACCCGGGCGGCGACGATGAGGCTATCCGGCCCCATGTGCATGGTGCGCAACTCCAGCAGGGCGTCCACGCCGGGCTGGGACTCGATTTCCCCGCGTATCAGCTGCTGCACCTCGGGATCGGCCGCCCGGCCGATGAGCAGGTCCCTGCTGTCCATGCCGAGCTTGACAGCCACGGCCACGAGCAGCACGCCAATGGCGATGGACGCCGCGCCGTCCCAGACCGGTGAGCCGGTCAGCTGGCCGAGCCCCACGCCCAGAGCGGCGAGTATCAGCCCCACCACCGCGGCGCTGTCCTCGAACAAGTTCACCTTGACAGTGATGTCGGGGCTGGATTTCACGTGCTCGAGGACTTCCTCGCGGCGGCCCCTGGCTTCGCCGCGCACCTGCCAGAAGGCGCGGACGAACGAGATGCCTTCGGCGACGAATGCGACGGCCAGCGTCACGTAAGCGGCTAGGGGGTTCTCGTGCTGGCTGCGGGTGAGGGCCAGCAGGCCTTCGAAGACCGAGAACCCGGCGCCGGCGATGAAGATGCCGAACGCCGCCAGCAGCGACCAGAAGTACCGTTCCTGGCCGTGGCCGAACGGGTGGTCATCGTCGGCGGGGCGGTCCGCCTGGCGCAGTGACGTCAGCAGGAACACCTGATTGAGGGTGTCGGCGGCGGAGTGGGCGGCTTCGGCGAGCATGGCGCTGGACCCGCTGATGATTCCCGCCGCCAGCTTGGCCAGGCCGACCACGATGTTCGCCACGCCCGCGATGATCACGGTGCGACGGGTAGCGCTGTGTCCGTTCTGGCTCTTCACCGCAGAACTACTAGCCCGAGCGCGCGGCGTCAAACCGCTGTCGGCCCCCGGCTTGGGGCGCCGTACCGATCTCCATCAGAAATCCACGTCGGACACATTCCGGCTCCCCGCCGCCCGGCTAGACACGCCGACAAGGCAGAGAGGACGGCATGGCAGATGCGACCGTGGACCAGGTCAGGCGTTACATCCTGGACGGCAGCGATGACGACCTGCGGCGGCTGCTGAGCCTCTCTGAGTCCTTCGCGGAGCATGCCCGGCGTGCGTTGCGCAGGGTGGGCGTCGGCCCGGGATGGACGGTGATCGACTGCGGGTGCGGGCCCCATCGGCGGGCTGGCCATCCTGGCCGAGATGGTGGGCCCGGCCGGGCGGGTGGTCGGCGTTGACTTCAGCGAGCCGAGCATTCGGCGCGCACGGTCGGTAATGGCGGCGCTTGGGCTGGAGAACGTGGAGCTCGTCGCCGGTGACATTCACGATCTTGACGCGGCGACGCTGGGCGGGCCGTTCGACCTTGCCTTCACGCGGGCGTTCTTGATGCATCAGGCCGACCCGCTACGGACCCTGGGCCGGATCGCGGGCCTCGTGCGTCCGGGCGGCTGGATTATCGCGCACGAGCCGCTGGCCAGCCCGCCGCCACGATCGCTGCCTCAGCTGGGTGCCCTCGCGACGTACTGGCGCCTGTTGCATGAGGTGATGGAACGGGCCGGCGTACCGCGCGGCACCGTGGAGCGCCTACCGCGATCGGCGCGTGAGGCGGGTCTGGACGTGGTCGAGGCAGACGGCTTCTTCGCCACCCAGGACCCGGAGCTAGGTTTCGAGATCCACGCGGGCAGCCTCGCGGCGGCGAGAGAGCGCGCCATCAAGGCGGGCATCGCCGCCGAGATGATCGACGACCTGGTCGCTATCCTCCGGTCCGCGAAAGCGGGCGGATACGAGTGGGTGACCTCGCCGTTCCTTCTCGACCTGGTCCTGCGCAAGCCGGAGGCGATGTGACGGCCTCACCGCCCCCTGGCACAGTAGTCCCGTGGAGATCTTCCGCTTCGACCGCAGAGAAAAGCTCATCCAGAGCTACGAGAGCAAGGGACTCCTCGCCACGCGCATCGCGGCGGGCCACGGCCAGATCAGCCTGACCTGCCTCACGATAGAGCCAGGCGGCGTCATCGGCACGCACCCGGCCACCGGTTCACAGCTCTTCCTGGTCATCAACGGCGAAGGCTGGGTCGCCGGACCCGATGGCCGCCCCATTGATATCCGAACGGGCTGGGCCGTTCGCTGGGATGCCGGCGAGGAGCACACCACCGGAACGCAGACCGGCCTGGCCGCCCTGGCCGTCGAAGGCGCCCCGCTCGACCTGTTCGAGCCGGAAACCCCCGCTGGCTAAACTCACCCACCGGGCTCGAGCAGCACCTTCACCGCCCCGGTGCGCCCCGGATCCTTCAGCGCCAGCACCGCCTCGTCCCACCGCTCGAGCGGGAACCGGTGCGTAATCACCGGCGTGAGATCAAAGCCAGCCGAAACAAAGTCGAAGTAGTGCAGCATCGCATGCTTGGCGACCCCCCGCACGTCCTCCACGCCGAACCCGTTCGACCCCACCACCCGCAGCTCCTTGAAGTACAGCGGCGTCCACTCGAACCGCTTCGGCGGCTCCACCCCCGAGACGACCAGCGTGCCCCCGGTCATCAGCAGCCGCAGCGACGTCTCCACTGTCTCCACCGAACCGATCGTGTCGTACACGACCCCCGGCCCGTCCTGCAGCCACTCGCGCCCGCTCCACGGCACCAAGGGGGAGCCCCCCACCCGCCGGGCCACCTCAGCCACGAGCCCGTTCGGCACCGATGACAGCACCGCATGCGAGCCGAGCCGCACCGCGAGCCGAGCCCGCGCCCCCGGCCGCGTCGCCGCCCAGATCTCGGTGTCCGGGTACAGGAACCGCACCAGCGCGATCACCGCGTACGCCAGCGTCCCCGACCCGTAGACCAGCACCGGCTGGCCGGGCACGGGCGGCGCCAGCAGCACCGACCGCAGCGACACGCTGAAGGGATCGGCCAGCACCGCCGCCTCGTCGGACACGCTGTCCGGGATCGCGAACAACTGCGACACGTGCGCCGCGAACCGCTCGGCGTGCGCCCCGGCCGCCGCCGCGCAGTTTCCGATATGGATCGAAACCGGCAGGTCGCCGGACCGGAAGTTGCGGCACCACGGGTACCGCCCGGCCAGGCACGCCGGACACACAGGGTCGATGCCGCGCGGCACGCACGACAGCCACGGGTTGAGCACGACGCGCTCGCCGGTATCGAGCTGCCGCCCGACCACCTCGTGCCCCAGCACGTGCGGGAACGACACCAGCGCGGTGAGCGGGTTGTCCCGGGACCCGTTCAGCAGGATCTGCTTCACGTCCGAGCCGCATAGCCCCGAGAACGTGGTCCGCACCCGCACCCAGTCCGCGGCGGGCAACGGCTGCTCGGGCACGTCCTCGAGCCGCACCGGCGCGAACCGGGATACGAACGCCCGCCGGTCCACCCGGCCGGCGATGGCCGAGGTCGCCTCCCGGGCCAGGCTGTGCCGGAACACGAGCGCCTTCACCCTGCCCCCAGCTGGGCTCCCGGCCGGACCGGCGGGTGCCACACCTTCACCGTCACCGCCCCACCCCACCGAACCTTCCCCGGCGCCCGCGGCGACTGGTCCACCACCAGCCCGTCGACCGGCATCGGGCGCGGCGTAAGCCGGACAGACGTGACATGGATGCCCAGCCGCCCCGTCACCTCCAGGCACACGTCGTAGAACAGCCCCCGTACGTCTGGCACCGGCACCCACTTCGCCCGCCGGGGACCGGGGATCCAGCCGCTCATCTCCAGCAGGCCGTCGAGCATGCCCACCGGGTCGAAGTTCCCGAGGATGCCGCTGTCGGGATTCACCTCGGAGCCGCTCGGGTACGTCCCGGCGGTGGTGGTCCCGGCCGGGGGCAGGCCGCCGCCCCTGCGCCGGAACCCGGTCGCTTCGTCGTAGCGCTTCCGGGTCGCCGGATCGCCGAGCACCTCCCACGCGCCGTCCAGGAACTCCTGCGCCCGGCGCACCGAGACGAGCACGTTCGACGGCGCGCCCGAGATCATCTCCCCGCGCAGTAGCGCCACCCGCTCCTCGTACCTGCGCCTGATCCTGTCCGCGGCCGCGCCGGGCAGCACGCCCAGCACCTCATACCAGGTGATCCCGGGCTCCATGGGGCCAAAACCTACAGGAAGTTGTTCGGCCAGATCATCGTCCGCCACATGTGCGCCACCGGCGAGCCGTCGAAGCCGAGCCCCTCGGCCGGCTGGCGGAAATGACGCCCCACGATGTCGGAGAACTCGTCGAACTCCACGGTCACGTTCGGGTCGAACGAGTAGATGTCGTTGATCGTCACCAGCCGCGACGTCATGTACCAGCGGTGCTTCCGCGCCGCCTCGGCCTCCCGCTGTACATAAGCGGGCGGGCTGTAGTCCGGGCCGAAGTAGTCCACGTAAGCGGCGGGGTAGCTGTACCCGGCCGCCTCGTCGGCGTAGTAACGCAGCGCCTCGTGCTTCTCGATGGCCCAGGCGACCTCCTCGTCCACGTACGGCGCGACCAGTTGCGCGCCCCAGTAGCCGTGGTTGGCCGAAAGCAGCCCGGCGATCGCGATATCGTGCAGCAGGCACGCCATGATCACCTTCTCGTCGAGTCCGTTCTCCCTGGCCACCCGGGCGCTCTGCAGCAGGTGGGTGCGGGGGATCGGGTCGAACCTGAGCAGGTAGAAGTCCCGCAGCATCGGCCGTTCCGGCAGCTTGGGCAGCTCGGGATTGTCGCCCATCATGAACACCGTGTCGGGGTGCTTCGCCTCGGCCAGCAGCGGGCCCTGGCGGCCGCGGGCCGGCGTTCCCAGGACCGCCACGGCCGGCGGCATGATGAGGCGCCGCCGCCGGTCGACCGCGTCGTCCAGCGGCTCGCGGATCCAGTTGTCCAGGCCCGCTTCCCGCAGCGAGGCCGGCAGCTCGTGCGGAAGCACCCGGGTCGATGGTTGCTCGGACATTCTCGCCTCCCACGCCGACGATACGCCCCGGACGGCTGCCTTGACCGAGCTCGAATTCGCGAGCTACGTTGGGCCCGCCAGGCTCTGTATACAAATCCGCCAGCTGGGTTCGAGGAGGCTACGGATGCCGCTCAAGATCATGCCGCACGGTCGCCTGCAGGAATGGGTCGCCGAGGAGAAGGGCTTCTTCACCGCCGAGGGCCTGGACTACACCTTCCTGACCGACAGCGGGGACTACGGCATCCACTCCGTCCAGCGGGACGACGCCGGCGAGGTCAAGAGCGGTGCGTTCGAGACGTTCG
>WNGJ01017335.1_pt1 | contig 13027 bp, 12 predicted proteins | sample 5400611 | NCBI WGS metagenome assembly WNGJ01 (sample SAMN13153375, study PRJNA577476) | soil metagenome | isolation source: 40 cm soil or saprolite under Garry oak tree replicate 1 | place: USA:California | collected 2016-06-15
TTCTAGCAGTCAACGCCTTGCCGGGACTAATAGGCGGCCGGTGCATATAAACGTAACAGTTTCGCCAACGTCTGTCGTAGTTCTCGCCTGTGGACTACTGCATCGATCATGCCATGCTGGAGAACAAATTCAGAGGTCACAGCACCATCGGGAAGTTTTACATGCATAGCTCCCTCAATGACACGTGGGCCTGCGAAGCAGATCAATGCTCCAGGTTCGGCGAGAATGACATCGCCTAACATGGCAAAACTCGCCGTCACACCTCCGGTCGTGGGGTCTGTTAACAGGCTGAAGAAAGGTAATCTGGCCTCACCTAATTTAGCGAGTGCAGCCGAGGTCTTTGCCATCTGCATAAGTGAGTACAGGCCCTCCTGCATACGCGCACCACCAGAAGCTGAGGAGATAAGCACAGGCACATGTTTCTCAATCCCCAGCTCTATTGCACGCGTAATCTTTTCACCAACAACAGAACCCATACTGCCGCCAATAAAGCGAAAATCCATAATGGCGAGCGTAAGAGGCCGGTCCTCGATGGTAGCGTGACCACTTACTACCGCTTCGTTCAAGCTGACACTTTCCCTCTCCTCATCGAGCTTGGTAGCGTATGCCTGCGAGCGACTGACAAATTTGAGCGGGTCAACCGAAATAATATCCCTGTCCATCTCAACGAAACTAGCGGGGTCGACCAGAAACTCAATACGTTCGTAGGCGGAAAGTTTGAAGTGGTAGCTGCAACGGGAACAGACTTTCAAGTTCTTTTCCCAGTCTCGGCCTAGCAACATCTCTTTGCATTTGGGGCACTTGAGGGCTAAATTTTCCGGTTGCGAAGCAGGCCTGGGCAGGGGATGCAGGGTTGTTTGCGCAGTGGAGGGAACTTCAGCTTCTTTGACCATAAAATCCCTTACCTCCTCATCATTCTTGCGCAAAGAGCGCAGCGACGAAACTCTCCCGATCGAAAGGTGCCAGGTTCTCGAGCTTTTCTCCCGTACCGATAAATTTAATAGGCACTCCCAGGTCATCGGCAACTGCGAAGGCAAAGCCACCCTTAGCCGTACTATCCAATTTTGTGATAATCACTCCGGTCGGACCAATATCGGCAGCAAATTGGCGTGCCTGTAAGATGGCGTTCTGTCCTGTCGTCGCATCCATAATGATCAACAACTCATGCGGTCCAGAGGGAATGAATTTCTGAATGACTTTATTGATCTTCTTCAACTCTTCCATCAAGTTGTACTTCGTATGGAGACGGCCAGCCGTGTCCACGATCAAAACATCACTGCCTCTTGTAATGGCCGCCTGGAGAGCATCGTAGACCACCGCGCCTGGATCGGAATTTGGACTCTGGCTGATCACCGGAACGCCAACGCGCTCGCCCCATATTTTGAGTTGATCAATGGCAGCAGCACGGAAGGTGTCCGCGGCGGCCAGCATAACTTTATGACCTTCTCGCGTCAGGCGATAAGCCAGTTTTCCTATTGTGGTCGTCTTACCTGAACCATTTACTCCGATGATCAGGATAACCGTCAGTGGGGAATCCTTAGCAAAGTTGAGCTGGGATGGTTTGCCTAGAAGTTGAACAAGTTCCTCGCGTAGCGCACCCTGTACCTGTGCCCCGGTCTTCATCCGTTCTGCTGTAACACGCTCTTTCAAACGGTCCAGAAGCCATATGGTGGTACTGGGGCCTACATCGGCGCCCAGCAGGGTTTCTTCCAGTTCGTCCCACAGATCATCGGTGATGTCATTCTGTTTGAAAGCATCCCCCATCCGACTAAAGATTTGCCGGGTGCGGCTCAAACTGTTCTTAAATGGATTAAAGCGCTGCTCAGGCACGGAATCTTCTCCCACGCGTTCCTGAGCAGCGGCAGTATCTGGTTTTGGTTCCTCTTGAGGTTTCTGCCCAAAGAATCGATTGAGCACGTCGACTCCTTTTTATTATTGCACTCTTCTAGACATTCTAAAAAGAGGGTAACTCACCACTTACCCTGAAGTGGCGATTTTCCCTCTATGTTAAGATAAAAGGCAAAAGGAACAAGCACATGCCTTTTGCCTCCTCATTCCAACTGTATTGCACCTGCCATTGCTAACAAATTTGTAGTTTAGAAACTCTTCATTTCGCCAAAACTACAAACTTATTGGCGGCTGCGATACGAATGGAGTGACCCGTCGCTAATAGGTTCGTTAATGATGATATCGCCGTTACGGATCTTAATGTTGTACAAGCAAGAGGGATTAGTGCAGACCCAGGCCTTGTACTCTATAGAAGCTCCCTGGCTACCGAAGTCCGACAGCGGAACCAGATCACCTTCACTACATTTGCGACACCGGGGAAAAGCGTTTTCCACGAAATCGCCTCCTTCCTTCTCCATGAGGGATAGTATTCGCTTACTCTACTTGTTGTTAGCCAAGCCGGGCGAAGAAGTAAGCCGAGGGGGAGCCTCCGCCGCTGCATCCGCATCCCCACAGCACATCATTGTCCATGCCATCGCTATCATACCACAAATTGCGTCTTGTGTCAGCATTTTGATGAAAATTTCTTCATCATTCTTGCTTTGCACTCTACCCCTGCTCATTTTTCAAGCTGAGCCAGTCTGAAGAAAAAACAAGCGTAGTTCCGCAAGTTGCTTACACATTTCAGCAATGTCTACCCCTAGCATAGCAGGTGCTACAAAATCCGTCAAGCATTCTGAGATACACTACCCGGTTGCGTAAAAATCCCCACACATGGAAATCTCTTCATCTTTTGATATGACATTACCGCCATATGCCCACCTCTTTCTTGCTAACAAGTAGAAGGCGTTTTTATTTTCACCCTTCAGAATCAAGCCTAAATGCCGATACATGTATTGATATGTGTATTTACTTACAATGATCGACCGTGCCAGACAAAGCATGTTTTGCCTTTGGCACGATTATTGCACTGCATTGCAGTGGGAGAGTGATTAAAACCTGACATTTATTCCCTAACCAGTTTGGGAATGGCTACTATTAGTTATTTTGCATATTGTCACAAAGCCTAGAAGAACAGGAGTACCGGTAATGGGCACCAAAGCAACAAAAGCATTGTACAACGTGGATAATGAGGTACCTGTACTACTAAAAAAGAGGAATCATACCAGGGAAGTTAATACCTTTGATGAAAACGATCTGTTTGACGACCCTGAAGTAATTGATGAGTCCGATGATGAACTCGTACAGGATGAAGGAGATGGCAGGGTAGCCATCGATGATTCGGTCAAGCAGTATCTCAAGGAGATTGGCTCATATTCTTTACTGACTGCGGAACAAGAGTTGCTGCTGGCTGCGCAGGTAGCTTGCGGTGACTTACGCGCACGTCAAAAACTCATCGAAGCTAACCTGCGCCTCGTCGTGAGCATCGCTAAACGCTACTCGAACCAGGGTCTCCCGCTCCTGGATTTGATCCAGGAAGGAAATATTGGCCTCATGCGAGCCGCGCAGAAATTTGACTACAAACGGGGCTTCCGTTTCAGTACCTATGCCACCTGGTGGATTCGTCAAGCCATCAGCCGCGCCATTGCCGAGCACTCGCGCACCATTCACATTCCGGTGCACGTCGTTGAGTTCATTTACAAGATTAAGCGCGTTGCCCGTCGCATCTATCAAGAACAGGGTATTGAGGCCTTGCCAGAGCAATTGGCTGCCGAAGTAGGGATAACGAAAGATCGGGTTATCGAGCTGCTCAACATATCCGAACAACCTATTTCGCTTGATGCCCCTGTAGCCGATGATGAGCAGTATCACCTGGCTGACATGTTAGAAGATGACAGCATGATGGCGCCGCTGGACCAGGTATCACAACAGCAACAACGTGAACACATTGAACGGGCCATGACAGTACTCAATCCCCGCGAACGGACAATCATCGAAATGCGCTACGGCCTCTGCGATGGCCACTACCATACTCTCGATGATGTAAGTGTAAAATTCCAGCTCACCCGTGAACGCATTCGCCAGATCGAGGTCAAAGCCTTGCGCAAGCTGCGCTATCCAGAGCGCTTCGACAGCGGCATGCGCAATTTTGCCCAGGCCTGAAATATCACTTCATCAATCAAAAGTGGCCAGACATGAAGTGTCTGGCCACTTTTGATTGATGGTCTATGCTTCTGCTGCCACTCCACCAGCAATAGCTTGCAGGTACGCATAAATGAATGGGTCTACATTACCGGCCAGATAACCCTCTGTATCGCTCGTCTCATAGTTTGTGCGGTGATCCTTGACAATGTTATAAGGATGTATCGTCACCGAGCGAATCTGGGTGCCAAAATCAGCCTGTACATTCTCACCTTTAAGCCTGGCTGCCTCCTCTTCCCGCCTCTTCTCCTCTCGCTCATAGAGGCGAGCCTTGAGCAGTTTCATTGCTACTTCGCGGTTCTGTATCTGCGAGCGTTCATTCTGACAGGTAACCACGATGCCCGTAGGAATATGCCGGATGCGTACTGCCGAGTCGGTCTTGTTGACGTGCTGTCCGCCGGCGCCTGTCGAGCGATACGTGTCTACTTCAATTTCCTCGGGTCGAATCGTAATCTCGATCGCATTCTCGATGTCAGGCATGACCTCGACCTTGGCAAAGGAAGTATGGCGGCGATGTGCGGCATCAAAGGGTGAGAGGCGGATCAGTCGGTGCGTGCCTATCTCCGAACGCAGATAGCCATAGGCGTAGTGGCCTTTGATTTCAATCGTGACACTTTTGACGCCGGCCTCTTCACCTTCACTGTAATCATAAATTTCGGTGTGGAACTTATGACCCTCAGCCCAGCGCAGGTACATACGCAGTAACATTTCTGCCCAGTCCTGGGCATCAACGCCGCCACTACCTGCGTGAATACTCATGATAGCGTCACGCTTGTCATGTTCTCCGCTTAGCATCAACGAGAATTGCAATTTCTCGACTTCTTGCTCGATAGCGGCTACCGACTGTGCAACCTCCGCCTGCATTTCTTCATCTGGCTCCTCCTCTAACAACTGGGCCAATCCCTGCAGGTCATTCAGCTGCGCAGCAATGCCCTCCCACGTAGACACCTCTTCGCGCAGGGCATTCAACTGCTGCATCTGGGTCTGTGCCCTGCGGTTATCGGACCAAAAATCCGAGGCGATGCTTTCCTCTTCAAGTTTACTTATCTGTGTTGTCTTATGCGCCAGGTCAAAGACGCACCATGGTTTTCTGGACGCGTTCTTGCAGGCGTTCTATCTGGTTTGTAAGTTCAGTCATGGTAGATATTGTATCACGTTTTGCTTATATCGTACATCTATTTAACTATCCCAGTATTACCTGCGTCAGCAACAATTGCCCCGTCTTATTACTTCCACCTGGCGGGACAGACTGCACTAAAAGCAATCCTGGTTGATTTTGTACACTGTTCGTGTAGAACAACATTCCCGTGTATGTCCCATTTGTATCAGCAGTAAGGGCCGGGTTATTTAAGAGCGACAGGGGGGTCAGTGTATGATCAAAAAGCGTAGCCGTCGTTTGCCCATCAGTAAGTGCGCCTGTCACCTTAATGTTTGTCGGAGATGTAACCACGCTGGACGGTTGGGGCTGAGTTAACGTGATACCACTTGTCTGCGCGGCTGTTACAAACCAGAGTCCTGTCTTATTCTGCTGAACAAGCTGTTTCAGTGTCACCGTGACCTGCATCTGAGGATTCTGCCGAACCAGCTGAATCCGAGCGGTCGTACCGTCATTATTCAGCACCTTATCCTGTGGACTGGTGGTCGGCCACTTGAAAATATCTTTCGCCATCTGTTCCGCTGTCGTCATTGGGTCGCTCCATGGCACTGATTGACCGCTATTGGCCTGCTGTTGCAAAGATTCTGCCTCGCCGCGGCTGGCAACGGGATACAGGCTGGGGTAGGTTACTTGTACAAACCTGCCATTTTGCCAGCTATATTCGCGATAAACATTCTGCTGTAGGGGTTGTACAAGCGTAGAAGCTTGTGGCGACAGCGTTGTGTCAAGCTCGCCAGTAACCAGTGTATTCGCTGCACTGACCGTAACTGTCCCTTGTATCAAGCCGCGCTGCGTAAACAGCGTCCTCAGTTTAGGATTATGCTGCTGCATGGTACAACCATACACATATACATCGAGGGCATTTTGAGAGGCCCCGTTCATCACCTGTACCAGGGCTGCAGGCTGTCCTCCAACCATCTGGCTGATATATTGTACTGCCCCCATTTCTTGTGACCTGGCTTGCAGGTGTACCACCTGTGTATAGTCGGTAGTACGAATCAGCCCGGGACAATTAGAAGGCGTCACAACAGGATTAGTCCCATGTATAACAGCAATAAAATGAATAAAGGCAATGAGAGCCAGCAGCGAGAGAAGAACAGTGAGCAGACGAGGCCTCTTCCAGCGGTGCCTATCGTCTGTTTGTGGCTTTGCCTGTTTAGGAATGATAATGATCGTAGGATCCGGGTTCTTTGTTGTGCTTCGCATACTACTTGCGCTCCCTCTTTCCATTCAAAGAACATATTCTCTTCTCATTCTACAGGGGGCGCGAAAAAGACTACCTTAGCGAAAGAGGGCAAGCTGCCCACGTTCTTCGTTAGAAAGCATCAACCGGGTATTATTCTGGGCGGGATATATTTCGGCCCGTTCCCAAAGTGGACCGGTTATACTCGTGCCCTTGCCTACTTGAACGCCTCGTTCGCGTAGTGCAGTATAAAGTTCGCCAGCGTCAAAGAGAAATACGGCATCAATCACCCAGGGAATAGAGAGGTTATGGAATATTGTCGCTTCTTTCGAACCCACCAAGACGAGATAGTAATCAGGAAGAGGATCGGTTTTCAAGTTCAGTATGCCATCATGCCGGGTATGCCATTGGACATCGACACTACAACCCGCAAGCGGACCCCGTGTGAAGCGTCCATCTGTCGTTTTGTGTGGTGCTGGCTCTTCAAGAGCAATGCCAAAAATAACGGAAGCGATGTATTCGCCTACGGACTGAGCCTGCACGGGTCGCCCAATGAGAGTCGCGATCTTGCTATCAATCGTATTCCTGGATTTAAGAAGGCTGGCTAGCTGAGGTAGATCGCTCATGGTAAACCTCCACTCTGTTCTTCATTCTGGCTCTTCTATGCTCTCATTCAATTAAATTGAGATGGACACATTATAGCGCAATTAGCACATCTTCGTTAGCAAAACATTTGGTGCAACTATTCAGATCTCCTCGCCACCAGCAGCGCTTGCCCATACAGTTGTTTGCGAGCTTTGCCGCCAGCGGTGGCAAAGCTCGCAAACAACAAAAAACGCATGCGAACTGCCGCAGGCAGTGAGGAGCCCAAAAGGTACCAGACCTGCATAGGTACCTCCGAAGACAGAAGATGCAAACTGCTCTTGTACCTAACTACTCTGCCACTTTTTTACTAAGCCTGACGTAATAAAGTAAGATACCTATCTTTGCAGCAGAGCAACAATGCTGGGTACCTTGCTGAATTCATTAGCAGGACTCAACATTGAAAAAGGATTGTATTAACTCTTTATCTGGAGTTATCGTGTCAGTTAGAAGATATTATCAAGTCAAGTAAGGAGGAACAAGAGATGAGTAATCAACCTTACTCACCCGATCCCCGTGGATATCAGCAGCCACCCATGCGCGTCCCTTCTGAGCAAGGGCCGTATGGTGCAGCCGATGATACCATCGAATCATCCAACAGCCCGCGTGCATACGCCCAGAGTCGACGAGAAGGCTATGTAGACCCTATGGTCAACCGGGTCGAGAATCCTCGAGATGGCGCTTCCTCTTCCGGCTCCTGGGTGCGAACCAGGGCAGCAGCTTTGTCGTGTTCCTGTACAACCTGAGCCATGTGTTTGTGGTACCCTTTTACGGCATTTTCAACGACCCGGCCTTTGGCAACAGCGTCTTAGAAATTACAACGCTGATTGCAATGCTCATATACGCATTGCTGGCCTGGGGCATAGTATCACTGGGCAGACTGGTATTTGCCCCCAAACTTTCAAGTCGCTAGAGCATCACAACGACTCGCCGCGGTCGCTATTCGTAAAGCCTCAATGACGCCATTGAGGGAACTTTAAGGTAGCTATCAGGACTTCTCGTCGCTTGTGACGACGAGAAGTCCTGATAGCTACCTTAAAAAGTATGATGCACATCTCATTGTTTTTCGAGAAGAGCGGGCTTGCATACCTTTCATATATCTGCTATTTTTAGAAGTAGAACAACAATACGGGGATACCTCCTCGTAAGTTGGAGATCATTCTTAATATCTTAAAAGGAAAGTGAGAGCTTATGGATAGTTCTCCTCAAAGTGCTAGTTCTATATCAGATGAGTTTAGAACTTCTCTTCCGGCACAGCAAGAAGGTGAAGAGGCAGAGCCGCATATCCACATGCCCAATCCAAGTTATTGGCCGATCTTTCTCAGTGCCGCTATTGCTGTTGCGGTTGGTGGCTTACTCTTCGTCTCCAGTTTTCCCTGGATATCCCTTGTTGCACTACCTTTCGTGCTTGTCTTCATCGTGGCATGGGGCCTGGAAGATCCGATGGCTCAGAAGAAGGAGAAGTTTGTCACTGTCTACCACGTAGTTGATCCGTGGAAGTTCAAGATTGGTCAGAACGTCGTCGACTCACAGGGAAAATGGCTTGGCACAATACAAGCACGCTTTAGCCGTTATATTCTGGTTGAGCGTGGCCGTTTACTTCCAAAGGTCTATTATGTGCCGCAAAGTGCCATAAGAGACCAGATCAAAGACAATACGGCCTTCCTTACTCTCAGTGAAGATGACCTGGTGCGCATGGGACTCAACAGGATACCCGATGATCTTTACGATGAAGCGCCAGCTGTTGAGGTTCGGACTGTAAGAGGCATACCACAATTCGCCAGGAGGCCACTCTCGCCGGCAGAAACCGGGCACTACAACTATGGCCGGATGTCGCCGGGAATGAATACCGATGCCAGCGGCTCCTATCATCGCGAGGAGGTCCAGCCCGAACCACAGACCTACGTTACAGCGGACGTCTACACTACCGATGAGCCGATACCGCCTCGAACTATCAGCCCGGATTAAGGGAACAGTGTTTTCCATCACCACATTGATGGATTCAAGGTATTAAGAGGCTTACGCGGGTTTTGTCCCCCATACTTTTTGGAAAAAGACTGCGGCACAAAAGTCGTCGGCTGCCATCTCCTCCAAGGTAGAGGAGTAGAGCACTTTAATGTCCTCTGGTGTGGTGAGACCACTGCGCAAGGTCCACACCCAATGTCGAGGATATGAGAACGCTGCGGAAGTGCAAGCTGTTGGGGATAGAGGCCAAGATGCTCGCTGAGCATTCGTGCCTGTCTCCTCAGGCGAGCCATTTCTGCCACGTTCTCAGCATCAACAACGTAGCCTGAGGTGGGCGGAGGACCCTGTGTTGGATCTGGCATGGGATATTTCCTTCCTTTATACAGAAATTATCTCATCGTACTTTCAATTTCTGCCTTACGTTTCTGTAGAGCATCCATTCTTTTCCTGAGATCGTCCATTTCTTTTTTGATCGCGCGTAATTCGGCTTTATTCTTAACAGTCATCAAGTACTCATTTCCTAATTGATCCGAGATGTACTTTTCAAGCTGGCTTCTCAACACCCGTATGTAAGGATTTCCCCAGATCGAACCCTCGTGATATTCAAGCTGTCCTGAATTAATGCCCTTGATAATGAAGTCCCTGCTGATGCCGTATTCTTTCTGAGCGGTTACATCACTCAAGGTTGCTCCTTTTTTATTCCATTCTCCGTACTCTGCCATATCTTTTATCCACCTTTAATCGTCCTGTGTGTGATAATTTGCTTAAAACTTAAATAAAGATTAGAGTTCCTATTGTTCACCTGATATGTAACTTTGCTGTAGGGTACGCTTTGTGTGCTGCTACGGTCAGCCGTTCTAACTAATAATGAACGAATAGTTTGGAAAGTAGATTTACTACTGGATACATCGTTCACAACCTCCCCCCATACATGAAAGAGCTTCTTCTCGCCCTACGTAGTTGCATAGATTGATCAATCCAGGTTATAGCTTAATATCTTTTACACATCAGTACGTTTTTAGGGCAATCTCACCAATGTGCCTTTCGCCTTTCAACATGGAATCCTAAAGTGTAGGAGTGCAGAGCTTTCTGTATCTTGCATAGCAGTGAAAAACATTGACTTGATCGCTGTATCTCAGCTGAGCAAGGAAATGGACAGGTCAGTTCAGAGTAAGCACGAAGACCTCATACCCAGGAGCATTCACCTGCACGTCTGGGGACAAATATAAGTTTGAACCGAACGGTCCCTCGTGTGACGTAGCCTGAAAAAGATCAAGATTTAATTAGACAACAGATGACCGCTCCAAACCTTCTCTTGTACGCAGAAGCAAACCTAGTGCTCTCCGTTCGGCAGAGTGATCCGAGCCAAAGAGTCGGTTAAAATGCATATGTATATAACTACTGAAGAGCATATCCATAGTCTGACTCAGTTGGCCCTGCTCTGCTAGGCCCAGCAAACGCTCTGCGATGGGGGCTAGCATGACGGATTGCGTCGTAAATGCTTGCGCAACAGACTCCCCAGCTGGTTCGTTCAGCAATCGACTCCGGTCATGGAGCAATGAGCGCAACAATGTCTTCCTTTGCCGGTACTCCTGGCCCACCTCGTCCCTGGAGCTAACATGTTGCCGGAGCCATTGCAGCCGAGCCGTTTGAGTAAGCCCAAGACTCGCCAGGAGATTGTCCGCGCTCAGGACTGCCAGTGTAATCCGATCTAATTTCAGCACACGCTCCTGGATAAGATAGATGAGTTCACTGACCGTGCGACTATCTATAGCGAAGATTGACTCCGCAACCTGGGTACCAGCCATTCCTCCATAGCGCTCCACTTCGCGGTCGTAGGTGTCGAAGACGAAGCGTGAGCAGAAATCTTCCTCCATCAATCTCGTAGCCCAGGTGCAGAGCTTGGGCAGTAACTGACTGATGAGACGCTCCGGCTCCCCACGGAAGCGCAGCCGCAGATGCAGGTCGGGGTCATTGTAGCGGATAAAGAACCACTCCTCGGCCAATCCTGAAGCCAGAGCTTCCTCGGCAAATATGCGCAGGGGAGAGGCAATCATATCCTCTTCAAACATATTTGTACAGTAGAGTTTGACGAACAGCCAGTCGCTGCCGGGTGGCCTCAAACGGTCGCTTGCTAAAGCAGTTTGGGCGGGCAGAACAGGAGTTGGGTCGCCTCGACGAGATGGAGCACTTGAAGACGCTCCTACATTCTTATCCTTCTGGGCAGATGTGCCCTGAAGAGAGTCATGGCGTAGCACCAGGGACGCAACAAGCTCTGTCATATAATGACCTTCTGGCCCTTGCAACCATGCCTGGTCGGGACCAGGAAGAGCTTCTTGCAGCACGAGATGGCCCCCATCGCGCAGGTGTCGTACCTCGGTGCGCAATTCCTCAACCTGGCTTGCGCTCTTGAGATCCAGGAGGAGCCGGTTATCGCCAAAGCTCAGATACACATACCGTGGTACTTGCCAGTGCTCCCGCCAGCGTTCAAGTGCTTCTCTGAAGGCCCTGGGCGAGTCTGGTAGTAACGCTTGAGCACGGGTGAGTGTATCAATACTCCACTGAGCTTCGCGCAACACGACCCGCCCCACCTGCACGCGAGGAAGCGATGGAAAGCTCCTGGCTGGTCCCCAATCAAAGGAACTCAACTGGGCAGCATTTTCTCGACTCAGCTCTGCTAGAAAACGGCAAATTGCTGGTGCCTGCATAGTATTGAGCATATGCCCGGCGGTGATCACAATGTCTGTATCCTCGGCCAGCCAGCGGACATAGAAGCGGTTATCACGAATACCTACCATCAGTTCATCGAGAGGAATCACCTTGCTGGTATCTACGCCTGGGCTCACCCCTATGGCAATCTCGTGGCTGCGTACAGCTGGACTGATGACCACGTTTGCTGAGCGCAGCCGCCGGGGAAGGTAGACGAGTTCGGCCAGGAGTTTATTTGGAGTATGCGCCTCTTCAGCATGAGCGGCACACTTCAACGCTTCCTGAGCATCTGGTCCAATCAGGTTGGCAAATCGTCCCAGATTCCTTCCCGCCGCTTGAGCACCAAGATTGGGGCCAATAATGATTTGGAACTGGCCCGCATCTATTGCCTCCACGGAAGAAGCTGCAACAAATACGTTGAGATCCAAAGAGGTAGGAGCCGTGCCGGGTGAAGGAGTCCAGGTCTCAAGTCGCTTGAGCCTATCCTCATCCAATTCTATTACTGATGTACGATCATGCAAGGCACTAGTAGCAAGGTCGAGCAGGGTCTGCGAACGCAGAGCAGCCTTGGCTTGAGCAATTCCGTTATTGCTACCGCTGTACGTTGCAGGAGAGCCAAGCCCGAAGTTGGGATCAAGCAGATCTAGTAACGGTATCTCACGGTTCTGTCCATAACGAGATACGAACGCAGTACGATACGCTTTGAAGTAGGGCAGACCATTGGGTGATGGCGTCATCTTGAGCAGCAATTCGGCGGCACGGGCTACCTCTGTACCAACGGCCTGAGCAATATGCTGACCGCGAAGCTCAAGAGCCATGTCTACCTGTACAGGTGTTTCGGCTACGGTCCTGTTTACCTCATTGGCCTGGGCTACCAGTTGTCGATATGCTGACACCCCCCTCTCTGGCGGCAGTGCATCGTAGGTGGCTGCCGCTTCTAAAATGGAGGCTAACTGTGCGCGAGCTTCATTTGCGGCTGGAATACCGCTGAGCTGTTGAAGGACATAGCGTGCCGGGCTGTCAGTCGTCAATGGTGGACGTAGATCGGTGAGCAACACTGTTTGCTCCCAGAGTCCAGTGATGAGTTGTTCGACTTTCTCAGCAGTCGCCCCCGGCGTTGTCAAAAGCAGCTTGTCCACCAGACCCTGGTAGGGGATGGGTTCGCGAGCCAGCGCCAGTGCCCTTTTCACCACTCCCGATGCTCGCACAGAGACCATCGACACTGAGTTAGATTCCCCAATTGACGAACGCTCCGTCATGAAGATCCGGTCACCACGGATGAA
>WNGJ01005789.1_pt1 | contig 13024 bp, 9 predicted proteins | sample 5400611 | NCBI WGS metagenome assembly WNGJ01 (sample SAMN13153375, study PRJNA577476) | soil metagenome | isolation source: 40 cm soil or saprolite under Garry oak tree replicate 1 | place: USA:California | collected 2016-06-15
CCGCCCCCTCTCCCCAGTCTGAACGACCATGCCCGGACGAAAAGCCGTCCTAAGCAAGACGATTGTTGGAGTCCTAGTACACGCATGGCGATGGATGAGCCACGACGACGTTTGGGCCCGAAGTATTGGCCAAAGGTTGTCGCCGCCGATGCTACCTGTAGCCCACTTGTACGCTGCCTGTTGCGCTCAGACTGCGAGTCGCACCTGAAGCGCTTCTTTGGAGACGTGATCAACCCGCCGAGCGGCATCCGATACGCAGGGCCTGTTGACAGGTCTTCCGGAGAGTTCGAATCCCATCCAGGGAATTATGGAGTACGTCACAAAATGGAGTGTCGCGGTCTCATGACAGTCGGACGACTACCATCAGAATCCGCTCTGGCCTCCCCAGGCGGTAATCGCTATCGCGGTTGCGCTGGCGTGTTCGATTCCTACCACCAGATTCCTGGAAAGAACCCGACTTTGGCGTAAGCAGCAGTCAACAAAAGAGATATTAGGATTATTCCGAAGTACCCAGCGCGGAAACGCCATCTTAGCTTCTGGCGAACGGCCTCGCTACTCATGTGTTTCGTGAGTTTTGCCACATCCCCCGCAGTCTCTTGCTCGCTCCGGATCCTCGTCGCCGCGGTTTCGAGTTGAGTCGCCACTGCTTGAACCTTTGTCACCATGGCCTTATTCGGTGTGGTTAGCTTTTTGAGAGCTTTTGCGGCCTTTTCGAGCTCCGCTGGTCGGTCCGTGATCGTCTTGGCCGCGCCCGGGACCGTGGAAATCATCGTCTCCTCCACGAAGGTCCCGGTCTCAACCGAAGCTTTCAATAGAGCACGGAAGGCGTGACTCTCGTACAGACTAAGGAGAGCCACAATGGTAACACCACCCGTGAGGAAAGCCGCAATCCTCGCGTTACCCTGAAGGTAAAAGATGGATCCGGCAACCAACGTGGCAGAGAGAAGTGCCATGTTGCGCTCGTTGTGCTTGAGGAGAAAATCGTCGAAGCCCTGAATCGTGTCCCTGACTTTCTTCCAGTACTCAACGAGACTACCGTCCACTCTCAAACCGTTGGAAGCTGCAACCTCGTCAGTAGACCGGCCGCACGTCGGGCAAAAACCAGCTGGCAAGATCTTCCCGCAGGTCGCACAGTTGGCCATAGCGCCAAGCAGGAGGTAGCGTGTGGGCGATACATCAAAGTATTCTGGGTCAAACCACAATTGAGAGGCCGAGATGAGGTTGTCTCATCGTCCGATAGTTCGAAACTCACCCGGAGAATTAAGATCCGGGACGCCCACGATGCCTCAGGTCTCTCTCCGGCGCCACGAGCGTAGCCGTTGACGTAGCGTCGGTTTGGTGTTCGCCAGCGTCGCTGCCGTCATACTTTGCGGGATGCCACCTTGGCCTATCCAAGTCCTAAACTCTTCCGGGGCGAGGATGAGGATGGTGTTCCCCTTTCTGTCCTTGTTTAGCCCGAGCGGCAAATTGCTCTCGTAGTAGGAGACTTCGTCCCGCTGCATGTCGCGCTTGAATTCGATCCGGATCCGGGAACCTTCTTCGATGAGGTCGGCCTTCTTGATGCCGTACAAGAGATCGTGCCACTCCAGGCGGCCTGAGCTGAATTTCTGCTCGACAGGTTGATCCACGAAATACGACGGACGTGTGCGACCAGCAAAGAAATACAGGTCGCGCATGACTTCGCGAGCGATTGCGAGGTCGTCGCTGCTCGGCTCGGGCTCCTCCCTAAGCCTTTTCATGTATGAGTACGCAAACCACTCGAACAGCGCGTTGTCCTCCATCAACAACCTGTGCAGAGCCTGTTTCTTCGAAGGGTCGGGTTGGAAGTAGACTGGGAAAACTATCTTTTTGACACGCGTTCGGGCCCAATCGTGTAGGGTCGGCGTGTTAGTAGAAAAAACCAGCTGGGGCACCGGGCTCGTTTCAACCCATCGCTTCTCCCAGTGCGACTTGATTATCGCCTCGAACTTTCTGTCCGTGATCGATGACATGTCGTCGAAGACCAGAGGATATAGCGTACCCATGCCTTTTGCGCGCTCCAATGTCGTCGGTTTGAAATCCTTCCCTGTGAGCGGGGTAACCGGCTCGCCCGCGAGGAGCTTCAACGCAAACTGCAGGAAGGTGGTCTTCCCGTTCGATGATCTTCCGAAGAGCATCAAGAACAAGGGGCCTTGGCGATCAACGAGGCCGAAGCGTGCCCTCCGAATTTTCATCAGCTCGTGGAAGAAGGGCGAAGCGAGGATGTAGAGGATCCCTTCGAACATTCCGGCCTTCTGTGCCTCTCGATCCCACTCGGAAGCGGCTTCCAGATCAGCCGTAGCGATGTAACGTTCGATGTGGTCAAGTGCTCTGTCGACGACATGAGGATCCGTTGGGAAGGGGCTCGCTCGATTCCTAACCTGCCCGCCAATCACGAGGCGGACCTGAAGCTGATCGACATCGACGGACATGACCGGCAGCCCGATCGTCTTTTCGACGAAACCAAGATAGTCCTGCGTGCGGACGATGATCTGGTCGCCGGTCTTGGTTGGGTTGAGGGAGGCCAGGACCTTTTCAACCTCCTTCCTTGCGGGCAGGCTGTTAGGAAGCTCGATCGTCAGCAATTCCGTTGAGGGATGGTGGAGTGCTTGCCGGGTGGCCTCGAGGAGGACGACTTGAATACTTGCTTCTTCGTCGGAGACTCCGCGCTGAAGGTATGCCTCTATCAGTTCAGGACGCCGAGCCGGCTCCTCGCGCAATTGCTCGACGAGGTCCCCGAGAAACAAGGAGCACCCTTCCATGTGTTCCTGGTAGTGGCCCACGAACTGAAGGGCAATGGGATCTCGAGGGCTCAGGTCGAAGACCGCGACGGAATCCCACGAGCTGGTCGGGTAGAGGTTGCGGCTGCCGTAGATGACCCGCACAAGACCAGGCTTTTCGAGAATGTACATCTTGCTGTGGATAGTCTTCCTGGGGACGTAAACGCGAAGAGTTCCTTCCTCTACCTTCGTGCACAGCCGATCAAGGATCTGCGAGTCGAGCGTGCCCCGGACGTCTGTGAAGCTTTCTCCGAGGATGATCTCGAGGTCAGAAGATCCAAATTTTTCGAACAGGTCCAACAGACTGCGAGCCTGGGCAACGTATGTAATTGCTCGGACCTTTTCAAAACTCTCGAAAAGTTTCTCGAAGGCCTTCGTGCTTCGAATCAGCTCAAGCCGGAATGGAGCCCCCGTTTCTCGAATGAAAGCTGGTAGGTTAGGGTCTGAAATGCCCAGGCGAGTCTGAATCGGAGAGGTCTCCTCTTTCAAGGTTTCGTCACCCATGTCTGGAACCAACGAGAGGGTGCCGGCTGCTTAAGAACAATTTCGTCAGGTGTGCGAAAATACCCCCTTGTTGCGTCTTCCCTGAAAGAGGTTCGTCCCGCCTGCAGAGAGTCGACATCGATGGACAATCCGATGCGGTTGGTGATTAGGTTTGTGCGAGACAGTATGCAAGATCGTGATACGATTCCCGGCTCTGCGGGACGATTTCACCACCCGCTTCTATGGCAGGCCCCTCTACTTTTGACACTTCAATCCCCTCAAATGGATTTGAACTCCGCGTGATCTGATGGAGGACAATCGGACATCCGACTGTCCGCTGGGGTTCCGGAATAGGCCTTACCGGCTCCTTTGCAAACCGTCACACACGTTCTAAACAAAGTGCAGATCGGGGGTTCAATCCCCCTGCGGCTCTCAGATCTGGCCGTGCCGTCAGCGCGTTTCACTCGAAAACCTGTTCCTTAGTAAGCGGAAGGGCCGAAATGGACCAATAGGAGCCTCCTGCGAGACCCATCCGGTGCCGCCTCCCATAGCGCGAGCTTAGGACTTTCGCTGGGGACCGGAATCAGCGAACGTCGAAAAGGGTCGCAATCGCGCTCATCGCGCGGTCAAGGCGTTCTTCGACGGACGACCCCGAAATCACCACGTACCTTCGGTGGCGCAGTTCGAGTTCGCGTCTAAACCAATCGTGGAAATGCTCCCGGAGATGTGGCGCGTCTCGCCATTTGTTCCCCACCCAGGGGATGTCGATATTCGTGAGGAGAAACAGGTCGTATTTCCTCTCGTAGGATTCCCTCAAAATCCACTCCGGGCAGGTCTTCAGGAAGTAGTTGCTATAGATTACGGTCGTCATCAAGTCGGTGTCGCAGATCAGTACCCGGTTCGCTTTCCGGGCCTTCTCATCCTCGGATTTCACTTGCCCACGTGCGATTGCCTCGATGACTTCGACAGAAGTAACATCCACGTTCCCGTTCTTCAGATATTCGACGGCAAACTCAGGGACCCACTCGGTGTTGAGTCTCTTCGCGAGGCTTTCCGCCAGAGTTGTCTTGCCGGTCGATTCAGCGCCGACGATGCACACGCGCTTGGCGTAGTAGGCCCTTACCGGAGGCGGCAGAAATTCCCAATTTGCATAAGGGTTGTCGCGCACACTCGTCCCCGAAATCGGGAATCGTTTCCGGTCTTTGTCCACCGAGATGTGTTTGCATCCGAGGACCCTGGCGAGTTGGTCACCGTATTCTTCGGACGTGAAGAGGACGTCTGGCTTCGCCGCGTTGTTCAGGATGGTTCGCTTCCACACATTCCAGAAGTCGGGATGCTCATGTGGATATGAAGGGTTCTCGTCAGTGACATGGACTACGTTGACTTCGGGGAAGAGCTCCTTCACCCACTCGAATCTCAGATGGCCCGGGATTGGCTCGTTCTCGAGGGAGCATACCAGTACCGTCAGATTCTCAACCTGTGCCCGCGCCGTTTCGATTAGGTACTGATGGCCTGCATGTACCGGCATGAATTTACCGATAATCACGCCGTTCTTGTTCGGAGCCATGACTTCCTCCACCGGAGCAGCCCGGAGATTGCGAGGACGAGGAAAATTGCGTAGAGACCGCTGGTTAGGAAGAGGTCCTTGTACGCGTAGATCCCGACATAGAGGACGTCCGCGCTGATCCAAAGGTACCAGCATTCTAGGTTCTTGCGGGCCATGAAGTACTGTGCAACGACGCTCAGAACGGTAGTCGTTGAGTCCCAGAAGGGGAGTGCTGCATCGGTGTAGTGGCTGAGCAGAAATCCCATCGCGAATGTAGCGCTAACTGAAGCTCCAAGAGCCCCTACCCGCACGCGCGTTGGAAGTAGTGTTACAGGTACCTCCTGCTTCCCCGGCCTGGGGTGGAGCCAAACCCACCATCCATAGACGGATAGGACCAAGAAGACAATTTGGAGGCCGAAATCAGCATACAGCTTCACGCTGAAGAACAGAATCATGAACAGGACGATGTTCACGATGCCCACGGGCCAACTCGAGATTCTCTCCTTGATCGTTAGCCAGACGGACCAGAGACCGAAGGCGACACCCGCGACTTCAATCGGATCCATCCCTCAACCTTCGATGGCAAGGAATACCTTCGCCCATGAATAGTTCGTGGAACCGGCGAAGTCCGCTGAGAATCTGGGGAGACAGGCAGAAACTGCCGAGACCTCATCGACGGAGCGAGAAAATCGCCTCGCGGGCATCTTTCAGCGATGATGAGCGCCGGACGAATCCCTCCTTCATCAAGTAGGCGAGCGCGCTGCGGACCGTCCGATCTGGCAGTCCCGACTCCGCAAGCAGCTGCTTCTCGGTCAGGGAGCCTTGATCCGAAAGCAGACGAAAGACGTATTTCGCCGAGGGAGCGGCTTCGGAAGGGATTTCGCGGCCGGTCTGCCTGGTCCGCAGCTTCCCGAACGTCCTAAGGTACCTCGCTTTCCCGAGCCGGACGAATTGGACCGGTTGATCCGCGGTCCGGACGCTGAAGCCAGAGGACTTGAGCCGGATTCGGACGCTGCCGTCGATGACTAGCTCGCACCCCGAACGGGACTGGACCTCGCTCACCTCCACGATTGTGTTGGATGGAACGACAAGAGGGCGCTGGCCATTAGCACTGCAAACGGGAACGACGACGATTGCCTCGGCGTTTTCCATCACGATGGGACCTCCCGCTGAAAGGCCGTAGCCGGTGGAACCCGTTGGCGTGCAGATGACGACGCCGTCTCCTCCGTCCCGCCACACGTTTTCCCCGCCGATGGCCAGGGAGTATCGTAGGAAACCCCCACCCCGCCGGGTGCTGAGCGAGATTTCGTTCAGAGCCAAAGGCGAACCCTCATGTCCCATCCGCGCGTCGAGACGAAGCCGCTTCTCGATCCAGTGCTCTCCGCGCATGATCGAGGCTAGGGACTCCCTAACCTTCTCGGGCGGGGCTTCTGCAAGGAATCCATCACCGATCGTCAGTACGGCAATACGCGAATCTAGGTCGCGCAGGGTGTCCAGGAAGAAGCGGTCGTCTCCGATGAGTACCAGGAGTTCCGGAATCGGTCGCGCGAGGTCCGTTCGGAGGGGCGAATCTGGATACTGCTCCCGCAGATGTCGAACTGCGACCTCGGCAAGTCGTCGAGATCTTGCATCCCTGGCACCAACAACGCCAAGTCGCATCAGGGTTGGCTAGTTCGCCATGGGACTTTAACCTCGTCCCTCTCTCAGCATTCCCTTGGAGCCAGAGGTTCGCTAGGGGGCTACTCCCACCTGGTCCTCCGCTTAAGCCACTCGATCGCACGAAGGCCCTGGGCCTGTTGAAAGCTCCGCAGTGTTGGAAGGCCAGGTAGAGGTGGCCGACGTGAAGATTGGATGAAGAACCCGGTCAGCGCTGCGAGGTAGACAGTGATCTGTTCTGCAGAAGCTCCCCGGGCCAGGGAATGTTTGTCGAACACTTCCCATGGGGGAGGGCCTCCCTGCATGTGGACGCTCGGTAACATGGCCATGAGATCAATCCATGGTGCACCGATGCACGCCCAAGGCCAATCAACGAAGAACACGCCGGCGGGAGTGAGGATAATGTTATCCGCGCGGACGTCGGCATGCAGCAGGGTCGTCCCCCGCGCCGCATCAGGCCATTTCGTCTCCAAGCGAGCAAGTCGAGAGAGATTACCGTCGACCCATGGGTCCAGCCCATCAAGTGCATGGCCGGCCTCCGTGCGTTCTCTCAGCAGTCTCCTCCAACCTTGAAGAAACGGAACGTGCTTCTGTTCGATTGGCTGAGCGTTGATTGGGGAGGGCGTCAAGCTTCGCGAGAGGTCCTCGAGAGCCACGAGAACTCGGTCGAGCTCCTCCCGACGCCAAGGAATGATCGGTGGGCGTCCGTCAACGTAGTCATAGGCAAGGGCCACCCAGGTTCCGTCGTCATAATTACCGAGGAACTTCGGGACAAACGGGAACGTCGGCAAGGCTGAAGCGATCTGGGCCTCGGCGCGATGGATTTGCGGAGTATCGGCATTTGGGACCGGGCCTGCGGCTTTCACGAAGAACCGGCTTCCGTCCGCCAGATCGACTCGAGCCGCGCAGCCTGGAGAAAAACCGCCCGAGTGGGATACCGCATGGACAACTTTTCCTCCAAGGATTCGTTCCACTCCCTTGCGGACGTTTTCCGGTAGTGCGGTCCACATTAGCCTCTCTCCTCTGGCGGGGGACGAAGCGTGCTCCATGCTCCAATTTCTCCATATTGCGGTCAGCCTTTTCTTTCTGCGCTCCCATCGGTGGAGGCGGACGCGCGAGTCTTTGTAGCGGGTTGGGACCGGAAGCCAAGGAATTGTCGCAAGCCAGATGGGTCCTTGACTACGCTGCGCCTTGGTAAGGTCCGGGCATAAGCCAGCCCGCCTCTGCGTCTCTTGAACGAGTCGGAGCAGTGACGGTCGGCGTGGCGTTCGTTACCGGCGGGAAAGGGTGCCCATAGAGGAGGGCGATACGGCCTTGAATCCTTCGGCGGGAACAAGTCGATTTGGCTGCCTTTCAATTCTAGCGGGATTGTTCCGACAGTCACAGAGAAGGCTCAATCACTCTGCCTAAGACCTGACCCTGCTAGCTCCGGACATCGATTGTCTCGAGCATTCTCTCGACAGAGTCGAGCTCCGATTTTGCCTTTGGAGATTCCTTCTGAGCTACGGGCAGGGTGTAAGTAACCGTGAGAATGGCGTTGTCGTCTCCGAGCAGCCAACCGTTCATTTGCAGAGGTGTCCCTTGCTCTTCCCCATGGACCTCGAAGCGCGCAGCATCCTTTCCTCCAATGCGTACCAATGACGATCCGGGGAACTTGGCCACCTGCCTTTTCAGGATGTCCTTGATGGCGTTCGGGGGAGCATCGGCTCTGAGCCGCATCACTGACACTCGGAGGGATCCGAGCGCATCTGGGCCATAAAACAGCGTCGTGGTCTTTGCCTCTTCGCGATAGACTTCGTGCTTCCAGTCCGTCGGAAGCCATATCCTCCATCCTTCCTCTGGCGAAACGTACTCCTGCATGAGGTCTCGAGCAGCCGCAGTCGCATCCCGGACCTGTACGGACACGTCGTGCGGACTCGGCGAGTTGGCTTTCATCGCTTCCAGGACCGTTCTGAAGCGCGGCGGTGGGACAACCTCCATAGCGTTTCCAGCGCGGCGCATGGGAAGCCGTTCCAAAGTTTCGCCATCAGACCAAAACAACTCTGCCGAGATGGGGTATCCTTCTTTGCTGTGCATCTGGCGCGCTAGAGCCATTAGATGCTGAGTCGACTTTAGGTTCTCAAGTGTGTCGAATCGTACGCACATGAGGAGATCCCGCATCGGGACGGCCGCGATTACCCCTCCCGAGGGCCACGGGGCTAGGAGAGCTTTCAGAACGAGAATGCGAGAGGCTCCGTTGCCGTCCTTGACATCGTAGAAAAGGACTCCAGCAACATTCGGAAACGTCTTCCAGGCTTCGGATGGAGATCTCTTTTCCAAATTTCCAATGGCGATAGGATAGAGGTCGTCAAAGGCCACGCGCCAGCGTTCCAGATGTTGTCGGCTCACGTACCAAATGGCACCGGTCTCGTCGACGGCCAAGTTCACTTGGATCGAGTCCGGAATGAGAATCCGTCTGGACTCCGGCTCCGGGATCCAGTTGATGGGGCCGATTCGCGGAATGAGACGATCGCGGACCTGTTCGAGGCTTTGTTCCGGTGCGCCTGTGCTTGTCCGAAGAATGCCCTGCACGAAAGCCCCGAGGATCGCCTCGCGTTCCTTGGGCTCGGCTGCTTGGTACGATCGGCGAGCGTTACCCAGGTTCACATTCGATGGTTGACCTCGAATCCGAACATTCGCGATGTCGTCGTCGATGCTCAGTACCTCGATCCCATTCCGAACGGCGAGCTTACGAAAAGCTTGGACCAGATCGTCTCCTTTTCGGGCGAAGGGGTTTGGCGGCATTGGTTTACCGTAAGCAAGGGATCGGACTTCGCATAAGGATAGTGGTGGTGCATATCGGCGCGTTCGTGCGACAGAACGACACGAATCACTCGAAGTCGCGCGCCGCCTGGCCACGATTCAGGCCCGACTTTGAGGCTTTTGCCTTGAAGCGCCAGCGACTCTATGCGAAGCATTCAATCTACTTTTGTCGAGTGGACGGAGGGAAACGGGCCTGCTGGGATTTGCCTCAATCCAGGTGATCCCTCTCAGTCAGAGGGGACTAAGATCCGTCTTCGACCGGGTGGAGCCATGCGGATGACCAATGGAGAAGCGAGTGTCCGCACCGGACAGTCTGCGGATCAGTGACGTTCTTAGCTTGGGGAGTGGATGTGGTTCCCAATTCATGTCCAACGCCCATATCGTGGAAGGGGCTCCGCGTCCGCCGCTGACTTGTCTCCAGTGCGGAACTCGGATCCGCGCGAGTTGGAGGACGATCGTGGGCAGGGTTACATGCTCTCGGTGTGGAGCAACGCTGCCCCGTTTTTTGCCCTTTAGAATCATCCCGTGGTGGATTGTCCTCCACCTCAATGAACGTCGCAATCGCGGGTCTGGACCGATATGACTTGGGGTGTCTGATCAATCACTCGATGAGCGAACGTGGGAGTGGGGGAGCGCGGATCGGTCTACTCCCACCAGAGCTGGTGACAACCGGTAGGCCGACCGTCACCGCGCGAGGTTCGACACGTCGTAGGTGGCGGACCCGTGCGGGTCCGATACTGCCGGAGTCGATGCGACTTCAGGGCCTCGGCAACCGTGATGTCATAGGGCTTGCATGGTCAGTCGCTATCTATCTCGAGTTCTCCGCGCCCATAACACGGCGACGGCTTGCGTGTTGGTAAGTCGCCAACACATCGTGGCGATGCGACATCTCGACCTGCTTCTAGCCACCTTCCCAAATCGATATAGCGGGGGTTGTCGGTCAGGTCTTATCAGATGGCTCCAACTGGTGGCCCCCAAGACGGCAGCCCCGTTGCCGTCGGTGCCAGAACGAGCGACTGATGAGCTGACGGATGACCGCGAGCTTGGCTGCTGTCGATTTGTTCTGCGGGGCTGGGGGACTTACGCAGGGACTAGTCCGAGAAGGCATACCAGTGCTCGCGGGAATCGACCTCGATCCTGCCGCGAGATACCCCTTCGAGTTTAACAACGGAGCCAGCTTCGTCGAGATGGACATCGAGGACCTCGGCGGACGAGAGGTCCGGGACTTTTATCCCCCGGGCGTGATAAGAATCATGGTCGGGTGCGCACCCTGCACCCCCTTCTCACCTTTCACGCAAGGACGTGACGCTAAAGGCTGCCCGGAATGGGGCCTCTTGGATTCGTTCGCACGAATCACAGAGATTGTTCGCCCCGGAGTTCTCAGCATGGAGAACGTTGTCCAGCTCCGCCGTCACGCCGTGTTCCGGCAGTTCGTGCGAAGGCTGGTCCGGCTTGGATACCACGTTACCGACTACGACGTCTCCTGTCCCGACTACGGAGTACCGCAGCGGCGGATCCGACTGGTCCTGTTCGGATCCCTGTTCGGACCAGTCGAGATGCTGCCTCCGACACACGCCGCCTCCAGGTTTGTCACAGTTCGTGACGCCATCGCCAACCTGCCCAGTCTTGCGGCCGGGGAGGCTCACCCGACGGACCCGCTTCACAGGTCATCCGGACTGACCAAGATCAACCTGAGGCGAATACGCGCATCGCGACAAGGCGGCACGTGGAGAGACTGGCACTCAGAACTCATGCTCTCCTGCCACCTGCACGACAGTGGCAGCTCGTACACGCCGGTATACGGTCGGATGTCGTGGAACGAACCCTCCCCGACGATTACGACTCAATTCTACAACTACGGCAGTGGCCGCTTCGGCCATCCTGAACAAGATAGAGCGATTTCCTTGAGGGAAGCCGCGATACTCCAATCGTTCCCACAGGACTATGCGTTCCTCGCGCCTGGCGAGGAGACTTCCCTCCGAGCAGTCGGACGCCTCATCGGAAACGCGGTCCCGGTGAGACTTGGTCGAGTAATCGCGCGATCGATGCTAATCCACCTTGAGGAATTCGGCGCGCTCCGACGGTGAGTCAGGGCTCAGGATTCACTGGCGCCACTGGACGATGGGACCGGGCCCCTACGATTGTGTGGGTGCCTAAGATTCAACCGTTTTACCAAGCCGTCGACAACAGCGTCGTCGCCGTTTCGCAGCGAATGCTCCCAGACGACCACGACCCTCCATCCCCCAAGTTTCAGGGCTCGCTTCTGCTTCGCGTCTCTTCTCCGGTTTGAAAGTAGCTTCTCTTTCCAGAACGCCTTCCGTGTCGACGGACGCGTATAGTGCCAGGGGCATCCGTGCCAGAAGCAGCCGTTCACGAAGATTGCTATATGATCCTGTGGCAGCACAAGATCTACAGTGGCTCCCGCAATCCGCTGATAGGATCTGTAGCGTATACCCTTGCGCCGAAGGGCACCCCTCAGCGTCCTCTCCGGGGTAGTATTGATTCCACGGACACGTGCCATCAGTTCGGAGCGCTGCTCCTTTGAGATGGTGTCCGTCATTCCGAGCCGCTATCACCGTCGAACGCTTAGCTGTTGCTCCTTCACGAGGGGCCGAGCCTGGCGAAGCCACTGTGGAAATTCCCTGACAGAGACTATACCGATGACGTTCGATCAAACGTACCAAGTGGTCGCAGGCGCAAACAAGCCATCGGAACCAATAAAGAAGGGAGAGCCATATCTTCGGAGGCGCAACAGCATCGGCAGAGGGTCGGATGCCCAAGACTCTTAATTTTACCGTCGACTCCAAGTTGCTGCGCGAACTTGGCGCTCGCCTTGTCGGGTCGCCCCACATCGCGCTCGCAGAGCTGGTCAAGAACAGCTACGACGCCGATGCGACCAACGTAACCGTTGAATTAGCGCCGTCCAAGGACCGGATTGTCGTTTCTGACAATGGACACGGGATGACCGAGGAGGAATTCGAGAACTACTGGATGCGGATAGGTTCTGTCCACAAGGAAGAGGTGAGACACTCCAGAAGGCTGAACCGCAAGATGACCGGCTCGAAAGGGATCGGCAGACTTGCAGTTCAACTCCTTGCGGGACGACTTGAGATTCGGACGGTGTCGGACCGTTCACCGACAAAGATGTTCGTGGGGCGCGTCAACTGGAAAGAGGCCGTCGAGGCGGGAGACCTTACTGAAGCGCAGGTCGTCTACGAGGTCACGACGTCAAAGAGTGCCTTTTCCCAAGGCACGTCGGTCACGTTGACGAAGCTCGCGCACGAGTGGGATGCACCGCAAGTGAGAGGGCTCGCGAGTGAAATCTGGTGGCTTCAGCCGCCGTTCCGCGGCCGAGTCAAACTCTCCGAGAAAGACACCTTCAATGTCAGATTCGTATCGCCCGAAGAGGAATTCGCGAGCGCCTTCAATGAGAACGTAGAAGCCTTTCTCGATATTTGGTATGCCAGGATCGTGGGGAAGAACCGCCTCGGCAAGGTTCAGGCCTCGCTGGAGTTCGCCGGAGAGCCACCGACTCCGTTTGACTACATCATCGAGGACTGCCACCTCATAGACGGCGACTTCGAGATACGTGTCTACCACCTGGAGCGCCGTCAGCCTCATGGAATCAAGGTTGGCGTCGCTCGGGATTACCTGAACCAATGGGGCGGTGTCCACGTCTACGATTCGGGATTCCATCTGCCTTTCTACGGCAAGGCAGAGAACGACTGGCTAAGGATAG
>WNGJ01016415.1_pt1 | contig 13023 bp, 16 predicted proteins | sample 5400611 | NCBI WGS metagenome assembly WNGJ01 (sample SAMN13153375, study PRJNA577476) | soil metagenome | isolation source: 40 cm soil or saprolite under Garry oak tree replicate 1 | place: USA:California | collected 2016-06-15
AGGCAGTTCGCCGAATGTGAGGTCGACGTCGATCGCGGAAGTCGTGTGCCGCTGAAATAGGCGCGCGCTTCCTCGGGCGTAATCGCGTCCATGGCTTATTGTACAGCCCGCACGCGCGAGCTACCGCTCACCGCGCTCGCGCGAAGTGCGGTCGCCGTGCGGTGCCGACTCTCGCGGCTCGGACTTCGAGGGCTGCGACGGTGGCGGCGGTGGGCGTGCCGCGCGCTCCTGTGGATGGCTGACGGGCGGTGGCGGCGGCGGGACTTCGCGCACCGGCGCGGGCCGCTCCTGCGGACGGTATGCCGGAGGAGGCGGCGGTGCCTCGCGCACGGGAGGTGGCGCCGCAGCCGGCGGGCGATAGCGCTGCTCCTGAGACGGAGGCTGCGGCGGCGGGCGCGAGTATTGCTCGGCCGATCCAGCCGCAGCCGGCGGCCGGTTGACCGGCGCGGAAGGCGGACGGCCCTGCGCGTGGGTCGGATCGTCGTGATAGAAACCCTGCTGCTGAGTCGGGGGCAGATGCTGGGCTGAAGGTGGGCGATCGGTGCGCCCCTGCGGCGCGGGCGGCGCCTGCGGTGTCTGCACGCGAGCCGGCGGCGCCCGGTCCGCACGCGCAGCGGCCGCAACCGGGCTGTTCTGCAGCGCGTGCTCGCGGTCCGCGAAACTCGCTCCAGGGCGCACGGCTGCGGCTGACGCGCGCGACGGAGTTGCTGGGATCTGCGCTCGGCCTCTGTCCGCGCCGCCGGCGCTGATCAGTCTCACGGGCGCGACGGGTGTTGCGGGCTGGAGCCGTGCGAGCTCGGTGCGCGGCAGCGGCCGGCCGCCGTTCGCCTTGATCGCCTCCACCTGTCTTTCGAACGGCACTGGGGCCCGGGGCGGCTTCGTCGTCGCCACCACCGGGCGGCTGAGCACCGCCGGGGGCGGGTGCGGGACGGCGCGTCCTGCGCCGGCTCCAAGCACCGCCTGGCGAGAGGGCACCACCGGCGGCGGCGCCGATGTGACGGCTGTGGCGAGGACCTCACGCGACACGGGCATGACGTGCCGGGCGACATGTTGCCCGGAGGCGAAGACGTTCTGCGGTACGGCGGTCACCGCTCCAGGGGTCGCATTCACGTAGTGAATGTTGGTGACGTTATTCTTATAGACGTTGGTGATGTAGGTATTGTTGACGATCGTGGTGTTGGTGATGTTGACGTTGCGGACGTAGGTCTCGCTCACGTGGTAACCCGGCACGTAGACCTCGCGCGGCGCGAGCGGGAACCAGCCGACCGAGACACCGATGCCCACCGCGACGCCGCCGCGGGGCCCGCCAACCCATCCGACCAGCGCCGGCCCGTAGACGGGGCGCACGTAGCGCGGCCCCGGCACCCAGCACCAGGCGCTGTTCCACGTGATCCAGCGCCCGTAGTGAAACGGCGCGTAGCCCCAGGGCGCATCATCCACCCACGTCCAGCCCCAGGGGGCGATCCATGCCCACTGTCCAAATCGGTACGGCGCCCACCCCGCCACCACCACATTCGGCGCCCACACGTAACCGTAGTCGGGCGTCGCCTGCCAGCGTCCGTTGGTGTCGAGATCGGCCGTGCCGGGGACATCCTCCGCGACGTACTGACGGGAGGCCGACTCCTGCCGCTGCCGCTCTCTTCCTGCAGACCAGCTGTCGAGCTCATCCGGGGCGCCGAGCGTCGCGCTCGCATAGCTCACTGTCGCGGTGCCGGCGAACGTGACCATCTGCTGGGTGCCGATGGCGAGCGACTGTCCGCCGCCCGTCGCCTGCGCCTGCCCCGCGCTCACCTTGACGACGGTCGTGTCGCCGGTTTCGTTGACCTCGACCCGATAATCGCCCGGCTGCTGCAGCGACAGCGCGACATTCGGCGTATCGATCTCGTAGGTCTGATTGGGCTGGATATTGCGCACGTGCACGAGGAGCGTGCCGGCGGTGAGCTGCATCTGCGCCGTGTGGTCATCGAGATTGAGGAAAGAGAATCCGGTGGTGGCACCTAAGCGAAGGGCCGCATCGCCCATGTCGAGCTCGGCACGCGCGTCCTGATCGGCCCAGAGCCGGTCGCCGGTCGTGAGCGGCCGGTTGAGCGTCGCGGCGGCCCAGTCCTCAACGCCCGCCGGCTGCAGCGACACTGAGCCTTGCAGATCGCTCAAACGTGCCACCCGCCCGGGTGGATCCGCTTCGTCAGCCCAAGTGCTGCCGAGCCCGAGCAGACTCAGACCGAGGAACGCGAGGAACGCGCCCCGGTGTGTGACATTCAGCCAGCGTGATTTCATGACGTGCCCACCCTGAGAAGAAGAACGCTCCGGACGGTTGGCGGATGACGTGAATCCCACCCACGCCGATTTAGACCCTCGATGAGCTGTCGGCGTTCATACTCCTTTATATGACGGCGCGATGCTGAACCGCCAGTGAATCGCGATCTGCGGGCCCCGAGCGCGGGGCGCGCGCAGGCGCGCCGGCAAGCGCTAACTGCGACGCCCTTCACGGGGAAGAGTCAGCGCGCCGGGCGGGCCCGCCACCAGTGCGCGAGCGCGACGAGAAGCGACCCCACGCCGAGGAACTCGTGCGTGCGCGCGGCCACCTCGTGCGCCGCGCCGGTCGTGTAATAGAGCGCGTAGCCCGTGAGCACGAGGAGCGCCGCCGTGCCGGCGAGCAGGACGCCGGAGCGGTAATTGCGCCCCAGTTTTCGGCGCTCGGTCAGGTGATCGGCCATGATCCAGCCGAGGAGAAACACCCCGACGACCGCGAGCAGCCCGTGCACCTTGAGGAGCAGCGGCTCCCAGGGACTCGGCAGTGGGCCAAATGGCGTCGGTTGCTCGAGCGTGAGATGCACCACGAGCCACACGGCACCCGAGAGCCAGAGCAGCGCACAGCTCGCAAAGACCACCGCGCGCAGAGGCGAGGACATCCGAACGCGTACCCACTCGCCGTTTGGCGGGCGAGTGAGGCCCGCGCCAGGCTCGCGAGCGCTCACTTCACGGCGGGGCACGAGGCGCGGCATGCTCACTCAAGCGGCCGAAGCCGCCGTCCGGGGCGCGAGCGCCACCTGCCACAGCGCGACGAGCCATCGCACACCCTCCGTCACGTGCTCGCAGGAGAGCGTGGCGCCCGCGATGTTCTTGATGTCGGCGCGAACGCGCAGTTGCCCGAGGCCCTCCCGTCCTGCGAACTGACGACGCCAGCCCTCGTTTCGGATCTCCCCACCGTGACTCTCGCGGTAGGCGAGCACCTCGAGCGGGCCGAGGTGCCCCGTGGCATCGATACCCGCCGCGTACGTGATGAAATCTCCCCGGCCGATCACTTCGTCGACGAACACGTAGCCTGCGAGCTCACCGCGGTGCATGGCTTTCCAGACCCGCAGGCTCCGGTGCGGGGGCTGGGGTCCGGCGAGCCTCGCCACCTCATCGCGTTGCGTGCGCACCTTCCAGCGACAGGTATTCCGTGGCGAGCACGACCTGCACCGGCGCGATCGCCAGCCCTGCCAGCGCCAACGTCCAGCCCAACGGAAACGGACTCCCACCCGCGCTCATGTCAAATACGAATGCGAATGATTCTTACTTGCTATAGGATAGCCGTCAGGGATCCCGGATTCAACTTGGCTTGCCCTCACCCGTGCCCGCCCGCGAATCGCCATCCGTCCCACCCCGCTCTCCCCCGGGGACGTCATCGTTCCGCCGAATGCGCTTAGGGATGGGGACCTGGGTCGCGATCGAAGCCTCGGCGGAGTCTGAAGCCGTCGCGGCGAGGGCGATCGAGGCGGCCTTCGCGGCCTTCGCGGCCGTCGAGCAGCGCATGCACCCCACGCGCGCCGGGAGTGACGTGGCGCGCATCAACGCCGCAGCGCTCGGGGTGAGGACTTCGATTCACGCGTCCACCGCTCGGGTATTGAGCCTGGCGCTGGAGCTCAACGAGCTGACCGACGGCGTGTTCGATCCGTGCCTGCCGCTCAGGTCCGGGCGGCTCACCGATCTCGAGCTCGGTCGCTCGACCGGCGAAGCCCATCCCTGGGTGATCGCGCACGTGCCGCTCGCGCTCGATCTCGGAGGGATCGCGAAAGGCTACGCCATCGACTGCGCGATCGACGCGCTGCGCGAAGGCGGTTGCGCCGCGGGCGGTGTGAACGCCGGCGGCGATCTGCGGCTCTTCGGTGCGCGCCCCGAGACGATCCTGCTGCGCCGAGCGGGGCATGGCTATTGGCCGCTCGTCCTCGAGAACGCGGCGCTCGCGGTGAGCGATCTCGATGAGCCGCGGCGACCGCCCGAGCATCAGGGCTATTACATCCGCGGCACCCGCGGTCTCCCTCCCGACACGATCGGCACGGTGCGGCGCCACGCCGCGGTGCTCGCCCGCGATTGCCTGAGCGCGGATGCCCTCACCAAGTGCGTGCTGCTCTGCCCCGAGGAGCTGACCCGCCGCGCGCTCGAGGCGCTGCGCGGCTCCGCGCTTGCCGCTCCATGAATTATATATATACTATAAGTATATATAATACAGGAGTGCCGAATGAAGACCGCAAAGCTTTTCAAGAATGGCGAGAGTCAGGCGGTACGCTTGCCGAAGGAGTTTCGCTTTCCAGGGAAGGAGGTGTTCATCAAGCGCGTCGGCAGCGCCGTCGTCTTGCTGCCCAAGGCGAAATCCTGGGAGACATTGGTTGAGAGCCTCGCCAAGTTTCCGGCGGACTTCATGGAGAGTCGCGAGCAGCCTGCCGGCATTGATCGCCGGGAGCCGTTGCGATGAAATGGATGCTCGACACTAATACATGCATCGCAGTCATCAAGGGCAAGCCTGCAAGCGTATTGAAGAGGCTGCGCGGCAAATCGATCGGGCAGGTGGGAATCTCCTCGATTACCCTCGGCGAGCTGGCCTTTGGAGCTGCGAAGAGCGTTCGTCGTGATGAGGCTCATGGCGCGCTTTCCGAGTTCCTGCTGGCGCTCGAGATCGCGAGCTTTGACAGCGACGCGGCGGTCAGCTACGGACGTGTGCGCGCATGGCTCGAAGCGCGTGGCACGCCGATCGGACCGCTCGATACGCTGATTGGCGCTCACGCGGCAGCGCTGGACGTCATCCTGGTGACCCACAACACCCGGGAGTTCCGCAGAATCGACACGCTGCGGGTCGAAGACTGGACGAGCCCTTGACGCTCAGACTCGGCTCCCTCACAGCGTCTCCGGCAGCCGTTCCGCCAGGAAGTCGATCAACGCCCGCACCGCGGGTAACAAGCCGCGCCGGGTGGGGAACACGACGTGGACGATCCCCTGGGGACTCATCCATTCGGGGAGCACTCGCCTGAGCGCCCCCTGCTTCAGATCCTCGCGCACCACGCTCTCCGGCAGCCGCGCGACGCCCAATCCCGCGAGCACCGCGGTGCGCAGCACCACAAAATCATGGCAGACGATGCGCGGCGTGTGCTCCGCAGGCGCAATCTGCGCGTCGGGGCCCACGAGCTCCCAGGGGCGCCGGTCGAACTCGCCGGCGTAGTCGAGCGTCGGGTGCTGCTTGAGTTGCCCCGGATCGGTGAGCTCACCCGCACGCGCGAGGTACTCCGGGCTCGCGACCAGATACTCGTCGACGTGCCGGAAGCTGCGCATCACGAGGCCGTCCTCCCCGGTCGGTACCGAGCGCACGCGCAGCGCCACATCGAGCCCTTCGGCGAGAACATCGACGCGCCGGTTGCTCACCTGCAGCTCCAGGCGGATGGCGGGATACTTCTCGAGGAACTGCGGCAGAATCGGCGCGAGAGAAGACTGAGCGAGCGCGACGGGACAGCTCGCCTTGATCGTCCCGCAGGGCTTCGCGCGGGCGAACTCCACCGCCTCGACCGCCGCGTCCGCTTCCGTCAGCATGGCACTCGCATGCCGATAGACCTCGTGGCCGACCTCGGTGACGACAAAACGTCGGGTGGAGCGATTCACCAGACGGACGTTGAGTTTCGACTCGAGCGCCACCACGTGGCGTGACAGGCGCGACTTGGGGATGCCGAGAGCACGCGCCGCTCGCGCGAACCCGCCGTGATCGACAACCTGGGTGAAGTAGTAGAAGCCCTCGAGAGGCTGCATAGCTTGGCCGTCATTAGATCCGAACAATTAGATCCAAATATAGGACAGTATGTTCCAATTTGCCCGGATACCCGATGATCGTCCCACAGACTAGGCTTATACCCACGTACTGGCGGGTGTACCAGGGAATTGGGAGACGGTCATGAAGCTCTTGCACATCGATTCGAGCATCCTGGGTGATGGGTCCGCGAGTCGGGAGCTGACTCGGGAAATCGTGGCGCGCTGGACCGCGGCGCACCCCGAGACCGAGGTCACGTACCTCGATCTCGCGGACGAGGCGCTGCCGCATCTGTCGCAGAAGTCGCTCTCGCCGAGCGACGAGCTCGAAGCGGCGCGCAACGCGGCGGCACTCGGGCAGTTTCTCGCGGCCGACGTCATCGTGATCGGCGCACCCGTTTATAACTTCACTATTCCCACACAGCTCAAGGCCTGGATCGATCGCATCACGGTCGCCGGCAAGACCTTCCGCTACACGGCGAACGGCCCGGAGGGACTCGCGGGCAACAAGGAGGTCATCGTCGCGGTCGCACGCGGTGGGGTGCGTGCCGCGGATGCCTCCGGGGAATTCGGCGAGCCGTACCTGAAGTTCCTGTTTGGCTTCCTCGGCATCGACAACCTCAGATTCGTGCGAGCCGAAGGGCTTGCGATCTCACCGGAGCACCGCGAGGCGAGCCTGAGGGCCGCACGGGCCGCGATCGCCGCGTACGCCGTGCCCGAGGCGCTTGCAGCCTGAGTTTTTCCCACCATATTGGTGGCAGCACTTTTTTTTCGTGAGGCATATCTCCATGAGCACGCAAGTTGCAGAGCGAGCCGTGCGGCGGGTCGTGACCGGGATCCCCACCTCCGACGGCGCGGGCGTCAAGCTCACGCGAGTCATCGGGCAGCCGCAGCTCCCGGACCTCGATCCGTTCCTGCTGCTCGATGAGTTCGGCACCGACAAGCCCGAGGACTACATCGCGGGCTTTCCGGATCATCCGCACCGCGGCTTCGAGACGGTGACCTACATGCTCGAGGGCCGCATGCGCCACCGCGACAATCACGGCAACGAGGGCGTGCTGGTCCCGGGGAGCGTGCAGTGGATGACCGCCGGGCGGGGCCTCGTGCATTCGGAGATGCCCGAGCAGCAGGCCGGAAGGATGCGTGGCTTTCAGCTCTGGCTGAACCTCCCCGCGCGCGAGAAGATGACCGCGCCCAAATACCAGGAATTCGGTCCCGAGCGGATCCCGAGCGCGACTCCCGCGGCGGGTGTCACGGTCAAAGTGATCGCCGGGCGCGTCGGCGGCGTCGCAGGTCCCATCCAGCAGCCGGCCACCGATCCGACGTACCTCGATCTCTCGATCCGGCCGGGGGCGCAGTTCGTGCAGTCGCTGCCGCCTGACTACGCGGGGTTCCTGTACGTGTTCGAGGGCGCGGTACGCGTCGGCACGGATCCGGGCGCCAAGGCCGTGCAGGCCCACGAGCTCGCGGTGCTGGGCGAGGGGGACGAGATCCGCGTCACGGGCGTCGGCGCCGGTGCCGATGGCGAGACCGCGCGGGCGATCCTGGTCGCGGGCCGGCCGCTGCGCGAGGCCGTCGCCCGGTACGGCCCCTTCGTCATGAGCACGCGCCGGGAGCTCGAACAGGCGTTCGTCGACTTCCAGAGCGGGAGATTCTGAGCGGCGTGGAGGCGCGAGCGCCTGGGCTCGACCTAGGGGCGATAGTCCTCATAGCCGGCAGCGAGGCGTTTGAATGCGTCGTCGTGCCCTAAGACCCTCGCCTTCATGCATTCCGCCACTGCCGCCTGCCAGGCATCGTTTTCACCCAGGCCGTGCTTGGTACCGCGCTGCAGACGCGCCGCGGTCTCCGCCTGGGAGCGGTGAATGCCCTGCCAGCCGTAGCGGCTCAAGTAAGCCCTGACCCCATCGACGTCTTCGGCGCCCTCAAGAACCTCGGCGAGGGTCACGGGACTGATCCAGAGCCCGGCACGCCGGTTCCTGCGCAGCCACTGGAGCGCGGCGCCTTCGTCATCGTGGTCGGCGATTTCGTTGAGCAGATCGACGACAAAGGAGGAATCGAGGAGATACCTCGTCATTCTCGCCGGATCCGCAAGCGCGCATCCCCCATGCGCCTCGCGGCATCCGCGAGCACATCAGCGGCGGTCTCGAAAGGCTGCTCGCGGATGAGCTTGCGGACGAAGCTCGCCTTCTTCATTCCCGCGCGGCGGGAACGGCGCGCGAGCAGCCCCTCCTCTTCCTCGGTCAGCCGAACAGTCAGGATTGCCATGGTGATGCCATCTTAGGTGTATGTCATTTGTATGTCAAAACGCAGTTTGGCTCGCGGGCCGCCCGCTGCACGAGCCGGTCGCCCGCTACGGCCCGTTCGTCATGAACACGCGCGAGGCACTGCAGCACGCGTTCGTCGACTTTCAGAGCCGGAGATTCTGAGTCCGAACTACACCGCCCGCGTCAAACGCGGGCGTGTCGTTTGCGGATGTATGCCCTGATTCCGTCCTTCACGTCCCGGGGTCTGGCCGCTTTTCGCGGTACCCCGTCGGGAAACAGCGCCCGGCGCACGTCCTCCGACGTGTACCGTCGCCGTACTTCGGTACGGGTGGTCTTCATCGCGGAGAGACTACCCGACTCCAGAGATGCTTTTCTAGTCGCTTTGCCAGGAAACAGCGCATTCCGGGGTGCGGTGAATAAGTCCACCATTTTCCGCCGCTCTCCAGCGCTGGCGTCCTTAGATCTATATGGGTATAGTCACCGAGCCGAAGCCGCTCAGGCCGAAACCACTGATCTGGATGGGCAGCACCAAGAAGCAGCAAAAGCTGGTGAAATCGGAGCACAAGTCGTGACGCGCAAGCGCCGTAAGACAGTGAGCTACGAGCGCGGTAGCGCCAACGTCTACTCAGATCTCGGCTACCGCGGTGCCGGGGACATGCTTGTCAAGGCGAAGCTCGTCAGCAGGATCGCTGAGCTCCTCGCCGAACGCCGCCTGACTCAGACCCGGGCCGCGCGGCTGCTGGGTGTCCCGCAGCCGAAGCTCTCGAAACTGCTCCGCGGGCAGTTCCGTGGTGTCTCCGAGCGTAAGCTGATGGACTGCCTCACTCGTCTCGGTCAGGACATCAACATCGTTGTGCGCACGACGCCCGAAGCGAAGAAACGAGGCGCGGTCTGGGTCTCATTTGCCTGACCGTGGGCGCACCCGGCTCTCGGCCTGCGCGGTCTCAAGGAGGAGCGCCCCGTCAGAGGTGAAACGCCCCTTCAGGGGACGCGAACGCTACGTGGTAAGTGGAAAAGTCACGGAAATCGGTCGTGAGCACAAAGGCGCGCTCGTAGTTCCTGGCGAGGACGACCGCACAGGCGTCCGCAAAGTCCATGCGTGGAGCCCAGCGCTCGACTTCATCGAACACGGCGCTAATGAGCGCCGCAGCGACCGCTACAACATCCATCCGCGCAACAAGGCGCCGCAGTGCGGCAAGCGCTCTGGGGTGATTCTCCAGTCCGTGCTGCGCCTCCGCGATCGCCGCTTCAAAAGTGATGAACCGCGCGGGAACGGTGCGGAAGGCGCGCACTGCCCAAGCGTGATCGACATCGCCCCGGTCGATCGCCGCTTTAAGCGGTCCGGCGTCGACGATTACCGTTCTTCGTGCCAAGGCGGCGGCGGATTTTTTCACGCAAGGACACCTTGTCGCGCGGCAGCTTCACTGCGCCAAAAACCCCCTCAAGACCCACGAATGGGTGCTCCGTAGGTGCTGACCGGCGCTCAAACAGGTATTCACCGCTCTCGCCTTTCACGATCACGGGATCTCCGCGGTCGGCGGCTTCACGAGCCTTGCGGAAGTTGCGCTGGAATTCGGTGAGCGTGGTTTTCATCCTGATCAGATTATCTGATTACAGCGGCCTCAGGTCAACCACACCTTGCACGGTCTCGGTCTCACTCGCGTGCCTACGGCCCGGCGGCGCCGTAAACCCGTAGCGCACGAAGATCTGCCGCGCAGCATCGCCCGTCAGGAACTCCACGAGCTGCGCGGCCTTTGGCGGCGCGCGTGCGGTCAGCGCCAGCGCGTACGTGATCGGCGGATGGCTGTCCTCGGGGAAAACATCGACGACGCGCACGCGCTTCTCGGCCCGCGCGTCGGTTCTGTACACGATGCCGAGCGGGGCTTCGCCGCGCGCCACGTAGGCAAGCGCCGCCCGCACGTTCTCGCCGCGCACCGCGCGATCCGACACCCGCGACCAGACGCCGAGTCGCGTGAGCGCCGCGCGCGCGTATTCGCCCGCCGGCACCGAGTCGGGGTCCGCGATCGCGAGCCGCCCGCCCGTCAGAGCGCCGGCGAGGTCGAATCCTGGCGCGATGCGAAGGCGCAGCGTGCTGTCAGCCGGGGCGATGAGCACGAGCGTGTTCCTCAAGACATCGCGGCGTGAGCTCGGCCGGATGAGCCCGCGCTTCTCGAGATAATCGACCCAGGCCACGTCCGCCGAGAAGAAGGCGTCCGCGGGCGCACCCGCCTCGATCTGCTTAGCGAGCACGGAGCTCGCCGCGTAGGAGGCGGCGACGCGCACCCCCGTGGCCGCCGTGAAGGCCCGGCCCACCTCCTCCAGCGCATCGCTCAACGACGCCGCCGCGAAGACCAGAAGCTCCCGCCGCGCAGGCTCTGTGGCAGCGGCCGCGGGAGCGGTGGCCGCCGCGCCCTTGGCTCTCCCCGCAGCGTCCGCCTGCCCCGCCCCCGCGGCCCCCCGCATCAGCCCGGCGAGCAGCGCCCAGCCAAGAAGTAAGCGGCGGGTGATCAGCCTTGCCATGAGGGGTTCCTTATTTCTAGGACGGATCGAAGCCGGCTTGTCAAGCACGGGGGCCGCGCCGTTTGCGGCAGATCACGGTCGCGGCTAGCTCTTGCGAACTGCTACCTGCTCCACCGGCATCCCAAGGATGGGGGCGCAGAATGCCAGCATGCACGGACTCGCGCACTGATCGCCCCGCTGAGCTCGCCCATGACGGGCTGCCTGCCATTGCACTGCGCCTTCGCGTTCGTCCGGCGCCCGGCTGCGGCGCCGCTCTGCGCGTTCTATGTCCTTTCAGGCCTTTGGGCTTCGAACGTCGCCGCGGGGGACGCAGGGGTCCTCGAAGCTGCGACGGAGAGCACCGTCACGGGCGCCGTCGCGGCTCTCCGTGCCGGCGCCGATGAGGGCACCGACGAGGCCGGCGGGGGCTCCCGCATCGGCACCCGAGGCGCGATCAAACCGGCTGCCACGATTCGCCCGCCCACCTCCGGGCCCCGAAGGACGATGTGAAGCTCTTCCGGCTCGCGAATCACCTGCACGGCAGGACCCGCAGGAGCATCATCCGCGAGCAGCTCCTGTTCAAATCCGGCGAGCGCTATGCGCGCCGCCTGATCGATGAGTCGGAGCGGATCCTGCGCGGCAATGCCTATTTCTACGACGCCTGGATCCGCCCGGTGGCCTATCACGACGGCAAGGTCGACCTGCGCGTCACGACGCGCGATGTCTGGACCTTCAATCCGGGCTTCAACTTCGGCCGCAGCGGCGGCACCAACTCCACCGGCGTGCAGCTCGAGGAGATCAACTTCCTCGGCAGCGGGGCGAGCGTGAAGCTCGAGCACACCACCGACGTCGATCGCACCAAATCGCTCGTGGAGGTCTCCGACATGCACGCTTTCGGGGGCTTCACCGCGGTGGACGTGAACTACGCCAACTCGAGCGACGGGCGGCTCCGCGATTTCACGCTGAATCGCCCCTTCTACGCCCTCGACACCCGCTGGGCCGGCGGGCTCTCCGGCCGCGATGACATCCAGACCGACTCCCTTTGGGACCGCGGCCAGGTCATCGACCAGTTCCGCGACCAGCATGAGTTCGTGCAGCTCTATGGCGGCTGGTCAAACGGGCTCCATAACGGCTGGGTGCGCCGCTTTAGCTCAGGGGTCACCTACGACGAGCGCCGCTTTCAGCCCGTGAGCACCTGGACCGGGGTGACGGCGATCCCGCAGGACCAGCGTTTCCTCTATCCGTGGGTGCAGTTCGGGCTGGTCGAGGATCGGTACCTGAAGTTCTTCAACCACGACCAGATCGCGCGCACCGAGGATTTCTACATCGGCACGACGGCGAGCGTGCGCGTCGGCTGGGCGGACTCGACGCTCGGCTCGAGCCGCAGCGCTCTGATGCTCCAGAGCTCCGTGGGCCGCGGCTTCTCGAACGGGGGGATCTCGACGCTGCTCCTCGCGAGCGATTTCTCCGGACGCCTCGAGAAGGGCGCGCTCGTGAACGGGGTGCTCGATGGCTCGGTGCGCTACTACCTCGAGCAGGGCCGCAACTGGCTCTTCTTCACGACGCTCGCGGCCTCGAGGGGCTGGCGTCTCGACCTCGACAAGCAGATCCTCCTCGGCGGCGACAGCGGGCTGCGCGGCTATCCGCTGCGCTACCAGGACGGCACCGCGCGGGCGCTCTGGACGCTCGAGCAGCGCTTCTTCAGCGACTGGTATCCGTTTCGGCTGTTCCGCGTGGGCGCGGCGGTGTTCTTCGACATGGGGCGCACCTGGGGCAACGCCCCGCTCGCGGCCCCGAGCCTCGGGCTCTTGAAGGATGCGGGGTTCGGGCTGCGCTTCGGGAATTCCCGATCGGGCCTCGGCAACATCGTGCACGTCGACCTCGCGTTTCCCTTCAACGGGGACACGAGCATCAAGCGGGTGCAGTTCCTGGTGCAGACCGAGCAGAGTTTCTGAAGGGGCGCGGCCGCCACGCACCCCTCGCCGGTGGCCGGGAAGAGCGCGATGTCAGCGTCGTCGCACCGACGGGCGGTGTCGTTTCAGCCGGGGTCATCAAATGGCAGTGCCTCGAGCCACCTTCCGAGCGGCAGCGCCTTGATTCCTGAGTTCTCCCGAGCACGCTCGAGATTGAGCACGAGCTGCAGCGGCTCCTTGGGTTGCAACTTCGCCGTGTAGTACCTGAGGCCATTGCTGACGGCTCCGTCGGA
>WNGJ01020736.1_pt1 | contig 13020 bp, 13 predicted proteins | sample 5400611 | NCBI WGS metagenome assembly WNGJ01 (sample SAMN13153375, study PRJNA577476) | soil metagenome | isolation source: 40 cm soil or saprolite under Garry oak tree replicate 1 | place: USA:California | collected 2016-06-15
CCGGGGAAACTGGACGAGAAAATCCGCGCGAGTTTGCTGCCGGGCTACATGACAATGGGAACAACTGGCATGGGCGAAATGGCAGAGATGCACATGAAGGTCCCGCGCAACAGCCTTCCGATGGTTGGAGCGCCTGGCCCATTCGATGTGATCGATATGAGCGGGCTGCTGACTTTGCTCAAGGTTCGTGAAGGAATCACGAGCTACCAAGACCCCGGCTGGTATCAACATCCTGAAGGAACTGTAGCGACGCTTGCGAGCGGCGATCAACTTTCGCGCGACGGCATCGAGGTCAACGTTTCACCCACGAAGGAGCGCCCCCCGGAGCATCGACACTCCGGTTAAGAAGAAGATCGCATGAAGCGAAAATCGTCCAGCCGGTCAACGCAAGGAGTTCTCTCCGAGTCACAGATTTATCGTGATTTCGAGCGTGCATTTACGCGCGGTACCGGTTTGCCGCTTAGCTTGCACGCTCCAGAGATGCTGAATGTAGTCCACTATGCGCGCCGGCAGGAAAACCCGTTCTGCGCTCTGATGGCGAAAACGAACACGAGTTGCGCCGCGTGTTACGCCTTGCAACAGAAGCTCGAAGAGGAAGCGCATCTCCAGCCAAAGACGCTGAAATGTTTTGCCGGTCTGTGCGAAACGGCGGTGCCGGTGCGTGTGGGCGACAAGTTGATCGCCTTTCTCCAAACGGGGCAGATTCTTTTGCACCATCCCAAGAAACCCGAGTTCAACCGCATCGCAGAAACGCTCATCAAATGGGGCGCTGAGGTTGACCTCAAAAAGCTTGAAGAAGCCTACTTCAACACGCGCGTTCTCTCGTTGCCGCAATATGAATCGCTTATCCGGCTACTCGCGATTTTTGCGGAGCACCTTGCCTCATGCGCAAATCAGCTTGCCTTGCGGAGTCGAAAGACCGAGCCCGAAGCGGTATCGCGCGCTCGTCGCCACATCGATCAAAAATTTCGCGAAGAACTCTCGCTGCCGGACGTTGCGCGCGTCGTGAACATGAGTGCGAATTATTTCAGCGAGAAATTCAAAGAGGCCACCGGGCTGAATTTTGTGGAATACGTCGCGCGCACGCGCATCGAGAAAGCGCGCAATCTTCTGCTGAATCCCAATCTACGCATCAGCGAAGTTGCATTTGAAATAGGTTTCCAGTCCCTCTCACAGTTCAACCGCGCGTTCAAAAGGATAGTCGGCCAGTCGCCAAGCGAGTTTCGAGCGGAGTTGACCAGTGCGGCGTAACAGGGCTGCGTTGATTCTCGATTCGCAAACGCGTAGCTGACGACAAGCGCCCTCAACGCAGACGAAAAAATGCGCAGCTTTTCCGTGTGGATGCGTAGCTGCCATCTGCCGGGTTCGCGATGCTGAAAGCGCGATCAGCAAAGTCTGTTCGCGAGACATCACAAACAAGAAAGGCAAATCAATGAAATCAAAGAACCAATTGTTAGTCTGCGCGTTTGCGACAGTGCTTTGCTCGCTACCGTTTCAAGCGCGCGCCGGAATATGGTCGCATGGATGGGATTTCTCTGTCCCGGTCACCACTCGCCAGCAAGCGGAAAGCTTGAAGCCAGGAACGAAGCTCGCAATGTCGTGCGCGAAGTGCAAGACGGTCCAGGTGATGGACGTGGACAAAAAGGGCGAGTTCCTCGCCTGGTTCACACCGAAAACCAAACACGTCTGTCCCGGCTGCGGCGGTACATGGCAGTATGTGAACGTCGCCAAGGGAACGCGCGGCGGCTATACGCACACCTGCTCAAAATGCGGCGATAAGTCGATGTATTGCTGTTCAACCCATCCAGCTGAAAAGACCAAAGGCATGTAATCGGAAATGAAAAAGACAATCATTAATCTGTTGCGTCCTCGCGCTCGGATTCCTTTCCGTGTCGGCAAGTAGCACCTACGCAGGTCACGGCCCTCAGTTCTTGCAGCCCATCACGACCGATGAGCAAGTCTCGGCTCTCAAGCCGGGCAGCAAAGTCGTAATGACTTGCGCGAAATGCAAGACAGTGCAGATCGCGGAAGTGGACAAGAAACACGGAATCCTGGGCTGGTTCCAACCGAAGACCAAACATCTGTGTCCCGGCTGCGGCGGTTATCTTGAGGCAACCGTGGCCCCCAATCCAAAAGGTATCGTGCCTATGCGCTACGTCCACACGTGCTCGAAATGCGGAAACAAGAGCGCCTTCTGCTGCGCAACCAAGCCGGGCGAAAAGACGAAAGGCATGTAGTCATGCCGACGATGCGAACGCTCACCTCGAAAGTTTTAGGTGAGCAACCTTCTCCATCGTCAGTCCCAATCGAGACTAAAGCTCGTTTTTGCTTCGATCCAACGACGCATCGGAGAAAATGCGCGGTCTTTCCGTGCGGATGCGTAGTCGCGTTTTGCTGCCTCTCCGATGTTGGTTTCGGAAAAGGCTATGAAAAACAAAACGGTAACCAGCAAGGCAATCCGCCCATCGAACGGCTTCTTTGTCGAGCTCATAACTCCGAAAGGAAAAGTCTTTTCGGGACGCGCTGCTGCCGTACGATTTTCGCCGGCCAACACAGTCGTTCAGCTCGAACCTGGGGCCGTATCGTATTTTGGACTGATCAATTCCGGCGAGCTGGTTTTGCGAATCGGCAGCAAGTTTCAGTTCTTCGCTCTCTTTCGCGGTAGCGCGAGCATTCGTGAGCACCGCCTGACTGTCTTGGCGGAAACCATCACGCCTGTCACTGCGTCTTTCGAAAACTGCGGTAATCCCGCGTGTGATTGCGGTGATGTAATACTGGATCACGCCAACGCGATTCCACGCTCAAACGTTTCATCGATTTTTCGCCCTTGGCGCGTGCGTCAAGCGAAGTCATCCCCCGAGCACTTGGTGCGCGGGAAGCGGCAGAAGAAGAAAAAGAAGCAATGAAACCGGAAAATACGGAGCTGAAATGGGACGAGCAATGCGTCGTCTGCGGCAAGTCGGTCGGACATGGCGAAGGCTTCAGTCATCTCAACATCGAGGGCCAGATGATCGCGCTCTGTTGCCCACTCTGCTTTGAAACGTTCGAGAAAGAGCCGGCGAAATATTTGCGCCGGCGTGCCGTCCGCAAAATTTCGGAGGACAAGCTTCCGCCAGGAGCCTTTTCAAGTTTTGACCAATGAAGCGCCGGAACGCAACCAAGCCGGTTTCCCGAAGAAATGCGTACTCTTTCCGAATGGATGCGTAGCGGTGCGCGATCACACCCTTAGTTTTGAAACCAGTCAACCATCTCAAAAATATGAAAAGATCGACATGTAAACTAGTTCACATCGGAAGAGTGCCTATCATCGCGCTCATCGCAGTCGCGGCGTTCATTACAACTTTGCCTGCTCAAACTTCCTCACCGGCAACGGGAATGGTGCATCCACCGAGCGCCGCCGCCCTTGCGCAACAAATCGCCGAGCTCCAAGCGAAAGTTCATCAGTTGGAAGCGATGACTTCTTCGCACTCTCAGCAATCCGAACTGTCCGGCATGGGCGGCGAAATGCGCATGAGTGGCGGTATGCAGACCGGTGGAGGCATGGGCGGCATGGAAGGAATGCAGAACATGATGGGCATGATGGAGGGAATGGACATGATGGGGATGAAGAGCGGCATGCAAGGAATGCAGAGAATGAACATGCCTCAATCGGCTCTGCCCGGTTTTCCCGGCGCATCCCACATTTACCATATCGGGGCGACCGGATTTTTTCTCGATCATGCAGATCACATCGCTCTTTCAACCGATCAGCAGGTGGCCCTGAACAAAATAAAAGACCAGGCACTTGCCTCAAAGGCCGCTTCCGACCGTCAGATCGAGCAGGCCGAACAGGAACTGGCAACGCTTACTTCCTCCGACCAGCCGGATCTTAAGAAGATCGAGGCCAAAGTGCGCGATATCGCGAAGCTCGGCACCGATCAACGCATAGCTTTCATCAAAGCCGTCGGGGACGCGGCGAAGCTTCTAACCGACGACCAGCGCAAAATCCTCACTGGGTTTGCGTCTCCCGCGCCTTCGATGTCATCGCCGATGCCGTCGGCGAGCATGTCGCCAATGGAGCACATGTAAGAACGAGCCGACGCAATAGTCTACAATGGACGGACCAGCCAGCACCGCGAGAAGAGCTGCACGGAGTCTCGTTCTCGCGATTGTCTCGTTAGGCCTGCTTGTCGATCTAGCGCGGGCGCAAATCTCGCCGGAAGAGCACGCGAGCCATCATCCAGGAACATCCGCATCTCCCGGGGCGACTCCCGGCGCGGGAATGATGGGTGAGATGGGCAAGATGATGGAGGGAATGCACGGGGTTCCGCCGAAACAGCTTTATCCAACGTTGATGCAACTGCCGTCGCTGTCACCCGAGCAGCGGCAAAAGGTGGAGCAACAGGCAGAGGAGCGGATGCAGTCCGGTACTGCGCTCATGACGCAGGCGCTCGATCAACTCGCTCAAGCACAGGCCGCCGGAAACTACTCCGCGATGCACGACGCGACGTTAAAACTTCACGAAGGCATGACGCAGCTGGACAGCGGCATCGCTGCGAAGAATGCCTTGGCTGCCGGTAAAGCGCCATCAGCTGTCGCGCTCGATTGGTTCAGACGCGAGATGAATCTCTCGTTAGGTGCGGCGCCGGCCACGCATCAACGGGTCAGCCCATTCCACCTCTTCACGATGGTGCTGCTGGTCGCCTTCGCGCTGGCCATGCTCGTCTTGTACTATTTCAAAATGCGTCGGGCGGCGGCGCTCTTTGGCCGGATCGAGGCAGACAAGGGCCCGCCGCCGCCCGGTTCGGCGCCGGAACTGACCGGGGGCAAACCGCCACCAGATGATCAACCGCCATCGGGCGAGCCGCCGTCCGGCAACAAACCACGACCAACTGGAGGGATTCCTCCGCCCGGAGAGAGCGCACCACCTGGAGAGAAGGCGGCAGCGGGAGGTTCGTCCGCAGCGCTCCTTGCAGAGACGAGATCGCCGCCGCCTATGACTGCGAACTGGCGAGGGCAACTTCGCGTGGGCAGCATCGTGCCGGAAACGCCGAGCGTGAAGACGCTTCGCCTTCTGCCGGCTTCGAACGGCCGCTTGCTGCCTTTCACATTCGTGCCCGGTCAATTCCTCAACTTCGCCTTCTGGATTGGCGGCGCGAGAATGAACCGCTCGTATTCCATCTCCTCGTCCCCGACGCAGCGCGAATACGTCGAGATCACAGTGCGACGTGAGCCGCGAGGCGCGATCTCCCGTCACATTGGTGATCTGCTCAGGCTAGGCGACAAGATTGAAGCGGGCGGCCCGGTTGGGAAATTCACTTTCGACGGAACAGAGGCAGACAGCATCGTGCTGATCTCAGGCGGCGTCGGCGTCACGCCGATGATGAGCATCACTCGTTATCTGACGGAGCGCTCATGGCCCGGAAAGATTTCCTTCATCTTCAGTTGCCGCACTCCGGCCGATATTATTTTCAAGGACGAACTGGCCGTGCTGGAGCAGCGCAATCCCAGGTTGCACGTCGCGATCACGGTTTCGAAACCTGAGGGAACGGACTGGAAGGGCCATCGCGGCCGCATCACGGCGGAATGGCTCAAGGAAATCGTGCCCGATCTCACATCGCGGCGAGTTCACATCTGCGGCCCGCCCGCGATGATGGACGCGACCAAGGCTCTGCTCACTGAGCTGGGAGTTGCTCCGGAGCAGGTGAAGACGGAATTGTTCGGCACACCAAGGCCACCACCTGCCGCGCCAGGGACCACAGCCAGACCAAGTAGGCCTGCAACCGGTCCGCTGGTCACGTTTTCGAAGAGCCACAAGGCCGGCAAAATTCGTGAAGATCTCGAGCGCGGAGATAGCCCGCCAAAGCAGAGCATTCTGGAGCTTTCCGAAGAGCTCGGCATCGGCATCCAATTTTCCTGCCGCGTCGGCACCTGTGGCGTGTGCAAGGTGAAGATGACTTCCGGTGAAGTCGACATGGCGGTGCAAGACGCGCTCGACGACGATGACAAAGCCAACGGCATCATTCTCGCCTGCCAGGCAAAGCCAAGAACTCCCGTCACTGTCGAAGCCTGACGCACTGCGATGAAAGAGCGCGAAGGCATCATCGTCAGCGGCGGTCTCTGCGTCTTACTCGTCGCCTGTTCCGCTCGCGTATCCGATTGCAAAACGCATTCCCTTTCTCAACAAGCGAATCATGAAACACGTTTCGTTGCAGACGTTACTTACCGTCCACGTCTATTCCGGTATCGTCGGCCCTTTGCTCGCGATCATCCACACCGGCCACAAGTTCGAAAGCTGGCTCGGAGTCTCGCTCACGGCGGTAATGCTGCTCGTGGTGGTGAGCGGGTTCGCTGTTCGTTACCTGCTCACCTACGTTAACCAGGAGATCAAAGATAAATTACTCCTGCTTCAGACTGCGCGGGGCGATCTGGATCATGCGTGGGGAGTGCTCGAGAATTCCCCGCCTGAGCTAAGAGCGGTGCCGAAAGCGCCATTGCTGGTCGCCGGCTTGGCATCGCTCGGAATTGACCTCTCCCCCGTCGGCGCGGCCGGTGAGGTTACCCGCATCGCCGAATCGGTGGCCGACTTGGAGTATGCGATCCGTACGCACGAAGTCTTCAAGCGCTGGTTCGGCCTGTCGCTTAAGGTGCACATCGTTCTCTCCGTGCTCCTCTACGTGCTGCTCGGGCTGCACATCTGGGCGGGAATCCATTTCGGATTGAGGTGGCTTTCATGACGATCAAGAGAGCCGTCATGCTCGCGGCGCTCACGTTCGGGCTGCTCGCAATCGCGTTCTTCGCGTTCTCTTCCCGTCATCGCGAACGAAGCGTGCACGCCATCCTTTCGCCCGCTTCCTGGGAGCACACCGTCCTCCCCGGCGACTTGTCGCAAGGCCATGCTTTCCTCGAAAACAACTGCGCCGCGTGCCACTCGCCCGTAAAAGGCGTCGAAGCGAAAAACTGCATCGTCTGCCACGCCAATAATCACACGCTCCTCGAACGCCAGCCGACCGCTTTCCACGCCAACATCAACTCATGTACTGCCTGCCATCTCGAACATCAGGGGCGAATCCCGCGCACAACGAAAATGGATCACGTCGCCCTTGCACGCATCGGCTTAAAACAGATCGAGCGCCAGCCGCAGCAGACCGGCGTGGACATGCCTGCCATCAAGCGCTGGCTCAAAGAGACCAAAGGCGCCCACCAATTAGCGCACCCCAATCTCCGTCCCGAAGAAGCGCTCTTGAACTGCGCGACCTGCCACGCGACGAAAGATCGACATCAAGGATTGTTCGGAACCGATTGCGCCCAGTGCCACAACACGACGGCGTGGACGATTCCTGAATTTCGCCATCCATCGGCCGCGTCACAATCATGCGCGCAATGCCACCAAGCGCCGCCGAGCCATTACATGGAACATTTTAGAATGATCGATCAAAAGATCTGCGGACAACCGAATGCAAAGGTTAACCAATGTTTTCTCTGCCATCAGACCACCGCGTGGAACGACATCAAAGGCGTTGGTTATTACAAACATCATTAACTCTAATGACTGACCAGTTCCAGCATGTAATGGTGCTCACGTCGATCATCATCGGCCTCGGCATCACCCACATTCTTGTCGGCATCGGATCAATAATCGAGCGCGTAAGCGGCCATGGAGCGCTCTTGCGCTTGAGTTGGGCACACGGTGCCTGGTTGGCGGTTTTGTTCGTTTGGATGGTGTTGTTCTGGTGGTGGCAGTTCCGCCTGCTCGCGCTCGTGAAGGTCTGGACCTTGGGACTCTTCTTTTTCATCATTCTATACGCCGTTCTTCTCTTCCTTCTTGCTGTTATTTTGATCCCACGCGATTGGGGCAACGCCAACAACTTGGATGATTATTTCCTCTCGAAGCGCTACTGGTTCTACACTGTGTTCCTGATGGCGAATGTCGCCGATTTTGTGGATTCCTTCCTCAAAGGAGGGTGGCAGTATCTATTGGGAATGGGTGTGATGACTCTGGTTTTCACTGCCGCACCGGTTCCCTTTTTTCCCGTTGGAGTTTTATCGAAGAACATTCGGATCCACTCCTTAATGGCATTCGTGTTCCTGATTTGGCTGGTGATTACAGGGTTTGAGATATATCCCAGCCTGGGCCTGTAGTCGTAGCAGCTTAGCCAATCGCCGCAGCTAGCCGCTGCCTGGGCGTTCGACCAATCGACAATAAGATTTTTGTGTAATTCTCTATGTGTTCAGTCTCATCCGCGTGTGTAATCAATGCTACTGGAAGTTAATTATCTTACGCGGGATCGATGTCATGCTGACGATGTCCGATTGAAGCATTGATGAACCTCATTACCGCTCTTGGCCGCGCGCTGTGGATGGCCTTCGCCATGTTCTGGCAAATTTTGTGGCCGCTGATCCTGGGATTTGGGCTCTCTGGAGTTGTCCAGGCAGTCGTCTCCAAAGGCGAGATGAGCAAGCTCTTGCCTAACGATTCGCCAAAATCTCTGGCGATCGCTTGCGGATTAGGCGCGGCGTCCTCGTCGTGCTCTTACGCGGCCGTCGCGCTGGCGCGCTCGATTTTTCGCAAAGGCGCCGATTTCACCGCTGCGATGGCGTTTGAACTCGCTTCCACAAACTTGGTCGCCGAGTTGACCATCATCATCATCGTGCTGATGGGCTGGCAGTTCGCAGCAGCGGAATTCATCGGCGGACCGTTGATGGTCGTGCTTATGGCCGTGTTCTTCCGGATTTTTCTTTCGCGCAGACTCGTTAAAGAAGCGCGCGAACAGGCCAACAAAGGCCTGAAAGGGAAAATGGAAGGTCACGCCGAGATGGACATGAGCGTGGAAAAAGGCTCCCTCTGGCAGCGCCTCGCATCGACCGAAGGAATCACTGCGACCAGCCATTACTTTGTCATGGACTGGGCTGCGGTGTGGAAAGACATCGCCGGCGGTGTGTTGATCGCAGGCGCGCTCGCCGCGTGGGTGCCGCAGAATTTTTGGAAAACGTTTTTCCTGACCTCGCATCCCGTTGGTGCGATGCTCTGGGGACCAATTGTCGGGCCAGTGGTCGCGATTCTCTCCTTCGTTTGTTCCGTCGGCAACATTCCGCTTGCCGCTGTGCTCTGGAACGGCGGCATTAGCTTCGGCGGCGTGATCGCATTCATCTATGCCGATCTAATCGTCCTGCCAATCATCGACATCTACCGAAAGTATTACGGCTGGAAAGTGACTGCGTTCATTTTCGGCGGCTTTTATCTCGCGATGGCGGTTGCTGCATTGATGGTCGAGTTTGCCTTTGCCGCGCTGGGCCTGATTCCGCAGCATCGCAGTGCGCAAATCGTCGAGACCTCGATCAGCTTCAACTACACGACGATGTTGAATATTATCTTTCTGCTTATCGCAGCTTTTCTCCTCGTCCGATTTTTCAAAACGGGCGGTCCGAAGATGTTGGCGCACATGGATTAGTATTTGAGGAGGTGACCAAACATGATGATGGGTTGTCCGATGTGGGTTTGGCATTTGTGGGTGTTCTCGTAATCGTTCTGCTGATTGAGCGCACCGCAGTGATCGCGCGTTGTCGGAATGAAGAGCGCAGCGGAGCTTGCGGAGTTGCGGCGAAGGGAGAACAACGCGCGATGACTGCATCTCGGGGAAGGGGCGAGCAAAGTCTTTGAGTTTTCGGAGGGAGGAGCCGCGGCGCGGAAGCCCGGAAGGAGAAAGCTCAATGTCTTTGCGGAATGGGAAGTCCTCGTTGAGTCAGCGCCTCGCGCAGGTTGACGAGAATTGGTGGTTTACCCAGAATGACCTTCGCGAAGCTGCCAGATCATACGCCAGAGGCGTTCGGTTTCTCCGCGCTCCATCACTTGAAGCGGCGTTGACCCATCGAACTGCTGGTTCGGCCGCTGCAACCATTGGCCAATAACCTTCTTGTCAATGATGTCGGCGAGCGCGTCGAACAATCGCGTTACTTCCTTGATTTTTTGCGCGCTGGAACGTTGCGGCGGAGTGCCTGCGTTCCAGTAGGCAACCGTGCGAGGAGAAGCGCCAGTCACACGGCTGAGCGCTTCGTTTGATAAATGATACACACGCGACAAACGCCGCACCTCGGAATTGCCCACGCTTTCAAATCCAAGTCCGTTTGCAGACGCTCGGGCAGGTGCCATTTTTTTCGCGCGACCGGCTTTCTTCAGGAACCTTGGGGAAGCGCTCTTGCGCGCGCCTGTTTTCCTTCGCAGCTTCATGTCACAATATTGCATGCAATGTTGCAGATGTCATGCCAAATAATTCTTGAGTTCGTCCTCGCCCAGCAGCCGCACCGTTTCACTGCTGCGCAACCGATCACGGAATACCGCAAGATTCACTCCACCCTCGACTCGCGCTGACGGATATAGAATGCCGCTGGTCGAAGAATTTCTCGCGGCTCGTCCGAAGGCCTGGCATAGAGTTTCGAATCCAGTATCGTTGATGCTCAAGAAATTCTCCTGCATCCACTTCGTCAATTGCAACCATGCCGGCAGGTTGTTTCGAGTCAGATCTATCACTCCGGCGAGATCCCATTCGATGCCACAAGTGACGCGCGGCTTTAGATCGTCGGGCGAGAGTTCATAATCCGCCGCAAGTTGAAAAGCTTCTTCGATTGCTGTCCCCGGCTTTGTGCTGGAATAAATCACTGGAAACGTTCCCGGAGCATTCCAGCGTCCACCAAATCTTTGGCTGCCTTCGCCGCTCAGGATTTGATTCGGACTGGCGTGTTCAAGCTCGACTGAACGAAAGGTCACTCCCGCCCAAGGAGCCGGCCTGGGAGAAAGTGTGCCGATCCGATGAACAAACTCGGCATACCGTGGACTCGGACGAACATTCATCGAAAAGAAGTTTTGTTCGGCTGGCGAGGCATTGCCAATGTTATCGCGTCAATACGACGGACCTCTTCGGGCGTTGCTCATTCTGTGCAGGCGTTTGTTCGTTTGAAGCGGCCACTTGTTCCGCTCCATCGTCAACGGCTGCGGACGCCTGGTTCTTTGCGATGTCGAGGGCTGCGACGATTTCCTGTTGTCGTTTCGTTGCGACGGCGAGTTTTTCTTCGTGCTCGAAGGATTGCTCGAATTGATTCGTTAGATCGACAATTTGCCGGCGGGACTGTGCGAGATTGGTTTCGCGTTCCCGCAGTCGATCTTCAATGTTGTCCAGCGCATGTTCTAGCGACGCAACTGTTCCAGTGGCACTGTCACTGACATTCGCGCGGTAGCTGTGTTTGCCGTGGATCAAGAGCGTTGCTCGTTCATCGAACCTCTCGATTGAGATTGGGAATCCGCCAATGCTGCCAATTGTCTTTGTTGATTCGAATGGCTTGATCGCAGCCGCAGCGAACACGAGCGCGCGACCGGCTTTGACGCGGTCGGTGAACGTCTCGTTCCTCACGGTCATCGCGAAGTTGTCGCCGTGCGTGCTGATCCGCGTCCGCAAGTCTTCGCGGATGTTTGCGATTTCGCGCTCCAGTATCACGCCGTTGTCGTTTAGCAGTCGAACGCGGTAGCGCATCTGATATAGACTTTCTGCGTGCTGCTTTTTCAAACGTGTCAGACGCATGACTTCCGCATCAATCGTCGCCTTCTCGATCACGAGCGGATTGCCTGACGCGATCGCCTTCACTTCGGCGTACGTCAGAGCAGTAGAATCGACATCTTCTGCGCGGCGCATTGTCGCGTCGCCGGTCATGACTTGCGTTATGAACCGGCACTTCGTTTCAAGCGTTTGCCACATGTAAGCGTCGAAGCTGCCTTCGGTGACATAACGGAATATTTTCACGTATTCGTTTTGGTTGCCTTGGCGGAGGATTCGGCCTTCACGCTGCTCGATATCCGCAGGTCGCCAGGGCGCGTCGAGATGATGCAACGCGACGAGGCGCGTTTGGACATTAGTGCCTTCTCCCATCTTTGCTGTGCTGCCGAGAAGAACGCGGATTCTTCCCTCGCGCACCGATTTGAAGAGCATCGCTTTGGATGCGTCGTCGACGGCCTCCTGCGCGAACGCGATCTGATCTGCGGGAATGTCGCGAGCGATGAGCTTTTCGCGCACGTCATTATAGACGGAGAACCAACGGCCGTTCGGCTTCGGAGTGGAAAGATCGCAAAAGACAAGCTGCGCGCCTTTCGTTGGCGCTGATTGCAGCCAGATGTCGTGAATCTTCTCGACGGCCTTGTTTGTCTTGGAATCTGGATTGTCACGGACGTGCGGAAGCACAAGCCGGAGATCGAGCGCCGCCTTACGGCCTTCGGTCGTAATCTTGAGCATGTTGTCGTCGCGAGGATCGACTCGACCGCTTTTGATTTGTTCGGTGCGCTTCACGAGTTGATCGACAAAGCGCCTCAAATCCGGACTGCTTGGCGCGCTGATTGTTATCGGCCGGCCCTGGTCGAGCTTCGGCACAGGCAACTTGAGCATCTCGGCTGTTTGCACATCCGCGACCTGGCGAAACTGCTGCATCAACTCGGGGACGTTGACGAATCGCGAGAAACGGCTTTGCAGACGATACCCACTTCCGTCCGGGCTCAACTCCATCGACGTCACGGTCTCGCCGAATGTTCCCGCCCATGAATCGAAATGCTGGAGCGAATTGCGACGCAGCGTGTCCATCTGAAGATAGCGCTGCATCGTGAACATCTCGGCCATCGTGTTGGAAATTGGTGTGCCGGTGGCGAAGACAACACCGCCTCCTTTATTTCGGGCCTGTATGTGCTGGACTTTGAGAAAGAGGTCGAATGCGCGCTCGGAGGCGGTCTGCGGCAGACCCGCAACCCGCGTCATTTTTGTGACGTAGAACAAATTCTTAAACCGCTGCGCCTCATCGATGAAGAGTCGGTCGATTCCGAGTTCTTCGAATGTGAGTGTGTTGTCTTTCTTGCTGTCGGCCGAGAGCGCTTCAAGCTTCGCAGTTAGTCGCTTCTTCACGCGCTCTAATTCTTTGACGAGTCGCGTGCCGCGATCAGCGCGCTCCTCGCGAATGGCGGTTTCGATCTCATCAATTTGCGCTGCGATGAAATTTCGACGTGTGCTC
>WNGJ01005793.1_pt1 | contig 13018 bp, 12 predicted proteins | sample 5400611 | NCBI WGS metagenome assembly WNGJ01 (sample SAMN13153375, study PRJNA577476) | soil metagenome | isolation source: 40 cm soil or saprolite under Garry oak tree replicate 1 | place: USA:California | collected 2016-06-15
GCAGGAATCTCCAGCAACTCTCGCCCTGCAGCGTGCCGATATTGGCGGATAAGAATAACTTCGTCCGGTTGAGGCCGCGCCACGATGCAAACGGCGCCCGGATGAACCACAATTTCGCGCAGGCATTCGCGTCCGCCAGGCTCGATAACCCGGTCTTCGCGAACACCGATGACCCTTCCCTGGAAGATTGGTCGCTGGCTAAGAATCTTAGCGGCCTTGTCAGACACGCTGCGCCTCCAGCACTTGCTTTAAAGCAAGAATGAATTTATCGATTTGCTTTTCGGTGATGATGAAGGGTGGCAGCATTCGCAGTACGGTTTCGTGCGTACAGTTGAGAATGAAGCCTTGTGCCAGGAGCTGTTTTACAATTTCTTTGCCGGGAACTTTCAACTCCACTGCCAACATCAGACCTTCGCCTCGAACTTCTTTCACAACCGGAAGATCCTTTAACTCTTCCAGCCGCTTCTTGAAATAAGACCCAACTATGCGTACGCGTTCTAGAAGATTCCCTTCTTCCAGGATCTTGAAATATTCGAGACTCGCGCGGCAGGCGAGTGGACCGCCGCCAAATGTGGTTCCGTGCTGGCCGACCTGGATGGCGGCAGCAACTTTCTCACGAAGCAGAATGGCGCCCAGCGGAATGCCGAGTCCGAGCGGTTTGGCGCTGGCAACGATGTCGGGAAGCATCGTTTTGTCCGTTGGAGCAGCAAACTGATGGAAGGCGAACCAATGGCCGGTTCGGCCAAGGCCGCACTGGATCTCATCTACGATCAAGAGTGCGCCCTTCTCGGTAGCGAGTTCGCGAGCGCGCCGGTAGAATTGTTCGGATATTGGACGAATTCCGCCCTCACCTTGAATCGTTTCGATCATAATGGCGCAGACATCGTCTGTGAACTTTTTCTGGAGATCTTCGACGTCGTTGAAACCGATGAACTCGAAACCCGGAACGAGAGGCTCGAAGGGATCGCGATATTCTTTTTGCCCCGTTGCAGACAGCGCTCCAAAAGTGCGTCCGTGGAATGACTGATCGAGAGACAGGATCCGGAATTTGGGCTTCGCATACACACGCGCGAACTTCAAACAACCCTCCACGGACTCGGTCCCACTGTTTGTAAAAAACGCGCGGTCCAGACCGGAGATTTCGCAGAGTTTTTCGGCGAGACGGCCTTGATACTCGTGGTACATGAGGTTTGAAATGTGAAGGGGCTTTTTAATCTGCTTCCGGAGAACCTGCTTGATTCTGGGATGGTTGTAACCTAACGAGTTGACGCCGATGCCCGCCAGCAGATCGAGGTATCGCTTGTTCGACTTGTCGATCAGATACGCGCCGCTGCCCCGGTCGATCAGAACTTCATACCGGGCGTAGGTTCCAAGCAGATATTTCTTCTCAAGTTCTTTAACGTGCGCGAGTTGCATAAGCCCGAAAGCTTAGCATATTATGCAGCAAGCTTTTTGGCATTGAGACCATAAACCTAGGAGTAGCTTCCATGAAACAAACTGTCTACCTGCTCCTTCCTCTCGTTGTGCTGTCGATGTTGGTTGCTGGATACGGACAGCAACTGACCGTGCCTGGCGCGGACAACACACCGAAAGTCGGAGAAAAGCCTCCCGATTTCGAGCTCCCGAAAGGCCTGGGCTCCAAGGAAACCTGGGGATTGAAGGATTTCGCGGGCAAGAAGAAAATACTGCTCGCGTTCTATCCTGCGGATTTTACCGCCGGCTGAACGCGCGAATTCACCGAGTTCGGTGTAAACCATCAAAAGTTTGTGGACATGAATATTGAAGTGATCGGTATTTCCAGGGATCTTGCGCCGTCGCAGGCGAAGTTCAAGGAAACGGTCAAGGCCCAGAATGTCTTCTTGAGCGATCCGGAAGCGAAAATCATCAGCGCTTACGGAGCTTTGAACGCGAACAAGATCGCGAACCGCTACTACTTCCTGGTCGATGAGAACAGTAAACTCATTTGGAAAAGTGTCACCGGGCAACTGATTCCTGTTGAGAAGCTGGTCGAAGATCTTGGCGCCGTAGTGAAGGGTAATTAGCCGCCAATCACGCCAATTACGCGAATGCGGATTCGCGTAATTGGTCTCGTTCGCGGCCCAATTCCATGAAGATTCTCACGCCTCAACAGGTCCGCGAGGTCGATCGCCTCTCCAGCGAAAAATATGGAATTCCGAGCATTCTCCTTATGGAAAATGCCGGCATGCGCGTTGTCGAAGTGCTCGAGGACCACTTCGAAGACCTGGAGGACTTGGCCATCGCGATCCTTTGCGGCAGGGGAAACAACGGCGGTGATGGTTTTGTGGTGGCGCGGCAGCTTATTCAGAAGGGATGTTTTCCGTTCGTTTTTCTGTTTGGCTCCGAATCGGATGTGAAGGGCGACGCGAAAACGAATATGAACATCCTGAAAGCGATCGGTTACCCACCGACGGTCATTCTTGATAATCACGAGTGGAGTGAAGAAAAACTCGAGCTTCTCGATGCGGACATCATCGTCGATGCGCTGCTTGGCACGGGCGCCAGGACACCACTCGAAGGTTTGTATCGGACGGTGATCGAGAGCCTTGACGAGGACTTTCCTCGCGCAACCGTCGTTTCCGTGGATGTTCCATCACCAGGCGTTCGGCCCGATATCACGGTCACATTTTCCGCTCTAAAGCCAAGTTTGGTCTTGTCCGCCGACCCCGGCGACGTGATCCTCGCTGATATCGGTAATCCGCCCGAGTTGCTTGACTCGCAGGAGTACAAGCTCAATCTGATCCAGCCGCACGATGTACCCCATCGCGACAACAACAGCAATAAAGGGACCTATGGAAAAGTCCTCATCATTGGTGGGTCACGAGGAAAGGCTGGAGCCGCGGCAATGGCCGGACAAGCAGCCCTCCGATCCGGAGCAGGCCTGGTGACAGTGGCTACAGCCGCCAGTGTTCTTCCGGTTATCGCTGAGTCGATGTCCGAGTTGATGACTCAGGCTTTGCCGGAAACGCCGGAAGGTACGATCGCAAACCATGCCGTTTCGGAGATCCTGAAAGACAAGACCATCCTCGGAATTGGACCCGGCCTGAGTACTTTTCCGGAGACCTCCGCGTTTGTACGCCGGGTGGTTGGGGAATCTTCAATTCCTGTGATTATCGACGCCGACGGAATAAACGCTTTTGCAGGATTTGACCACGAGCTGCATGGGAATGGCCGAGCAATCATCATTACGCCACATCCGGGCGAGATGGCGCGGGTGGTCGGGAAGGACGTGGCCTACGTAGTCGCCAATCGAATCGACGTGGCCCGCGACTTTGCGGTGGAGCACAAAGTGTATGTCGTTCTCAAAGGCTTCCGTACAGTTGTAGCGACACCCGACGCCTCGATCTATATCAATCCCACGGGGAATCCGGGCATGGCGACCGCCGGTACCGGCGACATTCTGACCGGCACGATCGCCGGTATTCTTGCCCAAGAGTATCTCGGGACCTTTGTCGAACGCCTTTGCCTGGCCGTATATCTCCATGGCCTCGCGGGCGATCTCGCTGCAGAAGAGATCGGCCAGGAGCCGATGGTTGCTACGGATCTCCTGCGCTTCCTGCCCCAGGCGTGGGAAAATCTCCATAGTGGCGGGCTTTAGCCCGCGACTACATCCGAAGCGCCGATGATCTCAGGTTCCGAACAAGAGACCCACAACATCGCCAAACAGCTCGCTGTTTCCTTGCAAATCCCCGCGCACATCCTCCTCCATGGCGAGCTAGGTGCCGGTAAGACGCTGTTTGCCAAGGGCCTCGCCGATGGTTTCGGAGTGAAGGACGCGGACGAAGTCTCCAGCCCGACGTTCACGTTGATTAACCAGTATTCGGGGCGCGTGAAGGTCTACCACATCGATCTGTATCGAATCGAAACCGGAGCATTGGACAGCTTAGGCCTTGAAGAGATTTTCGACGATCCGAACGCGGCTGTCATCGTGGAGTGGGCGGAACATCTGGGCTCGTTCGAAACACCGGGGGCGATCCAGGTATTTATCTCCTACGTGGATGACCATTCCCGTAAAATAGACATATGTTGATGGCGCTAATTTTATTTTTTCAGGTGGTTCCGCAATTGCGGCTACCGGAGCCGGAGGCCAGGCAGATCGTGGGACCTTACATTTTCCGTGAAGATCAGGGGCAAACGACCAAGGTCATCCTCAAAAACGGGTTGACCGTCATCGTGCGTGAGCAACAGGCCGTTCCGCTCGCGAGCATCACTACTTTTGTTAAGGCCGGATATTTCGATGAGGATGATCGCATTTCCGGAATCTCCCATGTCATCGAGCACATGTTCTTCAAAGGTACCGCCAAGCGTCCTGTCGGGGAGATCGCTCGCGAAACGCAGGGGTTGGGCGGCTATCTCAATGCCTCTACCTACTACGACCGCACGTCGTACCACACCGAGGTACCGGCGGAAAATACGAAAAAAGCGCTCGAAATTCAAGCCGATGCGCTGTGGAACTCGACATTTGATCCGGCTGAGCTGAAGCGCGAGATCGAAGTTGTCATCCAGGAAAACAATCGAAAACTGGACAATCCACCGGCGGTCACTTCGGAGAAATTGTATTCGACGGCTTTCCGAGAGCATCGCATGCAGCGATGGCGTATCGGGACACCTGAAGGTCTGCGGGCTCTGACGCGTGACGACGTCGTCGCCTACTTTAAGAGATTTTACCGTCCTTCCAACGTCATCCTCTCCATTGCAGGTAAGGTGGACATCGAAGAGACGCTCGACGACGTGGTAAAGCTCTATGGCGACGCGGAAGATGAATCCGTCCAGCGCGATCAGGGTCCAGTCGAACCCGAGCAAAGCGGTTTGCGCTACGCCTGGCAGCGCGGTCCGATCGAGCAAAATCACGTCGCATTGGGTTTCCACGCTCCGGGAATTCTTACCGACGATGCGCGCTCTTTCGAAGTTCTCGCGGCAATCTTGAGTGAGGGTAGAGCTTCCATTCTCAACCAGTACGTCCGGGATGAGAAAGGGTTGATCACCAGCGGCTCGGCCGAATTCCTTGCGTTTCGCGACCTGGGCTATTTGGAGATCGACTTTGAAACCAACCAGCCGGTCGAAGCCCAGATCGCTGTACTGGCCGAACTGGAAAACATCAAGAAATACGGTGTGACGAAGGAATCGGTCGCTCGAGCAAAGACCCTTATTGCTCAGAACTACTATCACGAACTGGAGACTGTCGACGGAATTGCGAAGGAACTTGCGTTCTATGAAGCACTGGGTGACTGGAAAAAGTCACTCGCCTATCTGGCGGCAATCCAGGAGGTCACCGGTGAAGCTGTAGTACGCGTCGCGAAGAAATATTTGACGTTCGAGAATCTCAGCGTGTTTGAGTATTTCCCGGAGTCGGTGACGCGAAGCCTGAGTGCAGCCGACTATCGCCAGACAGTACTCGACAAGGTTCAGGCTGCGGCCGAACAGAGGTCGGTCCAGGAACTTCCCGTCGTCGCCGAGATTCCGGTAAGCCATGAAGCGGTCGTGCATGACCTCGTCCAGCCTATCGAGAAGCGGTCGATTCTCCGTGGTCCTGATGTGTACATACTCGAAGACCATCGTCTGCCGCTCGTCTCGTTTGGGATTTTCTATCCGGGTGGCCGCCTATACGAATCTGTAAAGAATTCCGGAATCACCGAACTGGTGCTACGCAGCGCGATTCGCGGAACGCAGCGGTTCAACTCGGCCGACATTTCACGCCGGCTCGAGAACGCCGGCGCCCGCATTCAGGTTATCAACGAGCCCGATTTCTTCGGCTACATTCTCGACGGCATCAGCGGCAAGATCGATCAGGCGCTCGAAATACTGATGGATGTTTTGCAGCAGCCGGCATTCCAGGAAGATGACGTCGCCGCCGAAAAGGTCCTGCAGCTTGCCCGCATCAAGAAACTTCGTGAGAACAACTACGCCTACCCGGTGAATCTCTTCATGCAGACGCTGTTTGGCGAACATGCCTACGCACGGCCCGCCATCGGAACCGAAACGGCTTTGCAGAGTCTGACGCGCGATGATCTGGAAGCCTGGTTCAAGACGAACCAGCGGCCATTGGTACCGCTCATCATGATTGTGGGCGATACTCACGGGACCGGTCTAGTCGCGTCGATTGCCGACGCATTAACCAATGAAGATTTACACGAGCGCGACATCGCGTCGTTGCCGGCGCCCGAATCCAAGAAAGAAACCAAAGAAACGGTTGAGACGGTATCGCGACAGCAGACGGCGCTCGTTTATGGCTTTCCGGGCGCTCCCCGCGCAGGCAACGATCGATATCCTCTTATTGTGCTGGAGAACATCGTTTCCGGCTTGGGCGGCCGATTTTTCGACGCCATTCGCGAGAAGCAGGGCCTGGCCTACACGGTCCGTACCGCGAATGCATTCTTCACGAGGGGCGGCACTGTATTCACGTATACGGCGTTCTCACCCGAGAACGAGGCCAAGGTGAAAGAGTCTCTGGAGAAGGAATTTGAACGGCTCCGCAAAGAAGGCGTCAGTGCAGACGAAGTGAAGAAAGCCATCGCCTACTCCGTCGGCGAGCACGAGATCCGCTTGCAGTCCCGTGTGGGTCTGGTCTTGGAATACGCCAGATCGATTTACGCGGGCGAGGGAGCCGAGGGAGTTGCGAACTACGCAACGCAAATCCGCAGAGTCACGCCAGAACAGGTGAAGACAGTGGCAGGAAAATATCTGGATCCGGCGGCGCAGCGGGTAACCATCATCCGAGGGATCAAGAAGTAGACACGAGATTTTAACCGCCAATTGCGCGAATGACGCGAATCCATGCTGTGATACTTTAGTTCAGGCAAATCACGGGAGCTATCATGAATCCAAACAAAGCGTTGTGGGAAAAAGGCGACTTTTCCCAGATCGCCGCCTTCATGCGTCAATCTGGAGAAGCAGTCGTTAAGTCTCTCGGGATAACGCCGCCGCTGCGGGTTTTGGACCTCGGCTGCGGAGATGGCACGACGGCGGTTCCTCTAGCCCGTTTGGGGGCTGAAGTTGTTGGAATCGACATTGCCAAGAACCTTGTTGACGCCGGGAACAAACGAGCTGCGGCGGCGGGTCTCCACCGACTGAAATTTCAAGAGGGAGATGCGTGCAACCTGCAAGGGGTCAGCGACCATTCGTTTGATTTGACCCTCTCTGTATTCGGCGCCATGTTTGCTCCCAGGCCCTTCGACGTAGCCAAGGAGATGGTCCGGGTCACCAAACCAGGTGGTCGTATCGTGATGGGCAACTGGATCCCAAACGATGCAACTTCATTCGTGTCGCAGCTGCTGAAGATAAGCTCATCGTTTATGCCTCCACCTCCCGAAGGCTTCGTCAGTCCGATGACTTGGGGTGTGGATACTCACATCATTGAGCGTTTTGGTCAGGCCGGAGTGTCCAAGGAGAAAATATCCATGGTCAAGGACACGTACAACTTTATATCGCCTGACAGCAGCCCGGCACATTTCGTCGAATCCTTGGAACGATTCTATGGCCCAACAATGAGCGCTGTGGAAGCGGCTCAAAAGAGCGGCAAAGTGGAGGAACTCCACAACCAACTTTTGGAACTGGCGAAAGCGCAGAACAAGAGCACTGACGGCAGCACTTCAATACCGGCTACCTTCTTGCGAGTGACTGTTTCCCTTTGAAGACGACAGAAGTGATTTGCAAACAATATTCCGGGTTTCGCCCTGAGGTGGCGCCAAGATGAACAACCGGTCTGAGGCCCTCGCCGCCCGTCTCGAGGCCGGCGCAACAGCGCTCGCTGCATTTGCGGCCACACTTTCCGAGACAGAGTGGCAGACACGCCTTTCCCATGACGGACGGAAGGTCGGCGTTGTGGTGCATCACGTTGCCAGCGTGTACCCGATCGAGATCCACCTCGCGCATTCGCTCGCTGCCGGCCAGCCAATCACCGGTGTGACTTGGGACGCCGTCGACGCGATGAACCGCGACCACGCGAAAGAGAATGACGGCGTTACAAAGGAAGCGACGCTCGCCTTATTGGCAAAGAACAGTGCTGCCGCCGCAGCGGCAATACGTGATCTCAGCGATGAACAGCTGGATCGTGCCGCTCCCGTATCGCTCAATAGCGATGCTCCGCTCACCTGCCAGTTCATCCTTGAGGATCATGCCGTGCGCCACAGTTACCACCACCTCGCTCGGATCCGAGCAACGCTCGCCCGTTAGCACGTCGCGCCAACCTGCGTTGGTGCTGACGGCGCGTTCGGTGGCGGCATCGGACTCACGCTCGGGTTCCGGTGCCAATACCGATCAATGTGATCCTCAAATTACATCAAGTCCCAGCTAACTCAACCAAGCTCTTTAGCGACTGTCGGGGTCAACGCCGCACGACGAGTGAAGCATCATTGTCCTCTCGCATCCATCACTTCACCGTGAGGAACCGGGGCCACTATGCCGAGTCTCAGCCTATGCCGAGTATGCAAGGCCCAATGAGGGAAGAGTCTTCAGGACGCGCGATGGAACCTGCGGTACAGCTCAGACTTTTCTAGAGCGCGGCGCCTCACGAATCGGCATAGTATTCGCGCGCCCTTCGTGAGGCCGCCGCCGGGCTCCGATGCTCACTGGGTCTATTCAGAGCCCATTCAAGAAGGTCAGTAAAGAGTCGGATGGTTTGTAGCGGCCTCCCTTCGAATTCAGTGGCTTCACTTTTGCCAGGGCCCCTCCTTTTGGCCGCCTTTGCCGACGACCATGACGAGACCCAATTTCCAGTCGATACTATCAAGCTCTAATTGAGCGATCTCGCCCGCACGAAGACCGAGCCTAGCCAAAAGCAACAAGATCGCATAGTCTCGCCGACCCACTGGTGTGTCACAGTCGCAGCTCTTGAGAATCCGATCGACCTGATCTCGCGATAAGCCCTTTGGAATGCTTGCCAGCGACCAACTCGCCACCGCGGGAACAACGCCAGTGAGGTCCTTCGTTATCAGACCTGAAAGATGTAGGTATTGGAGCAATGATCGAACTGCGGTCGTAATGTTCCGCGCACCATCTGCGGTCTTTGCACAAGCCACTTCCCTTTGAATGAAGCTCAGAATCTGACCGGCATCAATCTTTGGCCAATCCACCGGGCCGGGGCCGAAACAATGATCGACAACCCGGCTGGCTATTCTTCGGCGCTGAACTATCGAAGCGACGCACAGCCCCCGCTCTTGATCGAGGAAACGCGCAAATCGCTGCAGGAATTCATCGTGCAGACTATGTGTCACCCTTGAAGTTCGGAAGACGGCGCCTTCCTGTTCCATGATGGCAAAGAGCCGCATTAGCGCTCTGCCCTCGCCACGCTTCACACATCCGTGCCGCCGCATGTAGGCATCGACGTCCGAGAGTGATGCCACTTGAATATCTTTCCGACGGCATAGCCATCTGCCGAAGTGGTCTGCAGCACGAAGCTGCACTCGAATCGTCCTTCGCCGAAAACCAGAATCCGCAAGTTGATCGGCGAGTTTCTGAACATAGGCACCGAGCGGCCCCGATCGGAACCGCTGGACAGTCTTCAAATCAGAGAAAAATCGTTCCATGGGTAACCTCCTGAACTCGGAGAATTACCATTTCTATGCGGAGTGACGTTCAAAAGATGGAAAGCTGACCACCAACGCTGCCACCGATTAATGGCGGCGTTTCAGCGGAGTCTGAGTCTGAACTCGGCATGCGCCTGGGGTCTTGCGTTGAAAGGCGCGGCTTGGATCAACGGCTGCACTGTGCGCTTCGTCATAACCAACAGCTCGGCGATCTGGCGCGCGCGCTGATGAAAGGTAATCATGTGCGCCTGTGCGCCCACCGTAACGCGGTCAAAGCACCGAACAAGAGATGATAGATCTCATGCGGTGAAATTCTGAATATGCAATGACTCCGCCGGGTAATTTCCGTCAATCTACGAAATGCCGGTATTACGTCCACTTGCCGAGCGCGAGAGATTCTAATGCTAATGTCGATGGCTGACCGAGTAAACCAATAGATTCCCGAACTGCTAGCATAGTGACTCATGAGCGATCTCCTTGCGGCGCGCGGACAGATGGCCATTTCACTTGCCTTTCACATCGTCTTCGCCGTCGCGGGCATTGCCATGCCGTTCATGATGGTGATTGCCGAAGCACGCTGGCTGAAGTGTGGCGACGCGGAGTATCGCGATCTTGCAAACCGCTGGGCGAAAGGCACGGCCATTCTGTTCGCCGTCGGCGCAGTCTCGGGCACTGTCCTCTCGTTCGAACTGGGACTCCTGTGGCCCCAGTTCATGAAGTGGGCGGGTGCCATCATCGGAATGCCGTTTTCGCTCGAGGGGTTCGCTTTCTTCACAGAGGCGATCTTCCTGGGTATTTACCTCTATGGCTGGAAGCGTGTTTCTCCGGCGGCGCACCTCGCAGCAGGCATCATTGTCGCCGTTAGCGGGGCCGCATCCGCGCTTTTCGTCGTCATAGCGAATGCATGGATGAATGCCCCTGCGGGTTTCCTGCTTCAAGACGGACAGCCCGCGTCCATTGATCCAATTGCGGCCATGATGAATCCAGCGGCGCTTCCTCAGGCGATCCACATGGTCCTGGCCGCATATGCGTCATGCGGATTTGCAGTGGCCGGAATTCACGCATGGCTCCTGCTGAAGAACCGTCACAGCCGATTCAACCGTTACGCTTTGCAGATCGCTTTCCTAACCGGCGGCGTGGCGGCCTGCCTGCAGCCCTTCAGTGGGGACTTCCTGGCACGTATGGTCGCTCACAATCAACCAGTGAAGCTTGCGGCCATGGAAGGTCAGTTTCAAACGGAGCGCGGCGCCTCTCTTCGCATCGGCGGAATGCCAAATGAGACCACACGGCGCACGGAGTATGCGATCGAGATACCGTATGGACTAAGCCTCCTCGCCCTTCACGATGCGCATGGAATGATAAAAGGACTCGAAGATTTCGCCCGCGACGACTGGCCGCCGGTCGTTGTCGTGCACGTGTCATTTCAGGTCATGGTCGCGGCCGGCTTCGTGATGATGGGCATGGCGGTCTGGGGTTTTCGGAAGTGGAAGAGGGGTCAGCTCTTCGATAGCGATCGTTTCTTACGGGCGCTGATGTGGACTTCTCCTCTGGGATTCATCGCGGTCGAGTCCGGCTGGGTTGTCACCGAAGTAGGACGTCAGCCATGGATCATCCATGGCGTGATGCGGACGGCGGATGCTGTGACACCCATGCCCGGCCTGGTCGTACCTTTTGTAACGTTCACGCTCCTCTACGTTTTCCTGTCTGTAGTTGTGGTGTGGGTGTTGCTGCGACAGTTCAAGGAGGCCCATGCTTGAGCTAAGCGCAGCACTGATCATTGCTATCGCGCTAAATGTATATGTGTTGACCGGGGGAGCCGACTACGGCGGCGGTGTTTGGGACCTTGCAGCCACCGGATCTCAGACCGAGCAGCAGCGCCAACTCATTGCAGAAGCCATCGGACCGATTTGGGAAGCAAACCACGTGTGGTTAATTCTAGTGATCGTCGTGCTGTTCACCGGATTTCCTCCGGTATTTGCCGCGATCAGCACAGGTCTGCATATTCCAATAACACTCCTTTTGATTGGAATCGTGTTGCGCGGCTCCTCTTTCGTTTTTCGCGCTTACGGACGTGAGACCGGTTCGGCGAGGCGGAACTGGGGGAGAGTGTTCGCGGTGTCGAGTCTGATTACGCCGATATGGCTCGGGGTCATTGTCGGCGCATTGGCGTCAGGCAGGGTCCTCGTTGTGCCGGGAAGTGCGTGGGACAACTTTGTTCGTCCTTGGCTGGCGCCGTTCCCGTTTGCCGTCGGTTTCTTTGCGCTGAGCATCTTTGCATTTCTTGCCGCCGTTTATCTCGCCGTCGAATCACAGGATCAACTTCGTGAAGACTTCCGGACGCGGGCATTGATTGCCGGCGCCGCCGTCGCGGTAATGGCGCTTATCGTCTTTGCCCTCTCGGAGGACGGCGCTCCGGGAATTCGGATCCGTCTCTCCGGAAGTTGGTGGAGCTGGCCGCTTCAGATTGCGACAGCGATCGCTGCTGCTGGAGCATGGTACGGGATCTGGATTCGCCGATTCGAATTGGCTCGAGGATGCGCTGTGCTTCAGGTCAGCTTCATTGTTTGGGGATGGGCTGTGTCGCAATATCCGTACATGGTGGCACCTTCATTGACGATCGCCAATGCGGCAGCTCCGCCACAGACGCTCCAACTACTGATCGGCGCGGTAGGAGCCGGAGCGTTGGTACTGTTACCGTCGTTCTACTACCTGTTTCGTGTATTTAAGGCACGCCACTCCCAGCGGCCCTCTATGAACGTGTGAATCTCAAAGATGAATCGGACAACTATCGACGATCGCACTTGAACACCCGCTTGTTAGAGATCCGTCCTTGAGCAGACGCCCGAAATTGTCTCCAAATAGCCGTATGATCGGTATCTCGTCTATTGAAGGGGCGAGGATTCCGGCCCCGGCGCTCACACCGTCCGTTCGATATTGATCTTGTCATTCCCCTCGCGGCTCCATTTTTCCGCCAAGCTACTGCGGATCGCCGCACATTGCGCCGGCTGAACGCGAACCTCCAGATACGGAAGCGACCCTGGCGAGAGTGACACCATGGATTTCAAGGGATGCCGCCAAAAGCTCATCCGACTCTCGACTGGCGCTGTCCTTGAATAGGCTTTTAATTAACCCAGTGAGCATCTGAGGAAAGGCATCACGATCGGTGCAAATACAAATACTATGCCGATTCGCCAGCCGACATGCTTTAGAAGAGTTTGAGTTGTACCGCACGCTCCAGCGTTCGTCGCGAAAACTCTTCATGCGGCGCGCCCGATCGCGCGCACCAGACTGAGCTTGGCCACATTATGGGCAAAGACGCTGCTGATGTAGTCCAGTTGAGCGCTGGCCACCGCATCCTGAGATTGCACGACGGCCACATTGTCGGACACTCCAGCGTCGAGCCTTTGGCGGGTTAGCATTAGAGTTTCTTCATTCACTTGAAGATTCTTCTGTGCGACGTCGATCTGGCTTGCGGC
>WNGJ01005794.1_pt1 | contig 13017 bp, 10 predicted proteins | sample 5400611 | NCBI WGS metagenome assembly WNGJ01 (sample SAMN13153375, study PRJNA577476) | soil metagenome | isolation source: 40 cm soil or saprolite under Garry oak tree replicate 1 | place: USA:California | collected 2016-06-15
GTGGCTGTGGCGGTGGCGGCGCCGCCGTTCCCGCCGTTTGTCGCGGGGCCGTTGGTGGCCGGACTGTTCGATGTACTGGCAACGGGGGTTTCTTTGCTTGTGGGGGTCTGTTCTGGTGTGAGTTCTGGGTTGTCCAAGTGGTGTGTTCGCTCCTTAGCTTGCCTGCGGCCTTGTCGCCCAGGTCCTTGGTTTCGTGGGTCCGGTGGGCGCATTCAGGTGCGCGCGCATCCGGCTGGTGAGAAGGGGAAAGGTTGTAGGAGCCAGTATACAGCGACATGCCGACTCTGACCACGCCCCAGACGGCCGAGCTCGTTGGGCTCTCGCGCGACATCCACGCCCACCCCGAGCTCGCCTATCAGGAGCGTCACGCGCTCGGCGCCATGAACGCATTTCTCGAGCGCCACGGTCACCGGGTCGAGCGCGGCATCGGCGGTCTCGAAACGGCGTTTCGCACCCGGGTCGGTCCGAAGGATGGTCCGGCGATCGCGCTCCTCGCCGAGTACGACGCGCTTCCCGACGTCGGGCACGGCTGTGGTCACAACCTGATAGCGATCAGCAACGTCGGTGCCTACCTCGTCGCCGCGGCGAACGCCGCGCGTCTCGAGGTGGGTGTCGAGCTGATCGGAACGCCGGCTGAAGAGAACGGCGGCGGCAAGATCGACCTGTTACGCAAAGGCATCTTTGACCGGATCCTCGCGGCGTTCTCGTCGCATCCCTCGGGACAGGGCGATTGGGTCGTCAGCGGTACTGGCCTAGGCGTCGTCGGAAAGCGCGTGACCTTCACCGGCGTCGCCTCACACGCGGGGTCCGCGCCGGAAAAAGGGCGCAACGCGCTGAACGCGGTCATCCGCTTCTTCGTTGGGATCGACGGGTGGCGCCAGCAACTCCAGGCCGACTCCCGCGTGCATGGCTTCATCAACGACGGCGGAAAGGCGATGAACGTCGTGCCATCGCGGGCGGAGGCGATCTTTGGACTCCGCGCGAAGGAACGCGAGACGCTGGATGGGATGGTCGAGCGGTTCGGCGACATCGCGAAGGGCGCCGCGCTCCTCACCGGCACGAAGGTCGAGATCGCGGAATATCTCCCGTACTACGAGCCGGTGAAGGCGAATCTGGCGCTGGGCGACGTCATCGCGGCCGAGCTCGAGCGGCTCGGCGTGACGCCGGTGCGCGGCGTTCTCGTCACCGCATCGACCGACCTCGGCAACGTCTCGACAAGGGTGCCGACGGACTGGGTGCGTTTCCCGGTGAGCGAGAAGCCCGTACCGGGGCACTCGGTCGAGATGCGCGATGCGAGCGCGAGCGATCTCGCGCACCACAACGCGATGATCACGGCCGAGGCGCTCGGCGCGGCCGCGGTCCGTCTCGCGACGGACAAGGCCCTCCGCGAGCGGATCACCAAATGAAGGACGGCTTCCGCGACGACCTGATCAAGCTCTCGCGCGAGATCAATGCCGATCCCGAGCTCGCATACGAGGAGCATCGCGCCGTCGGTCGCATCACCGCGCTCCTCGAGAAACATGGCCACACCGTGGAGCGCAATCTCGGCGGACTCGCGACGGCGTTCCGCTCGCGCGTCGGCCCGCCGGGGCCCGCGGTCGCGCTCCTCGCCGAGTACGACGCCCTGCCGGACGTCGGGCACGGCTGCGGCCACAACCTGATCTCGATGACGATCGTCGGAGCGTTCCTCTCCGCCGCGGCGAAGGCGAAAGATCTCCAAGTCGGGATCGAGCTCGTGGGCACGCCGGCAGAGGAGAAGGGCGGGGGAAAGATCGACCTGCTCGACAAGGGCGTCTTCAAGGACACGGTGGCCGCGCTCTTCTCGCACCCGGGCGCCGGAGGCAGTTGGAGCGTGAGCGAGAAGCTCCTCGGGATCATGGTGAAGCGCGTGATCTATGAGGGCCTCGCGTCGCACGCCGCCGTCTCGCCGGAAAAGGGACGCAACGCGCTTACCGCGCTCATCGCGCTGTTTGTGGCGGTCGACGGTTGGCGGCAGCACCTTCCGTCGACGGCACGCGTGCACGGGATCATCCGCGAGGGCGGCGTGGCCTCGAACATCATCCCGTCGCGAGCGGTGGGCGACTTCGGCATCCGCGCCGCAGACATGGGCGCCCTTGGGGAAATGGTCGCGATGTTCGAGGACATGGCGCGGGGCGCCGCGCTCCAGACGGGCACGAAGGTCAAGATCGAGGACGAGATGCGTGCATACCTGCCGGTCGAGGCGAATCAACTCCTCGGCGATGCGCTCGCGCAGGAGCTCGTTCGCCGCGGCAAGTCGCCCTCGCGCGGGCATCTGGTGACCGCGTCCGGAGACATCGGGAACGTCTCCCAAAAGGTGCCGACCGATTACATCGGCTTCCCGGTCAGCGCGCAGGAGATTCCCGGGCACTCGCACAAAATGCGCGAAGCGTCGGTGAGCGACTACGCGCACCAGAGCGCGTTCGTGGTCATAGACGTGCTCGCTGCGACGGCGCTCAAGGTCGCGACCGACAAGGCCTTCCGCGACTCGCTCCGCAAATGACAAAGGACCACAACGCGCGCAACCGCGCCGCGCGCGAGCGTCTTGAAGGCTTGATCGCGAGGGTGGGCGAGCGCGACGTCGTGGTAGACGGTGGCTGGACCGCAGCGGGGTTGCTCGCTCATCTCGCCTTCTGGGATCGTCTCGCGGTGGCGCGCCTCGAGAAGCATCTGCGTGAGGGAAAGCCGCCGATCTTCGCGACCGACGAGGTGACCGATCTCACCAATGCCGCGGCGATGCGGCAATGGAGAGACACGCCTCCGAGCGTCGCCGGAGCGCAGGCGCGCGAGGCGGCCGCCGCGATCGATCGGCTGATCGAGACCTTGCCAGCGGACAAGCTCGACGGTCTCAAGGCGCTTGGCCGCTCTTTCCTCATCGACCGCTCCGAGCATCGGAAGGAGCACCTCGACCAGATCGAACGCGCGCTCCGATGAGCGGCCCGGTGACGAACGATCTGGTCCATCCGGTCCCGCGCACCGAGTTCCCGAAAGCTCGCGCGCTCGAATTCGACTTCCCGGGCCTCGAGGTCGGCATTGCCGAGTACGAGGAAGGTCCGACCGGATGCACGGTCTTCTCCTTCGGCAGGCGTGCTTCCGTCTCGATCGACGTGCGCGGCGGATCCCCTGATGTGAGCGCGGGGCATCGTGAAGTCATCGAGGTGGTGTGCTTTGCCGGCGGCTCCTTGTACGGCCTCGAGGCTTCAGCTGGGGCTGCCGCGGAATTCCTCGCGAAGCGTGGCTACTCGACGAAGTGGACGGACATCGCGCTCGTGTCCGGCGCGATCCTCTTCGACTTTGGACGGCGCCCGAACGCGGTCTATCCGGACAAAGAGCTTGGCCGCGCCGCGGTCCGCGCGATGCGGCCGGGCGTGTTTCCCATGGGCGCGCGCGGTGCTGGTCGATCGGCGACCGCGAGCCACGGCGCCGGCGCGGAGCTCGCCGGACAGGGCGGCGCGTACCGGGGGTCCGGACCGACCAAGATCCTCGCCTTCGTGGTGGTGAACGCGTACGGGTGCATTGTCGACCGCACCGGGAAGATCGTGCGCGGGAAACCGGCCGGGCCAGTCGCGGGACGCGTTCCCGAATCCGCGAACACGACCCTTTCGCTCGTCGTGACGAACCAGAACCTCGACCACCTGCAGCTGCGGTCGATCGGCCGGCAGGTGCATACCTCGATGGCGCGCGGCATACAGCCGTTCCACGCGCGATGGGACGGCGACGTGAATTACATGGTCTCGACGCAGGAGGTCGCGAACCCCGACCTCGACGAGGTCACCCTGGGCGAGCTCGCGTCAGACGCGATGTGGGACGCGATCCTCGCGAGCTACGACACGTGAACTCTAGCCCGCGAGCTTCACGCTCCCGCATGAGAGTCCCCAGTACCGGTCCTGATCGGGCGGCATCGCGTTGGGGACGCTGACCGCGATCACGGCTCGGGTCGTCGACCAGAGCACGAGCTGCGACCTTGTCGACCAGCGGTGGACGTCTTCGACGGTGTCCCACTGAAGATCCGAGGCGAAGTCGGAGATCCCCCGCGCGACGATCTCGGAGGCGTCCTTCTCTTGACGGCACTCAACGGCATTGCCGTGACGCACCGATCCGCCGAACAGGAACATGACGGGCTTGCCGTTTTCCTCGACGCGGCGAAGCTCGCCGCGGTCGTACACGAGGAAGCTTGTCCACGTGGTCGACGCGCCGTGGCCCACCGAGACGATCGCGTCGTCGCACCTATCACCGTTCACGTCGGCCGTTCCAATGAGCGACGAGCTGTCGTCGACCGCATCGAGCGCAAGCTCGTGCATCGCACCCGTGGCGAGCACCAGGCGCGCGATCGCTTTCGGGGCTTGCCGTGCCGCGTTGATGCCCGTGATGAATTCCAGCCGGTCCGCGCGGCCATCGCAGTCGAAGTCCGCCTGCGCTGACGCGACCGTGTTGCCGAGGACAGCCAGCGACGCGCGCGGCGTCTGGGGCGGAGCGGGCGACGCGAAGGCGGGCGCGCTCGGCGACGGCATACCTCCACCCTCGCTCGGGGCCGTTTTTGAGTCGAAATCGGTGTTCGGGGTCGGTGCCGGAGCTGAAACGGCGGCCGCACACGACGCCACGAGGAGGCCCAACACCACCGGCAACAGGCGCCGCATTGCCATAGCGTGCGCTCGCGGTGTTAATGCGTCGTCAGAGTTATTGACACGCGAACTATTGCCACCGATGCGATTGGGGTCCTGCCTGGCTAGCGTTCCGCGATCGGCACCCAGCGCTTACCGGTCGGGCCGGTGTATTCGGATTCAGGGCGGATCAGCCGGTTGTCGCCGTGCTGTTCCATGATGTGCGCGCACCAGCCGGCCATCCGCCCGACCGCGAAGATCGAGGTCCCGAGGTCGGCGGGGATCCCGAGGAACGTGTACGTCGTGGCGGCGTAGAAGTCGACGTTCACGACGTTCACCTTTTCGGCCGCCGCTGGCGACATGCTCGGTCGCGCCTTCTCGATCGCCGCGACGAGGCCCTCCTGGATCTCGAAGTACCTGGGGCCCTTCCAATTCTTCGCGAGGTCTTGCGCGAACTTCCGGAGGAACTTCGCGCGCGGGTCCTCCGTCTTGTATACGCGGTGACCGAATCCCGAGAACTTGTACTTCGACGCGATGGCCCTCGCGACCCATGACTCGACGTGCTCGGGCGTACCGATCTCGTCGAGCATCTTCATCGTTCCGTCGGTCGCCCCACCGTGCAGCGGTCCCTTGAGAGCGCTGAGTCCAGCGGTCACCGCGGCGTGCATGTCCGCGAGCGTCGCCGCCGTGATCCGCGCCGCGAACGTGGAGGCGTTGAGGCCATGCTCGGCCTGGAGGATGAAGCACGCGTTCAGGATCTCGGCCGCGCGCGGATGCGCCTCGTCCAGCCCGGCCATACGCGCGAAGTTCGCGGCGTGCCCGAGCGTGGGGTCCGGCGTGACCGGCTGCTCGCCGCGGCGACGGCGGATGTATGTCGCGAGGATCGTCGGCAGCTTCGCCGTGAGACGGATGGCTTTCCGGTACTCGGCCTCGTGAGAGTTATCGCCTTCACCCGGATCCTCCACCGCCGACGCGGAGATGACGGTCCGTAAGACGTCCATCGGGGTTCCGCTCTCGGACATCTGCTGGAGGATCTCCCGCAGGAACGGCGAGAGCGCGCGGTGCTTGGTCAGCTCCGCTTTGAAGTCGCGAAGCTCCTCTTTGTTCGGAAGATCGCCATTGAGCAGGAGATAGGCGACCTCTTCGTACTCGGCCTTGCCGACGAGCTCTTCAATTCGGTAGCCGCGGTACTGAAGGAAGTTGTCGCTGACTGAGGAGATTGCCGTGGTGGTCGCCACCACGCCCTCGAGACCTCGCGGAGCCACCTTTTCCCGCTCGACGGCCACGGCCCGAGTGTCGCACAACCGTCTCGACGGCCTGGTTGTGCCGAAGGTCACAAGCCGTGGGACTTGCGACCCCAAACTGCCAGGGGTACAGTCCCGGCGGGACGGTCAGGCAGGCTAAACCGTCCGGGGAGGACGAAACATCCGCCACGCGCGCGCGTTCACTGGTTGAGCGCACGCTCAAGTTGTTAGCCCCTCATCCCACCCACCAGCGGAGGGCGGCGGCCGAAAGGCCGGCGCCCTTTCGCTATGGTTTCGGGCCTTACTTTTGAACCGAGGAAGGTTGCACCGCTGATCACACGCATGCGTATGGGCCTACGTCGCCGGGATCCCGTTTCGCGCGACCGCTACCGAGCGATCGCTCGGGGTGCGGGCGTTCGGGCTCCTGCGCGTCCGCGCTGGGTTGACGTGGCGCTTGCCGTGACGCTTGGCGTTGCGGCGGTCATCTTTCTTCCTCGTGCTTCCGTCGCCGTCGGGGCCGGGTTCGAACAGCTCGTTGCACAGGTCCAGTCGGCGATCCCACTGCTGCAGGGTCGCGGCTCGATCGACCTTCCGGCGGGCGGTAGCACGAGCATCGGCGCCGCGCCGATCGCGGATTCGTTACCCGCATACACGCGAGACCCGCAGCTCCAGCTCACGGGAAAGGTCCCGTCCTTCGCGCTGCAAGCCGGCCGTAGCGTGCAGGTCGTGCTCAACGGCGCGGTCGTCGCGACGACGCTTCTCGACCCGAGCGGCGCATTCAACGCGACGCTCGCGCTCAAGGAAGGCGCGAACTCGATCGCCGTCGCGCTCATCGCGGACCGCGACGTCGTTGCCGCGTCGTCGTACAACGTCGTGCTGGACCGCACGCCGCCGACCATGACCATCACGCAGCCGGCCACGGGAAGCACGGTCGACGCGAAGAACATCGTCGTCGCGGGGACGACCGAAGTGGGATCGACCATCACCGTGAACGGACGCATCGTCGTCATCACGCCCGAGGGTGGCTTTAGCGATTCGTTCTCCGCGGCACCCGGGTCCGTGCCGATCACCGTCGTCGCGCGCGATCGCGCGGGGAACGAGACGACGGAGAAGGTCACCGTTACCGCCCAGCAGGTGACGCAGACCGTCGGGTTGACCATCACGGTCACGCTCGACAAGGCGACCGCCAAAGTTGGCCAGGGCGTCCTCGCGACCGTCTACGTCGTCGGCACCACCGGACCACGCGCCGGCGTCCCGGTCACGTTGTCGGTCGGCGTCGCCTCGATCGGAACGGCCGTGACCGACGGCACGGGCACCGCGCGGATCCCGTTCATCGCACCAGCGACAGAGGGCGACACGAGCGTCGTCGTGCTCGCCTCCGGCTCATCGGGGAGGGCTTCACTCACCATCTCGCGTTAGGTTCGATACTCGCGCGAACGTGAGCGACGCCAACCTCGTCCTCTTCTCTCTTCTCGGCGGCACCGCGCTCCTGCTCTACGGAGTGCGGCTCGTCGGCGAAGGCCTGCAGCGCGCGGCGGGAACGCGCCTCCGACACGTTCTGTCGACGCTGACCGGTAATCGCGTGAAGTCGCTCCTCGTTGGGGCGGGAGTCACCGCGGTGTTGCAGTCCTCGAGCGCAACGACCGTGATGCTCGTCGGGTTCGCGTCGGCGGGCCTCCTCACGCTTCGCCAGACGATCGGCATGATCCTCGGAGCCGACATCGGAACGACGGTCACCGTCCAGCTTTTGGCGTTCGACCTTCTCCAGATCTCCCCGCTCCTCGTCTTCGCAGGCTGGCTCCTGTACGTCTCGGGCCGCGGCTCGGTGCGCTACGTCGGTCAGGCGATCCTCGGGTTCGGCTTTCTCTTCCTCGGCATGAAGCTGATCAGCGACGGCACAGCCCCACTCGCCACCAACGGGACCTTTCGCGACGTTCTTGGAGGGCTCACGGACCAGCCGCTCATCCTGCTTCTCATCTCCGCCGTATTCACCGCGCTCGTCCGCTCGAGCGCTGCGGTCATCGGCCTCGCGCTTTCGCTCGCCACGTCCGGCCTCATGCCGCTCGTCGGCGCGATCCCGATCATCTTCGGCGCGAACGTCGGCACGGCGGCCACCGCGGTCCTTGCGGCGGTCGGGCAGAACGCCGAAGCACGTCGGGTCGCGGCGACGCATGCGGCGTTCAAGATCATCGGAGTCGCGATCTTCTTTCCGTTCATCGGCCCGTTCGCTGACCTCGTGCGCCTCACCTCGCCCGATCTCCAGAGACAGATCGCGAACGCGCACACGATCTTCAACGTGGCGCTCGCGCTCGTCTTCCTCCCGTTCGCAGGGCTCGCTGCTGATCTCGTCACCCGGCTCATCCCCGAGTCGCGACGCACCGAGGCTGGGCCGATGTACTTGAATCCCGCGGTGCTCGACACACCGGCGGTCGCCCTCGGTCAGGCGCTCCGTGAGGTCCTTCGCATGGGTGACGTGGTCCTTCAGTCGTTGCGAGAGACGCGCATCGTGCTGGAGCGCAACGACGATGCGCTCATGCGCGAGGTCGTCGCGCGCGACGATCTCATCGATCGGCTCGAGGAGGAGATCAAGCAGTATCTGGTCAAACTGCGGGAGCACGAGCTCACCGAGGACCAGGCCGAGCGTGAGACCGCGCTCATCTTCGTCATCGTCAACCTCGAGGAGATCGGCGACGTGATCGACAAGAACTTCATGGAGCTCGCCGAGAAGAAGATCCGCGGCAACCACGTCTTTTCGGCGCAGGGCTGGCGCGAGATCGCGGACCTTCACGCGAAGGTCGTCGAGAACCTGGAGCTCGCGATGGGCGCCCTCGCATCCGGCGATCGCGAGGTCGCCGAGAAGGTGATCCGCCACAAGTCCATCGTGAACACGATGGAGCGGCAGCTTCGCGCCGCGCACATCCAGCGGCTCCACGAAGGACTGCGCGAGTCCATCGACACATCGAGCATCCATCTCGATCTGCTCGCGTCGTTCAAGCGCGCGAACTCGCTCGTCACGGGCATCGCCTACGCGGTGCTCGGACAGCACGATGCCTGATCAATCTCGGACCCTGTCCGAGACACGCCGCAGGCGCGTCGTGTTCAGTCGGCCCGGCAAAGCCGGGTCTCCTTCACGCTTTGAATAATCAATCTCGGACCCTGTCCGAGACACGCCGCGGGCGCGTCGTGTTCAGTCGGCCCGGCAAAGCCGGGTCTCCTTCACGCTTTGAATAGCGGTCGTGCTTTCGTCGGGACGTCGGGCTGGTCGTACAAGACATGGAAGCCGGTCTTCTATCCGCCGGAGGTGAAGTCCAAGGACTTCCTTCGCTACTACGGGACGCGCCTTGCGACCCTTGAGATCAATTACACGTTCAACCACCTGCCGACCGAGAAGAACATCGCCGACTGGCGTGAGGCCACCCCACCCGAGTTCCTCTTCGCGTTGAAGGCGTCGCAGCAGATCACGCACTACCGGCAGCTCCGCGATCCGGCGGAAACGCTGCCCCTGTTCTTCGAGCGAGCACGGCCGCTCGGCGATCGGCTCGGCCCGGTCCTGTTCCAGACGCCACCCTGGCTCCGGCGCGACGACGACCGGCTCGCGGGATTCCTCGCGTCGTTGCCGCGCGACCTGCGTTGTGCGCTGGAAGTGCGGGACCCATCGTGGTACGTCGACGAGGTCTACGAGCTCCTGCGCACCGCGGGCGTCGCGCTCGTGCATGCCGAAGGCGAGAAAGCGCCCTCGCCAGTCGCGACGCTCGGAACGACGTCGTCCTTCGCGTACGCGCGCCTCCGCAAGAGGGAGGGCTACACCGGGGACGATGTCGACGCTTGGGCCGCGCGCTTTCGTCCAATGCTCCAGGCGGGGAAGGACGTGTACGCGTACTTCAGACATGACGACACCGGCGCGAACGCGCTTTCCGCCGAGCGGCTGCGCGATCTGCTCGCGGCCTAGCATCCGGGTCGGAAGTGAGATGAGCGAGGAGCGATTTACTCGCGACGAGCGAAACCACCAGCCTTGAGCGCTTCTCCGCGGCCTAGCCGCGAGATTGAACGGAACGCTCGGTGGCTCGCGATCTCGGTCGCGCTCGGCAATCTGCTGGTGCCGTTGAACTCGACGATGATCGTGGTCGCCCTGCCGCAGGTCGCGCGCGACCTCAAGGTGGACGTCGCGGAGACGAGCTGGATCGTCACTTCGTACCTCATCGCGATGGCCGCGCTTCAGCCGATCGCCGGGCGGGTGGGGGACCGACTCGGCCGCCGCAACGTCATGCTCGCGGCGCTCGTCTATTTCGCCCTCGCGTCGGCCGGCGCCGCCGCCGCGAGCTCGATCCTTCTCCTTGCCGTATTCCGCATCAATCAGGCGATCGCGGCGGCCGCGCTCGTCCCGAATGGGCTCGGCCTCCTGCGCGAGGCCATCCCCAGTGGCCGGCGTGGCGCGGAGTTCGGGATCGTGAGCGCCGCGACGGCGGTCGGCGCGACGGTCGGGCCGCTCGTCGGCGGATTCCTCGCGGCGATCGACTGGCGCTGGATCTTCCTCGTCAACGTTCCGCTCTGCGCGGCGGGGCTCGCCCTCTCGTGGCGCGTCCTGCCACCGAGGGCCGCTCGCGAGACCGCGCGGTTCGATCTGATTGGCGCCGTCGGACTCGGGGTGGTTCTGCTGGCGGCGGCCTGGGTGCTGGTCTCGTTCGGCCGCGCGGTGGATCCGGTGACGGTCGCGATCGGCGTAGCGATCCTGCCCGCGGCGGTCGCGCTTCTGCGTTACGAGTCTCGCCATCCCGACCCGGCGCTCCCGCCGTCGCTCTTTCGCATCCGCGCGTTCGCGGCGGCGTGCGCGACGGTCGCGTTCCAGAACCTCGCGATGTACGGGACGCTGCTCGCGCTTCCAGTCGCCCTCGCCGGCGCGAGCGTGCGCAGCGGGATCGCGCTCGCCGCGTTCTCGGGCGGCTCGATCATCCTTGCGCCGCTCGGCGGGCGCGCCGCCGATCGCTACGGGCCGCGTCTTCCGACCGTCGCCGGCGCGCTCCTGCTCGGCGTCGGGCTCACGCCCCTCGCGATCTCCGCGGGCCAGCTCCCCCTTGAGCTCCTCGCGGGGACGCTCGCGTTCGCCGGCGTCGGGCTCGCGCTCACGTTCCCGTCGATGCGGCTCGCGGCCGTCGAGGTCGTGCCCGAGCGGTACGCGGCCCTCGCATCCGGAGTGTTCTCGACGAGCCGCTACTTCGGCGGAATGCTCGGATCCATCGCCATCGCGATCGCGCTCGGCGGCTCGCCCTCGACCGATTCGCTGCGCGCGCTCTTCTGGGTGTTCACCGCGGCTGCGTTCGCGGCCGCGATCCCGAGCCTCGCGCTACCCGGTCAGGGCATGGCGCACGTGGAGCCGATCGCCGAAGAGGTCGCGGGCTAAGCCGAAAGACGTCGAACGATTCCGGCGGACCCGTCGACCTCGAGCGGCTCGCCGTCGACGAGCGTCGAGAGCGCCACCCCCGTCCCGACCACGGCGGGAACCCCGAACTCACGCGCGACGACCGCGGCGTGAGAGAGCGCGCCTCCGACTTCGGTAACGACGGCGGCAGCGCTTGCGAACAATGGGCTCCACGAAACGTTCGAGGCCTGGCACACCAGCACGTCGCCAGCTTTGAACTTTCGAAAGTCCGCCTGGTCGCGGATGAGCCGCGCGGGTCCTCGCCCGATTCCCCCGGAGGCGGCGACTCCCCGCAGCACGCGGGAGGGGTCCGTCTGCGTCTCCCGGTATAGGAGGAAGCCTTGTCCCGCCATCCGCGTGCTCGACTCTCGCTGCCACGCGGGTGCCGGCGCACCGATGGTCTCGGGAGCCTCCATCTCGTCCCACCTTCGGTGCTCGGCCTTGCGCTCCGCGATGATCGCCGAGAGATCGGTCGGGGCACGCAGCGCCTCGCGCACCTCAGATACGTAGAGGAAGAAGATCTCCTCCGCATCGCGCAGCGCACCGTCGCGAACAAGGCGCATCCCGAAGCGCCGCACTGCGCGGCCCATCCGCGCCTGGTTGCGACGATCGAGCCAGTAGTTGTGCTCCTCGCTGAGCGGACCGGCCGAAGACATCGCGGCGAGAACCTCCTCGAAACGCGCGAGGTCGACTGGGCGCGCGGCAAGATGCTGCCGCGCGCGCCGAACGATCTCGTCCGCGTCGCGGCGCTGCCGCTCGAGACGGGCGCCGGGGTTCGGGCGAGGCTTGAGAAGACGGATGCGTATGACGCCGAGGAAGAGCGTTGGATCGTCGGACCACGACAGGATTCCGAGCCCTTCGCTCGGCTGACCGATGTGGCCGTGGACGGCGAGGAACGCGTCGACGGCTCGCCCAAAGCTCGGATCCGCCGCGTCGACCTCTTTTATCGTCGCGCCTCGCGCGATTGCCTCGGCAGCTGGATGAGACGCTCGGGCCTTTTCGGTAAGGGCCGCAAGATCCACGTCCAACCGCTGGAGGGCCGGCGCCAGCGCCTGCGTCACGCTGAACGCGTCCAACGCGGGGCCACCGACGAGCTCCTCGTAGATCTGCCCGAACTCATCCGTAACGGTGTATGTGGCCGCCGTGACGAGCATGTGGATCGTCCAGGCGCGTTTGTGCCGGCGCCAGAGGGCGTCCCACGCTGCGGCGGCCTCGTCGCGTCCCATCGGCGCCGGATCGAGCGCGGCCATCCACTCGTACATCTCGTTCAGCTCGGGCAAGAACCGCTCGTCCCAATCGCGCCGGATCCGCCGCGCGAGGCGCCTCCGCCGTCCGATCGCGTTCAGCTGGTGCTGCGGCATCTCCTCGGGTGGTCGAAGTGGTTTCGCGCTGTTGTACATCCGCCCGTTGAATGCCCCGACCCGCGCCAGTACCGGCGGGCCCAGCTCCTCGTCGCGTTTGCGCATCCCGTACGACGCGCCGTGGAGGGTGTAGTCGATGCCGAGTGGTGTGCGCACGCTGCACTGATGTGCGTCGTCGCGACGCCAGACGAGGTTCGCGTCGTCGGGATCCTGCCAGGTGATCGGGAAGAGCCGGCGCACTGTTCCCGCCGAGGCGTCGACCTCGAGCGGCTCGCCGTCGGTGAGCGTCGAGAGCGCCCCGCCGGTGGCGACGACGCACGGAACGCCGAACTCGCGCGCCACGACCGCGGCGTGACAGAGTGAACCGCCGATCTCGG
>WNGJ01005795.1_pt1 | contig 13017 bp, 9 predicted proteins | sample 5400611 | NCBI WGS metagenome assembly WNGJ01 (sample SAMN13153375, study PRJNA577476) | soil metagenome | isolation source: 40 cm soil or saprolite under Garry oak tree replicate 1 | place: USA:California | collected 2016-06-15
CCCTTTTTGAAGGCGTCGACGGTTCAGCCGAAGATCAGCTCATGGCGGTGGGATCATCCCTGCTTCGCACGCTGTTGAGGCCGGACGTCCGAAATGTCGAAGCCATGATCATGGCCGACAACACGAATCAAAAGTCGTTATGCAAGCTCCATTACGAAGCCCGCCCCGCCCATGTCATCGCCCAAATCGAGGCCCTGTTGCGCCAGTTGCACGCAAAGGCGCTTCTGAACGTGCCCGATCCTCTCCGGTCCGCCCGCTTGTTTGCCGCGCTTTTCAAAGGATCCGATCTCCTGATGATCGCACGCTTCGATCAGGCGAGAGCAGAGGACGAAATCGAATCCTATTGCCGGTCGGCGGTCGCCATGTTCATCGCCGCGCACGGTAGCAACGACCACGGAGGCGGACATTTGCCTGCCCCAAGGTCAAAAAACAAAATTTGAATCGTGCGTGACCGATGTTGTCAAAATAACCGAGGCCGGTTTGAAGGCGGACTGGATTCGGGGAATGCGCTGCCGAGGGTTCGCCGCTTCCGCTTGAGCGGCAAGAAGCCGGCGAAAGAGCCGGCCGTGAAGAAGCGGTCCGACGCGACGTGCGGCGCGCATTTCGGAAAGGTGAACATCGCGGTGATGGAGAGAACCTGACGTTGCCAATCCCGCTACTACGATGCGCTCGAAGTCCAGCGCAAGGCGCACCGTTTGAGCGAGGACGGCCATGTATTCCCTCTCGCGAAATCTGTCCTCCGAACCTACGGTCAAACCCACGGCTTGCGCAAAGACCACGAGCAAAAATGTGGATGTGGCCACATCCGCTTTGTCGCGCGACCTATTGTTTTTGCTGTCGCTTCGGACGACCGGATACTGAGGGACAACTGCCATGGCGGAGGAACCCTCCCCCTAACCCACGGCGAAAAAACTCCAGCTTTCGCGGAGAATTAGCGCAACATCGCAGGGTTCTTCGGTGATTTCGCGGTGGATTCGAACGATCGGATACTGGAAAGAACTGTAGCGTAGAAATGGCGGAGAGAGTGGGATTCGAACCCACGGTACAGTTTCCCGCACACACGCTTTCCAAGCGTGCGCCTTAAGCCACTCGGCCATCTCTCCGGATGCCCTCTCTTGAAGCGGCATGATGATTTTTGCAAGTGAATGCGGTGGGCGGCGTCCGCAATTCAGTTAAAAGCTTGAAAAATAATGATATCTTACGTCCCTGGACCAGCCTTCGACCTGCCGGCGACCCGCCGCGATGAACCGAAAATCGCCCAAAGCCTATGATTGAGAAAATCGCCCAAAGCCTATGATTGAAAAGTCCATGAATGATTTGCAGGCTCAACCGCGGGCATGGAGGGACGCATGAGAGTCAATCGGGCATTGGCATTGGCGGTCTTGACCGCGGCACTTGGCTGGGCTGGAGCGGCCAACGCCCAGCACTGCACCCGCCAGGGCAACGACGTGACCTGCGACGACGGACGGCGCGGCGTTCTGGAGGGCGATGCCATCCTGTGGCCCGACGGCACCCGGTCGAGCTCATCGCCGCATCCGAGCGTCATCATCGGCAACAAATCATCGGTGCATATCGGGCCCGGCGTGTTCGTCGGCAAGGGCAACGGCATGGTGCCGCTGGATGACCCGAACGCGCCGAACAAGACCCGTTGCGCGATCGTCGATGGGGTCTCGTACTGCTATTGAGCACCATGAGAGTGATCGCGTAGCGGCAACGGAGATACGCTCGCGGACGCCAATCCAAAATTCAATCGCGCAAGCGTCTTCAATCGCGCAAGCCTCAATGATATCGCGCGCGCGATTGAGCCGCGCGAGCCGGCCACACTGACGGCCTGCCCGCAATGACCGGCTCGGCGGCCACCTTGCCGGCCTGGCTGTCGCGCAACGCCTCGATGAAATCGGAAAACCATTGCTGGATGGTCTGGCTTCGCAGCTTCTTCATCATCGCTTCATATCGCATGCGCCGCTCGGCCACCGGCATCGACAGCGCGACCGCGATCGTTCGCGCCATGCCGTCGATATCGTGCGGGTTGACCAGAAGCGCGGCATCCAGCTCATTGGCGGCGCCCGCGAATTTCGACAGCACCAGCACGCCGGGATCAACCGCGTTCTGGGCTGCGACATATTCCTTGGCAACCAGGTTCATGCCGTCGTGCAGCGGCGTCACCACGCCGACCTGCGCGGTGCGATAAAGTCCGGCGAGCACGGCCTGGCTGAAACCCTTGTTGAGATAGCGTATCGGCGTCCAGTCGACTTCGCCATGACGGCCGTTGACGTCGCTGACAAGCCTTGCGACCTCGTCCTGCAATTTGCCATAGGCCTCGATGGAGCCGCGCGAGGGCGTGGCGATCTGCAACAGCGACACGGTGCGCGCCAGTGCCGGCCGCTCCGTCCACATCCGATCGAACGCGCTGATGCGGTTGATGAGGCCCTTGGAATAGTCGAGCCGATCGACCCCGATCGCGAGCTTTTCGCCGTTCAAGCTGCGCCGCAGCCGCGACACATCCGGATGCGTGATCGACTTGGCGGCATATTGCGCGAATTTCTCGGCATCGATGCCGATCGGGAAGACAGCCAGCCGCGTCCGGCCGCGGCGTGACACGACGACATCGCCGCGGACCAGCAAGCCGAGATTTTCACGCACAAAGGACAGGAAGTTCCCACAGTCCTCTTCGGTCTGGAAACCGATGAGGTCGTAGGCCAGCATCGCCTCGATCAGTTCGCGATGATGCGGCACGCCTTCGATGATGCCGCGTCCGGGCCATGGCGTATGAAGGAAGAAGCCGATCGGACTGGTGACGCCGAGATCGCGCAACTCCGCGCCGAGCGCCAGCAAGTGATAGTCCTGCACCCAAAACGCCGTGTCCGGCTTGTCGAAGCGCAACAGCGCGCGCGCCATGAACGCGTTGACTTCGCGATAGGACAGATAGTCGCCCTGCGACACGCAAATCAGATCGCTGCGCGAATGCAGCGCCGGCCACAGCGCCGAATTGGCGAAGCCTTCATAGTAGCCACCGTAATGCGCGGCCGGCAGATCGAGCAACGCCAGCGCGCCGGAACCGAGCGCCTCGATTTCGGCAAAAGGCTCTTTCTGGAATCCGTCCCGGACCCGGCCAGAGGAACCGACCCAGATCGCGCCGGATTTCTCAACCACCGGCAACAACGCAGCCGCCAACCCGCCCGTCATGGGCTCGTTGGCTTTCCCCCGTGCAACACGATTTGAGACGACGACGAGGCTCAAAGGTTCCCCTCCTGGTGGTCCGCGGTCATTTAACTTCTATTCATCAATGTGGTTCCTCATCACTTTTTCAACGGAATGAAACCGAATTCGGGCCCACCCGGGGTGGAACAAGGGCGGAAGTGAAGGCGAAAACCGCCGCAGGAACAGTTTTGAGTACGATTGAACCGATATCCGTCGATCGGACGGCAACAAATCAGGAATGCGTGAGGCCGATTATGGCCGCGTCATGGCGCGTTCATCGTCGAGCAGACTGGCGAGGAACTTCCGCACATCGCCCGGCGAATCAAAATGACCTGCCACACCCTGCGCGCGCCGCCCGACGGAAAACGCGAGACCGTCGAAATCGGGCATGATCGCGAACACGGATTCGTCTGTGACATCGTCGCCGATGAACAATGGCCGGCGGCCTTCAAACGGTTCGCGCGTCATCAATTCGCGCACACCGCTCGCCTTGGTGAAACCGGGGTGCTTGATCTCGCAGACGCATTTTCCCGGCAGCACTTCCATAGGCGCATTCGGCAGATCGGCCTTGATGAGCGAGACCGCTTCGAAGATCGCCGTCTCGGCATGCGGCGCAAGGCGATAGTGCAGCGCCAGCGAATATCCCTTGTCTTCCAGCAAGATTCCGGGACTGAGGTGCGCGATCGCCGCGAGGCGGCGTTTCAATTCCTTGTCCATCGGCGGCGCATGGGTGACGACGGCATCGCCATCGACGGCGAGACGCATTTCCGCGCCGTGACCGCCGACCGCCGAAAACTGTTCAGGCGCGAAGATCAGGTCGATGTCGTTCAGCGAACGCCCGCTGACCAGCGCGAGCGCGCCCGACGTCCGCTGCAAGAGACGATTGAGGTCGGTCGCGAGATCCGGCGGCACCCACACTTCGCGCGGCGTCGGCGCGAGATCCAGCAGCGTGCCGTCGATGTCCAGCAAGATCGCCATCCGGCTCAAATCCGGAACGAGCGCGCGCAGTGAAGCGACGGCTTGCGGCCGGTCCGCCTCTCCCTCCGGGCGATCGTGCTGCGATGGCATGTCGGCCAAGTCCCGATTCAAGTCCCGATTCAAGTCCTCGTTCAGATCCTCATTCACGTCATTCTACTCCACAAAGGCAAGCGGCCGCGCCACCGATTCCAGCGGTTGCCGCTCCGCCGCGACGGCATAACGCCACGCAATCACGGCCGCCGCGATCATGAGCGCGGCCCCGAGCAGATAGCCAGCAAAAACACTGCCGCGCGAACCGGTATCGATCAGCACGCCGAACAGCGCCGGTCCGATCACGCCGCCGATGCCCGTTCCCACGGCATAGAACAATGCAATCGCCAGCGCGCGCACCTCCAGCGGAAAGGTCTCGCTGACGGTGAGATAGGCCGCGCTCGCGGCAGGCGAGGCAAAGAAGAAGATGATCATCCAGGCGACGGTCTGGCTTTGCGCACTCAACGCGCCGATCGAGAACAGATAGCCGGAGATCGCCAGCAGAATGCCCGACACGCCATAGGTCAGCGTGATCATCGCGCGGCGCCCGAGCGTATCGAACAACCGCCCGAGCAGGAGCGGGCCTAAGAAATTTCCGGCGGCGAAGGGCAGGATGTACCAGCCGACCTGATCCGAACCGATGCCGTAGAAATCGGTCAGCACCAGTGCAAAGGTAAAGAAGATCGCGTTGTAGAAGAACGCCTGCGCGGCCATCAAGGCAAGCCCGACCAGCGCGCGCCGCCGATACGAGACAAGCAGCGTCCGCGCGACTTCGCCGAGCGGAGTGTGGTCGCGCATCCTCAGGCGTATCTTCGCAAAGGCGGGCTGGCGCTGGTCCTCGCCCTGATCGTGGCCTTGGTCTTGGGCATGCCCGATCACGGATTTCTCGATCTCATCGACGATGGCATGCGCCTGGTCGGGACGGCCGTGGATCATCAGCCAGCGCGGGCTTTCCGGAATCCACATCCGCATGACGAAAACGATCAGGCCGAGGCAGGCGCCGGTGAGATAGGCAAGCCGCCAGCCGACATCGGCCCCGGCAATCGCCGGATCGAGCAAGACGATCGCGCTTGCGGCGCCGAGCGCGGCGCCAATCCAGAAGCTGCCGTTGATGACGAGATCGGTCCAGCCGCGATAGCGCGCCGGCACCAGCTCCTGAATGGTCGAATTGATCGCGGTGTATTCGCCACCGATGCCAGCGCCGGTCAGAAAGCGAAATAGTGCGTAGCTTGCGACGCTCCAGGACAGCGCGGTGGCGGCGGTCGCGGTGAGATAGACCGCAAGCGTGATGAAGAACAGTTTCTTGCGCCCGATCCGGTCGGTCAGCCAGCCGAAGCCGAGCGCGCCGAGCACGGCGCCCGCGAGATAGGCGCTGTTGGCGAGGCCGACGTCGAAGTTGGAGAAGTGCAGCGTCGGGCTTGCTTTCAGCGCTCCGGACAATGCGCCGGCAAGCGTCACCTCCAACCCATCAAGAATCCAGGTGATGCCGAGCGCCAGGATGACACGGGTGTGAAAGCCGCTCCACGCCAAGCTGTCGAGGCGCGAGGGAATGCTGGTCTCGATGACGCCCTCATCGGCAGGCGAGGCGGAAGCGGACATGTTGGCGGCATGATGGGATGCCGAACCGTGCTGCACATTCATTCGATCGGCCCAATACCGAAACACCCTGGGAAGGCGACGTTTCCAGGGTATTCAGGCGCGGTAGCGGTAAATCTCATACCTGCCACATTATTTTAACGCCTCGACGACGTAAGGGTTCCCGAATGAGGGCTTGAGGAACGGATTGGCTTGGCGCTCGTTTTCGCTTCAAATGCACGGAGTTGACGATGGTCGCGCGCAAGAAGCCTGCCTCCTCGCGGAGAGCACCGGCTCGAAAAACCACAAAGAAGACGACGCGGAGGGGCGCGACAAGACGCTGGTCGCAACGCGTCACGCAAGAGAGCGACGCGCTCGATCTGCAGCGCGGCGTATTCAAGCTGACCAGCGCGAAGAAGATCGCCGCATCGCTGAAGCGCTCGGCGGAACGCAGTTCGCGCCGCAAGTCCGGCGCCTATCGCTCGGCGCTGTCGATGCTGACCTTTTATATCAACCGCGCCGGCAAGAACTTGCCGAAAACCCAGCGCAACCGGCTCGAGCGGGCGAAGGCGGAGTTAAAGCACGAGTTCGGGAGGGAGTAGCAATCGTCATTCCGGGGCGGCGCGAAGCGCCGAACCGGGAATCCATTCGACCACAGCGGCTGTGTTGGTAAGATCGTCATTGCGAGCGAAGCGAAGCAATCCAGGAGTCTGTCCAAGAAAGAAAGTCTGGATTGCTTCGCTTCGCTCGCAATGACAGCGTAATTAATCTACGCCGCGCGAATATTCCCCATGAAGCGGTCGAGTTCGGTCTTGAGCCGCGTGCTCTCGCTGGACAGCGCCTTGGCCGAACTCAAGACGTCCCCCGAAGCCGAGCCGGTTTCCGTGGCCCCGCGATTGACCTCGACGATATTGGCGGCGGCCTCGCGGGTTCCTTGCGCCACGCTCTGGACGTTGCGCGCGATCTGCTGGGTCGCGCCGCCCTGCTGCTCGACCGCGCCTGCGATCGACGAGGCGATGCTCGAAATCTGGCCGATGGTCGCGCCGATCTCCTTGATGGCCGCGACCGATTCCTGCGTCGCGCCCTGCATGCTGGAAATGTGATGCGAGATCTCGTCTGTCGCCTTCGCCGTCTGCTCGGAGAGCGACTTGACCTCGGCGGCGACGACGGCAAAGCCGCGACCGGCGTCGCCGGCCCGCGCGGCCTCGATGGTGGCGTTCAGCGCCAACAGGTTGGTCTGCTCGGCGATCGCGGTGATCAGCTTGACGACGTCACCGATCTCCTGCGCCGCGCGCGACAATTTGCCGATACGCCCGTCGGTTTGCTCGGCCTGGACAACTGCTGCCTCAGCGATCCGGTTGGACTCGCGGACCCGCCTGCCGATCTCATCGACCGACACCGACAATTCCTCGGTCGCGGAGGCCACCGATTGGATGCTGCCGGACGCCTCTTCCGAGCGGCCCGCGGCCTGACCTGACAGGCGCTGGGTCGCTTCCGCAGTCCGCGTCAGCGTGCCCGCGGCCTGCTCCAGATGCGCCGCGGATGCCGAAACGTTCGACACGATCGCGCCCACCGCCGCCTCGAAGTCGTCGGCGAAGCGAATGAGCTCGGCGCGGCGCGCGGCGCCGGCCGCCTTGTTCTGGACGTCCTGGGTAGCGGCGTCGCGTTCAGCCTTGGCGGCGGCCTGCACCTTGAATTCCTCCACCGCGCTCGCCATCTCGCCGAGTTCGTCCTTCCGCCCGAGCCCCGGCAGCACGACATCGAAATTGCCGCCAGCGAGTTCGCGCATCGCCTCGCACATCGCCGTCATCGGCTTGGAGATGCCCCTGCCGAGCAGCAGCGCCAACAAGCCGCCAAGCACAAAGCCGCCGGCTGCCAGCATGACGATCAGCCGCTGGGTTTCGCCGATGATATTGTTGGTCTCCGCTTCAAGCCTTTGCTGCTCGGAGCCCAGGTCCGCCTTCATCGCACTCGAGCCCTGCATGATCGCGCCCGCGGAGCCTGACATCGCGGTGACGAGATCGTCGATCGTTTTTGCGTTCTCGACCAGCATTGTGAGAGCCTGCCGATATTCGCCAAGCAACCCGGCGGCCTCTTTCAGCCCGGCCACGAGCGTCGCGTCGGTCGTGGAAATCGCCTGCAGCGCGTGTTCGACGAATTTCAGGCGCGCCAGCGCGCTGGTCGCAACCGTCTGGTCGGAATTGATGACAAAGGTATTGGCGATCGCGATCGCGGCCTGGAATTGCGCGGTCACCTGCTTGGCGCCGAGTTCGGCCGCGGGCAGCTCGGCCTCGGCGGCGTTACTGGCGACATCGTCGAGCTTGTAACGCAGCATGTTGGCGTCGCGTGCGAGCTGATTTTGCGTCACCAGCGCGCTTTCGCGCTTGACCTTGAGGATCTCGGAAAAGGTCGACGCGAAATTCTTGAATTCGCCGGCGAGCCGGTCCAGCCCCTCGCGCCGGGCCGGCTTCCGCGTGCCCTTCAACGCTTGATCGATCGCGTCTTTCAGATTGGCCTCGGCCGAAAGCGCCGCCTTGGCGTCGTCTTCCTTGCCCGTCACCACATAATATTTCACCAGCGAGCGGTAGGATATCAGCTCGCGGTCGATATTGCGGGCAAGGTCGGCCTCCGACACGCTGTTGCGGTAGGACGCCACGGCAGACGCGATGTGCTCGAAGCCGAGATAGGCGATGCCGAGGCTTGCCGCCGAGACCGCGAGCACCACGACGAAGCCGAGCATCACCTTGGCACGAAATCGGAAGGCCGGAAATCTCAAGAACCGCGACCGCGGCCGAATGCCCCCTGACCACCCCTCCACCCCGAACTCCCGTTTTCTTGTTCGAAAACCGGCAGGCGCCGGTCAGCCCCGGCGCCCAGTCCCCCGCGCAAACTTAGGCCACAATGGATAAGAGCCGGTAAATTGCGCGTGTCTCTGGTCTGCGACCGGCGTCAAGGCGCGCGTGCCGCATCCGTGCCTCCATCCGCGCGAGGGGGGAGACACGCGACATCACAATGACTTCCGCGACGAAAATCCTAGTTGCAATGTTCCCTGCCCCTGTCTCTAATTGGAATAACTAAAAATCATCGGGAGGCATCACACGTGTCGACAATCAAATTGACAGTGAACGGCAAGGCGGTCTCGGTCGAGGTCGAGGACCGCACGCTGCTGGTCCATCTCCTCCGTGAGCATTTGAACCTGACAGGGACCCATGTCGGCTGCGATACGAGCCAATGCGGCGCCTGCGTCGTACTCATCGATGGCCAGGCGGTAAAATCCTGCACGGTACTGGCCGGACAGGCCGCGGGTTCCAGCGTCACCACCATCGAGGGCATCGCCAAGGGCGATGAACTGCACCCGATGCAGGCGGCCTTCCGCGACAATCACGGCCTGCAGTGCGGCTACTGCACCCCGGGCATGATCATGTCGTCGATCGACATCGTCCATCGATATGGCGGCCAGCTCGATGAGGAAACCGTCCGGCACGAGCTTGAAGGCAACATCTGCCGCTGCACCGGTTACCACAACATCGTCAAGGCGGTGCTGGATGCGGCCGGCCGCATGAAGGTCGCGCAAGCCGCCGAATAGCCTCGGCACGATCGCCGAGAGCGTGAAATCAAGACCGCCAGCTTCGATGGAAACGGCGGGGAACGAACTCCGACGGGGAGACCAGGGACATGGGTGTAGAAGGCATTGGCGCGAGCGTCGTGCGCAAGGAAGACAAGCGTTTCATCACTGGCAGAGGGCGCTACGTCGACGACGTCAAACTGATAGGCATGACCTACGCCCATTTCGTGCGCAGCCCGCATGCCCATGCGAAGGTCAAGAGCGTTGACTCTTCCGCTGCGATGAAGATGCCGGGCGTGATCGCGGTGCTGACCGGGAGCGAGCTGGTTGCAGATAAAATCGGCAACCTGATCTGCGGCTGGGCGATCACCTCCAAGGACGGCAGCCCGATGAAGATGGGCGCGTGGCCCGCGATGGCGCCGGAGACCGTGCGCTTCGTCGGCCAGGCGGTCGCGGTCGTCATCGCCGAGAGCAAGAACCAGGCCCGTGACGCGGCCGACGCCGTGGTGGTCGATTACGAGGAACTGCCTGCGGTCGCCGACATCAAGGCGGCGATCGCGCCGGGCGCGCCGCAGCTTCACCCGGAGGCGCCGGGCAACGTCATTTACGACTGGCACCTGGGCGACGAAGGCGCGGTGAAGGACGCCTTCAGCAAGGCGGCCAACGTGGTGACGCTCGAACTCACCAACAACCGCCTGGTCCCCAATGCGATGGAGCCGCGCGCGGCGGTCGCTGACTATGACGCGGCCGAGGAGCATTACACGCTCTACACCACCTCGCAGAATCCGCATGTGGCGCGGCTCGTGCTGTCGGCGTTCTACAATATTGCGCCGGAGCACAAGCTGCGGGTCATCGCACCCGACGTCGGCGGCGGCTTCGGCTCGAAGATCTACATCTATCCGGAAGAGATGGTGGCGTTGTGGGCCTCCAAGAAGGTCGACCGCCCCGTGAAGTGGACCGGCGACCGCTCCGAGGCCTTCCTCACCGACGCCCACGGCCGCGACCACGTCACGCATGCCGAAATGGCCTTCGACAAGGACAACAGGATCACCGGGCTCCGGGTCAAGACCCACGCCAATCTCGGCGCCTACATGTCGCTGTTTTCCTCCTCGGTTCCGACCTATCTCTACGCCACGTTGCTGTCGGGCCAGTACAACATCCCGGCGATCTATGCCGAGGTGATCACGGTCTACACCAACACGACGCCGGTGGACGCCTATCGCGGCGCCGGGCGGCCGGAAGCGAGCTATCTGCTCGAGCGGATGCTGGAGACGGCGGCGCGGCAGTTGAAGGTCGATCCGGCGGAGCTTCGCCGCAAGAACTTCATCACCCAGTTCCCGCATCAGACCCCGGTCATCATGACCTACGATACCGGCGACTTCAACGCATCGCTCGATGCCGCGATGAAGGCGATCGATTACGCCGGCTTCCCGGCGCGCAAGGCAAAGGCCAAGTCCGAAGGCAAGCTCCGCGGCATCGGCTTGTCCTGCTACATCGAGGCCTGCGGCATCGCGCCGTCGAAGGCGGTCGGCAGTCTCGGCGCCGGCGTCGGCTTGTGGGAATCGGCCGAAGTCCGCGTCAACCCGGTCGGCACCATCGAGGTCCTGACGGGATCGCACAGCCACGGCCAGGGCCATGAGACCGCTTTCAGCCAGCTCATCGCCGAACGGCTTGGCGTGTCCATCAACCAGGTCCAGATCGTCCATGGCGACACCGACAAGGTGCAGTTCGGCATGGGCACCTACGGCTCACGCTCGGCGGCGGTTGGACTAACCGCGATCCTGAAAGCGATGGAGAAGGTCGAGGCCAAGGCCAAGAAGATCGCAGCCCACGCGCTGGAAGCCTCTGAAGGCGACATCGTCATCGAGAACGGCGAGTTCAAGGTGACCGGCACCGACAAGTCGATCGCGCTGCCGATGGTCGCGCTCGCCGCCTACACCGCGCACAACCTGCCCGACGGCATGGAGCCGGGATTGAAGGAGAGCGCGTTCTACGATCCGACCAACTTCACCTTCCCGGCCGGCGCTTACGTCTGCGAGCTCGAGGTCGATCCCGCGACTGGCAAGACATCTTTCGTCAACTTCGTCGCTGCAGATGATTTCGGGCGACTGATCAACCCGATGATCGTGGAGGGCCAGGTCCATGGTGGCTTGGCGCAAGGCATCGGGCAGGCGCTGCTCGAACATGCGGTCTTTGACGCCAACGGCCAGCCGGTGACGGCGTCGTTCATGGACTATGCCATGCCGCGCGCCGACGACCTGCCGTCGTTCAAATTGAACCACACCACGACGCTGTGCCCGGGCAATCCGCTCGGTGTCAAAGGTTGCGGCGAGGCCGGCGCGATCGGCTCGTCGGCGGCCGTCATCAACGCCATCACGGACGCGATCGGCCACAACAAGCTGGAAATGCCGGCGACGCCGGACCGCGTCTGGCATGCGATTCACGGTTAAGGGGAGCGCGACATGTATCAAACCACCTATCACCGCCCGTCCTCGGTCGACGAAGCGGCCGCGCTGTTCGCCAAGGGCAAGGAAGCAAAATATCTCGCCGGCGGCCATACCCTGATCCCCGTGATGAAGCAGCGGCTGGCGGCGCCTTCCGACGTGATCGATCTCGGCAAGATCAAGGAGCTGGTCGGCGTCGAGGCGTCAGGCGACACGCTGACCATCAAGGCTGCGACCTCGCATTACGACGTGACCCAGAGCGACGCGGTGAAAAAGGCTATACCGGCGTTGGTCCATCTCGCCTCCCTGATCGGCGATCCGGCCGTGCGCCATCGCGGCACCATCGGAGGCTCGATCGCCAACAACGATCCCGCGGCGGACTATCCGGCAGCGCTGCTTGCGCTCGGCGCAACGATCACGACCAACAAGCGCGCGATCGCGGCGGACGATTTCTTCAAGGGCCTGTTCACGACCGCCCTTGCGGACGGCGAAATCATCACCGCCGTGTCGTTCCCAGTTCCGGCCAAGGCGGGCTATGCCAAGTTTCCGCATCCCGCCTCGCGCTTCGCGCTGACCGGCGTGTTCGTCGCCAAAACCAAAGCCGGCGACGTCCGCGTCGCCGCGACCGGCGCCTCGCAAAGCGGCGTCATGCGGGTAGGCGCGATCGAGGCCGCGCTCAAGGCGAACTGGTCGGCGGGCGCGCTCGACAGCATCACGATTCCGGCGGCCGGATTGCTGAGCGATATCCACGCCGCGGCCGATTATCGCGCCAACCTGATCAAGGTGATGGCGCAACGCGCGGTGGCCGCGGCCGGCTGATAGCGGCTAAACGCAACTTATTGCGAGCGGCGCGCTGGCCAAGCGCGCCGCTCGGCATTTAGCCGACACCAATAGCAAAAAGATGCTTGCTACCGCTCGCTGAAGGCGAGACAATTTAGCTAATCAGCTAATTAAAAGACTTGGCTTGCGCGTATTCCGTTTGCAAAACCGGTGTCCCCATTTTGCGGAATACGCGCGCAGGGAGCGCCCATGAAATTCGGCATTTTCTACGAGCATCAGCTACCGCGGCCATGGAACGACGGCGCCGAGCATCGCTTGCTGCAGGAGGCGCTCGACCAGGTCGAGCTCGCCGACCGGCTCGGCATCGACTACGCCTGGGAGGTCGAGCACCATTTTCTCGAGGAATACTCGCACTCCTCCGCCCCCGAAATCTTTCTCGCCGCC
>WNGJ01007616.1_pt1 | contig 13015 bp, 12 predicted proteins | sample 5400611 | NCBI WGS metagenome assembly WNGJ01 (sample SAMN13153375, study PRJNA577476) | soil metagenome | isolation source: 40 cm soil or saprolite under Garry oak tree replicate 1 | place: USA:California | collected 2016-06-15
GCGCTGCAACTTCACCCTCCGAGGATCATCTACGCGCTTCTGTTCGGCCTGGGTCTCATTTGTTCGCTGCTGGCTGGTTTTCGGATGTCCAGCGGCCAACACCGGAGTTGGCTCCACATCCTTGGCTTCACAGTCCTCACGGTCATCATCGTCTACGTCATGCTCGACGTCGAGTACCCACGCGCGGGCTTGATCCACCTCGAATCCACGGACCAGTTGCTGGTCAACCTTCGTGAGCACATGAAGTCAAAATAGATGGTGGCTGATAACTCCCGGTAAGACAGATTACCCTGCTCCATCAAGGCCAGCTGCTCAGAGCGAGTTCCGGGCGCAGTTCGTTTGGCATCTCCATCCACTCCGACCTGGCATACAGTTGAATTATTTGTGGCGGTGCCGCTTGACGTGCAGTTGTGCGAGTGAACGAGCTAAGGAGGCGTTGACCGAAGCAACCTCCTCAGAAGAGAGTTTTTCGCGCAAGCGGGCGGCTGCCCTTTGGCGCGCCTCCTCGGCTCTTGCTTCGTCGATGTTCGCGGCAGCAACCGCCATGTCCGTCACGATGGCGACATGATCGCCCGTGACCACGACGAGCCCCTCTCCCACTGCCAGGTATTCGTCCTGGCCCCCCTTGCGGACAATCAGTTCGCCCGGCACCAATTGCGTCATCAACCGAATGTGTTGCGGCAGAATGGTCATCTGTCCCTCTACCCCCCGCAGAATGACCGATTCCACGGGTTCGGAGTAAACGGTGGCGTCCGGCGTCACGATCTCTAATTTCAGTGCTTTGTCCATACCGATTGCCTCAAGGCCTTCGGCCGTCCAGCGCCCAATCCTTCATTCTTGTTTGATTTCCTCTATTGAGCCTTTCATGTAGAAGTTGCCCTCGGGCACCTCGTCATGTTTGCCCTCCAGGATTTCCTGGAACCCCCGAACGGTTTCTGCCACGGGTACTTGCTTGCCCTCCCGGCCGGTAAACACTTGCGCCACGCTGAACGGTTGGCTCAGGAATCTCTGAATCTTGCGCGCTCTCAAGACAGCTAATTTGTCTTCGGGTGACAGCTCATCCATACCCAGAATCGAAATGATGTCCTGCAGGTCTTTGTAGCGCTGAAGTACCTTCTGAACCCTTCGCGCGACTTCATAATGTTCGTTGCCCACAATTTCGGGCGCAAGAGCGCGCGACGTCGAGGCAAGCGGATCCACCGCCGGATAGATACCCAGTTCGGCGATAGCTCGTTCCAACACGATCGTGGCATCCAAATGAGCGAACGTAGTGGCCGGCGCCGGGTCCGTCAAATCGTCGGCAGGGACATATACGGCCTGGAAGGAGGTGATCGATCCTTTCTTTGTTGAAGTGATGCGTTCTTGGAGGACTCCCATCTCGGCGGCGAGGGTCGGTTGATATCCAACAGCGCTGGCCGTCCGCCCAAGTAACGCGGACACCTCCGAGCCAGCTTGAGAAAATCGGAAAATGTTGTCGATAAAAAGCAGCACATCCTGATTTTTCTCGTCGCGAAAATATTCGGTAATGGCCAGGCCGGACAGGGCCACGCGCAGACGGGCACCCGGCGGTTCATTCATCTGGCCGTACACAAGGGCAATTTTGGATTCGCTCAGGTTGTCTTGTCTGATGACGCCCGCTTCCGACATTTCATGGTAGAGATCGTTTCCCTCGCGGGTTCGCTCGCCTACGCCGGCGAAGACAGATACGCCCCCGTGGAGCTTAGCAATGTTGTTGATCAGCTCCATGATAACAACCGTTTTCCCCACACCGGCGCCCCCGAATGCCCCCACTTTGCCACCTTTCAAAAAAGGGCATATCAGATCGATGACTTTGATGCCCGTTGGGAGAACCTGCGGGGAAGTCGCTTGGTCCACGAGCGGTGGCGGCGGACGATGGATCGGATAGTACTTTTCTGCCTGAACTGGTCCACGTTCATCCACAGGCGTTCCGGTCACATCCAAGACACGGCCCATCACACCTTCACCCACGGGCATGGATATGGGTCCGCGGCTGTCTGTGACCTCGTAGCCTCGTTTGAGCCCTTCTGTGCCGGACATGGATATAGCCCGGACCCAGCGATCACCGAGATGCTGCTGCACTTCGAGCGTCAACTTAAAGGGTTGATTCTGAACCTGGTATTCAACGGTCAATGCGTTATAGATGGGTGGCAGTGTTTCGGGAAATTCGACATCTACCACCGGACCCGAGACTCTTACAATTTTACCTTTGCTCATTGTCATACCTGGTCACAACAGTTTGTACAGAGTCTTTCTGAATCAACCGGACTTACCCCCTGCGATCTCCAGCAATTCCTTCGTGATATTTCCCTGGCGCAGCTTGTTGTATTCCAGAGTTAAGTCTTTGATAAGACCGTCAGCATTGTCGGTGGCGTTTTTCATCGACACCATACGGGCGCTCTGCTCGCTGGCTTTCGCATTCAGCAGAACCTGATAGATATATATATTGACGTAGTGCGACAGGAGATAGCCAAGAACGAACTCCGGGTTAGGCTCAAACACGGACTCAGTTGCGTCGGCCGGGAGATCAGCCAAGGATTCTGTCCCAGGAATCTTCATTCCTTTAATTTCTCCCACCGGAAGAAATTCGATGCAAACGGGATGCTGTGTGAGCGTGTTGACAAACCGGGTGGCAACAATCTGAACCTGGTCAACCTCGCCTTTGAGAAAGAGGTCGCGGGAAAAACTGGCAATCGCCCTGGCTTCTGGGAAAGTTGGCGAGTCTCCATAGGCAAACTCGGCAGCGAGCTGCCGGCGCGTGCGGGCGATGAATTGCGCCGCCTTTCGCCCAGCGGTGATGAAAACAGTTGACTGGGGGTCGAACTTAGTTGCTAGACGGAACAGGTTGCTGTTGAGCGCCCCGCACAGTCCCTTGTCCGCACCTACCAGGATTACCGCGCGTTTACGGACTTCACGCACCTCAAGCAGCGGGTGACTGAAGTCACTCATCCGCGTTGTGGCTTCGCGCTGGATGACGTACAACAGGCGCACAAAAGGACGACCAGAGAGGGCAGCCTCTTGTGCCTTGCGCATCTTGGAAGCAGCCACCATTTGCATGGCGTTTGTAATCTGCGCGGTGCTGCTGATTGACCTAATCCGTCGATGTATTTCGCGTGGGCTGCTCATAACTGTCGGACGTGCAATGACGCCGAGATCCTCCACACAATCTTCCAATGCTTCTTGCCTACTGCCCTTCTTGAGAGTTCGGGGTCTCAAGTCCTCTTTTCACAATAAGTTCAGTGGATGCCACAAACTAAACTCCGCACCCATTGAGATCGCGACGCAAAGTTCATTGCCACCCTTCCTTGAATTGCTCTGCCGCAGCCTTCAACTCAGTGGTCAAAGCGGGAGTGAGCTGCTTTTCGCGAGCGATTTTCTGCAGCAGTTCGGTCATCCGTGTTGTTAAGAATTCTGTAAGCTTGGCTTGGTACTCTTTGATCCGGTCAACCGGCACCGTGTCCAAGTACCCATTCTGAACGGCCCAGAGCACCGCCACCTGGACCTCAACTGGAATTGGACTGTACTGGGGCTGCTTGAAGACCTCCATAATCCGCTTACCCCGATCGATCTGGGCTTGCGTTTTGGCATCTAGTTCCGAGCCGAATTGCGCGAACGCAGCCAGTTCCCGAAACTGGGCGAGATCTCCCTTGAGCTTGCCAGCAACTTGCTTCATGGCCTTGAGTTGCGCTGCCGAACCAACACGGGAAACCGAGAGACCAACCGAAATGGCCGGACGTACTCCTTGGTAGAACAAATCCGTTTCCAAATAAATCTGTCCGTCCGTAATAGAAATGACGTTGGTAGGGATATAGGCGGAAACGTCACCGGCTTGGGTTTCGATTATCGGAAGCGCCGTCAGTGACCCGTTGCCATACTTTTCCCCAACTCGCGCCGCTCGTTCGAGCAATCGGCTATGAAGATAAAACACGTCGCCCGGGTACGCCTCACGACCTGACGGTCGCTTCAGCACCAGAGACACCTGCCTGTAGGCCACTGCGTGTTTGGACAGGTCATCAAAAATAATTAACGCGTCCATGCCATTATCCATGAACCATTCGCCCATCGCCGCTCCCGCGAATGGTGCAAGATACTGATTCGCCGCAGAATCCGAAGCGGGTGAAGCAACCATGATCGTGTAGGGCATTGCCCCGGCATCTTCGAGGACGGTAAGGATCCTGGCGATGTTCGATTGCTTTTGCCCGATCGCCACGTAGATGCAATAGAGGGGCCGATAGTCTTTGTCGCCTGCGGCTTCAGCAGCTCTGTTGAGGCGAGCCTGACTGATCATGGTGTCGACACAAATCGTCGTCTTGCCCGTCGAACGGTCTCCGATAATTAATTCTCGCTGCCCGCGGCCAATCGGAATCATGGCGTCGATAGGCATAATGCCGGTCTGCACAGGCTGGCTGACTGGGCGGCGTCGGATGATTCCCGGGGCGATTTTCTCGACCGGATAGGCAACGTCACTCTTCACAAGTCCTTTGCCATCTACCGGCTCTCCGAGTGTGTTCACGACGCGCCCCAGGAGTCCCCTGCCGACCGGAACTTGCAAGAGTTTGCCCGTGGCGCGTACCTCGTCTCCTTCCTGCAGCTGGGTGTAGTCGCCCAGGATGATGACTCCGATTTCGGTCTCTTCTAGGTCCAACGCCAATCCGGTAATCCCATGGCCGAAGTCGAGCATTTCGTTGAGCATCGCATCGTCAAGACCTTCAACTTTGGCGACGCCATCACCAATTTCACGAATGACACCGATATTCTGCTTCGCCGCTGATGTCTTGGCGCCGGTAATTTGAAGTTCAATTTCCCGTAATAGGTCAGCCATCTTCCCTACACTCCCATCTGCTGACTGCACAGATCACTCGCCGCTCGGCGAACGCAGTTCGCTCCTCCACCCATTTGTGGTAGTGATTCCGAAGCCTTTCTCGAGAGTGGTCAATCCTGATAGTAAGGTGCCGTCGTAGACATCGTTACCCACCCTGATGCGCATCCCTCCGATTAGTGCTGGCTTGACTGCGAATTGCATGCTGAGCCCGTGGCCGTACGCCTTCGTCAAGCGAGCCTCGACGCTGAACCGCAAATCAGCAGGAATCGGAACCGCAGTCTCGACTTCGGCCGTGTGCGCCGAGAGGTCGAGCCTTACCAATCGCTTGAACTGCGAAAGGAGCGCCAGATAGCCACGCTGTTTCTCTTCGAGAATTCGTCTCACCACCTGACGGGCTCGGTCCTCATTCAAAAACCCGTTAACTCGACATAGTCGATACAATTGCTTTGACTCGCGCTCGATTTGTGGAGTCGTTTTCATTTCGTTTCGGGCATCCACTATGAGGGCAATTGCTTGGCTGTTTCATCAGCCAAGCGTCGTTGATCCTCGGTCGTCAAAATCTTTCCAATCAGCGTCGCAGTAGTCTGGATGACCAACCTGCCCACCTCTCGCTTAAGCTCATTGAGCATGCGCTCATAGTCGTGCGCGGCAGCTACCTGTGCCATGACTACGATTTGTTCGGCCGCAGCAATCGCCCTTTGGGTTTCGTCCTGCTGTACCCTGGCGGCCGCGGCGTGTGCTTCCTCAATGATTTTGGTTGCCTCAACGTTAGCCTTCAGCATCACTTCGTGCCTCAGGGTTTCGGTCCGGGCCAGTTCTGCTCTGATCTTTTCGGTGTCAAGAAGTCCTTGCGCTATTTGCCTGCGTCTTTCCGCCAACATCTTCAAAATTGGTTGATACGCCCACCAGTAGAGGAGCGCGCACACGATGCAGAAGCTGACAATTTGGGCCATCAGATGAGACCAGTCCACGCCAAAGGTCCCGGCAATCTTTTCGATTTGTCCTCCGCCTTGAAGTTCCGCCAGCAAGAAAGCAGGGTTCATAGGTTGCACCATCGAATACTTGGGCGCGAGCCTCCTGTGGCTTCGCGCTCTTCAATTTCTCCCTACTTCACGAGGAAGAGAGTGTAGAACACGATCGCTTCAGCGAAGGCTATGGCCAGGATGGACTGAACCAGAATCTTCGTGGAGGCGCTGGGGTTGCGTCCTACGGCGTCCGAAGCTTTCATACCAATTAAACCCACGGCAATGGCTGCACCCAGCGCGGCCAGACCTATATGGAGGCTTCCGCTCATATGTTTTGTTTTCTCCTTCTCGTCAGCGTCCGCGGTGGGATGCGGACAAGCCGTCGAAAATCCGCTATTTTAAATCGTGTGCCAACGCTGGCCCTTCTTCATGCTGGCAAATTAGCAAAGTAAAAACAGCCGTTAGCAGCGTGAACACCAGCGCTTGAACAAGGCCCATTAAGAGCTCCAGAAAATAAAATGGAATCTGTACCAACCAGCCAAAACCCGGAACCAACTTCGCCATGGCTTCCAGCATGTTTTCACCGGCAAAGATGTTTCCGTACAATCGAAAACTTAGGGACACGGGCCGGAACAAAATCGAGACGACCTCCAAACAGCCAGCCGCAAAGAACACGACTACCATAAGCAGCCTCAAGAGACCGACGCTCTCCCCTTTGGGCCCAAAAAGCTCTTTCAGAAATCCCCACGGGCCAACCTCCCGAAGGGCCCACACAATCCAGCAGGCAAAAAACACAAGGGCCATCGCAAGTGTCATGTTGACGTCAGCGTTGGCGCCACGAAGTAAAGGCTGATCGACCTTGAAGCCATGGGAGGTTGCGTGCCCCCACCCGACTGAGCCTACTCCGGGTATGAGACCCGCCCAATTTGAGGACAGAATGAAAATGAAAACAGTCGCGAAGAACCAGAACGTTCGCTCGGTCAAATGCGGCCCCAAGAGTCCTTCGATGAACTTGTAGAGGCCCTCAACAAGCCACTCCAGGAAATTTTGGGCCCCTTCAGGTACTTGCTTCATTTTGCGAGTCGCTAGCTGCGCAAACATGATCAGGCACAAGGCCACGATCCAGCTGACAATCATGGAATTTGTAATCGGAAATCCAAGGAAGCTGGTGATCTCTTCGGCCTTTTGTGAAAGACCGTGTTCTTCTTTCACTGAAGCACCCGCGGCTAAACTTTCTTGCTCAGAATTGTCATTGATGACCCCGCCGCTTTCCGGCGTTGCCGATGCGACTTCCGATGAGTGATCAACTGCAAGAGTTCTCGAGCCAGCGCTCAGAAGCCCCACGGACAGGACAGCAAACAACAGAAGTGCGGATCTGGTCCCTATTTTGCGCAGGATACCGAGGCGTCTTGCCACTCGGGACCGTGCAATTTGCGTGAAGTTATCCATCATGAGCACGTCAGCCTCGCGCAGGGCAAGGGAAAAGCTGCCGCCGACATGATGACCTTATGATTCGAGAAGGGCTCGTGGAACTGTCAATACTCACAGATGCCGGTTTCAGAGATTGCTCCTAGACTTGCACAATTGGGGAACCAGTTGGAAGCAACGACGCATTACCGATGCTCACCATACACAATCTTGGCCAGCGACTCCGTTCAGCCCTACCCGTCCTTCACTGGGCGCCGCGGTATCAAAAGGAGTGGCTGCGTCTGGATATTGTCGCGGGATTGACCCTGGCGGCGTACGCCATTCCCGTTTCGCTCGCGTACGCCTCCCTCGCTGGACTACCGGGAGAAGCTGGCTTTTATTGCTACCTTCTTGGAGGGGTGGCATATGTGGCGTTTGGCACCTCGCGGCATCTGGCTGTGGGGCCGACGTCGGCGATCTCCATCCTGATCGGTGCCTCCTTGGGCAGCATGGCATCGGCCGATACGGGTCGCCAGATTCAGCTGGCTATGGCTACTGCGGTGCTAGTCGCGGCCATCGGAGTCCTTGCATGGTTGTTTCGTCTAGGGAACGTCGTCAATTTCATCTCTGAGACAGTTCTCAGTGGCTTCAAAGTCGGTGCCGGGCTTGTGATCATTTCGACGCAGCTCCCGAAACTGTTCGGAGTGAGAACCGGTGGCAGCAACTTCTTCAGCCGTGTTGTGCAGTTAGCGACACACCTGGGACAGACGAACCTGCCGACTCTGACAGTAGGAGTGGGGGCACTGGTGCTTCTGATTCTGGGCGAGTGGCTTCTGCCGCGTCGGCCGGTCGCACTGTTCGTTGTCGTGCTCTCCATCGTGTTCATGTCGGTGATGCCGATGGCCGGACTTGGAGTGAAGACCATTGGGTCAATTCCAGCGGGACTGCCAGACCTGCGCTGGCCGCTCGTAGCGTGGAATGAAGTCGATGACCTATTCGCACTAGCACTCGGATGTTTTCTACTGGCCTATGTGGAGGGCATCTCCGTGGCGCGGACTTTCGCCCAGAAGCACGGTTACGAGATAAATGCAGACCAGGAATTACTAGCCCTGGGAGCGGCAAACCTCGCTTCGGGTCTGGGCCACGGGTATCCGCTGGCAGGCGGGATGTCACAATCTGCTGTAAACGAAAAGGGTGGTGCCAAAACTCCACTGGCGCTGGTCTTTGCTTCGCTCGGCATCGGCGCGGTCCTGCTTTTTCTGACGGGGTTCATGAAAAATCTTCCCGACCCAGTTCTGGCAGCGGTGGTCTTCATGGCTGTGTGGGGCCTGATCCATCCAAAGGAACTGATGCACATCCGGCGGGTGAGCAAGCTGGAGTTTCGAGTCGCCATGGTGGCTACGCTGGGGGTATTAGCCTTCGGAATTCTGAAAGGTGTGCTGCTGGCCGCCGTGCTTACCATGCTGCTCCTGCTTCGGCGCGCTTCCTGGCCCCGCGTGTTGCGATTGGGACGCTTGCCGGGAAGCGACCGTTTTGTGGATGCCTTGCGATACGCAGAACACGAGCTCGTTCCCGGTGTGCTGGTCTTCCGCATCGAGTCGGGGCTGTTTTACTTCAACGTGCAAAACGTGAAGGCTGAAATCTTGAGCCAAGCGGGAGCCTATTCCGGTCTGACACTGGTGATTCTGGACCTCTCAACCTCTGCAAACATCGACCTTGCAGGAGGGCGTATGCTGAGCGACCTCCATCGGGAACTAGCGGTCCGGGGAGCCGAACTAAAGCTTGCAGAGGTTCACGGCGAAGTGCGCGACATGTTACAGGCCGAAGGACTGCAAGAATACGTTGAGGGCATTGAACAGCGAGTGGCAGTGCCAGAGCTGGTCGCGCATTGAATTCTTGGCCAGGAGATAAGGACACCTTCATCACCTGTGGGTAGAGCAAACATCGGTAATCGATTGTGGGGGTAGCGCAGACGTCGCGGCAAATATGCAGAGTGCACTTAACAGGTCGGAGAGTAAGAACGGCCTCTTGTCGGGCTCAGCTCAAGAAGACCATATGCCGATACATATAGACGTCGACGTTGCTCTGCCAAGCGTGGTGATCTGCCGATTCAAAGCCCCGCTGTATTACGGCAATGCAGAATTCTTCATGGACGAAGTACTCTCGATTGTCAGATCTTCCCCGCTCAGACTTCGATGGTTTGTCTTACGATTCGATTCTATAAACGCGGTCGACTATATCGGTGCCAAAATGCTCACGGAGCTGGCTGACCGCCTACAAAAGGAACAAGTAGCACTCGTATTCGCTGAATTGTCAACTGATCTCAGGCGCTTCCTTTCCGATTCCGATGTTCTCGAGGCAGTCGGCCTGGATAAGGTATTCGCTTCGGTCGACGCCGCACTTGCCGCCTTTAAGCCCGCTGCACGGTAAACGCCCGGCGGCGCAGAGATATCGTGAAGACTTGAACTATGCTCGAATCCTTTTTCAACTCACGCAAGCGCCTGCTTGAACCGATGGAGCGAGTCTCTGAAGTTCTCTTTGGGCTGATTATGGTTCTCACCGTAACTTGTTCCTTTAGTGTTGCCGAGGCGGATCGCAGGCAAGTTCACGATATGCTTCTCGCCGCGGTCGGTTGCAATTTTGCCTGGGGTGCCATCGACGCAGTCCTTTATCTCTTGGCCCGTTTCAGTGAGCAAGGGCAGGGCATCCTTTCACTTCAGGCACTGCGTAAGTCCACCGATCTGAATGAGGTGCAGACAATCATAGCCTCAGTCTTGCCTCCGCTGCTTGCATCAGCTTTGACTCCCACAGAATTCGATCTGATGCGTCAGAGATTGAATCAATTGCCTGAACCGCCAGCTCGCCCGAGCCTTGGCAGGGACGATTGGCTTGCTGCCTGTAAAATATTTTTACTTGTCTTTCTGTCTACATTTCCAGTGGTGATCCCGTTCCTGTTCGCCAGCGATGCCAAGTTCGCCCTACGCGTCTCGAACGGCATCGCCATCCTCATGCTGTTTATGACTGGGTATGCCTTCGGCCGTTATGCTGGACGCAGTCCGTGGCTGACGGGAGTCGCAATGGTCATCCTTGGGAGCGTTCTGGTCGGGATCACGATAAGCGTGGGAGGATGAGAATCAGGCAATCTCTTGCGGCGCTCACAGTAGTTGGGCTTCTCGCCTGCGCTGCGTCGGGTCAGACCCCATCAGGCAGCAGACCGGGCAGTTCGGGACCTTCGGTCTCCAATCCCTGGGAATTTTCCTTAACGGCGGACGGCTACGTTGTACCCCATTCAGAGTTCTTTATGTCTCCAACGGTCACGGCCGATCGGAAGTGGCTGCACCTCGAAGCACGGTACAATTACGAAAATCAGCAGACGGGCTCACTATGGGTTGGTCATAACTTTATCGTCGGTCACAAACTGATCTTCGAAGCCACCCCGATGATAGGAGGCATCTTCGGCAACACAACGGGGGTGGCGCCTGGTTATGAAGTCTCGCTGACCTACAAACGCGTCGCGTTCTCTAGCTCAGGGGAATATGTGTTCGATACGAAAAATAAGAATGGCAGCTTTTTCTATAGTTGGCCTCAGTTGACATATTCACCATTGGACTGGCTTCACTTGGGTCTCGTGGCGCAACGCACCAAGGCCTACCATACGAGCTTTGATACCCAGCGCGGGCTACTCGTCGGTTTCTCCCACAAGAAGGTCGAATTCACCATCTATATCCTCAATCCGGGCTGGTCGGACCCCACACTGGTTCTTGAACTTCGCTGGAGTTTCTGAGTTCACCCGAGTTCCTTTGCCCCACGGCCTATTCTCCAAGCTCATTTGTAGTGCTGTGCGCAGGAAGGGAACACCGATCGTGCGTCCGCACCTGAATCTTATGATGTTTTATCTTCCTGCACCTGCAGACTTCATTCTGCGATTCAAAGGCACGCGAGCATGAATCGTGGTGCCGTGCTGGAGTTGAGAATCAATTGAGAACTGTCCATCGACAAGCTTCATCCGTTCTTTCATGCTGGTGAGCCCCAAACCGCGGCCCTTGAGCGCCTGCCGCAAGTCAAATCCAATTCCCGAATCCCGCACGGTTAGATGAATCTCCTTCGATGTGCTGCTTACCGCCACTTGGAATCGCTTGGAACCACTGTGCTTTGCAGCATTCTGGAGGGCTTCTTGCAAGACGCGGAAGAGACAAAGTGAGATCTCTTGAGGGAGCTTCTTGGGGATGTCGTCGGAATGAAAGTCAAGCCCCACTTAACGCTGGTCGGAGAGTTCCTTGCAGAAGCCAGCCGCTGCCGTCGCCAGGCCCAGGTATTCAAGTACGTTCTTCCTCGTGCGCCTCGATCAACTTGCGACTCACGCTGGAGAGGGCGTCTTCGGCCAGCTTGCGTTCCGTGATGTCGAGACATGAACCGATGTAACCAGCAAAGGAAGCGTCCGCATTGAACCTCGGAGCTCCCAGATCAAGGACCCAGCGGTATTCTCCGTCATGCCGCCGGAGGCGATACTCCATCTCGAAAGGCTCACGCTGGTCGAACGCCTTCGTGTACGTATCCATGCACTGCGCCAGGTCTTCGGGGTGAACACCTTCTGCCCAACCATTTCCCAGCTCCTCACGAATGGATCGGCCCGTGAATTGTAGCCAAGTTTGATTGAAATAGTCGCAGAGCTTATGGGTACCGGACATCCAGATCATCATGGGAGCCGCATTGGCGACCAACCGGAAACGCTCCTCGCTCTCTCGAAGGGCTGCTTCCGCCCTTTGACGATCGGTTAGCTCAACAAAACTGACCAGACCGGTGTCCCCAAAAGAAGCGAAGTGAAATTCTATGTACCGGCTTGATCCATCCTTGCAGCGAACCATCGCCTCCATTGGGTCCATGTCGGTGTGGCTACTCACCGCCTTCTCTATTCGCTTCTCCCATTCCGCTCTGACGGCTTCCCGGTAAGCTTCGTCCGGAAACGCGATAGGCCACCAATGAGCCTCGTTTGGCACGTCTTCAATGGTGTAGCCGAAGATCTAGGTGAACTTGAGGCTGGCAACCTCGACTTCGCGGCTCGGTCCTCGTACTACAATCTTGCCCACTGGAGAGTGAAGCACTAGTTCCACAGAGGCAGCTAGAACTCAAACTTCAGCGCCAGCTGCCCAACGCGAGCATTTACAGACGTGCTACTGATAACGCCGAACGTGGGCGAGGTGAAATTTGTGTCGGGGTTTGCAAACTGGGGATGGTTCAGTGCGTTGTAAAACTCGGCGCGAAATTGAAGACTGCTCTGCTCAACGGGCCAGTTCACCGCCACGGCTTTTGAAAGGGCGAGATCCAAGTTTGCTTGTCCGGGACCGTTTACGATTCCTGTCGCGCTGTTCCCAAACGCGGTTCCGATGCCATCAGCTCCGATGATTGGTGAGCTGGTAAAACAAGATGCGTTGAAATACCCGCTGAGTTTCGACTCGGATGCTCCCCTCTTCACCAACTGGCTCTTCGAGCAAGTACCGCTTAGTTGGGCCCGATCTTGGCTGATTCCGAAGACATTGGTGGAATTTGTTGCAGCGATGGTAAGCGCGCTGCCGGACTGAATGGTTGCTATTCCAGCCAGGGCCCAGTTGCCCAGGACCGCACGTGGCACCCCGTGAGGTGGGGTTGGGAGCGTCCACGTAGTGCTGATAACGAACCGATGAGTGCGGTCGAAGCTTGCCCGTCCCCATCGCTGCCTGGGAGAGTTTTGGTCACCCAGTGTCAGTGCGTTTCCTGCAGACGTTGAGTTAATGTCGGCACCATCGGTGTCCAGAGTCTTGGAGAA
>WNGJ01005799.1_pt1 | contig 13013 bp, 12 predicted proteins | sample 5400611 | NCBI WGS metagenome assembly WNGJ01 (sample SAMN13153375, study PRJNA577476) | soil metagenome | isolation source: 40 cm soil or saprolite under Garry oak tree replicate 1 | place: USA:California | collected 2016-06-15
GGTGTCATCTGCCCCTTCATGGTCATGGGCACAAAGATGTCCGGCGTCTGTCCCACCTGGATGCCGCTGAATCCCGCTTGCGCAACGCCCACAATCGTCATTTCCGTGTTATTCACCAGAATCACCTGGTTCAACACTCCCGCATCACTGCCGAAATGCCGCGTCCAGTAGGAATGGCTTAGCACAACTACGGGGTGGGCCCCCTGCACGTCGTCATCGGCCGGCGACAGCACTCGTCCCAGAATCGGCCGCACGCCCAGCACATCGAAATAATTCCCTGTTACCAATTCCCCGGAGCCGCGCTCCGTCTGCCCATGACTCGCGATGCTGGCCGCGAATTGAAACCGCGCGATCATTCCATCAAACACCGCCGTGTTCTTGGCCAGCCCTTTATAGAGCGGGTACGAAAAAATCTCCGAGTCGTCGCCATCGCTCCACACATGTCCGCGTTTTGGCCCTGGGGATTTCAGAATAACCAGCTCTCCAGGGTTCCGGACAGCAAGCCGTCGCAGCAACACTTGATTGAGCAGGGAAAAAATCGCCGTATTCGCGCCGATGCCCAGCGCCAGCGTCAAAATCGCAATGAGGGTAAAGCCCCGATTCTTCCCGAGCATCCGCAGGCCGTAGCGCACGTCCTGCAAGACTGTGTGCATCTCTACCATCCTCCGCCGGGCGCCTTTGCGATTTCTCAGCGGGCGCAGAAATCGGGAATCCTGAATTCCGAAGCGTCCTCGAAGGGCGGCGGTACCATTACTTCAAGCGCACCCGGTCAAAGTTGTCCCACGCGGACATGTCGGACAGGATCACTTTGTCCCCGACCTTCAATCCTTCCAAAATCTCGACCGTGTTCACCGAGCTTCGTCCCAACTTTACATTGACGCGCGTAGCTTCGGATCCGTCTTCCGTGACCTTGAAAATTCCGATCGTGCTGTTCTCCTGGCCGTGTACCGGGCGCCCCACGTAGAGCACGTCCTTTATGTTCGAAATCTCCACAGTTCCGTCCACGCTCAAATCCGGCCTCGCGCCGTTCGGCAGGGGATCCGTGATGGTCACATCCACGGTCACGGTTCCATTCACGACCGACGGATCGATCCGCGAAACATGCCCGTTCACTACCCCATTCCGCGTATCAATCGTCGCCTTTTGCCCAATCAGCACATCTTTCGCTTGCGTCTCCGCAATCTTAATTTCTGCTTTCAGCTTCTTCGGGTCAGCCACGCGCGCCAGGTTTGTGCCGGGCGTTATGTGCTGGCCGACTTCCACTGGCACCAACTGCAACACGCCGTTGATGCCCGCGCGGACATGCAGCGCATCCACTTGGCTCTTTTTCAGTTGATAGAGTGCTTTCTGCTCATCGATTTTTGCCTGCTGCGCGGCAAGTCGCGCTTTCGCCGAATCCGCGGCCACTGCGGTTCTTTCGCTCTCCAGTTTTAGACGAATGGCTAGTTGATCTTCCCTCACTTTGGAGAGATTCCTAGTGTGGTCGGAGCCGATCCCCTCTTTGTACAGCTTTTCGTCCACGTCATGCTGCAGGCGAGCTTGCTCGTAATCGCTGCGCACGGAGGCCTCGTTGGCCTTCTGATTCATCAGGTCGCTGTCCACCTGCACCTTGAGATTTGCGTAGTCCGCTTCCGCGCCCTTGAGCTGGTATTCCGCGTCGAGCGCCTCTCTCTGCAGCGTTGGGTCGCTCAATTCCATAATGATGGAATCTGGCTTGACGATAGCCCCGGGACGCAGCACCCAGCGGTCCACGCGCGAGTCCGTTTGTGCAGCGATCCATCGGATGTCTTCGGGTACCAGCGTACCCAGGCCATGCCGTTCCACGACCATGGGCCCGCGTTTCACTTCATCTGGCCAGATCGTAGCCCGGTCCACGCTTGGCGCGGCGGGCCGCAGTTTCGATAGTCCATAGGTTACCCCTCCCAAAAGGAGGAGCGCGACGGTGCCGTAAGTGATCCTTCGGATCTTCTTGGCGCGAGCGTTAGATGGTCGTTGGATGTCCATATATATTGATACCTGGTAGAACGCAACTCTCCGGCCCCAGGTTCCCTTCGCTAACTATACTCATTTTCAATGGCTTAGCCAGCCTTCTTTCTCGAACCCCCTGCCAAATCGACCGGAAATGGGATTAACTGTCCCACCTCCGAACAAGCGTGCTGCCCAGTTTTCCTCGAATTTGTAGGGGTCCGGACTAGTCCGGCCAGCTTTACTCATCGTCTTACCCCGCAGTTGGCAGCTTCACCCATCCTGAATTCTGTTTCGAAGACTTCAGCACTCCATCGATGAACTGCACTCCCTCAACGCCTTCCTTCACACCCGGTACCAGCAGTGCCGACGCCGCCGCAGTGCGCCCCGCGTTCCGCGCCGCAATCTGTTCAGCTAGGTCCGCATACAATTGCGCGAACGCTTCCAGGTATCCCTCCGGATGCCCGGACGGGATCCGGCTAGCATGCTTCGCCGAGGCCGTTGCCCCCGCGCCGGCTCGGCTGATAGTAACCGGCGGCTTCCCGTACGGAGTAAACCGCAAATAGTTCGGGTTTTCTTGTCCCCACTCGACTCCCGCCTTTTCTCCGTAAACCCGCAATCGCAGGTTGTTCTCGTTCCCCGTAGCCACCTGGCTGGCCCACAACATTCCTCGCGCGCCGCCTTCAAACCGTAGGAGCATTTGCACGTTGTCGTCAAGCCGCCGCCCGGGCACGAAAATCGAAACCTCCGCCGCCACTTGCTCGCACCGCAGTCCCGTCACAAAGCACGCGATGTTGTACGCATGCGTTCCAATGTCCCCCAGCGATCCCGCAGGCCCGCTCTGCGCCGGATCGGTCCGCCAAACTGCCTGCTTATTGCCAGTCGCCTCCACCGGCGTCGTCAGCCAGTCCTGCGCATATTCCACTTGCACCACGCGTAGTCGCCCAAGCTCCCCAGCCTCCACCATCTCTTTCGCTTGCCGCACCAGCGGGTATCCGGTGTAGTTATGTGTCAAGCCAAAGATCAGCCCGCTCTTCTTGACGATTCCCGCCAGCGCCACGGCATCTTCCACCGTCGTGGTCAGCGGCTTGTCGCAGATCACATGGATCCCCGCCTCCAGGAACGCCTTCGCCGGCCCGAAATGCACATGATTGGGCGTGACGATGGAGACGGCGTCAATTCGGTCCGGCCTCTTCGCTTCCGCCGTGGCCATTTCCATGAAACTTCCGTAAGCCCGCTCCGGCTTGATATGCAGCTCCAGCGCCGCGGCACGGCTCTTTTCCGGGTTTGACGACAACGCCGCCGCCACCAGTTCAAACCGATCATCCATCCGCGCCGCAATCCGGTGTACTGCTCCAATGAACGCTCCCGGCCCACCGCCGACCATCCCCAGCCGCAGCCGCCGCCTCGTTCCATCACTCGCTTTCACGTATGCCGTCATGTCCCTCTTCCCATTTCAATTTCGAAGCATGCAATGCATTGTAGTGGCGAGGCTTGCCCCGCCTGCCTCTCTCCGCTCTGTGTCCTCTGCGTTCGGCGCCTGCCCCGATCGGAGATCCCGACTCCCGTCGGGACCGGGTCGGGGTGAACTCTGTGTTAAATCTTCTTTGAATTCACTATTCCAGCCCCAGCATCCTCCGGTTCGCCGCCTGATCCGCCCCCGAACTCGCGAAATCATCGAACGAATTGCTCGCAGCCTGAATGATGTGCCGCTGGATAAACGGCGCTCCTTCCGCCGCTCCCTGTTCGCTGCTCTTGATGCAGCACTCCCACTCCAGCACCGCCCACCCGGGAAAGTCATATTGCGTCAGCTTGGAAAAGATCGCCCCGAAATCCACTTGCCCATCTCCCGGCGAGCGAAACCTTCCCGCGCGATTCACCCACGCCTGATAGCCTCCGTAAACCCCTTGCCGCCCCGTCGGACGAAACTCGGCATCCTTCACATGAAACATCTTGATGCGGCTGTGATACACGTCGATGAACTCCAGATAATCAAGCTGCTGCAGCACGAAGTGGCTCGGATCGTAAAGCATATTGCATCGCCGATGATTGCCCACCCGCTCCAGGAACATTTCAAACGTCGCCCCATCATGCAAGTCCTCGCCCGGATGAATCTCAAAGCATAGATCGACTCCCGCCTTATCAAACGCATCCAGGATAGGACGCCAGCGCTTTGCCAGCTCCTCAAAAGCAGTCTCAATCAGCCCCGACGGCCTTTGCGGCCAGGGATAAATGTACGGCCACGCCAGCGCCCCGGAAAACGTAACATGCGCCGTAAGCCCCAGATTGGCTGACGCTTTCGCTGCGAACAATAATTGTTCCACCGCCCATGCTTGCCTTGCTTTTGGATTGCCTCGCATCTTCTCCGGCGCAAATCCATCGAACGCCGCATCATAAGCGGGGTGCACTGCCACCAACTGCCCCTGAAGGTGCGTCGAAACTTCCGTGATCTCCAGCCCGCACGCCGCCACAGTCTCGCGGACTTCGTCACAATAGCTCTTGCTCTCAGCCGCACGCTTCAAATCAAACAGCCGCGCATCCCACGACGGTATTTGAACGCCCTTGTAGCCGAGCTTGCTCGCCCACGCCGCGATACTCTTCAAATTGCTAAACGGCGCCCCATCCCCAGCAAACTGCGCCAAAAATATCGCCGGCCCCTTGATCGTTCTCATCGTCCCTCAACTCCGCCCCGCCCCCACGACGATTCACTGCGAGACGCTACTCTACTCATTTTCTATCTCAAAGGAAATCTCTACGGGAATACCACGGGAAGTTAAAACTTTGCCAACAATGTTTGCCCAGCCCGCGGTCCTTCTAACTCCTTCAATATCTTTGGGCCCCTGTCCCCCTACCCACACTATCTGCCTAAGTCCATTCCCTGCCACACTTGCGAAAATTCGCCTGTAAGCCCAGGCATTGCCACAGATCCGAAAAACACCCTCACGCAAGTCCCTTCCCTGCCACACTTCGGAGACCCCCTGGGGGGATTTCGCCTTCGTCCCAAATCTCACCATGCGGTATCCGTTGTATCATTCCACCCCGTGAACACCCTCCTGAACGACGTCGAATGCCGCGTCCTCGGCTCTCTCATCGAAAAAGAAATCACCACTCCTGAATACTATCCGCTTTCCCTCAACGCTCTCGCCAACGCCTGCAACCAGAAATCGAATCGCGATCCCGTCATGACTCTCGAAGAAGCCGCCGTCCGCCAGGCCTTGCATTCGCTCGACGGGCAATCCCTGGTCCGCTCCGTTAGCGCATCGGACAGCCGCGTCACCAAATATGAACACCGCCTCCAGGAAGCCTTCAACTTCTATCGCCACGAGATTGCCATTCTTTGCGTCTTGCTACTCCGCGGTCCGCAAACTCCCGGCGAGCTTCGCACCCGCGCCGAACGCATGCATCCTTTCGACGACCTGAGCGCCGTGCAATCCAGCTTGCAACACCTGATGAAGCGCGAGCCGCCGCTCGTCAAAGTTCTTCCGCGTCAGCCCGGCACCAAGGAATCTCGCTACGCGCATCTTTTGTCCGGCGATCCTGATTCGCCTGGCAATGTGGAATCCTTCGAGACCAAGCTGGAAGCAAAGAAGAGTTTAGCCGCAGTTTCCGCCGACGGCGAACGCATTGCGCATCTCGAAGAGGAAATTGCATCGCTGCGCAAAGAAATTTCAGACTCTCATACGGAGATTTCTGACCTGAAGCAACAATTCGCTCAGTTCAAAAAGCAATTCGACTAGAAGCGATGCGATCTCATAAACGCCAGTTAGGGGGTCGGAGCTTCAGCTCCGACATTAAGCGAGTTGAAGCATCGGGCTTCAGCCCCTGAGGAAACTCTTTTCTTCGACTGAAAAGTTGCTCGTGGAATGGCGAAACACAAGGACTTCACGGTAGCTACGAATGTGCAGGTCTACTTCTGCGATCCGCAGAGCCCCTGGCAGCGCGGTACGAACGAAAACACCAATCTGCTGTTACGGCAATACTTCCCGCGAGGCACTGACCTGTCTGGCTATTCGCAAGCGCAGCTCGACCAGGTCGCGCTGCGCTTGAATCAACGTCTCAGAAAGACTTTAGGATTCCAGACTCCTGCGAGTAGACTTCAACAAAGTGTTGCGTCGACCGTCTGAGCCGGCAGCCTTAATCAGAAGTTGAAGCGGGATAGCTAGGCCGTGCGCATGCCGGTTGTGCAAAATTGAACAGTTTCAGTAACAGGTGTTTGGTACACGGAGACATCATCGGGCACTCCCACCGTGGCTTGCGTTCCCTCAGGATTCCGCTGCGATTCCGAAATGAAAGCGGGTTGACCTCGACGGTCAGCTCGCTGCCCGGCTTACAACGATTTCGTGCTATTGGGCCCCAAAATGCTGAATTTGCGAAATCCTGCAATTTGCGGAAACTAGGAGGCGTTCACATGCGCATCGACCTTTACACGAAGACGATCCTCACAATCGTTTATCAGTTAGGAATCGAGCCGACCGTTCAATTGCCTGCCGTAAGAATCTGATAGGCGTCACCTCATGGCTATCTGGCGGGACTGCTCCATGAGGAACCTGTGATACCTCAAGCCGCAACAGTTCTCCCAGGCTTAGTTCGCTTCGCCAGCAGAGCCAGCTTCTGTTCGTGTTTCATGGGCTCCCACGGAACCAGTTTGTTGGCAAGCACATCCATTCTGCGAAGGAGAGTCAACTCGATGAAAAGCTCCATAAAATCCAAGTCACGAAAGACCAAGGAGCCGGACTCTTTCATCTTGTTGCGAATGCACTCCTGATGGGCTGGCAGCTCGGCCCAGTGGAGGCTCGATCGGTGGTGATGACAGAGGTGGTAGCCTTCGTTCATGAAGTTCAGTTCGTCGAAAATGGTCACAGTACACGCAAAATAATCGTCGGGATGTTCCGGGTCGCAGAAGGCGTGTTGAACCCATGAAGTAATGGCCATGATGGAGTTCATCGAGAGAAGAGGAACTAAGACGTACACGATCCCAATTCTCCAATCGTAGATAAAGACAGCTCCGAAATAAATGAAGTACCGCGTAATTCCCCAGATCATCCGGCTGCGGTTCTTTTCATCACCTCTCGCTTTAAAGTACGCGTAGGGAGCAAACCCCAGGGCCGTCCAAATGTTGTCCGAAAGATACCAAAAGAAATGCAGTGGACGGGTGCGATCGTAGCCATTGGTGGAGGCATTGTCGTCGGGTCCGCCGTTCTCTTTATGGTGGAGACGAACATGAACGGTGCGCCCCAGTTCGGGAAGGTCGCCATAAAAATATCCGAGAAAGAACTCGACGTAACGGCCGAAGAATCTGTCGTATTTCTCGGAGAAGTACCCTTGGGTACGATGCGCTTCCATGTGTTTGGCGCTGAACATCCTTACTGACCGCTGAAACTTGAGACCGCACAGGGAAAGATAGAAAGCGATCGCGAGCAGAATCCGAGGTTTCCCTAAAACAAGTTGAAGCACGAAAATGGGTACGACCGTAAGGGTGAGGGAGACCATGATTCGTAAGGCGGGCGTGTCGCGGGAATCCCGCAGAACTTCTCGGCCGAGCCCCTCGATGAAGCGGTCGTAAGTCCGCGAGAGAAATTGATACGCGTCGCGTAAAGGGCGAACTTTCCCGAGGAGCTTCGCTGTACCATAGCCTGCGAAGGAAAGCGTGCCCACGATCGATACGGCGGCAATGCTTGCCAGACCCATGAGCGCTGCCAAGGACCGAACTACGACCCTAGCTATGGTTTCAAGCCGCATGGCACGCCAAAACGTCCTTGAGCGAGTGTCATTTGCCACGTCGTTCAAATCCACTTCGGTTAACTGGCCGAGGAATGGCATATTCGTCGGTTATACGAATTGACGCGCTTGGTCCGGTGTCGAACGCGAAAAGATTCTACGCTCAAGGCCAGCAAGGTTCCAGCGTCGAACGAACGCCGCCTCACCGTCCTGAGGCCCTGCTCCAGTTTCTCGCTACTGCACATTCCCGGTACTGGACAACGCTCTCTACCCACGTAGAATAGGCCTCTGCCTGCGAAACCAAACTCGGGAGCCCTTGTGCAACCTTCAGTAGCATCCGCTCGCGTCAACGAGAAGCACAAAATCATTGAACACTACGACCTGGCTAGCCCTTACTACCGCTCCCTGTGGGGCGCGCATCTCCACCATGGCTACTGGATCCGGGGCGATGAATCGAAAGAAATTGCGCAGATCCAGCTCATCGATCATCTCGCGCAGCTCGCCAACATAAAAACCGGCTCGCGCGTTCTAGACATCGGTTGCGGCTATGGCGGCAGCAGTCTCTATCTAGCGAAAGAGTACGGCGCCAGCGCCACAGGAATCACCATTTCTCCTGTGCAAGTGGAAATGGCCAAGAAAGCGGCGGTCGAGGCGAAACTGGACACCAACTTTTTGCTGATGGACGCGGAGGACATGCAGTTTACGCAACCCTTTGATCTGCTCTGGTCCATCGAGTCCATTTCTCACTATCAGGATCCGCGCAAATTCTTCGCTTCCGCAGTGAAGTTCCTGAACCCCGGCGGGTGCTTCGCGCTCACGGACTGGTTCCAGAAGGAGAAACTTTCGCCCGCCGACAAAAAGAAATTCATCGAGCCTATCGAGAAGGGCATGATGGTCGAACTCCGTGGAATGAACGATTACAGCGACTTCCTCGTTTCCAGTGGCCTGCAGGTCGTGCATCGCCAGGATCTCACGCTGCATTGCGCGAAGAGCTGGGACCTTGCGCTGGACGTAATCAAGGACAAAGCGTTCTGGTCCCTAGCTGCAAAACTTGGCTCGGCATTCGTCACCTACCTCAAAGCATTTCATGCCATGCATGCCGGCTTTGCGTCCGGCAATTTCGTCTATGGGCTCTTTGTCGCAAAAAAGCCGGAAAACGTCACCAAGCCCATCTTGGAGGAGTTATGCGTGTGAAACTCGCAGCCTGCCTTGGAATGCTTGGCACCCTTGCAGGTATGAATTGCCTCGGACAGGGAGAAAAGGCGGGAAAGGCTGCCCCCGTTTCTGCATCCAAGCTTGAACGAATGCCCGAGTCGCTAGAAATCCGCTTCGCGCTAAGCGCCGCTCCTCCTCACTTGCGAGACAACGCAACGACCTACGTGTTGGACCCGGCCAAAGGATACGTGCTCAGCCATAAAGGGACAAACGGTATTAGCTGTATCGTTGTCCGAAGTGATTGGCAATTTCCCAACCAACCTTTCCGAGACGATATTTTTTGGCCAGTTTGCTACGACGCCGAAGGGTCAAGAAACCTTCTGCAGGATTACATCCATGCAGCAGAGTTAAGAGCGCGAGGGATGAACGCAAAGGAAGTTCATCAGGAAGTTACAAAACAATTCGGGACTGCCGATTCCCCAAATCCGTCGCGGACCGGAGTTGCCTATATGATAGCTCCAGTGATGCGGGGCTTTGTGCATGCAGGAGTGGCAACCATGAACATGCCGCATTACATGTTCTATGCACCAAACGTCAGGGACACGGATATAGGCGGGAATGGCTTCAGCAAAGAGTATCCATTCGTACTGAGCATGAACACGGGCCGCGATGACTATATCATTGTGCTCGTGGGCGAAGCAGAGAAGACAAAAATTCTCCTGGAGTCGAATGGCCTACTTTCCGAACTCTGTTCCTTTCGAGATTATCTGTGTACAACAGCCGCAACGCGCGCCCGTACACCCATCGATTAGCCCCAGGGTAGAATCGGCAGCTTGGATACACCCATCCCTTGTTTATGCAATCAGTTGAAAGGGTCGGCGCAGTAAAGAGGCAGTAAGCGAAGTTGCTGGAAGCGAAGCCGAGACATCTCGCCAGGGCGGTCAGACCAAGGCTCCGACAATTTCCTGAACGTGACCTGTATGTTCACTTCACAAGCGTCATTGAAATGGGGGCAGAGCCCGTTGGCACGGTTCCAACGCTGGTGAGGAATCCCGAAGTAGGGTCAATTGTAAACACGGAAATATTGTTGCTCGAATAATTAGCCACATAGAGGAACCTGCTCAGAGGATCGACAATGGCCCAAAGCGGGCCAGTGTCCGTGGGGAAGGGTGAACCTGCGATAGGTTGCAGAGCACCGGTCGTGGATTCAATCGTGAGGACCGACATGTCATTGGAGTTGGAGTTCGACACGAAGGCATATTTGCCCCCCGGATCGAGAGCCATTGCCTCTGGAATGGACCCGACCGTAAAGGGCGATCCTGCTATCTCGGTAAGCGCTCCTGTCATTGAATCCAGCGAATAGGCAGAGACACTTTGCTCATTCCCATTGTCTGCATAAAGGAAGTTGCCAGGCGGATGCACAGCAACGAAGTACGGATTCGCGCCAGCGCGGAACGGCGACCCTGGAATTTGGGTGAGCGAACCGGTCGAAGCATCAACGCCATAGGCGGAAACGGTGTTGCCATTCACATTCGCGGTGTAGGCGAATTTGCCTGAGGGATCCACAGCTACTGAAATCGCACCCCCCGCAGCGCTAGCGGTCAGGCCAACAAACGTCGCCGCACCTGTGCTGTCGATGCTGTAGGTGGTAACACTGCCAGGACCGTTGGCCATAAGCAGGAACTTACCCGACGGATGCATTGCCAGAGCGAAGGGAACACTCGCAAAAACCGGGGAGCCAATCGGGGTTAAGAAGCCGGTGGTTGCGTCGATGGTGTAACCGAAGAGCTTGAAAGTTCCGCGGTCCGCCACATAGAGGAATTTGCCAGCGGGGTCCGCTACGACCGCATTTGGAGTGCTCATTTGGCTTACGAACTGGGGAGCACCGTTAGGCGTGAGTTGACCACTGGAGCCGTCGACCAAATAGATTGAAACTGTGGAATCAAACAGGTTGGTGACGTACGCGAATCTTGCCTGGCCTGGCACAAGAGCCGTAACCCTCAGGCCGGTCGAATCGCTGAGCGAACCCATGCTGGCCGAGATTGTTGTTGTGCCCTCGGCCACAGGCGTAGCTAGTCCTGCGCTACCAGCGGAGTTACTCATTGTTGCCGCGGTGGGATCGCTGGAGTTCCAAGTGGCCGAAGTAGTCAAGTCCTGCTGACTGCTATCGCTAAAGTTTCCAATGGCCCGAAACTGTAAAGCGGTTGTTAATGGAATCGAGCCATTGGCCGGAAGCACGCGAATCGAGACCAAGGCTGGCTTGACCGTCAGCGGCGTCGAGTCGCTGAGCGAGCCCGCGGCCACAGAAATCGTTGTCGTGCCCTTAGCTACGGCCGTGGCCAAGCCCTGGCTGCCGCCTGAATTGCTGATACTCGCCACAGCAGGATTGCTGCTAGTCCATGTGGCGGTCGTAGTGAGGTCCTGCCTGCTGCCATCCGTAAAGTTGCCGCTGGCTGCGAATTGCAGTGTATTCGCCACGGTAATTGAAGGTTGTAGGGGTGTGAGTGCGATAGAGACCAACGTCGGAGCCGTTACCGTCAATGTGATCGAGCCGCTGACCGAGCCAGAGCTGGCCGTGATTGTCGTCATACCCTGTTTAGCGGTGCTCGCGAGCCCCTGGCCATTGATGGTGGCCACTCCCGTGTTAGAAGAATTCCAACTCACCGACGTTGTCAGGTCTTGAGTGCTGCCATCGGTGAATGTCCCAGTGACACTAAACTGCTGCTTTGTGCCGAGGGCAATGGAGGGATTGCTGGGCGTTACCGCTAGCGACACCAATGCAGGCGGGCTCACGGTGAGATTGCTCGAGCCACTGACGGAACCCAGGGAGGCCGAAATTGCAGTTGTGCCCTGCGCCAAGCTCGTCGCCAGACCCTGGCTACCTGTAGAATTGCTAATCGCGGCCACAGCCGGGCTAGAGGAATTCCAGGTCACTGAAGTCGTAAGGTTTGAGACGGTGCCGTTCTTAAAGAAACCGGTTGCCGCAAATTGCAGTTTGAGCCCCAGCGGAATCGAGGGGTTCGAGGGTGATACGGAAATGGAGGACAGTCCTGAAACGGAACCAGTTCCGGAGAGGCTAGTCACCTGGGGGCTTGTAGTGGCGTTGTCCGCGAGGATGAGTTGGCCTGTCCTGGTGCCAACGGCCGAAGGAGTAAATGTGACTTTCACGGTGCAGGTGTGCCCGGGCGCAAGCGTGGAGCCGCAATTGTTGGTCTGAGCGAAGTCCCCACTTGTTGTAACGCTGAAGATCGTCAAGGGCGTGGTCAAGTGATTGGTCACCGTTACCGCGCTCGCGCCGCTGGTCGCGCCAACGATCTGCGAACCTAAATTCAAGGTGTTGGGGGCGAGGTCCACCGGCGGAGTGTCTGCATGCAAGCCGGAGGCAGCCAGGGAAAGTGCGATAAACTTAGCACAAATGTTCCACTTGCCGTTGTGTCTCATTACTAGCCTCCGGAGAATGGTTTGTTTGACTTGACCCTCGGGTTCAACGAGGGCCCTCAATGGCTTCTTCACTGCGTTTTTTTTCTACGACGCTCGCCGATCCTGTTTATCATTTGACCACGTTACATCGTGTTTTACTACTGGCCGAGGGTACAGGTGTAATGGCAACCTTAGAGGACAGAAGCAAAACAACCTTGGGATCCGTGGTGCCCGGTAAGTCTAACCGGACAACTGGATTCGTTGATCCACACTTGTCCTTACCGCGTTTTCTCTCGACAGGGAGTCGGCGCTATGGTTGAATCGCCAACGCAGTAACCAGGAATGAGCTATGCTCCCGCCGTTTCACATATTCAAAGTGCAAAGCGACGGTAGCCTTCGCTGGATGGAGGCGGCAGTAGACGTAGAACGCGCCAAAGCGGGTGCAAAGATGCTCGCGGCATCCGCACCCGGTGAATATGTCATCACCAACATGACGGGCGAAAAGATTTCGGTCAAATTTCCACCCAGGCGGATAATGTTTCAGATTGGGTATGATGAAAAAGAACTGAAGGTGAGGGCTGAACTGTTTCGTCGCGTCGGACATGAAGTCATATCGGTTGCTGACAACGAAGCTGCAAAGAACGCTCTGACCTCGATTCATAATGTCGATGTATTTGTCGTTGGCCACACAGCACCCGAACAAACAAGAAAGGAAATGGTTGATTGGCTCAAAACGAATTTTCCAAATGTGAAGA
>WNGJ01007612.1_pt1 | contig 13012 bp, 5 predicted proteins | sample 5400611 | NCBI WGS metagenome assembly WNGJ01 (sample SAMN13153375, study PRJNA577476) | soil metagenome | isolation source: 40 cm soil or saprolite under Garry oak tree replicate 1 | place: USA:California | collected 2016-06-15
CGACGACGATTTACCTGAGATTTCGCGCAAGTATCGCGAGTTTCGTGAACGCTACCCGGAGCCTGGCTCATGAAATGCACGGACTTCGATAACCCCATCTTGTCTGTCTGGGTGGAGCGCTACTGGCGGCGGCTCAGCAGCAAACCTTACCTCTCTGGAGCAATAGAGGCCAGGATACTGCTTGATAAGCTAACTGTGAAAAAGGAGCCTTTATTTAAGGTGACAAAGGGAGGACTGCAAGGTATTTTTAATGGACCAAGATTCGCCCGGGTATATGTTGATGATCCAGACTACGGTGTACCTTTTCTTGGTAGTACAGATATCCTTGCAGCCGATTTATCCTCTCTTCCCTTCCTTTCCAGGAAATTAGTGGGTTTCTATCCTGAATTGCTCATCCAGGAAGGATGGACACTTATTACCTGTTCAGGAACAATAGGCAGAATGACCTATTCCCGTTCTGATATGGTAGGAATGGCAGGTTCGCAGCATTTTATGCGAGTTGTCCCCGACCCGGACAAGATTCTCCCGGGTTATCTCTACGCCTATCTAAGTAGCAAATTCGGCAGACCCCTGGTGAAAGAGGGTACCTATGGGCAGATTGTTCAGCATATCGAGCCGCAGCACATTGCTGATCTGCCTGTGCCCCGGCTAGGGAAAGATGTCGAAGAGACCGCTCATCACAAAATCACCAGAGCAGCTACGCTTCGCAGTGAGTATCAGGCACAAGTCAAGGAAGCAACAGATCTTCTCTTTCGCGCGGTAGGGCTGGAAGATTTCACTGCTATTGGATGGCATAAAATGGGACCAGACACGGGCTTTTCCCACTCCCTCAAATCGTCTGAGTCATTACGGGCACTCAATTTTAATCCAAGATTACAGATATGCCTCTCACAACTGTCTCAGACAAACCATATGCTACTTGGGGACATTTGTGATGGAGGAAAATTGCGAAGTGGGCTGAGATTCAAACGTATTGACTGTGATCCTGATTTTGGTGTTAGGCTCATTGGTCAAAGAGAATTGTTCTATATGGAGCCAGAGGGGCGTTGGATAGCGGCTCGTTATGCGCCAGACGACATTTTTGTAAGTGATGAAACAGTGTTGATAGCAGCTCAAGGTACACTCGGGGAACATGAAGTATTCTGTAGAGCTGAACTTATCACAGGCATGTGGCTACAACAGGCTTATTCTCAACATTTTATACGGGTTCAATCGGGTGATGCCTCTATCTCAGGTGCATTCCTTTTTGCATTCTTACGCTCAGAGATGGTTTTTCGCTGTCTCCGCTCTATGAGCATTGGTGGAAAGCAGCAAGACCTTCATCGCGGGATGCTTTCTCGATTACCTGTACCACTACCTTCAGAGTCAATTCGCACTGAGATAGAGAAGCTTGTGCGCAATGCTTTTGCAAAGCGTCATGAAGCATCGAGGATAGAAAAGGAAGCAATAGAAACAGTCGAAAGGGCCATTGAGGAGGGAGCCAGATGGCAAAAGTCATCGCAATAGGGCAACCGAGGAACGACGCTGAGCGCCAGGCCATCGCCTATCTCCGTGATCGCCTGCCACCCACCTGCACCATACTACACAACTTTGAACTGCCCCATGATAAAGATATCCTGGAGATCGACCTTGCTGTGCTCACCCCCTATTGTGTCTACATCGTCGATGTCAAAGGCATCTATGGGCATATCGATATCTACGGCAACCCGATGCCCATCCCGCCAGGACAGAGCTGCAGCGCATCTACGTACGTGCTGCCGTGCTGCTGACAACCCCCGGCGTCACTGTGGATGCCCACGGCAGCGCCGACGAGCAAGACATTATCACCCTGAACAAGTGCATCCCTTATTTTCAGAATCGTGCCAACGTCCCTCCACACATGTCGAGTGATATACAGGGTTTGCTGCATTTCATCGAAGAGGCGATCAGGGGCAAGGCGCGCCCCAGGTCGGCAACCCTGACCTTCCGCGATTGGCAGGTCGAGGAGAAGCTTGGCGGCAACGCCCGCTACATCGAGTATCGCGCACGCCACATCTTCACCAGCAACCGCGGCACCGCACGCTTGCGCGTCTACCATGCCGATCCCTACCAGGATGAGGCCGCACGGCAACGAGAGCAGCGCATCATTAGCAATGCATTCCGCGCAGTCGTTGATGTGCCGGGACACCCCAATATCCTTAATGTTCGCGACTTCTTTGATAGCGAGGATGGCTCATATTTTGTCCTGGTGACCGAAGATGCCCACGGCGAAGCCCTGCGCCAGCATATCAAGAAGCCCTCACTCGCATTGACCTTCGATCAAAAACTGCGTGTGATCCGTGATGTACTCAAAGCCCTCGATCACGCCCACACTTATGAGGTAATCCACAGGAACCTGACGCCCGATGCCGTCATCGTCAGCGCCAATGGCCACACCCGGCTGGCCTCGTTCGAGTATGCGCGCGCCGGAGCCAGCAACACAAGCAGTATCGCCAAAGATATTGTCGATGACATCGATGAGACGTATCAAGCCCCGGAATGCTATAGAGAACCAGCTCAGGCCAGCGTTGCCTCTGACCTGTTCTCTGCTGGCCTGGTTTTCTATGAATTGCTGACTGGAGAGACGGCTTTCAGCAGCCCATCGCAGGTCTTCGATCAAAGTGCGATTTTCCCCGTCAAGCCTTCAGAACTGAAACCAGACCTGCCGCCTGGGTTGGATGAGTGGCTACAGAAGCTGTGCGCATTTGAACCTCAGAATCGTTTCCCCAGCGCTGCTGCCGCTCTCAAGGCATTAGCACAGGCTATCACTGCACAACCGGGCAATCAAGTTGCGGATAAAGTCATTTCCTCTTCCTCCCAGCCGCAGGATAAAAAGAATCTGCCCAAAGAATATATCCTGGGTGATCGTTTTGTGGTACAAGAGCGCCTGGGGCAAGGAGGCTTTGCCACTGCATATAAGGTCTTCGACACGCTTGGCGAGGTGATGCGCGTACTCAAGCTGGTACTCACCGACCGCATCTCTGTGTACCAGCGGCTGCGCCAGGAATACAAAACCCTGCTCTCGATCCCAGAGCATCCCTATGTCGTCAAGGTCATCTGGGCCGACCGCCTTGCGGATGGTACCCCCTATATCGTCTTTGAATATATTGATGGTTTGAATGTCGAAAACTTAGTGCATGACAGAGCACTGACCTTCGAAGACTCGATAAAAATCGCCGTGCAGGTTGCTGAAGGCCTTGCACATTTGCATGCCCACGGCGTCTATCACCAGGACATCAAACCCTCGAACCTGCTCTGGACAGATCAAGGCATACACATTATCGACTTCAACGTGGCAGCTTCTGACCAGAACAATACTAATATGCTAGGGGGAACTGGACGCTATATTCCTCCAGACATTGATGTGCTCGCTGATCTCAGTACCGCACAGAAGATTCAACGCGATATCTATGCTCTCGGTGTGACGCTCTACGAATGTATTACGGGCCACCATCCCTTTGACGAGACATCGAAACGCACCGTCCCCCATCCCCCTAACGCCTTTGAAGGCTGTGAGGAGATCAGCCCGGCCTTTACCTCGCTGCTGCTCAAAGCGGTAGCCCCTACATCCATCGAGCGCTTCTCCTCAGCCATTGAGCTTCTAAGCGCACTGAAATCATTACCGGCACTAAGAAAACCGGCAGACCCCCCTGCTATACTTAATAGAACGCTCGTCCCAGTCACCAGCAAACCCAACTATAATCCCTTTGTCAGCTACCTGCTGACGCTCTACAGCCAGAGCCAGCGCACTAACGCGGGAACACGCGGCTTAGATGAGATCGGTGAACAGATCTACGTCCCCACATTGCTCGATAAAAAGCTGCGGCCTGCCATCCTCCAGGGAGACTTCCAACTGGTGGTGATTTCGGGTAATGCAGGCGATGGCAAAACCGCCTTTATTCAGCAGTTGGCAAAAGATGCAGAGCGTAAGGGCATAGAGGTGCATTATCATGCTAATGGTTTTGCTTTTACGTTCCAGGGACGTACATTTCTGAGTAACTATGATGGTAGCCAGGACGAGGGTGAGAAAACCAATAATAATGTGCTCCTGGAGTTCCTCGATCCCTTCAGAGGAAATAATGAGAACGCGTGGACCGCCAGCGAGACGCGCCTGATTGCTATCAACGAAGGACGCCTGGTAGATTTCCTCGCCGAGCAGCAGCAGCGCTTTCCGCGCCTGGCAGAAATTGTGCACAACGGGCTTGATGGGGTTTCAACTGTCAGCAAGGTTGCCGTCATTAATCTGAATCTACGCTCTGTAGTGGCCGCCCAGGAGGAGGGAAACGACTCCATTTTTGACCGCTTGGTCCAGCGTATGACCGCTAAACAATTCTGGGCGACCTGCGAAGACTGCAACCTTAAACGGCAATGCTACATCTACCATAACGTGCATACATTTATGGACCCTGTAGCAGGCCCCAAGACAATAGAGCGCCTCAAGACACTCTACACCATTACGCATCTGCGCGGACAACTGCATGTGACGCTACGAGATCTACGCTCCGCCCTGGCCTATATGCTTGTGGGAACGCGCGACTGCGATGGCATACATGAACTCTACCGCGCTGGAACGTCGACGGCGTCGCAACAGATACTTGATGGCTTCTATTTCAATGCCTGGATGGGTGGCTCACACCATTCCAGGGATCGCCTGATTGCGCTGCTGCGGGAAATCGATGTGGGGGAGGCCAGTAACCCCGATCTAGACAGAAGTTTTAACTTTCTTGAGCCGGGCGCCCGCGAAATGAGCCGTTTTAGTTATAGCGGACGTGAGCACTACGATGATGAACTCTTAAAAAAGGCCTTCGAGCATCTTCCCCGCGAATTTGTCGAGAGAACCCGGATCAGGAGCATCGAGCGCCACAGAAATTACGTCGCCATGTTACGTCGGCGGCACTACTTTGAATGTCGTGACGATGCCTGGCAGCAGATGCTTCCTTACCAGCACTTTGAAGCCTTCCTGGACCTGGTAATGAAAAATGTCGAACCGTCCTCGCAGCTGCAGGTCCTGTTGCAGGCTGTTAATAGAGGCGAAGGCTTGGTTGATCCCTCGCAGCTTGATGATGCCCTTGCCTTGCGTGTACGCAGAGTCGAACGTGGCACTATTCAGAGCTACCGCCTTTTTGATGCCAGGGCTTTTTCGCTCACACAGCGTGAGACGAAGGAGAGTACACGTTTCGTGGAATATCTTTCGCAGGCGCTTTATCTTCAATACCACACAAGCACTAACCATAAGGCCGAGCTACGTATCAATCTAGACATCTATGAGATGCTCATGCGTCTCAATAACGGCTATCAGCCCAGTCCGGAAGAGCTCCAAGGCTTCTATCTCAGTCTAATGATCTTCAAAAATGTTCTTGCCTCTGCCCCCTATCAGGAGGTTCTGCTGACGGAGACAGGATACGAGTTCTATCAGGTGAGCAGGGATATACAGGGGAAATTAACTCTCCAACGTAAGTAAAGGAAAGGAAAGGAAATCAGACTGTGGCCGTACGAGGACGTGATAGAGAATTTCGTTTCCCCCAGGTGAGCTACATTGATTACAAGCAGATCGAGATAGACCGCACACTGCTGAATCTCTTTCCACGTTTGAAGTTCGATGGCTACCTGGGAAGAGTGAGAAAGCTGCCCTTTCAGTTGACCATCGATCAATTTTTAGCAGAATTCATTGATGAGAAAAACAAGGAGCTTTTCATCGGTTTCGCGGAATACAAAGAGGTTGTACGCAAATGGCTAGAGACCGACCTGTTAGACCTGGTTCATCGCGGGCGCCCCAAGCAGGCCGTCGTCTCTCCGCGCCCCCTGCACGGCAACATCTATAAATTCAGGAACCCTGAACACGCCAGAGATTATGGCACGGCTGAGCAGGTGTACTGGATGCTTTATCATGCCTATAAGGGACAGGAGACGCTCCGCGAATTAAAGCGCTTCCTCTTCCCGGCAATGGACTGGAACACCGACAAAATACAGCTTGCTCAGGCAACAACAAAGATCGATGTAGAGACACAGGCTATTCTACATCTTGATGCACAAATTAGAGACGATGCCGCAGACCAATCAAAAGACCTGGAGCGTTACCCACCACTCTGCATTCACCAGGCCAACCTCTTTGCTGAAGATATCCTGCGCCTTTTATCCTACGAGAACTACATACCCCGTTCAGTGCTTGTAGATTATCTCAAGACATTGTTTGCCTTCCATCTCGCTCTCTACCAGTTGCGTATTCTCAAGCTGTTGCCAGAACTGATCAAGCGCCCACGCAGAAATCTCCCCTGTCAGGTGAAGGAATGCCCACTGGCAACAACAAAAACATCTCTACATGCCGGGTGCCCATTCCATATCGGGCTGGTTGTAGAGATGGGAGAAGCCAGCAATACACATATGGTAGAGCTCGCTCGTCGCAGTGCCGATACGCATTATCGCCGCATTCCAACATTTATCCATGCCCAATTCCTGGTCAAGAAGCTTGATGAGATGGCAACCTACCTGACAGATAAGGTCAGGAAGGCGCATAAGCCAACCAGAGGCTATTTTTCCGTGGCCGAGCTATTACAGTTTTTGGATGCTCCCTACAATAATGAACGCGAGAAATATTTCGGTGCACTCCTCGCTAATCTTGTGGAAGAGAGCGAGACAGATGGAGAAGAAACTGTTGCCCCGGAGATCAAGCGTGTCAGCGAGATGGGCCTGGATGACTTCGAGGCCTGTATCGAGATCTATGTAGAGCGACGAGGGCAGTTCTACCGCCGCTATATCACAGAGTGCCTCGACTCACTCTTACTAAAAAATCGTGAATCTGGCTTGCTACGCCAATCGCGTGCGAAGGATAGTCCACGCCGCTTTGTGCTCGGCAGTCGTCTGCTAGAAGTGCTTTTGCAGATAGCAGTGCTGAAACCTCAGGGGACATCGTTCGTCACCCAGGAGATACGGATCGATGATCTTCTGCTCTTGCTACAGAACCGCTATGGTCTATATATCGATAGCCTGCCACCAGATGACAGCTTTGGCAAGCCAAGCATCACCGACCAGGAGGCATTGAGCAGGAATAAAGAGGCTTTCAAGATGCGTCTACGTGAGATAGGCTTCTTCCAGGATCTTTCCGATGCCTATGTCACCCAGACGGTGACACCTCGTTACACTATCACACAGGAGGTCGCGACAGCGAAGGGAACAATAGGAGGGAAGCAATGAGTACCAGCCTTGGGTTTGTCGAACTTACTGACAGTGACGTGGCACATGCACTGGGCGATGTGCTTATTCCCCGCTTGAAAGAGATTGTAACCTCCCGTACTAACGGCCACTGTATGCGCGTTACCCACCTGGACGTTGAGCTAATGATTGCCCTCTGTCGTGAACTGCGTAGAGAATGCTCCAATGCCCAGATTTATATCCTCAAAGGCAACGGAGCCATCGCGCAAGATGAGAGGGCACAAGAACTGTTCATCTCCTCCACAAAGCTGGTGGAGTTACGCAATCCCTTGCCCGATGGCACGCTGCGATCGCCTTTGTTGATCTTCCTGCCGCCCAACCTTCGCACCAGCGCCGAGGATTCGTTTGGCGTGGCAACCTTCGAAGATATTCCCGTGACCGATGTGTACGAAACGGTCAAAGAACAACTTCTCCAACGTGTGCCGACTCCCTTGCAGGGCTATGTGCAAGAACTACTCGGCATTCCCAGCGACGCCTGGTGGCCCTGGGCCGACCAGATAGCCCAGGTGCGCTTTCTACTCACAGCCATTAAAAATCAGGTGGATGGGGAGTCACTCGGAGCCTCGCTCTATGAGTTGGGTCTGGTGCCAGATTTCCGCCTTTTCGGGGACCCCGCCTTAATGCAAAACCGCCTGCGCAGAAACCTGGATTCGGTACGCAAACTCACCTACTCGGACTCCTCCGCACGCGGAAGGGTGCTGGATCTGGGGTTAAGCGACCGCACTGTCCAACGCCGCCTAATCCAGTTCCTCTCAGAGGTCGGTGTAGTAGACCCCCATATCTGGACTCGTCAGATTGTGCTGGATAAAAGCAATAGAGACCTCTCTTTTGATAAGTGGAAATTTATCGATGAGATCAGCAGCGATAAAGTCTCGATAGAGATCATCCCCGATTCCATCACCATACCTATAGCAGGCGAGAACGACATCGATGAGAGCCTTGAAGGACTGAGCGGACAGCGTATACTCAATCCGAATAAACAAGCAAAGTTTAGTTTGACCTTTAAAGTCGATCCTCATCCATCTCACGTACCAAGCCTCGATCATTTCTCAGTGCAAATTATGACGAAGAACGGGGAGCCGGTCGGTGGAGCAAAGCGCGTCAAGGCTTGGACAAGTAAAAAGTCTGAACAGACAGTGCATCTGGACAAGCTGAACAAGCTCGATTTCGAAGATGGCTGGCATTTTGTACGCATTTTGCCCTGGACAAAAGATGATGTACTCGTTCCATTGTCAGACTCACGGCTGGATGTAAACGATGAACGTATGAAGCTGCATGAGAGTGAGCCTTTCTATGTGTTGCGCGAGGGAGAGATCGTCGATGCTCCGCAGAAGGTGATTCCGCAGGAGCATAGTCTAGAGCATGCCAGACTATACCTGCAGTTCAAAGCACTGAGCGAGGAACATGATCCACAGAAGGTGAAGCCTGTACATGTGGAATGGGTGAATAAAGGGAGCAAGACACGCCATGCGCAGCAGGAGATGCTCGAGGTCAGGTTTGAATCTGCTGGAAAGTTCCACATCCCTGTCTCGCGCTATCTCAAAACCCTGGAGCAACAGATACTCGCATCGCCTGAGAGTCCAGTCTGTTGGTACTGGCACATCAATCTAGGCATGAGCGAAATCGAGCTCCCGGTTGCCGCTGCAGCCCAGTGGCCGAGATCAGCGGCAGTCGAAAGCTTCCTGGATGCCAGGGGACGCTATTTTGCTACACTGCGCGAGAGCCAAGACAAAGAACTGATCACACAAGCAGTAGACCTTTTACTGCTCAAGGAGAGTTGTATTGAGTATGCCGAAGCATACCTGGACCTGCTAGAGGACCTGTCATGGAAAGTCGAACAGAGCAGGGCAACTGATCAGCAGAAGGCCATTCTAGAATTAAGAACAGCGCTTACGCTGGATACGATACACATCACGCTTACTGATTTCCGCGGCAGATCAAGAGAAGCCAGCCTTGTAGGACCGACACATCCGCTACGCGCGCTCTGGTTTAGTACATGGGCGCAGGTAGCACAACACTGGCTTACTGCTACCAGAGAAGGGCCAGAGGAATATATTGCTCCTGTGCGCGATGGAGTAATGCGTGGGTTGTTATCATTAAATGTCCCGGCGACCCTGGTGTGTGCAGACGGGCGCGTTTTCACTACAGTTGATAATGTGAACCCTTTCTGGTCCCTTTATGCTCCTCCTACTGAAGAAGATACGCGAGGCTTACTTGGTGAGATCTGTGCCCTGCTTGGCTTGCCCGAACCGGCTATCGGTGGAGAAACCATTACCGCTGAGGTGCTTGCCGCGCGTATGAGCAGATACCTGGCACAACACCCATATATCCGCACATTGAGTATCAACGCCTTCAATCCGGGGCGCGCCAGCGTGCTCGCACAGGCCCTTGTGCTACTTCAGAAGCAGGAGCCATTCTCGCAATTGCGCTACGATGTGCGCCTCTTTGTACCCGACCCGGCAACACCACAGGTAGGAGAAGCGATAGAGTTGTTGCTCTCTCCCGGCATGACCGTCAGCACAGAAGCAGCAGATGCTTTCTCGCTCTCCAGCGGCAGTCATCTTTTCCCCAAGTTGAGCCTTGCAATTCACGGCTTGTACGCCTTCAATAACTCTCCACAATCCTATCGTGCGCACCTTAGCATGTTATTTGATCTCTTCCCCGCGGAAGAGATCGGAGCAGGGCTAGCCTTCCGCGCGACCGATATGACACCCTTGTATGGCCTGGCACAAGACTTCATTACCGATTTCCAAGACAACGAAGATGGAACCTCCTGGCGACGGCAGCCACGCCATGGTAGAGCGCACCCGCTCCCAGGAGTGGAGGGTTCGATAGACCTGCTGGCAGATCTCTCGCGCATCATCTCCGGGATGGTGGCGACGGTGGCTACTGGGGTTGCGGCTTTTGATCAACGCCCCATCCTGACACTTAGTCTGAGTACTGCACAGCGCGAACTCATCCATTATGTTCACGAAGTAAGCGACTGGGTAATGACAATTGACCGCAATATCGGTATCGAATTTTTCGATCATGGCGGGCGGCTTGATCGTCCTGACTATCTCATTGACTATACACCAGGTAGTTCAGCAGGCTTCGGCCACCAGCTTATTATCACCTCGCGCGCCCTGCTGGAGCTTGAAGCCACGCTGAAGCCGATGCTACAGCAACATCGACTCAAAGCTTCAAGGCACGAAACCACGCTCATTCTTGATCAACTCCGTGCCTTATCCGGACGTCTAGCGCTTAAGCTGATTTCATCACCAACGCACCAGGCAGAGGCCCTTGGACTCGCTCTTGCACGTCTCTTCTTGATACATCAAGGCGTACTGGCCAACCAGATTCTCCTTCCACTCGATGTCCATCTTGACCTGTTCCATGCCGCGAAACGAGCGGCGGACGAATCGAGCGAGGCCGTTACTTTACAGCGCACAGATCTGGCGCTCTTCGATCTCAACTCAGCTGCACGTACCATCCGTTGTAACCTGGTTGAGGTGAAGTGCTACAACTATGTCGGTGGGCCGAGTGCCTATGCGCAGCTAAAAGAGACGATCACTGAACAAATCAACCAGAGTGAGAGTGTGCTACGCCGCCATTTTGATCCAAATTGGAAGATGCCAGATCGACCAGACCGCCTCTTGAAGACGCGCGAACTTACCACACACCTGGAGTTTTACCTTGGCCGCTCCGGGCGCTATGGTATTATCGAGAAGGATGTACAGGCAGAAGCCCTCTATTTACTCTCTACTTTAGAAGATGGCTACAGCTTACAATTCACCCGCAGTGCCTTGATTTTCGATTTTGAGCAGCCAGGAACGGAGTCACCGCAGAACGAGGCAGGTATCGAGTTTTATCGCATCGGTAAAGATATCATCGAAGCGCTCATCACCGAAGCCCGGCCGGTCTCTGCTGAACTCGTTTACCAACCCACATCGGTGAGTGAAAGCAGTACCGTCCCTCGCCTTCCTTCTGCTGCCTTTATTGTACCGCCGCGAGACCGCTCAGTCCCCTGGGATCAGTACAAACAGGTCCAAAACTCTGAAACGTTCTCCCATACTAACATTGCCACACCCCCAACAGGCTACATTAATGAGCCACCAGAACAATCTTTAGCGGTGCCCGACGCAGCAATGGCATTCGAAATGCGCATTGATGAACAGGTATTCGACGAGCGGCAGGAGGTTGCGGGCAACGATATTCCTGGCACACAAAACGCTCCCGAACCTGTTGCCAATATTGAACAGGAACAAAGCACGCTTCCTTCCTACAGTGTCATGCTCGGAGCCCAGGGACCTACGCCCCAGTACGGCATTCTTGGCGAAGTCTCCGCCAGAAGAGTTGCTCTTGATCTCAATCAGACGCATACTATCAGCCTATTCGGAGTGCAGGGAAGCGGAAAAAGCTATACCCTGGGGAGTATTGTCGAGATGGCATGCCTGCCAATCCCACACGTTAACGCCCTACCAAGCCCGTTAGCGACCGTCATCTTCCACTACAGCCCTACCCAAGACTATAAGCCGGAGTTTACCTCTATGATCTACCCGAACACAGACGAAGGCCAGCGCACACAATTGCGCGAGAGGTATGGAGCCGAGCCCCAAACACTACAGGATATAGTGCTACTTGTACCGACAGGGAAGCTTGCTGAGAGAAGAGCAGAGTACCCGGACATCGATGTACAACCCATCACCTTTGCTGCATCCGAACTCAAGGCAGTCCACTGGAAGTTTCTTATGGGAGCTGTCGGTAGCCAGAGCATGTATCTGCGACAGATCAACCTTGTTATGAAGAGGCTACGAGACAAGTTAACCCTTGAGGGCCTTCGTCAAGAAGTAGAGCACGCTCCAATGTCAGACCACCTCAAAGGGTTGGCGCAGATGAGACTGCAATTTGCTTCCGAATACATCGATGATAGCAGAAAATTGAGCGATATCATCCGCCCTGGTCGTCTTATTATTGTCGATGTACGTGACGAGTTCATCGAAAAAGATGAGGCACTAGGATTGTTCGTCGTGCTGCTGCAAATCTTTTCAGAGGCAATATACCAAGGACATACGTTTAATAAACTGGTGGTCTTCGATGAAGCGCATAAGTACATAGAGAGTTCCGATCTCATCTCGGGCTTGATAGAAGTAGTTCGCGAAATGCGTCACAAAGGGACGAGCATCATGGTTGCATCACAAGACCCACTGTCGGTCCCCGTCTCGCTCATAGAGCTTTCTTCACAAATTATCCTGCACAGGTATAACTCGCCTGCCTGGCTCAAGCACATTCAGAAGGCAAACTCGGCCTTAAATAGCCTTACGCCAGAAAAGATGAGCCATCTTGGCGCTGGCGAAGCCTATGTATGGTCGGCAAAGGCAACGGACGAAGGATTTACCAGAGGGGCCATAAAGATCAAATGCCGTCCAAGGGTAACTCGTCATGGAGGAGATACGAAGACTGCTGTCACTCCCGACTAACTAAGACCGATATTCCTTACAGGAAGTAGATTAGTAAAAGAGCGGCGTGCCCTCAGGATTGACATTACTGTGTGGAAGAGTTACAAATAAACCCTCCAAAATCACCTCATTGTGGCGTTTTCTTGTTGCCTAAAGCTGCCCACCTCAACAATGCCATTATTGAGTCCATATCGTGATCTCCGTGAAGGGCCTCAACCTCTTACACACAGATCCATCCCTCCTCATAGCAATATCGAAACCCCCTTCCGAACAGAGTCCTAATCTAGCCCGGATATGCCTTGTTGAGCGCAACCCCTGCCCCTCACATCTCTTCACCCCAACTTCTC
>WNGJ01011690.1_pt1 | contig 13011 bp, 9 predicted proteins | sample 5400611 | NCBI WGS metagenome assembly WNGJ01 (sample SAMN13153375, study PRJNA577476) | soil metagenome | isolation source: 40 cm soil or saprolite under Garry oak tree replicate 1 | place: USA:California | collected 2016-06-15
CGCGTTAGGAACCGCGAGCTGGCATCCCCCAAGGACAGTCCCGCTCAGGGACTCCGTCGCTGAACACACGCACGGTTTCATCCCCCAGGTTCAAAAACTGAAGCAGCACTGATGTCGGGGTGACATTGGGTCATCTCGCAGTGCGCGTGTGTATCCAAGGAGTAGTATGCCATTTACAGCATTGGGCCTAGCGCCCGAGCTCGTACGCGCCGTCGCCGATGAAGGCTACGCGCACCCAACCCCCATCCAGGCGGAAGCGATTCCCCTGGCCCTCGCGGGCCGCGATCTCATCGGGTCGGCCCAAACCGGCACCGGCAAGACAGCCGCATTCATGCTGCCGATCCTGCAGCGGCTCTCGACCGGCAAGCGTGGCACGCTGCGCGCGCTGATTCTGGTGCCCACGCGTGAGCTGGCCGAACAGGTCGCCACCAGCATCAAGGCGTACGGGCGCCACACCCATCTCAAGGGCGCGGCCGTGTACGGCGGCGTCGGGATGGAGCCGCAGACCCGCGCGCTGAAGCACGGTGTGGACATCGTCGTCGCCACGCCGGGCCGCCTGCTCGATCACATGGAGCGCGGCCACGCCGATTTCTCCCAGCTCGAGGTGCTGGTTCTGGACGAGGCCGACCGCATGCTGGACATGGGATTCGCGCCCGACGTGAAACGCATCCTGAGTACGTTGCCTGAAGAGCGGCAGACGATGCTCTTCTCGGCGACCATTTCGCTCGAGGTCGACGCGCTCGCGCGCCGCGCGCTGAACGGCCACGCCTCGGTCGAGATCGGCCGGCGGGCGCAGGCAGCGGAGGGCATCGAGCACATCATCGTCGCGGTCGACAAGCTCCAGAAGCGCGGCGCGCTCGCCTCGATCCTGAAGGCCAAGCCCGCGGGCCAGACGCTGATCTTCACGCGCACGAAGTACGGCGCGGACAAGCTCGTCACGTTCCTCAAGCGCGAGGGCATCGCCGCCAACGCGTTGCACGGCGACAAGGCGCAGAGCCATCGCACGCGCACACTCGACGCGTTCCGCTCGGGCGCGGCCGAGATCCTGGTGGCGACCGACATCGCCGCGCGCGGCATCGACGTCGAAGGGATCCGGATGGTGGTGAACTTCGACGTGCCGCAGGATGCCGAGGTGTACGTCCACCGCGTGGGCCGCACCGCGCGCGCGGGGGCGCGGGGACTCGCCCTGACCCTGATCTCGCCCGACGAATGGCTGCTCATGGCCGACGTCGAGCGGCTGATCGGGCAGAACTTCCCGCGCGAAGTGATTCCGGGGTTCGAGCCCTCGGTGCCGCCGCTGCAGCCGCGGCAGGCGATCGCCGAAGCGCCGCACCCCGAGCGTTCGCTGAGACCACGGAGAGGTGGGAAGAAGCGACGGTAAGGGATAGTGGGAGGGGCGCAGCCTGCTGCGCCCCTGCGTTCATCAAACTGCCGTCAATCCCTCGTTTTCAGCGTCCGGATGAAGTTCGCGACGGGCGTCGCGGCGAGCGTCATGAGCCGGATGCTGCCCCGTGACGCCAGCTCCACCGACACGCGCGCGATGGTCTCGTTGTCGGGGCACTCGACGATACTGACGAAGTCATAGGGGCCGAGCACCGCGTACTGTTGAGTGACCTTGGCCCCGAACTTTTCGATCTCCTTATTCACTTCCTGGAGCCGCTTCGGGTTGCTCTTGAGCGCCTTCGCGCCCTCGTCCGTCAGGTTGGAGAGCAAAACGTAAGTGGGCATGGGCCTCAGCTCCGTTTCTCGATGGGCACGTAATCTCGCTTGGGTGGACCGATATACACCTGCCGCGGGCGGGCGATCTTCTGCTCCTTGTCGAGCAACATCTCCTGCCACTGCGCCAGCCACCCTGGCGTCCGCCCGATGGCGAACAACACGGGGAAGATGTCCACCGGGAATTTCATCGCCTCGTAGATGATGCCGGAGTAGAAGTCGACGTTGGGGTACAGCTTCCGCGTCACGAAGTATTCCTCTTGCAGCGCGATCCGCTCCAGCTCCACGGCGATGTCGATGAGCGGGTTCTTGCCGGTCACGTCGAACACCTGCTCGGCGATCTGTTTGATGATCTTGGCTCTGGGGTCGAAGTTCTTGTAGACGCGGTGTCCAAAGCCCATCAACCGGACCTCGCCCTTCTTGACGCGCTGGATGTAGGCGGGAATCGCGTCGATCGACCCGATCTCGCGCAGCATGCGCAGCACTTCCTCGTTCGCCCCGCCGTGCAGCGGCCCGTACAGCGCCGCGGCTGCCCCCGCCATGCAGGAGTACGGATCGGGATGCGAGGATCCGATGCCGCGCATCGCGCTGGTCGAGCAGTTCTGCTCGTGGTCGGCGTGGAGGATGAAGAGGACGTCGAGCGCCCGCTCGAGCACGGGGTGCGGCGAGTATTTCACCTCGGTCGTCTTGAACATCATGTTCAGGAAATTGCCGGTATAGCTCAGATCGTTGTCGGGGTAGGCGTACGGCATCCCTACGGAGTGGCGGTGTGCAAACGCCGCCAGCGTCGGGGTCTTGGCGATGAGCCGCACGATCTGGTTGTTGCGCGACTTCTCGTCGAAGATGCGTTTCGCTTCGGCATAGAACGTCGAGAGCGCCGCGACGGCGCTGACGAACATCCCCATCGGGTGGGCGTCATGGTGGAAGCCGTCGATGAACTTCTTGATGTTCTCGTGAATGATCGTGTGGTGCGTGACCTGGTAGACCCAGCCGTCCAGCTCGGCGGCCGTCGGAAGCTCTCCGTGGAGGAGCAAGTACGAGGTCTCGAGGAACGTGCTCTGCTCGGCGAGCTGCTCGATCGGGTAGCCGCGGTATTGCAGGATTCCCTTGTCGCCGTCGATGAACGTGATCGCGCTGCGGCACGCCGCCGTGTTCATGAAGGCGGGGTCGTACGACATCAGCCCGAAATCGTCGTCGGACGCCTTGATCTGGCGGAGATCGGCGGCCCGGACTGTTCCGTCCTGAATGGGGAGCTCGTAGCTCTTACCGGTGCGGTTGTCGACGACGGTGAGCGTGTCCTTCGGCACTACGGGTTCCTGGATGTTGGAGGCGGAAAAGATAACTCCTTTACCGTCTCCTATCGTCGTCCTATCTTGGCAACCGTGGCTCAACCCCGTCCCAGTCTCTATCCAACCCGCTCGAGTGCCGGTGCCCTCCTGGGGCAGCAACTCGCCAGCCGCGGTTATCAGTCGTGCATTCTGCTGGGGATTACGCCGGAAGGCGTCGAGATCGCCGCGCATGCCGCCAAAGCGATGGGCGCGCAGTTCGACGTGATCGTGGCATCGTTCATCAAGCTGGGTGCCAATCTCGCGCCCATCGGTGCGATGGCTGAATCGGCGCCTGCCGAGATGGACCCCGATTTTCAGCCGGGGATGAATCTCCTCGAAAAGCTCCAGGCCGCGATCGACGAATCACGCGCACGGGTCAGGCAGGATCTCGTCCTCTACCGCACGCAACGTCCCGTGAAGAAGCTCGAGGGACGCACCGCGGTGATCGTCGAAGGACAGATCGTGTATCCGTGGAAAGTGCTGGCCGCGGCGAAAGCCGCCGAGGGGTTAGGCGCGCGTGAGGTGGTGATCGCGACGCCCGTGGCCGCGCAGGCCGCCGCCGATCGGATTCGAGCTCGGCAGTATCCCCTCGTGTGTCCCAGTGTCGTGATGGAGCAGGAAGGCCATCCGTCGCCCTACGGTGACGCGGGGGCTGAAGCACCTGAGCGTCTGAAGAGCATCATGATTGCGCACGAGGCCGCCTAAGCGGTTGGGCGGTTGGGCGGTTGGGCGGTTCGGCGGTTGGGCGTTTCTGAGTACCGACCTGCATTTCTTGGGTTAGTTCATTTCTCCGAAGAACTCTATGCTGTCGCATGAAACCGCACGAGCGCTTTGTCGCGTGGCAGCACTGTCATCGACTGACCCTTCTCACGTACCAGCTCACACAGGCGTTCCCCAAATCGGAACTTTACGGTATCACCTCGCAGATGCGTCGCGCTGCGTATTCAGCGGCGGCTAATATCGTCGAGGGTTGCGCGAAGAGGGGTGCTTCGGAGTTCCGTCGTTTCTTGGACATCTCGCTCGGCTCGCTAGCTGAGTTGTCCTATTTCGCCCTGCTTGCGCGGGACCTGAAGTTGTTGTCTAACGACGCGTGGCTTGAGTTTGAACGGGTGCACGACGTTGCTGGCAAGACGACAATGGGTCTGCATCGAGCAATGGCCCGGCGAGCTGCGCACGGGCCACATATAGGCAAACCGCCAAACCGCCAAACCGCCTAACCGCCTAACCGCCTAACCGCCTACTCAGCCAACTCGACGATCTCCCTCTCCAGCCACCGATGCTCTCCAGCTAGAATCTCCTGCGCGAACTTGTACGTGGGGACGTCCTCGTTGCGCCGCAGTCCGTTGAACTTGGAACGCACGCGACGCCGCGCCTGCCGGCAGAATAGATCTGCCAGCTTCACCGCCCGCGCGCCCGCCGCGCGATCCTGCTTGTAGAGCCCTTGGGCGCGTGAGCAGGTGGCTGCCATGGCAAACAACTCGGCGGCGACGTCTACCAGCCGGAACAGCACCGACTGGCGCAGCTCGAGCTTGGGACCGAACCGAATCATCGAATGAAAGACACTGCGCGCCAGACGCCGGCAGCTGCGTTCGACGAAGCGGACGTGCTTCGCCAGCCGCCCGAACTCGGCGTACCGCGGCCACAGGCTCCAGCCCAGCCAGCGCGACGGGTACCACCACCCGTAGAACGCCGCGGAACGGCCCAGACCGGCCAAGCGCTCCCGCACAGTTTTTCCAGGCAAGACGACGTCGCCGGCGACCTGGAGATGCTTGTCCACGGCTTCGCGCGCGATGAACAGGTGCATGATCTCCGACGAACCCTCGAAGATCAGGTTGATCCGGAAGTCGCGCATGATGCGCTCGACGGGGATTGGCGCCTCGCCCCGCGCGCGCAGCGAATCGGCCGTCTCGTAGCCGCGGCCGCCGCGGATCTGGACCGTGTCGTCGATGATGCGCCAGCCGGCCTCGGAGTTGTACAGCTTGGCGATCGCGGCCTCGAGGCGGATGTCGTAGCCGCCGCGCTCCGCCATCGCGCCGCACAGCTCAGCCACGGCCTCCATCGCGAGCGTGTTCGCCGCCATCGTCCCGATCTTCTGCGCGATCGCATCGTGCTGGCCGATCGGCCGGCCCCACTGCACGCGCTCGGCCGCCCAGCGGCGGGAGATCTCGAGGCAGCGTTTGCCCGCGGCAACCGACGAAATGGGTAGCGTCAACCGGCCGGTATTGAGCGTGATGAGCGCGAGCTTCAATCCCTTGCCCTCGCCCCAGAGCACGTTTTCCTTCGGGACGCGCACGTTTGTGAAGCGGATCACGCCGTTGTAAAGCGCTTTCAGGCCCATGAAGTGGCAGCGGTGCACGATCTCGACGCCCGGCCAGTCGGTCTCCACGATGAACGCCGTGATCTGCTTCTTCTCTTTCCCACTGACCATCTTCGACGGCGTCCGCGCCATCACGACGAGCAGCTCCGCCTTGGTGCCGTTGGTGCACCACAGCTTCTCGCCGTTCAGCACCCAGACATCGTCGTCGAGGATGGCGGTCGTTTCCATCGCGGCGGGATCGGACCCGACGCCGTGTTCGGTGAGCGCGAATGCCGAGATCGCGCCCTTGGCGAGGCGGGGGAAGTATTTCTTTTTCTGCGCTTCGTTGCCGAACATCTTGAGCGGCTGGGGAACGCCGATCGACTGGTGCGCGGACAGCAGCGCCGTCAGCGAGCCGTCCACCGACGACACGAGCTCGATCGCCTTCATGTAGGACAGCTGCGACAACCCGAGCCCACCGTACTCGCGTGGAATCTTGATGCCGAACGCGCCAAGCTGGCGCAGGCCGTCGATCACCGTCTCGGGGATTTCTCCTTCGCGGTCGATGCGATCGGAATCGACGTCCTCGCGGAGGAATCGCTCGAGCTTGTCGAGAAACGGTTTCGCGCGGGCGACTTCGTCCGCGTCTTGTTCGGGGTAGGGGTGAATCAGGTCCATCCGCAGCTTGCCGAGGAACAGGTCGCGGACGAAGCTGGGCGCCGCCCATTCCTGCTCGCGTGCCGCTTCGGCGACCTCACGCGCCTCGTCGGCGCTGACGGTCCGTTTGGGTGGGGCGAGAGTAGCCATGCGCCTTAAATGTAATATCTTCAGGCCGTTCAGCCCGCCGTCAGCCTTTCATGAAGGAGAATTCCATGTCTCGCCTAGCGTTTCTCGCCCTGGCGCTCGGGGTCGCTGCCGCATTCCCCGCGGTGGCACAGCGCCCCGCTCGAACCACCCGTACCCGGGCACGCGCAGCCGAGCCGGCGCCGATCACGATTCCCTATCAGCGTTTCGTCCTGAAGAACGGGTTGACGTTGCTCGTCCACGAGGACCACAAGGCGCCGATCGTCGCCGTCAACATCTGGTACCACGTGGGCTCCAAGAATGAACGGCCCGGCCGCACGGGGTTCGCCCATCTGTTCGAGCACCTGATGTTCAACGGCAGCGAGCATTTCAACGACGACTACTTCCAGCCGTTCGAGCGCATCGGCGCGACCGATCAGAACGGCACGACGAACCAAGACCGCACCAACTATTTCGAAAACGTGCCCACCAACGCGCTCGACATCGCGCTGTGGATGGAATCCGATCGCATGGGCCATCTGCTCGGCGCGATCGACACGGCGAAGGTCAACGAGCAGCGCGGCGTCGTCCAGAACGAAAAACGGCAGGGCGAGAATCAGCCATACGGCAAGGTCAACGAGCTGATGACCGAGGGCACGTATCCCGCGGGCCATCCGTACTCGTGGTCGGTGATCGGGTCGATGGAAGACCTCAATGCCGCCTCGGTCGAAGACGTGAAGCAATGGTTCCGCACATACTACGGTCCGAACAACGCCGTCATCGCGCTGGCCGGCGACATCACGCCCGAGACGGCGCGTCAGAAAGTGGAGCAGTTCTTCGGCGACATTCCGGCGACGCCGCCGATCGCCAAGCAGGAGACCTGGATCGCGCCGCGCACGGGGTCGCATCGCGAGATCATGCAGGACCGCGTCCCGCAGGCGCGGATCTACAAAGAGTGGAACATCCCCGAGTACGGATCGGCGGATGCCGATTATCTCGACCTCGTGACCGACGTGCTCGCGGCGGGGAAGACGTCGCGACTCTACAAGCGGCTGGTCTATGACGACCAGATCGCCACCGACGTGATCGCCTACGTCGATCTCCGCGAGATCGGTGGGCAGCTCGTAATTCGCGCGACGGCGAAGCCGAACGGCGATCTCGCGCGGGTGGAACGGGCCATCGACGAAGAGCTCGCGCGCTTCATCCAGGCGGGTCCAACCGCGAGCGAGCTGCGGCGCATCAAGACGCAGTCGCGCGCGAACTTCATCCGCGGCATCGAGCGGATCGGCGGCTTCGGCGGGAAGTCCGACGTACTCGCGCGAAACGAAGTATTCACCGGCAGCGCCGATCATTACCTGGTGACGCAGCGGCGCATCGCGACGGCGACGGCCGGCGAGCTCAAATCCGCCGCGACCCGCTGGCTCAGCGACGGCGATTGGGTGCTCGAGGTGCGTCCCTATCCCACGTTCGAGACGGCGGCGAGCGGCGCCGACCGCACGAAGCTGCCCGACGCGGGCACGCCACCCGACGCCCGCTTCCCGGCGATCGCGCGCGCCACGCTGCCGAACGGGCTCAAGATCGTGCTCGCCGAGCGGCACTCGATTCCGCAGGTGCAGCTGACGCTGCTCGTGGATGCGGGCTATGCGGCGGATCAGTTCGCAGCGCCCGGCACGGCGAGCCTTGCGCTCGACATGCTGGACGAAGGGACGACGCGGCGCACGGCACTGCAGATCAGCGACACGCTGTCGCAGCTGGGCGCCCAGCTGTTTACGAGCTCGCAGCTCGACGTGTCACGCGTCGCGCTGTCGACGTTGAAGGAGAATCTCGATCCGGCGCTCGACATCTTTGCCGATGTGCTGCTCAATCCGTCGTTCCCGCAGGCCGACTTCCAGCGGCAGCAGCGGCAGCGGCTCGCGCGCATCCAGCGCGAGAAGGTGCAGCCGGTGCAGATGGCGCTCCGCGTCTTCCCGCAGCTGTTGTACGGCGCCAATCATGCGTACGGCAATCCGCTGACGGGGTCGGGCACGGAAGCGTCGGTGTCGGCCATGACGCGCGACGACCTGATGCGCTTCCACCGGACCTGGTTCAAGCCGAACCACGCGACGTTGGTGATCGTCGGTGACGTCGCGTTGGCGGAAATCCAGCCGAAGCTCACGCGTCTGTTCAGCGGTTGGCGAGCCGGCGACGTCCCGCAGAAGAACGTGAGCACGGTCGCCGATCAGCCGCGGTCACTCGTCTACATTCTCGATCGCCCTGGAGCGGAGCAGTCGATCATTTTCGCCGCCGATCTCGCGGCGCCCAAAGCCAATCCCCGTGAGTACGCCATCGAAGCGATGACATCGCTGCTCGGCGGCCAGTTTACCTCCCGCGTCAACATGAACTTGCGCGAGGCGAAACACTGGTCCTACGGCGCGTTCACCTTCGTCTGGGACGCCCGCGGCCAGCGCCCGTTCATCGCGTACGCCCCGGTCCAGACCGACAAGACGAAGGAGTCGATGATCGAGGTCGACAAGGAGCTGCGCGGCATTCTCGGCCCGAAACCGGTGACCGCGGACGAGCTGGCGAAGGCGCAGGCGAACCTGACGCTGACGCTGCCCGGCAATTGGGAAACGATGGATGCCGTGCAGGGCTCGCTCGAACAGCTCGTGACGTTCGGGTTGGACGATCACTACTACGAGACGTATGCGCAGCGCGTCCGGGCGTTGACCCTTCCCGACGCCGCCGGCGCGGCGCAGGAAACGATTCGTCCCGATCACCTCGTCTGGGTGGTCGTGGGCGATCGGTCGAAGATCGAGGCCGGGATTCGGGAGCTGAATTTCGGGGAGATCCGATTCCTGGATGCGGACGGGAAACCGCTGGCAGCACGGTAACACCGACGTAGGGGATGGTAGGGTATGTCGTAGGGGCGCAGCATGCTGCGCCCCTACATTTTTGTTTTTACGTGCCCCTACATTCACCTGTCCCTGTTATTCAGGTGATCCGAACAACCTGTTCCCGCCGCGCGAGTGTCGGCGTCAGCAACAGCGCCGCAATCGCGCCCCCGCTCATCCCACCCAGGTGCGCGAAGTTGTCGATGAATGGATTCATGAAGCCCACGAAGAGCTGCCAGGCCGCCCAGGCCGCGAGCACGAAGCCGATCCGCTTGTCGCGCACGAAGAAGTATTGCTGGTTGCGATACAGCATGACGACGACGGCCATCAGGACGCCGAAGATCGCGCCCGATGCCCCGACCGACGGTCCCGGCCCGGTCGCCAGGCTGAGATGATCGGGGCTGCCGTGCAGGAAGGTCGCCGTGATCATGCGCCACCACTCGCCGGCGAGGACGCGCTCGCGGATCAGGGCACCGGCCATGATCGGACTGGTGTGATCAGCTCCAGTCGACCCCAGGATCGGGGCAAAGGCACCGGCGCTGACCTCCCAGACGAACACCGCGACGTTGGCGAGGATCAGGGCAATGATGAGCGGCGGCAGGCGGCGCATGCCGCGCTCGAAGTCCACGCGGCCATCGGAGATTGGGGGTGGTACTCTCCGACGCGGCGCCAGCATCTCGGGCGTGATGAGGATCGGCTCTTCGTGCTCGCCGCCGTTCCCCCCACCCGGGCCCGTGGTCACCGCCGCTCTCCCGTATCCAGCATGACGCCGAGGGCGATGGCGATGCGGCGGTCCATGAGTCGCTGCGGATCGGACGTCATGTCGAGCACGTAGCGGTCGAGGATCGTGAATTTGCGCTTGAATTCCCCAATGACGTCCTCGGTTCCCGCGGGAAGGAAGATGAAGTTGGTGCGCAGGATGCCGAACAGGGGACCGAGGAAGCGCCGCAGCAGCGACAGGATGATGGAATCCTCCTTCGCGAGGAACAACAGCGTCCCGTTCGGTGCCCACACGTACCACCGCTTGCGGATCGCATTGAACAGCCAATTCTTGCCTAGCTTGGCGAGCGTGCGGCCGCGCGCGTCGCGCACCGTATAGGTCATCGTGATCGGCGCGAATTTCTTGTCCTGGAGGATATCGAGCAGCTTCTCGCGCTTGGATTGATCGCGATAGAAGGTGACATGCCGCTTCGCTGATATCACCACGCCCAGCACGATCGAGCCGATGAGAATCGTGACCATGCCGACGATGCCGACGATCGTCCGGAAGCTGCCGGTCGGCATGGCGTCGATGAGCGCCGCGAATGCCGGCAATCCGAGGACCAGCCCGGCGAGGACGACGAGGATCGCGCCCAGATTCCGCAACAGGTGCGCGGGGCGCTCGACGAAGATGATCTTGTTGCCCTGCTCGTCCCCGACGTCGTATTTCTCGGAGATCTTCAACATCTGCTGGCGCAGCAGAAAAATGTCGCGGTCGAAGGCCGGGTCGCCTTCCGCCGTCGCGACGGCGACGCTGGGGGCGCGCGCGGGCCGCCCGCACTGCGGACACTTCACGAGCTTCCCTGCAAACTCATCCTTGAGGTCGTAGGACGTACCGCATTCGCAGGTCACATGCACCGCCATGTACGCCTCCGTCGCCGAGATGATAGATTTGCCGCGCCTCTCCAGAACCGGAGCTTCCCGATGCGCGGGTTCATGCTGCTGTTCGTTGGTCTCGTCGTCCTGCCGGCTGCCAATGCCCAGGCTCCGCAGGTGCTGATCAAGGCGGGGCGCCTGGTGGACGGCCGGTCCGCCAGCGTCCAGCCCAATGTAGGAATCCTGATCGAAGGCGAAAGGATCAAGGCGGTCGGTCCGCTCGCCCAGATCCAGGGACAGGCCCCGAACGCCCGGGTTATCGACCTCAGCCAGATGACGGTCCTGCCCGGGCTTATCGACGCCCATACCCATCTGCTCCTGCAGGGCGACGTCACGTCGCAGGAATACGAAGACCAGCTGCTCAAACAGTCCACGCCCTATCGCGCCATTCTCGCGGCCCGCAATGCGCGGATTGCGCTGGAGCACGGCTTCACGGCGATCCGCGATCTCGAAACTGAAGGGGCGATGTACGCCGACGTCGATGTGAAGCTCGCGATCAACACCGGCGAGATCCCCGGGCCGCGCGTCTTCGCCTCGACGCGCGCAATGGCGCCGACCGGGATGTATCCGATCACGACGGCGAACTGGGAGCTCGAGCTCCCGCACGGCGTCCAGCCGGTGGACGGCGTCGACAACGCGCGCCTTGCGGTGCGGCAGCAGGTGCAGCACGGCGCGGACTGGATCAAGTACTACAGCGACCGCCGCTACTACTTCACCCCCGACAGCGTGCTGCACAGCTGGGTCAACTTCACCGACGCCGAAGCGAAGGCGATCGTGGACGAAGCCCACCGCATCGGTCGTCCCGTGGCGGCGCATGCGATCGGTTCCGACGGCATCGCCGCGGCGCTGCGCGCGGGCGTTAATTCCATCGAGCACGGCGACGGCCTCACCGACTCGCTCATGGACGCCATGGTGCGCAACAACGTTTATTGGGTGCCGACGGTCACGGTCGGGGCGCATGTGGTCGCGCGCGGCGGAGTGTGGGTGGCGCTCGTAAATCTCGAGCGGAAGGCGTTCGGTCGCGCGCTGAAGAAGGGCGTAAAGATCGCCATGGGTACCGATGTCGGCGGCTTTCCATGGACCGAGATCAATCAGGCGAAGGAATTCGAGTACTACGTCCAGTACGGGATGACCCCGATGCAGGCGATTCAATCGGGAACCTCGGTTGCCGCGGCGCTACTCGGCCAGGACCAAAACTTCGGCGCCATCGCACCCGGACTGTACGCTGACATCATCGCCGTCGCGGGCGATCCCACACGCGATATCACGGAACTGCAACGGGTGAAGTTCGTTATGAAGGGTGGCGCCGTGTACCTTTCTCAATAGTGAAACTGTTTGTCGGCGGGCTCCTCGGGCTCTTCCTGAGCTTCGGCGCCGCCCACGCTTGCCAGGGACAGTTGTCCCCGGCAGGCACGGGCGGCGTCGCTGCGCTGGCGAGCACATTGCGGCAGCTCGGCAGCAACAAGCGGGTGCTGATGATCGGCGCGCACCCCGACGACGAGGACACCCAGCTCCTGGTGTTGCTGTCACGCGGGATGGGCGCGCAGGCCGCCTATCTCTCGCTGACGCGCGGTGAAGGTGGCCAGAACCTCATCGGGCCCGAGCTCGGCGCCGAGCTCGGCATCATTCGCACCGAAGAGCTGCTCGCGGCCCGTGAGCTCGACGGCGCGCGCCAATTTTTTACGCGCGCCTACGATTTCGGCTTCTCGAAGTCGGCCGAAGAGACGTTCCGCTTCTGGCCGCGCGACTCGATTCTGAAAGACGTGGTGGATGTGATCCGGCGGTTCCGCCCGCAGATCATCATCGCCGTCTTCTCCGGGACGCCGGCCGACGGGCACGGGCACCATCAGGTCTCGGCGATTCTCGCCCGCCAGGCGTTCGACCTGCTGCGCGATTCGACGTGGGGGCCGCAGAAGTTCTATCGCTCGACGCGCGGCGATCCCACCGCGACCACACTGACCCTACCCGTCGGCATTCTCGATCCGATCCTCGGCCAATCGTATTTCCAGGTCGCGATGGCGAGCCGCAGCCGCCATCGATCCCAGGATATGGGGCAGCTGCAGCGGCCCGGTCCGGCGACGTCTGGAGTCGCGCTGCTCGCGAGCAAGCCGGCGCCGACGGGGAGCAATGGAGGCGGCGGCGAGACGTCGGTCTTCGCGGGTGTGGACACGACGATCCACGTCCCGGGATACGGTGCGCTCATCGATTCGGCACGCGCGACGCTCACACCGTGGCGCCCCTCCGTCACGCTGCCGTATCTGGTCCGCGCGTTGCGGCTTGTCGGAGCGGCCGACACGGTGCAGCACGCGTTGCTCGAGCGCGCGGTCGCGATTGCCGCCGGCGTGACGATCGATGGGACGGCAGATGACGGGATCGTCACGCC
>WNGJ01013516.1_pt1 | contig 13011 bp, 12 predicted proteins | sample 5400611 | NCBI WGS metagenome assembly WNGJ01 (sample SAMN13153375, study PRJNA577476) | soil metagenome | isolation source: 40 cm soil or saprolite under Garry oak tree replicate 1 | place: USA:California | collected 2016-06-15
AACTAGGTTAGGCGGCGAGTGCGAGATTGTTCTTCGCACTTGCTTTGTTTGCCGGTGGATTTACGAGGCCAACCGGCGACCTCGGCTTGCAGCTCTGCCGGAGAACCGACCACGTCGAAACCAGGTCGCCCCCGTATGTCCCTGTAATTGTAGCTGCGACCTAGCTCTTCTTCGGCTTGGAGACCTGGACGACCTGGAACTCCGCCGCGCCCGGATTCGCGATCCCGAACCGGGCATTGACGGCGTAGAGCCGATGGCCGTGATCATCGATCGTGGTCGGGACGGAGAAGTCCGAGTCGGCCAGGCGCGTCAGGACCTGGCCGGAGCCGAGGTTGGCTGCAAGCCTGATCACTGCCACGCGGTTCAACTGGTTCTGGACGACGTACAGCGTCTTCCCGGTCAGCAGGATCCCGTCCCCGTTCGGAACGCTTTCGGTTCCGAGCGAGATTTCCCGCGCGACTCCAGACGCGGGATCGATCCGGAAGAGCTTCCCCGTGTTCGACTGGACTGCAATCAAGGTCTTGCCATTACGCGTCGCGTCGATTCCGTTGAGGTTGAAGCCACTCGCAAGCGCGAAATCGCCCGTCACCGGGACCGTGTGCGCAGCGCCCAAAGCGCCGCCCGTCCCGATCGGGACGTGGTAGAGGACAGCCTTCCGCGAGTCCGTGAAGATCGCTGCCGTGCGCGTCACGACGACGTCGTTGATGAACGTGTCCGACGCCGCGAAGGTGTACGTCCGAATCAGCGCTCCGGTCTTGGCGTCGTAGACGTACGCCTTGCCCGTTCCGGCGCCGGCGACCCAGAGCCGACTCCGGTTGTCGAGCTCGATGCCGGTCGCGGCCTTACCGGTCTCACCGGGAACGATGATTGCTCCCGCGCCTGTGCGCAGGTTGCCCTGGTAGATCGCTCCGTTCGCGACGGAGCCGACATAGAAGGTGGTGCCCTTCCCCACTTCGATCCCTTCGGGCTGGAATCCCCGCGGCAGCTGAATCACTTCGGGGAAAGCCTGCTTCTGCTGAGCAGCGGGCGCACCGCCCGCGGCGATTGCGGCCATCAAGAGCGCCGCGACAATCGTGAGAACGCGAGTCATGAAAAACCCCCTGTTCGTTCCGACGGCGTTTCTCAGGGTACGGAAAGAACGAGGCCGCGGATCGATTCAAATCCCACTAACGGGATTGCAGGCACTTTAGCGGCTAATCGCCTCCTGCAGGGCCCGCCGGACGAGCACCTTCGCAAGGTGGCGCCGATACTCGGCGCTGCCTTGCGTGTCGCTCGGCGGATCGCTTCCCTCGAGGGATGCTTCCGCGGCGGCCTCGATGTCGTCAGGCGACTTCAGCGCCAGCTCCGCCGCCGTCGCGCGCACCGGTTTCGGGGCCATGTTCGTGAACGCGATCGCCGAGCTGTCCACCGTGCCATTCGCACGACGGACGATTGCCGTCACGCCGACGGTGGCCCAGTCCTGCGCCCGCCGTGTGAACTTCAGGTAAGACCAGCCTGCCGGCCCCAGCTTCGGCACGCGGATCTCCGTCAAGACGTCCTGAGGCCCGAGCACGGTGTCAAAGACGCCGGTGACGAACTCTCCGACAGGCACGGTCCGCTCGCCCTCGGGCCCTCGGATGACCACCTCCGCATCGAGAGCCGTCAGCACCGCCGGGACGTCCCCCGCCGGGTCGGCATGCGCCAGCGAGCCGCCGATCGTGCCGCGGTGACGTACCTGAGGATCTCCGATCAGCCCGGCCGCGTACGAGAGCACCGGGCAGTGCTCCTGCAAGAGCGGATCGTGCTGGACGTTGTGGTGTCGAGTCATCCCCCCGATCGCCAGCGTGTCGCCCGCGTCCCGCACATAGCGAAGGTCGTCGATGCGGCCGATGTCCACGAGCAATGCGGGTCGCGTGAAGCGCAGCCGCAACAAGGGGAGCAGCGAATGGCCTCCGGCGAGGAGCTTTGCGTCCTCACGTGAGCCGAGCAGCTCGACTGCGTGCTCGGCGGACTCGGCGACCTCGTAGTCGAACGGCGCCGGGATCACGTCCTCGCCTCCTCGATCGCTCGCCAGACTCGCTCGGGAGTCGCAGGCATGTCCAGGTCGGTGACGCCGAGCGGGACCAGCGCGTCGACCACGGCGTTCATCACCGCCGCGGTCGAGGCAATGGTGCCCGTCTCCCCCACTCCCTTCACGCCGAGCGGATTCGTCGGGCTCGGAGTCGCCGTCGCTCCGAGCTCGTATGAAGGAAGCTCGGCCGCCGAGGGCACCAGGTAGTTCACCATCGAGCCCGTGACGAGGTTGCCGTCCTGGTCGTGGATCGCCTCCTCCCACAGCGCCTGCGCCACGCCCTGCGCGACGCCGCCGTGGATCTGGCCCGCAACGACCGTCGGGTTGATCACCGTGCCGACATCATCGACCGCGATGTAACGGATGAGATCGACGTCACCGATCTCGGTGTCGACCTCGACCACAGCGATGTGCGTGCCGGAGGGCCAGCTGAAGTTCGGCGGGTCGTACACGAACGACGCCTCGAGCCCCGGCTCCATGCCGTCCGGGAGGTTGTGCGCCGTCCATGCCTGAAGTGCTAGCTCCTTGGTCGTCAGCGACTTGCCGTTCGCGCTGAAAGTTCCGTTCTCGTACCGGAGTTCGTCCTCGCCGACCTCGAGTTGGTGCGCCGCGATCTTGCGCGCCTTCTCGATGACGCGTTCCGCCGCGTGGTAGGCCGCGACGCCGCCCACGGTGAGACTTCGACTGCCGTACGTGTCCATGCCGAGCGGTGCAACGGCGGTGTCGCCGTGGAGAACCTCCACGTCTTCGTACGGGATCCCGAGCCGCTCGGCGACGATCTGGGAGAACGTCGTCACGTGGCTCTGCCCGTGCGGCGAGGTGCCGATCAGTACCTGCACGGTTCCGGTCGGGAGGAAGCGGATCGTGGCCGCATCCCAGCCGCCCGCCCCGTAACGAATCGCACCGAGCACCCGCGACGGCGCCAGGCCGCACATCTCGAGGTACGTCGAGAAGCCGATGCCGAGCTGTTTCGTGTCGCCGCGCTCTCTCCGCTCGGCCTGCTGACGGCGGATGTCGTCGTGACCGAGGATCTCGAGGGCGGCATCGAGATGCGCGTCGTAGTCGCCAGAGTCGACGGTGAGGCCGGAGGTGATTGTCGAGGGGAACTCGCGCAGGAAGTTGAGCCTGCGGATCTCGAGCGGGTCTTTCCCGAGCTTGCGAGCGAGAGCGTCGACCGCACGCTCGATCGCGTAGGTCGCCTCAGGTCGGCCCGCGCCACGGTATGCATCAGTCGGCGTCGTGTTCGTAAAAACGCCTGTGCACTCGAAGTCGTACGCTGCGACGTCGTACGCACCGCCGTACAACCAGGCGCCGAGGAGCGGCGTTCCCGCGGTGACCAGCTGGAGGTACGCGCCGAAGTTCACCGTGAGCTTCGCGCGAACTGCGCGGATCTTTCCTTCGGAGGTCGCCGCGAGCTCGATCTCCTGGATCTGGTCTCGACCGTGGATCGTCGCCTGGTAACCCTCGCTGCGCTGCTCGATCCACTTGATCGGCCGGCCGAGCCTGCGCGCGAGCACGAGCGCGAGCGCCTCCTCGGCGTAGACGTTCAGCTTCGATCCGAACCCGCCGCCCACCGCGGGCGCGATCACGCGCAGTTTCGCTTCCGGAACGCCGATGACCATCGACAGGGTCACCCGTGCGACGTGCGGGATCTGCGTCGACGACCACATCGTCAGCTCGCCCGTCGCCGGAAACGGCTGCACGATCACGCCGCGCGGCTCGATCGCGTTCGGGATCAGCCGTTGTTGGCGGTAGCGCTCCTTGACAATGACGTCGGCCTTCGCGAACTCGTCTTCGACCTCTCCCGCCGCGAGATTCCACGTGTAGCAACGGTTGGTGCCGAACTCTTCGTGCACGAGCGGGGCGCGGTCTTCGAGCGCCTCTTCGGCGTCGACCACCGTCGGTAGCGGGTCGTAGTCGACCTGGACAAGCTCCGCTGCGTCGCGTGCCTCGCCGCGGCTCTCCGCGATCACAACCGCGACGCCGTCGCCGACGTAACGCGCTTCGTCCACGGCGAGCGGCCGATGATTCGGCTGATTCGTGTCCTCCGTCGGGAGCCACGCACAAGGCAGCGAAGCCTGCCACTCGTCCGCGAGGTCCTCGCCGGAAAATGCGGCGATGACGCCGCGATGCGCGAGCGCGCCATCGACGTTCACGTTGGCGATGCGTGCGTGCGCGTAGGGACTGCGGACTACGGCCATCCACACCATGCCCGGAAGGCTCATGTCGTCCACGAACTTGGCTTGACCCGTCAAGAGGGCCGCGTCCTCTTTGCGCTCGAGCGGCGCGCCGACGATGCGGCCGACCTCGAGTTCTGTGATCGCAGCCATCGTCAGACCTCCACGCCCGCGGCCGTCTGGACCGCGCGGACGATGTTGTGGTAGCCGGTGCAGCGGCAGAGATTGCCCTCGAGCGCGTGCCGGATCTCTTCCTCGGTGGGATTCGGCGTCTCGTCGAGGAGGCTGACGGTGGCCATGATGAACCCTGGAGTGCAGTAGCCGCACTGGAGGCCGTGCTGCTCGTGGAACGCTTCCTGAACGGGGTGCATCGTCCCGTTTGTCGCCAGGCCTTCGATCGTCGTGATCTCGTGGCCGTCCACCTGGACGCCGAGGAGCGTGCAGGACTTCACCGACTCGCCGTCCAGCAGCACCGTGCAGGCGCCGCAACTGGACGTGTCGCAGCCGACGTTCGTACCGGTCAGGCCGAGCCGCTCGCGCAGGACGTAAACGAGCAACTCACGCGGCTCGAGCTCGAGGACGTGCTCTGCCCCGTTGACCGTGATCGAGACCTGGGCCACGGCAAGCTCCTTTCGGCAAGGGAAAGTGATCGCGAGCATACCTCGTGCCCGCCCGTTCCAAACGCCTTACGAGAGCGCGCTCAACGGCGGGACTTGATGACCCGCTGCATGTCCCGCTCGGCCTCGCGCGTCGCGATGTCGCGGCGCTTGTCTCGACCTTCCTTGCCCCGGGCCAGCGCAAGCTCGACCTTGGCCCGGCCGTTCTTGAAGTAGAGCTTCGTCGGGACAAGCGTCAGGCCCTTCTGGGCGACCTTGCCCGCCAGGGAGTCGACTTCGTTTCTGTGGAGGAGGAGCTTGCGATCCCGATCGGGGTCATGGTTGGCGACATTGCCCTGGTCGTAGACCGAGATGTGGGCGCCCACGAGCCAGGCCTCGCCATTCCGCACGTCTGCGTAGGCCTGCTGGAGCGAGGCGCGGCCGTCCCGAAGCGACTTGACCTCCGTGCCGGTCAGCACGAGGCCGGCCTCCACGCGGTCGAGAAGGTGGTAATCGTGCCGCGCCCGGCGGTTGTCGACGATCAGATGCTCTCCCTTTTCGGCCATATGCAGGCAGTCTAGGGGCCCTTGTAGGTGGCCCCGATTACGATCTACAATTCGTATCCTGCGGTCACGTCCTTCCCGGGGAGCGGAGGTCAGGGTGTCTCGTGTTGCACGCATGCTCGCGATCGGTGCGACCGTGTTGGCAACCGCATCGGGACTCGCCGTCGGCCTGTTCTTGTCGCCGACCGCGCGAGCGGACGATCCGCCACCAACCACGGTCCCGACTCCCACGGTGCCTGAGCCCGACCCCGCACCGCTGCCCAAGCCCAAACCGAAGCCCGCTGCGAAGCCCGCTCCGAAGCCTGCGCCGAAGCCCGCGCCGTCTCGCGAGGTTTCGCAGGCTCAGACGTTCCGGCCACCGGTGGCGCCTTCGCCCTCGACGCGGCGAGCGGTCACCGTAAAGCCGAAACTGCGCGTCCATGTCAAGCCTAAGCCGAACAAGGTGCTGCACAAGAAGCTGGTCGTCAAGAAGAAGACGACGACCGCCCTGCCGGAGGCCATGATCGGGTCCCCGGTCCCAGCCGTCCGCGTCCAGAGCGCGTTGAGCACCAAATCGAGCGGGTCGTTCAGCCTCGCGTCGCTCCTCGTCGTGCTGGCGCTTTCCGTCGCAATCGCCTGCTTCGCAGTTGCCGCCATGCCCGCGACCTCCGTGAAATGGCGACCTGCGGCGATCTTTGTCTCGGAGCGTCAGGTCGAGCTGACGGTCATCGGACTCGCCTTGCTGCTTGCAACTGCGTTCACCCTGATGTTGACGAAGGGGCCATAGCTTGAGCCGAGCCCTCTTCGCCGTCGTCTTTGCGTTCGCGCTGATTCCGTCCGCCTCAGCGATGCAACTGGCCAACGACAACATTCAGGCAGAGGCGACGGGCCCCGGTGGGGCGAACGTGAACTTCACCGTCCCCTTGGGAAGTTCGTGTGACCACGCGCCAGGCGAGCTCTTTCCACTCGGCACGACCCACGTCACGTGTAAAGACGACAGCGATCCTTCGAACGTAGTCGCGAGATTCAACGTGATCGTCGTCGATACGACGCCTCCGACACTCGCGCTTCCCGGCGACCAGAACGTCGCGGCAGAGAATTCGAGCGGAGCGACGGTGACCTATTCGGCCAGCGCCACCGACATCGTTGACGGGACGATCACACCGATCTGTAGCCCGGCGAGCGGCACCACGTTTGCGATCACGACGACACCGGTCAACTGCACAGCGACAGATGCGAACGGGAACTCCGCCTCCGGAGGCTTCAACGTCATCGTCACCCTTGCCGATGATCAGCCGCCGACATTCACCAGCGTCCCGTCGGACTCAACGACGGAGGCGACCGGCCCGGGCGGTGCCGCCGTCTCGTGGACGATAGCGGCAACCGACAACTTCGATCCGAACCCGACGATCAACTGCACCCCCGCGTCCGGCAGCACCTTTGCGATCGGCACCACCGCCGTCAACTGTAGGGCGACAGACGCGAACGGTAACTTCACCGACGCCGCTCCGTTCAATGTCACCGTGCAAGACACGACCCCGCCAACGCTGACGCTTCCCGGCGACCAGAACGTCGAGACGGAGGATCCGGGTGGCAAGTCGGTCACGTACAGCGTGTCTGCCTCCGACATCGTCTCTGGGTCGATCGCGCCGACTTGCAATCACAGCAGCGGCGACACCTTCCCCGTCGGGACCACTGCCGTTCACTGCACCGCGACGGACGCGGCTGGGAGAAGCTCCTCTGGAGACTTCAACGTGATCGTTGCGCTAGTCGACCACACCCCTCCGGTGCTCTCCGGCTACGGGGACAAGTCGGTCGAAGCGAACGGACCGGCAGGATCGGTGGTCAACTTTCCAACTCCGACGGCTGTCGACTCCCTGGACGGTCCGATTGGAGCCGTTTCCTGCGCGCCCGCTTCCGGATCCACGTTCCCACTCGGAACCACGACGGTGAACTGCAGCGCGACTGACTCCCACGGCAACACCGGTCAAGCCACCTTCAATGTCACGGTCGCCGACACAACGCCTCCGAATCTCATCGTCCCCGCGGCGCGCAGCGTCTATGCCACGACCCCGACCGGTATTCCCAACACGGTGTCCGGGGTCGTTTCCTTCCTCACCGCTGCGTCGGCCACGGATATCGTCGACCCGTCCCCTGTCATAACGAACGACGCACCATCGTTTCTCCCTGTTGGCGACCTGACGATCACTTTCGGAGCTCGCGATTCGAGCGGGAACGCGACCTCCAAAGGCGTCACGCTGACCGTGCTACCGCAGCCTCCGGCCGGTACGCCGCCGCTGCCGATCCCGCCCCCACCCACGATCCCGGCAAAGCCGACGAACGTGAGGGTCACGCCGCTGGACGGCGCCGTGCGCATCGAGTGGAATGCCGGTGGACGAAAAGTGATAGTGACGCGATCGTCGAGCTCCACGCGCTCGCTCAGCGCTACCGGCGATGAGCAAGTGGTCTACACCGGTACCGAATCGAGCTACACGGACCGTGGCCTCACGAACGGCGTCGAGTACCGCTACGTCGTCATGGCGGTCGACGCCGCGGGGAACCACTCTGCGGGTGTCGCAGCCGTCGCCGTTCCGAGGCGGAACCTGCTCAAGTCGCCTAAGGACGGTGCGAAACTGCGCAAGGCACCGACGCTGATCTGGGTCGTAGATGGCGAAGCGCAGTACTACAACACCCAGCTATTGCTGGACGGCAAGAAGATCCTCAGCGTCTGGCCGGTGCGGCCCTCCTACGCAGTCAAGAAGAGTTGGAAGTTCCAAGGGCGGAAGTACACGCTCAAGCCCGGCGTCTATACCTGGTTCGTGTGGCCCGGTTACGGACCCCGATCGGCCGTCGACTACGGCGAGATGATGGGCTCCCGCACCTTCCAGATCGTCCGCTAGCTGCGGGCGCCTGAGAGGGCCATCCAGCGGAGCGTGGCCGCGAGGCTCACGATCGGCAGGAAGGCGAGCGGGGCAGCGACTGCCAGGGTCAGCATCAGTCGCTCCCCGTTCCGATGATCATCCCGAGGCCCGCGAGGACGAGGGCGGCGAGGACGAGCAAGATGATGAACAGTCGCTTCTTCATGTCCTGAGTCTCGACTACAGGACGCGCGGCGTCGTTACGGTTTTCCCTACCTTCGAGGGCGGCCTGCCTGTGAAAGCTCGACCTTGCCCTCCGCCTTCTCGATCTTCTCGACGAGCACCTTGATTGAGTCCCCCAGCCGGTAAGTGCCTCCCCCGCGCCGGCCGGCCATGGCCGTTCCCAGGTCGTTGAGCTCGAAAAAGTCCCCGGCCAGGCGCCTCGCAGGGAGATAGCCCTCGAAGACCTCGCCGAACCGGATGAAGAGGCCCGAGGCGATCATCCCGACGATCTCGCCCTCGAACGGATCGTCCCAGCCGCGCTCGTAGAGCGTGGCCTCGAGGGCAGAGGTCGTCGGCGAGGTGCTCGACCTGGGCCGCCTCCCGCTCCCGCGCCGACGCGTGCTCGGCGAGGCCTTCCAGATCCGCCGCCGGAGGATCGTCGGACAGGCCCAGCTCTCGGAGCAACGCGCGGTGGACGACGAGATCCGGGTAGCGCCGAATCGGCGAGGTGAAGTGACAGTACGCGCGGCTGGCAAGGCCCGAGTGGCCGAGGTTCCCGGGGTCGTAGCGCGCCTGCTTGAGCGAACGAAGAATGAGCGACGGGAACGCTTCGCGGCCCCGGCCGGATCTTTCGATGTAGTCCGCGACACGCTCGCTCACCTCGGCGACCACCGTCGCCGCGGTTGCGGGAGTGAGCTGCTTCGGTGCAGGCGGTGTCGGCACGGCCAGATCGGCGAGCTTCTTCAGCAGGAGCTCGATCGCCTGCGGGTCCGGCCGTTCGTGGACGCGATAGAGCGCAGGACGCTTGCGCCCGGAGAGAAGCTCGGCCACGGCCTCGTTGGCAGCGATCATCAGCTCCTCGATCAGACGATGCGCAGTCGGCTCGGTCTCCTTCCAGGCGCGGGCCACACCGCCCTTGCCGTCGAATTCGAAATTGATCTCGGGCGTCTCGATGCGAAGCGCACCGCGCGCGAAGCGGCGGTCCCGCATCGCTGCGGTCAGCCGGTCGGTGAGCTCGAGCGCCGCCACAACGTCTGGTGCCGCGTCCCGCCGTTCGGCCTCCGAATACGTGAGCCGCGCGCGGCTGCGGATGATCGAGCGGTAGAACTTCGGTTCGCCGTTCGGCGGCATCTCGACAGTGACGCAGAGGCGGTCCTCGTCGGGCCGCAAGCTGCAGCGGTTCTCGGACAGCTCCGGGGGCAGCATGGGCGCGACGCGGCCCGGGACGTAGGTCGAGAAAGCGCGCTCCGCGGCGCCACGATCGAGCGGCACCCCCGTGGGCAAGTAGGCCGACACGTCCGCGATGTGGACCCACCAGCGGAACCCGTCCCCTTCCTGCTGGACCGAGATCGCGTCGTCGAAGTCCTTGGCGGTCTCGGGATCGATCGTGAAGCACAGCTGCTCGCGCAGATCGACGCGATCGGACAAATCGGGCTCGGGCGCCTCATAGGGCTCGAACTCGGTGCGCACGCCTGAGTGCACGAGCAGCCCCTCGAGCACGACCTGGATGTCCTTGGCCTTGCCGAGCTTGCGCTCGACCCGCGCGCGGCCCCGGCCCGTGCGGACAACCACGAGATCGCCGGGTCGGATGTCGCCGCTTCCTTTCCGGTCGATCGTGACCGGAACGTTCGGGACGAAGTACGGCTCGCCGACGAACAGCTTGCCGCGCTTGTCGATCTCGACGACTAGGAGGTCGGTCAAGTGCCCCTGCCAGTGATGGTTCCGAGCTTGTGGGTCGCGAGCACCAAGCCAGAGGCCGCACTCGACCGCAGCCAAGGCTGGTTTGCCTTGGTCAGGGCGAGGGTGGACTCTGGCGCTGCGTGATCGCGGGCCAGAAGCCGGCAAGCATTGCTGGTAGGGGCACTAAACCTTGAGGAAGCGGCGGATGGTGAAGCCCGAGCCGGCAGCCCCGAGCAGAAGACCTGTGCCGAGCAAAATGAGTGCGTTGAGCGAGAACGCGATCGCGTTCACGTCATTACCGGCTTTGAGCGGCCCGCTATGGAGGAGCGACGGCAACGCGATCTCCTTGCCGATCACGAGGAGCAGTACAGCTCCTACCGCCCCGGCGATGCCGCAAAGAAGCCCTTCGAGCATGAACGGTCCGCGCACGAACCAGTTCGTCGCGCCGACGAGCTTCATCACTTCGATCTCACGCCGCCGAGAGAAGATCGATAACCGAATCGTGTTCGCGATCAGCAAGGTCGAGGCCAACAACAGGAGCGCGACGGCTATGACGAAGAAGATCTCGATCACGTGCGCCAGCTTGAGCACGCGGTGCGTCGTCTGTTTGCCGTAGTCGACCTTGTCGATCCCGAGCGTCGGGCTCGCTTTGAAGAGCGTCGCCACCTTCTCGACGTCCTCCCCACGCTTCGGGATGACCGTCAGCGCATTCGGAAACGGGTTGGACGGCAGCGCGCCGACCTCCTCGGGATGCTTCTGCTTCATGATCCGGAGGGCATCGGCCTTCGATACGAACACGACGCTCTTCACGAGCGGGCTGTCTGTGGCCACTCGCGCCGTCTCGTTCATCTGCGCGGCCGTCGCTTCCTTGGCGCAGGTGTCGCTCGTGCAGTAGTAGACGTGGACGACGAGCTCGCGCTTCACGTGGTTGCTCCAGGAGACGACCCACGTGCCGAACGCGATGAAGAGCCCGAGCAAGAACATGCCGATGAGCACAGTCACGGTTGCGGCGAGCGTCGTCGAGAGGTTCGCGCCGAGCGAGCGCACGGACTCCGTGAAGAGGAGCTTGAAGCGTTCTATGACTCGTACCCTCCACGGCGCTCGTCGCGCGCGAGCCGGCCGTCCTCCAGCGCGATCACGCGGCGGCGCATCTTGTCGACCATCTCGCGGTCGTGCGTCACCATCAGGATCGTCGTGCCGGCGCGGTTGATGCGGTACAGGAGCTGCATGATCCCGACGGAGGTGTCGGGATCGAGATTCCCCGTCGGCTCGTCACAGACGAGCAGCGGCGGGTGGTTCACGAAGGCACGCGCGATCGAGACGCGCTGCTGCTCCCCGCCGGAGAGCTCATCTGGGAGGGAGTTCATCTTGTGTGAGAGACCGACCATGTTCATGACCTCCGGCACCTTGCGCCGGATGTTGTTGGCGCCTTCGCCCTGCACCTTCAACGCGTAGGCGACGTTCTCGGCCGCGCTGCGGGTCGGGAGCAGCTTGAAGTCTTGGAAGACGCAGCCGACGTTGCGGCGGAGTTGTGGCACGTTGGAGCGGCGTAGCCTCGTCAGGTCGCGGCCGCCCACGAAGATCCGTCCGCGGGTCGGCTCGAGCTCCTTGAGGAGGAGCCGGATGATCGTCGACTTGCCGGAGCCGGAGGCGCCCACGACGAAGACAAACTCGCCCTTGTCGATCACGAAAGAGACGTCCCGGAGAGCCGTCACGTCGGGCTCGTAGACCTTCGTGACTGACTCGAACACGATCATCGAGCCGGGGCCCGGGGCGGGAGCCTCGGTAGGCTGCGGCTCCGGGAGCGTTGCCGCGGGGGTTTCCTCTGTCTGAAGGGTTACGTCCGACACCGGGGGTTCTAGGGGGCGCGGGTTACTGGGCGCGCACCGGCCTTGGAATTGCGGGCCAGTCTACCTGAGGGGTCAGACCACCTTTCCGGCTGCTCGGGCCAGCAAATAGGCGTGGATGAACGGGTCCAGATTCCCGTCTAGGACGCCCTGGGCGTTCCCCACCTCGTAATCGGTGCGGTGATCCTTGACCAGCTGGTACGGCTGGAGGACGTAGCTTCGGATCGGGTTGCCCCCGAAGCCCATGCTCACAACTCCCCGCTCCCTGGCAAGTTCCTGCTCCCGCTCCTCCTCTGCGAGCTCGGCGAGGCGGGATTTCAGGATGCGCATCGCGGTTTGCTTGTTCGCGGTCTGGGAGCGCTCGTTCTGGCACTGGACGACGACGCCCGTCGGGAGGTGCGTGATCCGGACGGCGGAGTCGGTCTTGTTCACGTGCTGGCCTCCCGCGCCCTGCGCGCGATAGGTGTCGATTCGCAGGTCGCCCTCGTCGATGTCGAGGTCCTCGTCCTGCGCGAGCAGCGGCGCGGGGATCACCTGGGCGAACGACGTGTGGCGCCGATGCGCTTGGTCGAACGGGCTCAGGCGGACGAGGCGGTGCTTGCCGCGCTCCGCTCTGAGGATCCCGTAGGCGTTTTCGCCCTCGACCGTGAAGGTCGCCGATTTGAGGCCGGCCTCCTCGCCCGGGCTCGCCTCGATGACTTCCGTCTTGAAGCCGCGGTGGTCGGCCCAGCGCTCGTACATGCGTAGGAGCATCTCCGTGAAGTCCTGCGCGTCGGTGCCGCCGACGTCGGACTGAAGCGTGACGACGGCGTCGCCGGCGTCGTACTTGCCGCTGAAGAGCGCCTGCTCCTGCAGGCGCCCGAGCTCCTGCCTGAGCGGCGCGATCGACGAGGCGATCTCGTCCTCCATCCCGCCGTCCATCGAGAACAGCTCCTGCGCATCTTCGTAGTCGCGCGTGAGCTGCTCGTAGCTCTCGAGCTTGCGCGTGACACGTGAGTGCTCGGTGGAGATCTTGGCCGCGCGGTCATGGTCGTCCCAG
>WNGJ01038987.1_pt1 | contig 13011 bp, 22 predicted proteins | sample 5400611 | NCBI WGS metagenome assembly WNGJ01 (sample SAMN13153375, study PRJNA577476) | soil metagenome | isolation source: 40 cm soil or saprolite under Garry oak tree replicate 1 | place: USA:California | collected 2016-06-15
TAGGGGCTCCCGCCCACCGGCACGATGCTCCCCGCCGCCATCATGATCATCGGGCCGAGGACCTCCCCGCTCTCGATGCGACGGCGCAGGGCCTCGGTGTTGGCCTGCTCCGAGCCCGTATCGAGGACCCGCACGACGCCGTACGACGTCAGCATCGCCCGCAGGGCCGCGGTGAGGTGTTCGGCCGGCGCGGTCGCGGCGTCTCTCCAGGTCGGCTGGATGAAGTGCGCGTGGCTGTTCCAGAACCCGGCGGTGACCGTGGCGCCCGCGCAGTCGATCACGGTCGCCTCCGGCGGAACGCGGACCTCCCCGCGGCGGCCCACGTCGGTGATGAGGCCCTTGCGGAGGACCACGACCCCATCCGCGATCGGCATCGCCTCGGGCGCCGCCTGCACACGTCCGGCCACCAGCGCGATGACGGTCTCTGCGGAGGTCGGCGGGGCCTCCGTCCTCGAAGCCCCGCAGGCCGAGACGATGAGGGCGGCCAGCAGCCACGCGGCGATGGACCTCATGGGATGGGTCCTCAAATGCGTCAGAGAAGGCCTGTGAGCCGGGTCGTAGACGACTCGGCCCGACAGGCCGATGACTCCTAGCGAAAAGCCCTCCTGGGTTAGGGGTCGGACACCGCAGCCTATAAGCCGGGGGACGATCGTGCGCGGCACGTGCCTAGTGTACGGCCGTCACCCGGCGGGCTCGCGCGAAGCCGCCCAGTGCCCGCTGCTCACCGGCCGCATCACGCCCGAGGAGAACGCCCGCCGCGCTGGCCGCGGCACGGGCGTCAGGAGCTCGGAATACCCGGGGGCCTATAGGGGGATACAGGCCCCCGAGATTTCGCCTCCGTTACCGCCTGCGATTTCGGGTGGTTCCGATACGAAAACCCGTGACCGCGCGATCGCCTCGGGGCGCGCATTCACGCCGGGCCGTCCGAAGCACACCCCCGAGGCGCTCCGACTCGCCGCACGCAGGCGGCAGCGACGGCGCAGGGCCTCGGTGTTGGCCTGCTCCGAGCCCGTATCGAGGACCCGCACGACGCCGTACGACGTCAGCATCCATCGGTGCAGGTGACCCGAAGTTCGCTTCCGTACTGTTACCTGCTGTCCAAAACAATAGTTTCACACTGAACTTTCTCGTGGGCCAATCGCTCATACACCAACTGATTGCTCCCAATACGCAATTCTTCTTTCCAGAAGGTGGCGTCGATGCATTCGACGTAACGGACATTGACGCGTCAGCAAATCTTGACCCCGGCAACGTCACAGCATTCATCACGGGTTTGACGTTTGTTGGCGATGGTGACTTCACAGGAACCATGACACCGATCATTGAGGACTTGGCGGAAACACCCGAGCCCACCACGCTACTCCTTTGGGGCACCTCGATGGCTGGGCTGGGGCTCGCGGCTCGTTGGAGGCGCACGCAGAACTAGACGCGGTTGTTCTCTGGACTCGACCGGGTCGGACATGGAGGACTGCATGGTTACTCGGCTCCAGTCCACCTGCGTTGGTGTCCTCATTTTCGTTGTCTTCCTTGTTCCCCTGCCAAGCCACGCCACGATCATGTACAACGTCTCCTTCAATGATCCCGGCGGGACCTTCTTGCCCTTCTAGTAGAAGTTCAATTCGCCGACAGTATCAATCGATCATTTGGCCGCAGCGATACTAACGCTCCAGTCGGAACCCAAGAAGGGCGCACGATTGTCCAGGAGGGCGCGGCATTTAAGATCGCGACAGGCATAGATGTCAACGGGTCCCGCCCAGACATTATTGTCGGTCTTCAGCCGACCTACCTGGAGAATCAGCTCTGGTTTGATCCAGATCCGACGTCACGGACTGCGCCGGTTCCCCCAAACAAGCCGGGCGGCCGTCTCGGCTCCCGGTTCTATCCGATCTCCGCTGGATACGGCGCCGGAGACTCGACGTTCCTGGCGGGGGCTGGCCCCTTATTGCTGGTGACGTGCGCGGACAGTTAGCGCCTGGGTTCGTGCTTGTGAACTCTCATTCTGCGGGCTCTCAGAGCCCGGTCACCGAGGAAGACCAAGAGTACGCCCACGAGCAATCCGGCGACGCTGAGATCTACCGCCCGACGCTCCGCACTCGCGCCGGGCAACCATGCCGCGCCCGCTACCACAAACGAGATCAGAACCGCGATCGGCAACGCTAAACTGTGAAAGCCAATCGCCATCATCGAGACTCCCGCCACCTGCCTTAGGTTCGTGGGCGCCGAGAGGAAAAGGGCCGCCACCAGCGCGGTCACCACCCCGACAAGGAGCACTGCCGACTCCTTTATCGTGTCAGTTGATATCGTGTTGGCGACGGTGTCGACCAGGAGCATCCAGAGCGCTCCGCATACCGAACCCGCGACGAGCGCCACGAGCATCCTCGTCAGCGTCCGACCGCGCCGCCGCCGGAAGGAGAACACTGGGATGCTAGATGTCCGCGGCTCCATCACTCGATCACTTGATCTGCCCGCTGCAGGAGCGACGGCGGGATCGTCAGGCCGAGGGCCTTGGCGGTCTTGAGGTTGATGACCAGGTCGAATTTGGTGGGCTGCTCGATGGGCAGGTCGCCGGGCTTGGCACCCTTGAGGATCTTGTCGACATAGCCGGCCGCTCGTCGCCGCAGCTCTGCAAGACTGGCGCTGTAGGTCATGAGGCCGCCGGCTTCAACGTACTCCCTGGCCCAGTAGATCCCGGGTAAGTGGTGTTTCAAAGCCAGTTCCACGAGGGCACGCCGATGCAAGAACGTGACGGCATCGGCCGTGGCAATTATCCCAGTGACACCCTCTCGTTTTGCCCGAGCAAACGTCGGGTCGAAGTCCCCAGGCCCCGAGACCTGGAGAAACGACACGCTTATTCCGAGCGCCTTCACAGCGGCCTCAAGCTCGCGCCGGTTCTCGGGCACTGGATTGGGCGGACTCGCGATGACGCCGAATCGCGCCGCCGTCGGCAGAGCCTCTTTGAGGAGCTCGACGTACTTCTGGGTGAGTCCTGGGACGAGGCTCGTGACGCCGGTCACATTCTTGCCCGGTTGCGCCAAGGTCTTGACAAATCCTTCGGCAACAGGATCCACAACGAGGGTCATGACAACAGGTATAGTGGCCGTCGCTTGTTGGACCGCGCGGGTCTCTCGTGATCCCGTCGTCACGATGACGTCGACTCTGGCCCCGACGAGCTCGGCGACCAAACCGGCGAGGCGTTCGGTCTGGCCCTTACCGAAGGCCCGCTTGACGACGAGGTTCCGGCCCTCGACGTAGCCCAACTCGCGCATCGCATCGAGAAATGGCTGCCACTGGCCGGACTGCGCGGGATCAGTCCCGATCGACAGCACTCCGACCGTGGAGAGCTTGCCCGCCTTATACTCCTGCGCGGCGGCGGCGCCAAGCGGCGCCCACGCTAGGACGAAGCCTGTGAGTAAGCGGCGGCGTGATATCACCGTGCATCCTGAGTCGCGGAGGAGAACATACGCTCCCGCCATGACAATACAGGCCCGCGCGTCGTCGCTGCCGCCGTCCAGGTCCCCGCACCGCTGGCGCTCCGCGACGAAGGCCACCAAGGCGTCCTGTTGCTTAAGCCACGCGAGGACGGCTGGGTGGAGGCGCCTGGTCCGCTTGCGGGGCACGGGGCCCGATAGCCCCGGGGCGGCTTGCCTGGCAAGCTATCAGGGACGGGGTCTCACTTGGCCTTGGGCCCACGTGGATCGACGGTGTCGGGGAGGCACACGTATCGGAACGTGGTCTCGGGGGAGAACTCCTTGGGACGAGGCCCCCGTTCGGCTGAGGCCCGGCGCCGCCTACAGGTAGCTCGATCCGGCACGGCTTCGACGATCTTCCACCCCGTCCCCGGCTGGCTGTGCTCAAGCCATAGCACCCACGCGGACTCAGCACGCGCTGACGTGGCGATGTATACCTGCACTCCGACACCAATGGCCATCACAAGCGTCAGTGCGGCAAGTGTCCACGTCAGCCTCAAAAGCCACGCGGTTTGCCTGGCGGTTTTGGCATTGAACTGCTCTATGGACTCTCGAAGGGCGTTCGTCGCACTCCCTGACGATTGCCCGAGAGGAATGCCCCCAGCATCAGCCATCATTCTGTTCTCCTGATCCTCATGCTCGCCGCGAGTCTACCAGCGTTGGGGAGTGTAGACAGAGGCCAACCTGTCCTTACTGCGCTATCCTCGTCCCCATGCCCCGGCCCCTCAACGAGCGCCAATTTCTTGAGCAAGAGCTGGCCGAGATCCCCCAGGGCAGATCGCCGCGTATCGGCAGGGGCTAGAGAACGGACGCTCGACCAAGGCACGCCGAGCGCCTAGAGTGGCAGATCAGGGAACTGAGAAGCGAGGCTGGCAAAAGGGTAAGGCAACGGGGATCAGCATTCTGCGAGGCAATTTTACTGCTGGCTCGTTGTCAACTGGTCTGCATTGGCTTGCAGTTTTGTTGCACCTAGCATTACACCAGGCACCGCAACTGCCCGCTGCTGTTGAGGGTCGACACCGGCACAGGAAATGCGTTTCGTTTGATCCCGGTACGACCTCGCCCAACCTTAGGAGGGTTCGCAGATGAAGAGGCGTGTGTTCCTTCCTGTGACAGCTCTGGCCATCGCGACGGCGCTGATGTTTCCGGTACCAGCCGCCCATGCGATCCCGATGACCTTCGGCACTATCCTCAGCGGCGCAAACGAGGTTCCGCCCGTCGCTTCGCCGGGAGCTGGGACCGCAGTGGTAGTGCTTGACCCGACGGCTCAAACGCTCCAGGTAATCGCATCGTTTTTCGGCCTGACGACACCCGACACGGCGGCACACATCCATTGCTGCGCACCACTCGGCACGAACGCCGGGGTTGCCACCACGGTTCCGACGTTTCAAGGATTCCCTCTCGGGGTGACCCAAGGGGTCTACCTTTCCCCCGTCTTTGATCTCACGCAGCCACTGATCTACAACCCGGCTTTTGTCACCATGCAGGGCGGGTTGAGCCAGGCTGAGGCCGCGCTGATCGCAGGAATCGAGAATGACCAGACCTACTTCAACATCCACACCATGGCCAACATGGGTGGGGAAATCAGGGGCCAGCTGGAACCTCTGGGATCCGTCCCGGAACCGACCACACTCTTGCTCTTGGGCACTACGCTGACTGGGCTCGGCTTCGCGAATCGCTGGAGACAGCGCAGACAGGTCTAGCACCCGCAGCCGAAGGCAGTAGCTCACACGAGCGTCGAGTCGCCCTCGGCGCTCGTGGTGCGTTCGGGCCGTCTTCGCTGGCTGGGATCGGGGGCGTGGACCGCCGCTCCCGAAGGGGCAGCCTCAAGAGGGCGGCTCATCCCCTTCGGGCGATGACCGGGTGTGTCAGCTGGCACCCGGTGCCCTCACTGTACCCCGCTAGGTCAGCGTCAGTTGTGGCCCGCCCATGGTCTCGTCCGGCGGCTCCTCTACCGCTACCGTAACGGTGTGCGGGACACCCGGCGCGCTCAGCTTGGGATGCAGCTTCGTCAGCGATGAGCACTCCCACGAGCATGTGACCACCCAGTCTGCCATCACTCTTATTCAATCACCTGATCGGCCCGCTGCAGGAGCGCCGGCGGGATCGTCAGGCCGAGGGCCTTCGCGGTCTTGAGGTTGATCACAGGTCAGAGGGAGCGGGGCACGCGTGGTCCGGGCATCGTGACGAAGATCCAGTGTGTGGGACGCAACTGCGTCTCGTGACGGATGGTAAATCCCGCCGCCGCCAGCAGCCATGCCCAGTCCTCCGCGCTGTATTTGTTGTGCACCGGGAATAAACGAAAGCCGCGGCGGCGGCTCTCGGCCTCGCCCTCCTTCAAGGTCTCCCGGCGCCAGGCAAGATACGTCCGCAGCGGCTGCCGAATCCAGTCGTACAGCAAGAAGACCCCACCAGGGGCAAGCACACGCCTAATCTCCTCCAGCACGGGCAGGGGCTCATCAAAGAGGTGCAGCACCGATGACATGCTCACCAAGTCGACGCTACGCGCGGCGTGTGGCAGCGGCTGGGTGGTCACATCGTGCAGGGTGACCTGTGGCCGCGCAGCGACGGACGAGAGCTGCTGGCCATACGCAATCATCGCCGGGGTGACGTCGTATCCATAGAGCGTAGCCCCCGGGTAGCGCTCCCCGAGGTCGCGCAGGAAGAGGCCCGGGCCACATCCGAGATCCGTCACCACCGGGCGCGGCGGGAGATACGACGTCACGCGCTCAGCAAAGAACACCCAGAAAGCTTCTCCGAAGCGCTCCGGGTGTGTGGCAATCATCCGCTGCAATAGTTCGTCGTCCGTTCCCCCACCGAGGGATTGGTGAGTCGCCATTATCTTTCTCCGGACGGGCCCGTCTGTCGCGCCTCGGCAGCGAGCGGCGCCACGCGGAGTCCGCCAGCTAGGGTGCCGATGAACGCTCGTCGGTCCACAGGACCTCTGTCTGGCCGCGTCATCTAGGAGGCGCGGGGCCGTCAGCGGGTCGAACTTACACCAACGGGCCGGCCAGGCGCACGGATCTTCCGGTTACCACGGGAGATCCTTGCGCTGCCCAAGGGGCCTACGAGCGCTCAGTCAAGATGACGTTCGAAATCAGTGACGAGCCCGGTGAAGTCCCGGAGAAACTCACTGCTGACGTGTCCCGGGTATGCGAGATGGACGTATAGGTGCGCGTCGTGCTTGCCGGAGTACGGAGCCATGATCAGCAGGCGGAAGTATCGCTTATCGAACGTCTGCGGCACCATCGCGGCGCCTTGATAGGGCCCCCTCTGCAGTGCGATATCACAGAGAATGCCACCCAGCTTCGGCCCTCGCGTTTCGCGTGGGTCCTGCCATTCGCCCGTTCTCAGGGGTTCGTGGACAATAAACGCCCGCGTGTCATGTTCAAAGTGCATGGTGTTCGTCAGCAGGTGGGATGTGACGTTCGGATAGTACCTGCGGAACAGCGTCTGGAACTCTGCATAGAGTCGTTTGAGAACCGGGTCCTGCAGCGCCCCGTCATCGGCGGCTCGAGCCGGTGTGACAATGAGGGCAGGAAGGAGCACCGCAAATAGAAGCAGAGACCGTCTCACGGCTTGGGCTTCCACCCCCGCGCCCCCACCCACGGTTCCTTCCAGCTCACCGCGACGTCCTGCAGGTCGCTCAGATGAGTGTTGTACGCGATGAGGGATGCGCGTATCAGGAAGCCCTCGCCCGGACGGAAGACCAGATCGATGCTCCGCGCAAAGTATCGGTAGTCCGCGTAGGCCGGTCCCAGTTGAAGCCTCGCCGTGGATTCGGCCGCCACTTCATAGTACGGGCGATGGCCGAGGACCGTGTGGTTCGAAATGAACGCGAATGGGAGGATCAGCAGGAGCCTTATTCTGCGTGCTGCTCGCCACGCCGAGGGCCTCGTAGGCGCGCGGCGACCCGCTGCGACCGATGCCGAAATCGAAGCGCCCCTGGCTCAGGTGGTCGAGCGTGCTGACTTCGCCGGCGAGACGAAGGGGATGGTTGAGCGGGAGCAGCTGAACGGCCGTGCCCGTGCGCAAACGCGGCGTCCGCCCCACAATCCAGCTCGCCACCAGCAGTGGGCCCGACAGCACGGAACGCGCCGGATCAAAGAGCATCTCCGCCAGCCACACCACGTCGAGCCCTCACGCCTCCGCGGCATCTGCCACCTCCAGCATCTCGCGGAACGCGCCACCCTGATCGACCCCTCTCCGCGTCTGCTCCAGAAACACGCCAAAGTCCATCGAGTCCCTCTCACCCTATCCCGAGATGGCGATGGTCCGACTCATCGCGCTCGCCTGCGCGCGAACCGCCGCCTAGGCGTGTCGCGCTCGCTCGATCTCCGCTGAGGAATACCGGAAAGCTCGGAAGACCCAGTTGTTCAGGCCTGCCCGGCTCGACTCGAAGTAAAAGTGCGGATTCACGTACTCCCACACGACTTGCCCGTCCCGCGTTACCTCAAAGATGCGGCCGCGGCAGCCCTCGCAGATCAGCGTGTTGCCGTTGGGCAAGCGTTGCGCGCCCCCGATGTACGGGCTGAAGAAGTCGAAGAGCGACTGGTCGCGATACTCCCAAACGATGCCTCTCGTGTGTGGGTCGACCTCGATGACGCGCGAGTAGGGCGCCGGATGATCGCGGCGGTGCGACCCGTTGTCGAAGATCAGGAGATGGCCGTTCTCGATGGGGCACGGATCGTGCTGCTGAGCGAGGGGCGGGCTGCCGAGCTTCCAGGTGATCCTTCCCGTGGGGCGGTCGACGATGCAAATGGTCGAGATATTGCGGAAGCTCAGGACGAGGTTGCCGTCGGGCAGTTCGGCGACCGTGTTGCCGTGCGTCCACTCGTGGCGGTGGTCCTGCGGCGTGATGACCTCCGTCTCGGGGTCGAGGTGCTCCCACGACCGCCACTCCCATACGACCTCACCACGCGTGGTCATCTCCACCAGGTAGTCACCGTAGATGCCGGCGGGCGTCTCGCTCGGTCTCGGGGACACCGCCGCGGATGCGCGCGCGCAAGGCGTCCGGGACGGGCCGGAGACATAGCAGCAAGACATTCCCATTGCGCAAACGGCGCGCGTCGTGATGGTGATCGGGATGCTGGACCTCCCAGAGCACCCGGCTCGACCAGTCGACCTCGAGTGCCGCACCGGCCTTGAAGCGTGACCACCCCTCGAACCGCTCGAGGTCGTCCATCACCTTGCCCGAATAGAACAAGCGGCCGTCGTCGAGCAGGTATCCGTAAAGGCCGGGACGGTATGGGAGGCGCCAGGTGTGCACGACCTCGCCGCCCATGTCCAGGAGGTAGACGGTCCCGTCTCCGAACATTGGCGTGAACAGCGTGTAGCCCTGGAGCGCGCGGTCGGGGTCATGGGCGATGAGCCCGGTACGCGAACGCCGGATGCGCTGCTGGTCGACGGGGATCATATGTTGGATCGACGACCTACACATCGGCTCCCCAATGGAGCGTCCTCCCATCGAGGACGCCCGATATGCTCGATGCTGGGGCTCGCCTGAGACGCGGGACCCCGTGGCGCGTGCGGCCGAAGGGCCACGGGCGGCCAGTGCCGAGGAACCACAGAACCCAGAACGTCTTGGTCCGGCGGCGGTGGAGCTTGCCGACGACGACCTTTAGGTTGGCCACGTTGTGCGCCCAGATATAGAAGAGGTCGCGCGTGAAGCCTCGCGACCGCTCGTAGCGATTGATGAAGCAGCTCACCGCCGGATGGATACCCTTCCCGCGCCACCCGGGCAGGGTGACGGCGAGAGAGTTATACGCCTCCCCAGGACCCAGGTGCAGCGTGAGGCCGAGCTCGTCGAGCATCACGGGCCCCGCCAGCACGAGCCAATGGATGTGGGCGAGGTGCCCATCGGAGACCGCGATGATCGGCACCTGCCCCCGCTGGAGCCGCTGCTTGGCATCATCGACCGACAACCCCGCGGCTGTGAGGTCTCGCGCAAACGTCTCGATGTCAGTGGCGGTGCCCACCCGGATGTCGAGCGGGATGCTCGCAGTGGCGATCACGAGCGGCTGCCTGAGATCCGTCTCGAAAAAGAAGACCCGCCGGATCCGGACCAGGCGTGCGGCCAGGTGCCGGAGGGCACGGATGGTGTCGGCCCCCCAGTATTCCAGCTCGCGGTCGAACCCCGAGGTCGGCATCACTGAAAGATCAGGTAGACGGTGAACCCCAACAGCGCCAGGAACACGGCCAGGCCGATGACTCCGATGACGGCCGACAGGGGGAGCGCGGTTTCGTGTGGGTGGGGGCTACCGGCCATGTTGGGCGCCAAGTAGCCTATTCGAGCGATCTTGGCCGCCGGCTGCGCCACGGCGGCGAGCGGCGCGGCGAGGAGAGTGCTAGCAAGCGTGCCGATGAACGCTCGCCGATCCATCACTCGATCACCTGATCCGCCCGCTGCAGGAGCGACGGCGGGATGGTGAGCCCGAGGGCCTTGGCGGTCTTGAGGTTGATCACCAACTCATATTTTGTCGGTTGCTCGATGGGCAGATCGGCAGGTTTGGCGCCCTTGAGGATCTTGTCGACGTAGAAGGCTGCACGACCAAACAGGTCGCTCAAGTCTGGCCCGTATGACATCAACCCGCCCGCCTCGACCAGTCGACTGAACTGGCTCATCACCGGCAGCCGATGCTTGAGCCCAAGCTCGGCGATGCGCGCCCGGTTCACGACCGTGCGAGGACTTTCCACCAGCATGACGGCGCCAGCGCCTGCTTTCTTTGCCGTCGTGAAGGCGCCCTCAAAGGCGGTGTTCGTTACGTCCAGGTGTTGAAGCTGCAGTTTCAGGGTCCGCGCAGCGGCCGAGAGGGGCGCCGTCCGGTCGGCGCTTCCGACACCCCACAAGATCGCCACGTTACTGACCCCAGGTAGCGCCTCCGTGAGAAGCTCGAGGCGCTTCTCCATCACCAGCTCGAATTGCCCGATCGTCAGGCCCGTCACATTTCCGCCCGGGTGGGCCAGGCCGGCGGCGCCGACGGCCCGAGGGTCGGTCGAGGCGATCATGACGATGGGGATCGTGGACGTCGACGTCCTGACCGCGTTCGTCGCCTCGGGGCCAGGCGTCAGGATGATGTCGACGCCCACTCGCACCAGTTCGGCCGCGAGACCGGGCAGGCTGTCGGTGTTCTTCGCCCACCGGGTCTCGAAACCAAGGGTCCGTCCCTCGACCCAGCCAAGCTCGCCTAGGTTCTTCGTCAAGGCGCCCAGTTCGCGCGACTGGAGCGTGTCCGATGGCGACCCCGTGAGCAACATCCCCAATCGCGGGACTGCGCGCGCCGGCTGAGCTCCGGCGGTGAGCGGCGCGGCGAGGAGTCCGCCAGCCACGGTGCCAAGGAACGCTCGCCGGTCCACTACCGAGCCCCCACTTGGCCGCATCGTCTAGGAGGGACAGGGCGGGGCGGCCAGCAGCGACCTTACTACAGGCGAGTCACGTGTGGGAGCCACCCTCGGCAGCGGCTGGGGGAGGCGCACTAGCTGGGTGGACGACTTGAGCTCCACAGGAGCATGCGAGCTACACCAACCCCTCATCTCGCCCGCCATCCAGATCGCCGCACCGCAGGTGCTCAGCAACGAAGGCCACCAAGGCGTTGAGCACGTCCGGCATTGGGGCGGGGAGATTACCACAGCCTCAGCAAGAGTGTAAGCGCCGGCGCTGCCTACCCGTCGCGCTCCCACGGCTCCTCCCGCATGATCTTGAACCGGGGGACCTTTCGTAGCTCCGGCTCATTGTCGATCCGTCGGAAGGGCCCGACTCCCTCGGCTAGCTCGTACGGGTGAACCATCAAGACTTCGGCTCCCGACACGACGATCCGGCAACGCAGCTTGTACTCCTGGAGCTGATCGACCTCGGGCGCGAGCGTCCTGTTGATCATCGAAAACCACGTCGCTGGTGTGACGACCAGGCAGGTATCCCGCTCAGCCATGGGCTACTAGAGCACACTTCTCCCGCCTCGGCCGCACGACTCGCAGCATGCACGACGGGCCCGCCCCACCTGAGGCGACCGCGCCCCAATGTCAGGTTCAAACTGGAGCACAGTCCACGGCAAGCCCTCGATTTCCGGCAACGTCAGTGCTGGCTCGTTCAATGCAGAATCCATCCGCTGAGAGGGCCAGCCATGAAACGGCGGAGGAGTCGAGGGTCAGTGAACCGGGAGGTGCAGGGCCTCCGCGCCAGGATCAAGGCAACGGAAACACAACTGGCCCGCCTCCTCACCGAACTCAAGAAGGCGAAAGCACTGCTGGCCGGCAAGGCTCAGAGACGCTAAATCGCGTCAGACGCGGCGGGCGGAGGGGGTCGCAATCTGCGCTACAATCAGGCCCGCCATGGCCGGGGGCGACCTTCTCTCGATCATCAAGGGGAAGCAGGCACAGATTGCCAGGCTGCGCGCCGAGCTAGAAGAGGCGCAGGCTCTCCTGGCCGCCATCGTGCGCGATGCCAACGCCACCCCGACGCGCCGACGCCGCCAACGCCAGCCGCGCAGGCGTAGTGCGAAGGCCTTGGAGCACAGTCCCACCGCACGCGAGGCGGCCCGAGTTCTCCGCACGGCCGGTCACCCACTTCACGCAACGGATATTGTGAAGGTACTCAAGCGCCGCGGCCATCAGCACATTGTCGCGCTGGGTAAATAGTCGCTCGGTGTTCTACCGGGCGCGTCCAAACGTGTTCGGTCTTATCTCGCATCGTCAGAGGTCTACCCGGAAGAGTTAGAGCCCGAAGGGGCAGCCTCAAGAGGGCGGCTCATCCCCTCCGGGTGATTGCTAGGACGGATCAGACCGGAGCAAAGAGTCGCCACTCCCCCGGCAGCTCCTTGATGGCGTGTGTCCCCCGATCCGTGAAGGTGATGCCGGAGCCGGTCACCAGCTCCTTGACGGTACCGGACACTAAGACCTCCCCTGGCTGGGCAATCGCCCTGATCCGGACGCACGTAACTGCTGTGATGCCGCTGACCTCCGTAGCTTCAACCTCACCGGCATGTATGCCAATCTTCACTGCCACTTTAAGGGCCAACACGGCATCTCGAATTGCGAACCCGCAGCGGATGGCCGCACCCGCGCCATCGAACTTGGCAAGGATCTCGTCCCCGACAATATTTATTGCTTCCCCGCCATGACGAGCCAGCCTGTCACGGACGAGCGCGATGTATTCACGTTGCAGATCAAGCCAGCGGTGGTCACCCAGCGCGACGATTCGGGCACTCGCACCGACCATGTCGCAGGAGAGCAGGGTCGTTAGTACGCGCCCTAGCTCAACGCCCGACCGGTCGCTCCCGCGAGTGTCCAGGGACCAGAGGGGCGGGAAGTCGGCCGGTAGATTCGGAATGAGGAGTTGGAAGATGCGTTCGGGTTGGGGAGGCCCTTGAGTCGATACTCGCCAAGGTCCCGCAGACGTAGGCCGTCGATGAGGGTGTGCTCGGTCAGAACGGCGGTCGACTTGGAGAGGAGTACCTGCCCCCCATGCCCGCGTCCTTGATGCGTGCGCCGCGGATGACGTCGAGCCCCGTGTACCCTCCAGCCGTTCGGATCGGTTCCCCTGTGTGAA
>WNGJ01009480.1_pt1 | contig 13008 bp, 12 predicted proteins | sample 5400611 | NCBI WGS metagenome assembly WNGJ01 (sample SAMN13153375, study PRJNA577476) | soil metagenome | isolation source: 40 cm soil or saprolite under Garry oak tree replicate 1 | place: USA:California | collected 2016-06-15
AACGACGCGATGAAACTTCTCTCCGATTACGAGCGACTCTTGCAGGAATTCACTTATCTCTCCCTCAACGGCACGAAGCTGGTGCCGCAACCGGGCAACTGGCTGCCGCTAAGTTGATTGCTTCGTGAAAAAATCGCTAATTCCTTTGGCGATTCTTTGATCGATATCGTCCTGGCTCTCGTTCGTCAGATCTTTTTTGCGGACGAGCAGGGAATGATCGCCGCCTTCGACAACATGCAAAGAATTCGGCGCGATCATTTGTGATCGGACATTTTCGAGTAAGTCCAGCGGACAAAGCGGATCGCGTGTGCCTTGCACGAAAAGAATTGGTGTGCGCAAATCGCGCAGGACTTGATCGCGCAACTTCGAACGGTCGCCGCCGCCGCAGAGTGGATAACCGAGGCACACAACGCCATTCACTTTTTCTTCCAAAGCGACATGACAACCAATTCGTCCGCCCATGCTCTTGCCGATCAAAATGATCGGCCCGGATGTTTTCGGGCGAGCGGCAGCGAGAGCTTGGCGATGCGTGGCGACTAATTGCGGCAAACGATCGGGACGTTTCCGCCTGTCGCGCATGTAGTCATAATCGAATGTCTCGACGTCACCGATTTGCCTTAGCCTTTCCTTCCAACGCTGCATCCACGGATGTGTTGACGGCGCGCCCGCCCCCGGCGCAAAAAGGAAAACGAGTTTCATCAGATAAAAACCCTCACCTGCCGCTTCGCGACTTCCTCTCCCTCAATCAGGGAGAGGATTGAGGTGAGGGTCGCCGCCATATTCAAGGGTCGACTGCGATTTGTCGATCTTGCAGGATGTCGCGATAGCCGCTACAAATTTCGCTCAATATGGCTGACGTAAATTGGCTGCTCGTCTCGGCAGTGTAATTCGAGCGGACTTTCGCCATGCTTTTTAACTCGCTCACTTTCGTCGTCTTCTTCGTGATCGTCGTCACGCTTTACTGGAGCATCGGTTCTTGGACGGCGCGGAAAAATCTGCTGGTTGTTGCCAGCTACATTTTTTACGGCGCCTGGAATCCGCCGTTCGCGGCCCTTTTGTTTTCCACCACGGCAATGGATTTCTGGCTCGGCCGGCAAATTGGCAAAGCCAAAGATCGACATAAAAGGCGCGTTTGGCTGGTCGCGAGCGTCTGCATGAACCTGAGCATGCTCGGGTTCTTCAAATATGGAAATTTCTTGCTCCAAAATTTTCAATGGCTGCTCGCGCACATTGGAATCATCTATCAGCCGCCGCATCTCGATATTCTTTTGCCGGTCGGCATTTCGTTCTACACCTTCCATTCACTTTCTTACACGCTCGACATTTATCGCGGCGTTTTGCAGCCAACGAGATCGTTGCGTGATTTTATTCTCGCCGTTTCATTTTTCCCGCAGCTGGTTGCCGGTCCAATTGTGCGCGCCGGAGATTTTCTCCCGCAATTGGTCAGGCCGCAGCCTTTGCGCACCGGGCAATTTCTTTGGGGAGTGGCGCTAATGACTCTTGGGCTGTTCGAGAAAATTGTCCTCGCCGATACTTTGCTCTCCGGCTCGGCGGATCGCGTCTTCGGTTACGCCGGTCCGTTGGTCGCGCTCGATTCGTGGGCAGGCGTAATCGCGTTTGCCGGACAAATCTTTTTCGATTTCGCCGGTTATTCGACTTGCGCCATCGGCGCTGCTTTGACTCTTGGTTTTCATTTGAAGGACAACTTCCGTTTTCCTTACGCCGCGATCGGTTTCTCCGATTTCTGGCGGCGCTGGCACATTTCGCTTTCCACTTTCCTGCGCGATTATCTTTACATTCCGCTCGGCGGCAATCAGGTCCGGCCATTTCGAGCCGCGCTGAACTTGGTCATTGTCATGTTTCTCGGTGGGCTCTGGCACGGCGCGGCCTGGACGTTTGTCGTCTGGGGCTTGTTGCACGGCTCGTATCTGGTGATCGAGCGCATCTGTCGCATCTTGTTCGAAGACAAAGCCTGGGCGAACAATCTCGGCACGCGCATTCTTGCCGGGGCCGCCACTTATGCGGCGGTCTGCATCGCCTGGGTTTATTTTCGCGCGTCCGATTTCACGATCGCGAGTCGAATGCTCGGCGGAATGTTCGGCCAGCACACCCATGGGGATGCCATTCTCTCCACCCGCGAAATGCTTCAGGTCGCGCTCGTCACGATTGGCATGATTAGCGTCCATTGCTCGCTCCGTAACAGTAACATCGAAACAGCGGTGACACGTTTGCCCCGCTGGGCCGTGACCGCGGCCTGGGCGCTGATGGCCTGCGCAATTATTCTCACTCAAGGAACCAGTAATGCGTTCATTTATTTCCAATTTTAAGGAGCGACTGCGGCTTCCACGGTTGTTTTTCCGAAAGCCGACCCGCGCCGAACAAATTCACGGCGGTCCACCACTCGAATTCGAACGACCGATTCCGCCGATTCAATGGCGCGGCATTACAGTCCTCGTTGTTCTGGTTGTCGTCGCCGCGACTATGGGGTGGGAATTGTACTGCCGTGCGATCGGTTACGGACCGACTCTGGATGATAACGCAGATCTTTGGACACTGAGACGGCGCGCTGTTACACCTGAGTCGATCGTGATCATCGGCGATTCGCGCGGCTGGTACGATGTCGATCTTGATGAATTGCAAAAAGGATTGGGTAAGCGTCCGATCCAACTCGCGATGGGTGGCGGCTGCGGTTATCCGGTGCTCGCGGATCTGGCGAAGGACGAAAGCTTCCACGGCGCCATTATTTGCAGTGTTGTTCCGCACATATTTTTCGCGCCGCCCGGCACGCCGCCGATGGAGCGCGGCGAAAAAGCGGTGAAACGCTTTCACTCCCAAACGCCCGCCCAACGGGCGAGCCAGTATCTCGCTTTTCCTTTGGAAGAACACGTTGCCTTCCTAAAACAGGAAGAACTGGCGCTCGACGATCTGTTGAAACGTATCCCGATTCCAAATCGCCCGGGAGCTCTCGTCCCGCCGCGTCTCCCACCGTATTTCGGAACGCTCGATCGCGAACGGCGCGCGCGAATGATTGAAGCATGCGCTCGTCCCGGGAGCGAATTGGCGCAGCGTATTCAGCAAATCTGGATTCCGCTTTTCACGCCTCCACCCCCGCCGACTTACGTTCCAAAAGAACAGTTCATAGCGAAAATTGGGGAGGCGATCGGAGGTCGGTTTCGCGATACGGCTGCGGCGATCGAGAAAATCCGTGCTCGCGGTGGCAAGATCGTATTCGTTCGATTTCCGCACAGCGGCGGCTTGAAAGAACTTGAAGAGCGCGATACCCCGCGCGCAAAAACCTGGGACCCGCTTTTAAAAATGACCGGAGCGCCCGGTATTTACTATTCCGATTTTTCGGAACTGGCCGGATTCAATTGTCCGGAATGGTCGCACTTGTCCGCCGGCGATTCGGTCGAATTCACCAAACGCCTCGTTCCGCATCTGCGCGCCGCGTTGAAGATGTAACGGCCAGTCCGGTTCGGACCTAATCGCCATGTCGAGCGGCGTCGGCGAAAGCGACGTCGCCGGATTTCAAATCCAGTTCTGCTTCCTGCAGCGTTCCGAAAACGCGCGCACGATTTTCGTCGAATTCTTTTTCCCAGCGCGCCACTACGACGGTGGCCAGACAATTCCCGATCACGTTCACGCAGGTGCGACCCATGTCCATCAGCTCGTCGACGCCGAAAATAATCGCCACGCCGATGGGACCAAGGCCGGCCGGCACAAACGTATTTAGCGTTGCCAGCAAAATGACGAGTGATGCGCGTGGGACTGCGGCAACACCTTTGGAAGTGAGCATTAACGTCAGCATCATCGTGATTTGCTGGCCGAGTCCCATCTGCCAGCCCATCGTCGTCTCGGCAGCCTGCGCGACGAACACGGACGCCATCGCCAGATACAGCGTCGAACCGTCGAGATTAAACGAATAGCCCGTCGGCATGACAAAGCCGACGATATGACGCGGCACACCAAATCGTTCCATCGCCTGCATCGCCTTCGGCAACGCCGATTCGCTGCTTGTAGTCGCAAAGGCCAACGCCGCTGGTTCGCGGACTGCGCGGAAAAATTGCCGGATCGGTAGGCGCACGATGAATGCCACGATTCCAAAAACCAGCACAACAAAAATGATCAGCGCTAGATAAAGTGAAAGAATCAGTTTTCCCAGATTGACCAGCACGCCTGGTCCTTGCGTGCCAATCGTGTGCGCCATCGCCGCGCCCACACCGACTGGCGCAAACATCATCACGTAGTTTGTGAACTTGAACATGATCTGCGAAAGACTGTCCATCGCCCGCACGATCGGTTTTCCTTTTTCGCCAACTGCGGACACGGCGAGCGCGAACAGCACACTGAAAGCGACGATTTGGAGAACGTCGCCACGTACCATCGCGTCGATCACGCTCGACGGAAACGCGTGCACAATCGTTTCGACTAGCGTTTTGGGATGGCTTTGCTCGATCGTCTTGACGATGTCGATGTTGCCGGCCGCGAGAGTTACGCCAGCTCCGGGCTTAGTGAAATTCACAACCGCAAGTCCGATGAAAAGCGCCGCGGTGGTGACGATCTCGAAATAAACCAGCGCTTTGATTCCCATCCGTCCGACCTTTTTCAATGCGCCGGCACCGGCGATGCCGACCACGATGGTGGAGAAAACCAGCGGCGCGATGATCGACTTGATCAGGTTGATGAAAATGTCGCGCAGGAAATAAACTTTGTTGCCCCAATCGGGCTGCAGCCATCCGATCAATGCGCCGACGACCAGGCCAATCATGATCTGCGTCGTCAGCGACGGGCGATACCACGGCGGGCGAGCTTGGGCTGGCGGCGAAACGTTCATTTCAGTCCGCAGATTTCGCAGATTTCAGATGAATTAGGAAAGCAGGAAAAAAGGAAAGAATTATCTGGAAGCCAAGAGATCAGGAAAAGGGCCTTCGCTTTTTTCTTTTCCTGTTCGTAATTCCCTTCCTGGATTCCTGGTCTCCAGATTGACTTCTATGTTTCTGATTCACCTTGAATGCACCGCGTGCGGGCTGCGGCACGATTGGTCGCGGTTGCAAAATCTTTGCACCGCCTGCGGCAAACCGTTATTTGCGGTTATTGATCTTGGCGCCGTTGGCAAACTTGGCGGCTTGAAGCCGTCAAGCTTGCGCGAGACGTTGCGAGCACGTGAGGAATCGCTTTGGCGTTATCGTGAATTGTTGCCGCTGCCGAAAGATGCAGAGCCAATCTCGTTAGGTGAAGGCGGAACACCATTGTTGCCGGCGAAGAAATTTGCCACCGGTTTAGATGTCGATCTTTGGATCAAAGACGAATCGCTCAACCCGACCCAAAGTTTCAAAGCGCGCGGAATGAGCGTGGCCGTTTCAATGGCGAAACATCTCGGGGCCGAGAAACTCGCAGTTCCGAGTGCTGGAAACGCCGGTGGCGCCCTCGCCGCTTACGCCGCGCGCGCCGGACTCGAAGCCCACATCTTCATGCCGCGCGACACACCGCGTGCGAACATCGTCGAATGTTGCGAGCTCGGCGCTCACGTCACGCTGATCAATGGGCTAATCACCGATTGCGGCGCGGAAATCGGACGCCGCAAAGAGAAAGAAGGTTGGTTCGACATGTCGACGCTCAAAGAACCTTATCGGGTGGAAGGCAAGAAGACCCTCGGTTACGAAATGGCCGAACAACTGAATTGGAAATTGCCGGAGGTGATTTTGTATCCGACCGGCGGGGGAACCGGACTCATCGGGATGTGGAAAGCGTTCGATGAAATGGAGAAGCTCGGTTGGATCAACAGTAAGCGGCCGCGGATGTTTTCGGTGCAGGCAAGCGGTTGCGCGCCGATCGTCCGCGCGTTTGAAGCGGGCGAAAAGTCCGCGGCGGAATTCTCGAACGCACACACAATCGCGTCCGGTCTGCGTGTTCCAAAAGCGATCGGCGATTTTCTCATGCTGAAGATTCTTCGCGAATCGAACGGCGGAGCGATTGCCGTTGAGGATGAGGAAATGATTCGGACCGTTCGCGAAGTTGGATCGGCGGAAGGTCTTTTCGTCGCGCCGGAAGGGGCAGCTTGTTTCGCCGCGCTGAAAAAACTGCGCGCCTCCGAAAAGATCGACATCGGCGAGCAGGTGGTGATTTTCAATACCGGTTCAGGCATTAAATATCTCGACGTTTTTAAAAGCATTTAGCGAGTTAGCGGTTTAGTGACTTAAGGATTTCCTGCTTTCCTGATTGATCTTTTTTCTGCGAAAATGTCCCAAATCTGTGGACAACAAACCTTCCTTTCAGATTGCTGACGACATCGCGCACGCGGAGACGTTGCCCGCGGAAGTCTATGTTGATCCTGTCTGGTACGAACGCGCGCGAGAGAAAATCTTCACGCGATCGTGGCAATTGATCGGCGAATCCGCGCGATTGAAAACAACCGGGCACGTCTGGCCGTTTACTTTGCTCGAAGGTTGTCTCGACGAGCCGTTGTTGCTCGCGGTTGATGAAAAAATGCAGACGCATTGTCTCTCGAACGTCTGCACTCATCGCGGCGCGCTCGTGGTCGAAGGCGAGGGGCACATCAAAGGAATGCGCTGCCGTTATCATGGCCGAAAATTCGCGCTCGATGGTTCGTTCATTTCGATGCCGGAGTTCGAGGGCGTTGCAAATTTTCCGAGCGAAAAGGACAATCTCCCGAAGGTCCCGCTCGAACTTTGGGGTCCATTTCTGTTTTGTAATCTCAATCCTACTTTCTCGTTCGCGGAATGGATCGAGCCGATTAACAAGCGAGTCAGTTTTCTTCCGCTCGATCGAGCGGTGTTCGATCCGTCCACGTCGCGCGATTATTTCCTGAAGGCGAACTGGGCTCTCTACTGCGAAAATTACGTGGAAGAATTTCATCTGCCCTACGTGCACGGCGCCAGCTTGGGTGGGCTCGATTACGGCGAATACCGGCACGAGCTCCATCCGTATTGCTCGATTCAGATTGGAGTCGGCAAAACAAAAGCCGATTCGTTCGCGCTGCCGAAAGACCACCCTGAGTCGGGCAAGAACATCGCGGCGTTCTATTGCTGGTTGTTCCCGAACCTGATGTTCAATTTTTATCCGTGGGGAATTTCCGTGAACGTGGTGTATCCGCTCGCGCCTGATCGAACAAAAATTTCCTTCCTTAGCTACGTCTGGGACAAAGATCGACAATCAAGCGGCGTCGGCTCTGATTTGCACCGCGTGGAAATGGAAGACGAAGAAGTGGTCGAAGCGGTCCAGCGCGGTGTGCGCTCACGTCTTTACGACCGCGGCCGTTACTCGCCGCGGCGCGAAGCCGGTACGCATCATTTTCACAAGCTTCTCGCGCGTTTCTTGAACGAGCATTGACTGCGGATTACACGGATGGCGCCGATTATCTGTAGGGGAAGCTGTTAGCTTCCCTTTTTGAATTGCAGAAGAAGAATAATCGAGCGTTATCGCTTCCGCAGGCGCAGCGGAAACAGCATCGACACTTGTTCGCGATATTTTCGATAGCTGTCGCCGTAGAACCGGATCAGGTCGCGCTCTTCGAATTGGATCGCCACTAAAATGTAAGCCGTTGTCATGATGGCGAAGAAGAGGTGACCGGCAGTCATCCGCGGCGTGGCCCAGAACGCGATGACGAATCCGAGATAGAGCGGATGCCGGACAATCTTATAGAGAGTTGGAGTTGCGAATGGCGGCCGTTCCTCGTGTTTGCCGACCAAATAGTTGTAAACCTGCTTCATCCCGAAGAGGCCGAAGTGATCGATGAGATACGTTGAAACAAGAACGAGGCCCCAGCCGATCCAGAACAAACCAGTCAGCACGGTGCGACCATTTGGATTGCGCACGTCCCAAACGATTCCTTTCATCGGCTCCCATTTCCAATAGAGCAGCAATAGGATCAGGCTCGCGAGTAAGACATAAGTGCTGCGTTCAACTGGTTCGGGAACAATTTTTTTCCAGGCGCGTTTGAACCATTGCCGCGCCATCACGCTGTGCTGGACCGCAAACAAACTCAGCAAAACGGCGTTGATAATAAGCGCTTTTGTCAGCGGCGGCGCCGTTCCGGAATCAATGGTCTTCGGGACAAGCGAAATATTACCGACGAAAGCGATCGCATACAAAAATGCGACCAGAAAGATGAGGTAACAAACCAATCCGTAAAGAAACGCGAGAATCCGACCAAGCATATTGATCTCCTTTCGGTTTTCTGAGTGAGCTGCGTCGGGTAGGGTGACAGCCGACACTTTCAAGGACAAGCGTAAACCATGAGTCGACGCGAACGAACGCCCTCGTGATCGACCTTTGTAGAGGACCGTATCGATTAGCTCACCATCCAGATAGAATTAGCGGCGCGCAAAAACAGTTGTGAACGTTCGGTTCGACTTTCTCGGCAAATCGCCGAGAAACGAAAAATGAAATCCGAATATGCGCGTCCGGCGCTGCGTCTGAATATAAATGAAGAAGCTAATACTCAGTATGGCATTGGCAGTCGCGGCTCCGTTCGCGTGGGCACAGGTTTCTGAAACCACCACCACAACGACTACGACTGAGGGTAGCGGCACGATCACGGAGTTTGCTCCGGGTAGCACCATCGTGCTGAAGGAAAGTGCCGGCCCGAGACATTATCGCTTCGGGAAAAAGGTCGTTTATGTGACCAGAAGCGGTAAGGAGCTCGACGAGACCACCGTGCGCACACGAATCAAAGTGGGCGTGCCAGTCCGCGTTCACTTCGTGGGCGAAGGCGACAACGTGATGGTTGATCGCGTGATCCTTGACGAGGATTAAGAACTAAGTTCAATAACTAACATTCGCGCCTTTTCTGCTTCGCCGAATTTGTTTCACGCGAAGCGGAAAGGCGCGTTTTGCGTACGGTGATTGGGTTCGATTCGCTGGTGGAGATTGTTAAGGCACGCGAGCCGTTACTGGGCTATACTAGGCAACTGCCGCAACTATTTACCTCCCTGGTTTGCCGAATTCCTTCGGAAGCACGAGCCGGATGGCCCTTCGCTGCGATCACCGCAGCAACTCAATAAACTAGAAAGTTAGTTTCTATGATTAAGTCAATCGTTAGCGTCGCGTTTGCCACAGCCCTTATGGGTTCAGTAGCTTTCGCGCAAACACACACGTCTTCCACCAAGGTTGCCACGCAACCCAATGGAATGACTAAAACCACCACCACGACAACCGAAAGTTTTGGCACCGTCACGGAGTTTACTCCGGGCGATTCCCTGATCCTGAAAACCGAAGCGTCCGAACCCGTGCACTTCAAATTCGGCAAGACCGTCGAATTCGTGAATGCACACGGAAAAGTGATCGAAACCTCGAAAATCACAAGAGATTCGAAGGTTCGGGTTCACTTCGTCAAACAGGGCGACGATATGCTGGTTGATAAAGTTATCCTCACGCCGGACCGGCACTAAGTCCCGGCGCGAGTTGCTTGGCTAATTTTAGGCCAAGCTAGCAATTCAACGCCCGGCGGATCGAGATAATGCTCGCCCGCCGGGCGTTTTGTTTTCTTTTGCGGACTTGATCGTCAATCGGCATCCCAATGCTCGGCAATCATGCCGTCCTGCAGGCGGAACATGTCGAATCCGAGCGCTTGATGATGTTGGCCATCTTTGCCCGTCCACGTTTGGCGCACGTAAACGACGACCATGTCGTTGTCGCCGATCACATTTAGCAATTCGTGTTTGTAATCGGACGGCAGCGGTTGAGCGAAACGCGCACGAAACGCGTCCATGAAACCTTTCAGTCCGGTGGGCACTTGAGGATTGTGCTGAATATAATCTGCCCGCAGAAACTTCGGCGCCGCATCGACGTCGCGACCGACCAACACTGTTGTATAAAAATTCCGAACGACGTCCTTATTGCGCGCCGTCAAGGCCTAATCAGCGCAAGCCGCCCGCGCGAAGACGCCCAGGGTAAATGCGAAAAACAAAATTCCAACCCGTCGCCCCGCTATTCCGATAGTTGTGCGCATTCCTGATTGACCGCGAAAAAGTGCGAACCGTTCACCAAATTCTTTGGCCGAGGCCAGAGCTGGCGCGGTCGCCTGCCGAGCGGTAGCTTGATGCGGAGGTCTTGTGGAAACTCATACTGGTCTTGCGTTTAACCGCAGATTACGCAGATGATACGGATCTGTTTTACAAGTTTACTGTTCATGTTCGCTCAACTGAGTCTCGCGAATTCGTTTCACGATGATTCGCACTATGTTCCGCTCGGGGCGCGGACTGGTTATTACGTTGTCCGGGACGGTTCGCGACTCTCCCATCAGATCGGCGTGGATGACTCGCCTTACATCGATACGAGCGATCCGCTTCGTCACGGTTATGGCGCAGACGTGCTCGCGTTTCGATTTAATCATGCAGGTCAATTGCCAACGCCCAACTCAACGAATTTTACACGCGCCGCATCGGGTCGCTGATTCGCGGCCGTACTACCGTTCGTGATGTCCAAGCGCTCTTCGGCCACGCCCAAGCTGCCTCCCGCCGCCCCGACGGCGTCGTTTATTATTACACGCTAGACGTGTTCAATCCGTTCGAAGATCGATCGGGTGGCCGGCGCTAAGATCGACGCGTTTTTTCGCCCTGCCGCGAATGGCCGCGTAGGTCGAACTACCTGACTCTGCTAAATTCAAGCCGCGAACCGGTCGACTCTCGGAATGTCATGTGGTCACGCGAAATTGCGACTTGATAAACCGAGGTCCCGAACGGCGTCTCAATTTTCACTCGATCGCTGTCCCCAAATCTATATCTGCCTCGAGTGCTGCCGATCAGGACCAGCCCGTTGTCAGCAAATTCCCAAACGACTGAGTTCGGATCGGACGACGTCCGCCATTTACCGACGATCTTGCGGGAAGGACCACCGCAAGCGGCGAGGATCGACAACAAAACCGCGCTGATTAACAATCGAAGCTGATGTCGACTGAAGCTGCGTGACATAACCGCCCGCAACGGTCCAACGGAATTACTTCTTCTTGGATTCTTTTTTCGACTCGCGCTTGGATTCCTTCGGCTCTTTGGCCGACTTTAATTCTTTGGCCGCCTTCTTGGCTTCGCCGGGGCGATATTCTTCCTGCTCGGCGGCGGCGAACGCTTTCTCCAATCCGACCATGTCCTCGCCGGGACGGAGCGTGTCGAACGCTTCGGCTTCCTTTCTCAATTGCTCTTCGGAGTAGTTGGCCGCTTTGATTGACAACCCGATGCGGCGTTCGACTTTGTCGACTTTGATCACACGCGCTTCGACTTCCTGGCCGACCTTGAGCACGTCTTTTACTTTCGCCACATGCTCCTCGCTCAATTGCGAGATGTGAACGAGCCCGTCGATGTCGTCCTGCAATTGCACGAACGCGCCGAAACTGGCGAGCTTGGTCACGTTGCCTTTCACCAGATCGCCGATCTTGTATTTCTGATCGATGTTCTTCCACGGATCTTCGCTCAGTTGTTTGATGCCGAGACTGATCCGTTGATTTGTTTTATCGATGTCGATGACTTCGGCCTCGACTTCGTCGCCTTTCTTAAAGACTTCGCTCGGGTGATTGATTTTCCGGGTCCAGCTCAAATCCGAAACGTGGATCATCCCATCGATTCCTTCGTCGAGCTCCACAAACGCGCCGTAGGCGGTCATGTTTCGAATGGTGCCCTTGACGCGGCTGCCGATGGTGAATTTATGTTCGATCTCATCCCACGGATTCGGTTCCAGCTGACGTAACCCTAAAGAAATCTTCTGCTCTTCTTTGTTAACGCCGAGGACGACGGCTTCGACTTCCTGGTCAACGGTCAAAATATCGGACGGCCGCATGATTCGCTTGGTCCACGAAAGTTCGGAAACGTGAATGAGACCTTCGACGCCTTCCTCCAATTCCACGAACGCGCCGTAAGGAACGAGATTGGTGATTTTGCCTTTGACCTTCTGACCGGCCGGGAAGCGCTCTTCAATCTGGTCCCACGGATTTTTCTGAGTCTGCTTCAGGCCTAACGAGACGCGCTCTTTCTCCTTATTAATGTCGAGCACCTGGACTTCGAGTTGTCGACCGACTTTAACCAGCTCGCTCGGGTGCCCGAGTCGACCCCATGTCATGTCGGTGATGTGGAGCAAGCCGTCCATTCCATCGAGATCGATGAACGCGCCGAAGTCGGTCAGATTTTTCACCGTACCGGTAACACGGTCGCCGACGTTCACACTATCCATGAACTTCTGGCGCTTCTCGCTTCGTTCCTGTTCGATTAACTCGCGCCGGCTCAAAACAACATTTCGACGATCGTCGTTAATCTTGACGATCTTGAAATCGTAAGTGTTGCCGACGAACTGCTGCAAATCTTTCGGCGGCACGATGTCGATCTGCGAAGCCGGCAAAAATGCCTCGACGCCGATGTTCACCATCAATCCACCTTTAACGACCGATTTGACCTTGCCTTTGATTAGGCCGTCGTCCTGAAACACGCTCGCGATCTTGTTCCAATTTTGGCGATAGGCCGCTTTCTCTTTCGAAAGGACCACCATGCCCTCGTCGTTCTCCAATCGTTCGAGCAGCACGTCGACTTCATCGCCGACTTCGAGATTTTCCACGTCCTCAAATTCCGCCAGGGGAATGACGCCTTCCGATTTGTAACCGATGTCGACCAGCACCTCGCGCGGGCGAACTTCCAAAATACGTCCTTTGACGATGCTGCCTTCCCGGAAATCCGGCATCGGCTTCGACATCACATCCTGCATTTGAACCATAATTAAAAAGGCCTCCTTTTGGCAGCGATCCCGCCCCGGCGGGATCGATCTTTTCCGTGCAGCTAAAGCATCGGAAAACGGAGCGCCACAGTATGTGTTTTCGCGCGAATGGTCAAACGCTGATCCGTGAGGCGAGACTCGTCCCTAATTGCTGCTCGGAGTTCTGCTGGTGGTTTTCCACTTGTCTCTGGTCCGTCGCATTTCCACCGGAGTGCCACGGGTGCAAACATCGCACCAATGCCGTTTGGCTGACTCAAGGCGCTTTCGCGCGCCGCACACTTCGCATTCGAAGAC